>Ga0126306_10000642_pt1 | contig 16903 bp, 14 predicted proteins | sample Plot27_FD_92592 | JGI IMG/M metagenome (GOLD analysis project Ga0126306, IMG submission 92592) | Serpentine soil microbial communities from UC McLaughlin Reserve, CA, USA - Plot27 | ecosystem: Environmental > Terrestrial > Soil > Grasslands | place: USA: UC McLaughlin Reserve, Lake County...
GACCGCTACGAGTCCGCCACGGACAACGTCCAGACCATCAACGGCGGCCCTGGCGCCGACACGCTCAACCCGCGGGGTGGCCGTGGAACGGCCAACGGCGACGACGGCGCGGACCTGATCGGTGCGGCCGCCCCTCATGCCGCCTTTGTACTCGGGGTGTGGACGCTCAACGGTGGTGCCGGCAACGACACGTTTCGGATCACGCACCACCGGCTCCGGGACGTCGTCAGCGGTGGCGCAGGCACGGACTCGGTGAGCTACCTCGGGCGCGCCCAGGGTGTCCGCGTCAACCAGACGGAGGCCAGCAACGACGGGGCCTCCGGCGAGGCCGACGACATCAACCCCGACATCGAGAAGCTGATCGGCACGGATTTCAGCGACGTGCTGATCGGCGGGGCCGTGGACAATGAGCTGGTCGGTGCCCTCGGCGCGGACATCCTGCGCGCCGGCGACGGGTTCGACTGGATCGTGGCCGGTGACGACGGCGTGCCCGATACGGCGATCGACTGCGGGCCGCAGCCCAAGTCCAGTTCCAGCATTCTTACGGCGATCGCCCGGGATCGCGCCGTGGTCGATCTCCTCGATCCCGCGCCGACCGGCTGCGAGGTCGTGGAGTCGGCGCCAAAGGACGAGCACCCGACGGTGCAGATCAGCCGCGCCGTGCGCTCGGGACACGTCCTGCGCGTGACGCTGATCTGCCGCAAGACCGCCAGGCGCACGTGCCGCGGGAGACTCGCGCTCGTCGTCGCGCGCCACACCGCTGCGAGGACGACCCATCGCGTCGCGCGCGGGACTACGCGCAGCTTCCGGCTGAGGTTGCCGGCGAAGCTGGCCCGACGCGCCGCCGCGGGCGCAGTGGCAGCGACGATCGAAGCGCGCGAGAAGGCCGCCGACGGGCGCCCGAAGCTGACGCGCGCGCGGGTCAGTCTCTAGCCGAGCTCGCCGTCGTGCTGCGTCACATGGTGGTTTGGTCGCAGGTCGGGATCATCGGCGGGCGTCCCCGACGGGCTCGACGCCGAGCTAGCTACCGCCAGCCGTGTTGACCTGCGCGCGGGCATCGGGCGTGCAGGCGCACGGCCCAGTCCGCTTCACTTCGGCGATGTGCCTGTCGTTGTCCAGGGCAACGTCGCAGCAGCTGGTGAGGAGATCGTGGACTTGGAGGCGAGCGCGTTGCACGCGCGCCTTCATCCCCGGGACCGAGAGCCCCGCCACGCGGGCTGCATCGACCTGGGAAAGCTTCCCGAGGTCGGTGAGCGTCAATGCCTCGCGGTACGGCTCGGGCAGCTGCCGGATCAGCGGTGCCAGGCAGCGGGCGAGCTCTTGCCGGCCCTGGTCTTCGGTCTGATCCTTGCCGGTGTCGCCGCCGCCGTCGATCTGCGCGACGAGGTCGTCGGGCGCGGCCGGGATCTCCTTGGCGCTGGCGCGTGAGCGGTAGTGGTCGATGATCGCGTTGCGGGCGATCCGGTAGGCGAACGCGTCGAGCCGATCCTCGAGCCGCAGCTCGCCCAGGCTGCGGTGAAGGCGCAGGAGCACCTCTTGGGCCACATCGTCGGCGGCATGCGGATCGCCGATGCGCTTACCGACGAATCCGCGCAAACGCTCGTGAAGATTCGCCCAGAGCTCGTCAGCGGCTGGGCTGGGTGTGCCTACTGGCATCCGCAGCCCGTCGAGCGCGACCCGTCGCCGCAGCACTCGGCCTTGTCGGATGGCTCGCAGCAGGTCGCCTGGACCTCGGGCGCACAGCAGGAGCCTCTGTCCTGGCTCGGCGGCGGAGCTGGATTGGTTTCAGTCTGCTCGTTCATCGTGCTCCTCTAGTCGGCCTCTTCTAATGGAGTAGACGAGGGCGAGTGAGAATGGATGCAGAGCATGCTTGCCAGTGGTCGCTCAACTGTAGGCGCTGCGGTAGTTCCGTGCGGTCAGCGGTAGGACCACCACGGCGAGTGCGGCGAGCACGAGGAAGGCGATTCCGATGTCGCCCCAGTCGTATCCGCTGAGCATGAGCTCACGCATCGGACGCAACACATGCTCCGCCGGGTTGAAGTCGATGATCGTGCGTAGGGCGCCGCTGCCGATGTGATCGGTCGACTGGTAAGCGCTGGTGAGGAAGATCAGCAGGAACGCCATCGGCTGGATTGCCTGAACCGCCGCCGCGTCGCGCGTGCGGATCGCCAGGTTGGCGCTGAGAGCGCCGAACGTGACGATCCCGAGCAATGTGCCCATCGCGATCATCAGCAGCGCTCCGGGCACGCCCGTCGCCACGTGAGCGCCCAGGGCGATTGCGAGCAGGAGGACCAGTGTGGCTTGCACGGCGAGCCGCAGGCAGTCGCCCAGTAGGCGGCCGAGCATCACCGCGCCGACCGAGGTCGGGGTGGTGAGCAGCTTCTGGAAGTACCCGTTCTGGAGGTCCGTGGCGAGTGCAACGCCGGCGTTACCGATCCCAGGCACGGTGGCGAGCAGGATGGCGGTGGGGGCGAGGTACTCGAAGTAGTTGTCGGTCGGGAACCCCGGCAGCTGCGCGACTCCCTCGAACAGGCCGCCGAACACGAGGTACATGATCAGCACCGGCATGACGGAGAAGCCGAGCAGGATGGGGTTGCGGGGGAACTGCACCAGAGCGCGCCTGGCGAGTAGCAGGGACTGGCTTGTCGCGTTCATGCGGCCCTCCTGGCGTCCTCGAAGGCCCGCCCGGTGTAGTGGAGGTAGACGTCTTCGAGGCTGGCGTTCATGCTGACCGTTGCCTTTAGCGCCTCCGGCGACCCTTCGGCGACAATGGTCCCGCTGTCGATGATGGCGATGCGCCCGCACAACCTCTCGCCCTCGTCCATGTAGTGCGTGGTGAGCACGAGGGTGACGCCGAGCTCGCGGCGCAGGCGGTCGAGCGTGTCCCAGAGGCCGCTGCGGCTGCGTGGATCGAGGCCCTCCGTGGGCTCATCTAGGAACAGAATCGGCGGCAGGTGCATGAGTGACGCGGCGAGGTCGACGCGCCGCTTGGTCCCGCCCGAGAGCGCGCCCAGGCGCCTGCCGGCATCCTCCTCGAGCTCCATGACTTGCAGGAGCAGTCCCGCCCGGACCGTCGCATCGTGCTTGCCGAGGCCGTGCAGCCGGCCCTGGAGCACCATCAGCTCGGCCGGGGTAGCGAACTCGTCCACGCCGGCCTGCTGCATCGCGAACCCGATGCGCCGGCGCACCTCGACCGGCTCAGCGACCACGTCGAAGCCCGCCACCGAGGCTTGCCCAGCAGTGGGTCTCACCAGCGTGCCGAGCATCCCGATCGTGGTGGACTTGCCGGCGCCGTTGGGGCCGAGAATGCCGTAGGACTCGCCGGCGGCCACGCGCAGCGAGATGCCGCGCACGGCTTCGGTGCCGTCGGGGTAAGACTTGGCGAGGTCTTCGAGGACGATCGCGTCGCCCACTTGAGGAGCACCAGCGATCCTCCGGGTGCGAGCGAGACGGACGAGCTGGTCCAATGCGCGTGAGGACTGGGTCATGCCAACAAGGACGTGGCCCCACTCGAAAGGATGCAGCCCGCCTATCCGTGAGTCCTTTCCGAATCGGGTCCGTCTGCACGCCTGTGCCGCCCGAAAGAAATGAGATGAACCGAGAATCGGTCGATGCGCGCCTGCTCGGCCCGCTGGAGGTGGAACGCGATGGCGTGCCGGTGGCGCTCGGCGCCCCGGCACAGCGTGCCCTGCTGGCGCGCCTCTTGCTCGACCCGAACCGTACGGTGGCGATCGACCGTCTCGTCGAGGATCTCTGGGGCGAGGACGCGCCGACCAGCGCGGTGAAGATGGTTCAGATCCACGTCTCGATGCTGCGCAAGCAGCTGCCCACCGGCGTGCTGGTGACGCGCTCACCGGGCTACGCACTGGAGATCGAGTCCGAGGCGGTTGACCTCGTTCGCTTCGACCGCCTACACACGGAGGGGCGGGCCGCGCTCGATGGCGGATCCGCGGCGGACGCCGCCGATCGCCTGCGGGAGGCGCTCTCGCTCTGGCGCGGGCCCGCGCTGGCCGAGTTCGACGTGCCGTTCGCGGCGCTCGAGTCGAGGCGGCTGGAGGAGCTGCGCCTGACGTGCGTGGAGGACCGCATCGACGCCGACCTCGCCCTCGGACGGCATGGCGGACTGGTCGGCGAGCTCGAAGCGCTGGTCGAGCGCGATCCCCTACGAGAGCGGCCTCGGAGCCAGCTCATGACGGCGCTGTACCGCTCCGGACGCCAGGTTGACGCGCTGGCCCGCTACCGCCAGCTCCGGCAGATGCTCTCGAGCGACCTGGGGATCGAGCCCTCGCCCGCCCTGCGGGAGCTTGAGCGGCGGATGCTCCAGCAGGATCCGACCCTCGACCTTGCAGCAGCGCTGTGCAATTCCGGAGGTGCGGGCCGGCGAACGCGTGCGACGGGCCCACTGAAACCGCGCCGCAGGACCATCGTGTCCCTCGGTGCGGGGTGGGCGGCGGCCTGGACACCGAGCCGACGCCCATGTGCGACCGCGCTGCGAGTCCGATAGGCGAGGCGGCCTCATCGCGAGGTTGCGCGAAGCGAGCCGGACCGTCTCCCCCGTCGGTTCCGAGTCCGACGACGCCGACCGGCCGTCCCGCGTCGCCGTTACTCGTGATCGCAGCGTGGACCGCGATACTGGCCGGGCGCGATGGAGCTCCCGGTCGTCACGCGAGTCGTATTCGACGGGCCCGTGCCGGCACGGCGCACCGTCACCGACCGGCTGACCGTTCGGTTTCCGAGGCTGGCTCGCATGTTGTTGGCGACAGGGATTCGGCTCTCGAGTCCGCGCTCGGGGGTGCGCCGCGACGGGCTTCGGCGCGTGCTGCGCTCCGGCTGGGCCGCCGCGCGCCGCAAGGATTGGGAGCTGATGTTCGTCAGGTACTCACCCGAGGTGGTCTGGGAGATCCCCGAGGAGTTCCAGACGCTCGGGTTCGCCGAGAGCTACCACGGTCATGAGGGCTTGGTCGAGGGTCTCGAGAGGTTCTCTGAGGCGTTCGAGTCCTGGGAGATCCGGCCTGCCCGTGCGCTGGATTTCGGCGATCGGGTACTCGCCCTGGGCGATTTTCGCGGGAAGGCCCGGGCGAGCGGCGTCGAGTGGCAGCAGAAGTTCTCTCAGCTGGTGACGCTCGAGGAGGGCCTGGTCGTCCGGGACCGCTTCTTCTACTCGTGGGAGCAGGGGCTGCGAGCAGCCGGCCTCGAACCCGAAGACTGGACCTAGCGCCGGCGCTTCACCGACACGCGCGCGGCGGGTCCCTTGCCGTTCGCGTGGCCCAGGCCGATTACCTTGATCCTTGCGCTGACCCGGCGCGACACGTTCTTCAGGACGAGTCGGCGGCGGTTCGCGCCGACGACCCTGACAAGGCGCCTGCCGTCCGAGAGCCGGAAGTAGACGGCGTGGCGGAAGCCGGAGGGCCGCGGCCGCCAGCTCACCACGAGGCGCGATCGCTTCCGCTGGGCCCTCAGCGCCCTCGGCCGGCCGGGGCGGAGCGTTCCCGGCGCGCGGTACGAGCCGGCGGTCAGCGTGGTGCGGGGAAGGCCGTTCTGCTGCACGAGCGCGACGATCCGGCGCCTGCCGGCCGGCCCGTCTGCGGGCTTGAAGCGGACTGAGCCGCGCACTGCCTTCGTCGTCGTGATGGCGTTGCGGACGTCCTTGCCGATCTCCGCGAACGTCACGCGTTGGCCGGGGATGCGACGCGCTTTCCAGGACAGCACGCGGGAGCGCCCGCGCCCCCTCACCCTGGCGGAGACCGACGGCTCCGGGAGGCCGCGCGCCTCGCGCACCAGCCTCACCGGCGAAGCGCCGTCGTCCGACAGCGTCCAGACGCCGGCCGCCGGCTTGTCCACCAGCACGAACGTCGTGCCGTCCTGTCGGAGCTGGGCGAGGAACTGGTCGTTCTGCACGACCGGCGTGTCGCGTGACACGGTCACCGATTCGCCGTTCGGCCCGGCCAGTGTCACGCCCGTCGGATCGCCCTCTGCCGTGACCTCCCACGCCGCACTTCGCAGCCCCTGCGGGAGCGTCGTGCGCGTGAGAGTCGCCGACGCCCGCGCGCGTGCCGGCTTGACCGCGCGGTACGGCGCGAGGTCACAGCCGGTGAACGCGTCGAAGTTGAAGTTCCACGTTGCGCCGGCTCCCACGTAGTACCCGTAGACGCCCACGCAGCCCGCGATCCCCCTTGACGACAGGATGCCCTTGGCGGAGCCGCACGGATCGGGGCCCCAGACGTCGAGACACGCCCTGAGCGCGCCCTCGACGTTGAATGCCTGGAGGCCGTCGACCCAGCCGTTGACGCTTCCGCCGAGGCTCAGGCGCCAGAAGTCCCAGTCGGCCTTGGCGCCGAACTCGAAGAGGCCGGTCGACGAGTAGCGGACGAACGCCTCCCCGAGCTTGAACCTGTCCGCCACCTCCGCGACGCCCGCGATCTCGACGATGAACGGGTCCGCGAGCGTCGCCTTGAGGGTGCCGCCGACGCTGACCGCCTTCACGCCCGCCACGGAGGGGCCGGCCGAGACCCCGATCGAGCCGGCCAGCCGAAGCGGGGAGTCGGCCACCTCGAAGCCGATGCTCTGAAGGAAGATGCCCGAGCCGATCGGCCTGTTGAGGTTGCCGATGCTGCCCCTCAGGAAGTCGAAGCCGCCGTCCTTGATGCCGAAACCGGCACCGACCTCGAGGCTCTTTGCCGTCCGCAGCACGAGCGTGGCGGCCCCCGCCCAGGTCCCGCCCTGCTGCCACTTCAGCTGAACGTCCTTGAGCTCCAATGCGAGCGCGCTGACCTTGGCCAGCTTGAGCTCGAGCCCGCTGAAGTCGGCGCCGTTGTCGTTATTGGTCGTGAACGTGGCCGAGCTCGTCACGGCGCCGAAGTAGTTGAACGGCCAGAACGTGAGCCTCAGCGTGGGCTTGATCGTGGCCTTGCCGCTGCGGAGGAAGGACGCGTCATAGCCGGTGACGGGGAGGCCCTTGAGCTTCTTGACGCCGCTGATGTCGAAGCCGAGCACCTTGCGCGGCCCGTCCCCCGTACCGCTGAACTTCCAGTCGATCGGACCGGCGTAGATCGGGATGTCCGGGCTGCTTGCCACCGACACCCGCCAGGGCCTGGTGAGCTCCTTGCCCTTGATCGTCAGGTTGGTCGGGTCGATCATCAGGGTCGGGCGCGAGTCGTCGGCGGGTTCGACGATCAAGCCATTGATCCGAACCTCGGCGTTCGTGGCCTCGAAGTGGCCTTGCCGCCTGACCATGCAGCTCTCGCTGCGGGCGTCGACGTAGTCGAAGCGCACGCTGCGGTCGCAGTTCTCGCGGATTCGGACCTGCTTGGTGATCGAGCGCGGGCTCCCACCCGCTCCGGCGCCGGGTGTCGCCGTGACCGTGATCTGCGTGTACTGGTCCGAGTGGGCGGCGCCCTCGTCGGCGCTGAGGGTGAGGGTCGTGCGGGTGTCCGTTCCGGGAACCGGGTTGGGGGTAAATGCGGCCGACATCCCCGTGGGGAGGCCGGTGACCGAGAAGGAGACGTCGCCGTTCGATCCGTTCAGGCGGTTCATGTCGACGGGCACTTCGACCGAGGTGCCGGTGAGAACGTCGACGATGGTCTGGCCGGGGTTCAGCGTCAGGTCGGGCGGCTGCGGCTCGTCGGGCGTCGTGACCGAGACGTCGTCGATGGCGAGGTACTTCCCCGCCGCGTCGTCGGGGCCGTCCGCGATCACGTCGAAGTAGGCGATCGTCTCGCCCGCCGGCGCGGTCGCCGTGACCTGCTCGGTGAGCGGGGCGCCACGGGAGACGCTCACGTAGGGGCTCTGCGCGACCAGAACGTCGCTCGAGTTGTACGCGCGGATCCGCGCCATGAAGGAGTCCGCAGGCCCGGGGAAGGCGGGGTCGTCCCAGTAGCCCACGTAGGAGCTGACCGACGTGGCCGACGTGGTCAGCGAGGCGCGCAGCTGCGGGTCCGAGAAGCCCTCTCCGCAGCCCGGCAGGCCCTCACAGGTGTAGACGCCGACCCGGTCGCCCGAGTGCGCCCTCCCCGGGAACGTCTTGACCAGGGGCCTGGCCCCGGGATCCGAGGCGAACGTGACCCCGTGCGAGGCCTGGTACTCGTTCGACACGCGAGTGTTCTCCGGGAGGTCGTCGAAGCCGAGGGTCAGCGTGGCTCCGCCGGCCGAGGCGGCGATCACGAGAGCAGCCAGTGCAGCCAAGGCCGACGCGCCGGCGAGGCCGTACCTGGAACTCCTCCGCATGGCGCCGATCCTCTCTGCTCGTCAGGCGCCGCGCAAGCCGGGCGGCGCTCCCAGACGCGCCTACAAACCCGCCAGGCGCAGGTGGCGCTTCAGTGCGCTCCTGTTGTTCAGCAGCCCGCGGCCTGCCACCGCGAAGAAGCGCACTCGTCCGTTGCGGACGCCGATCAGGCGCGCGCTGCTCGGGCTCGCGCGGTAGACGCCAGGCCCGACTGCTCGACGACGGGAGTAGGCGCGGCGCAAAGCTCGCGCCGGGGAGCCGGGGCGCAGGCGACGGTTTCCGTGCACTCCGGCGGTGGTGGCCACGAGCGCGACGCGGCCGCGTCGCGTGAAGGCCGCGCTCACGCGACCCGAGCTGTCCTTGACGCAATAGCGGTAGGAACGACTGGTCTTCTTCACCGGCTTCATCGGAAGGCGAAGCAGCCGGCGGCGGGTGTAGCCCAGGCGGACGCGGCCAATGTTGCGCGGCCCGATCGGCGAGCGACGTGCCAGGCACGTCCGTGCGCCCGCACCTCCGCCGGCACGGAACGGCCAGACCCCCGTTCGTGACCCGCACCGCGTAGAAGCCGCTCAGCCCGTCGGAGTACCAGATCTCGCCGCGCTCGGGGACGAATGACGGGCTCGACATGGCCGGGATGATGCGCGGCGTGACGGGGGCGTTGAAGTAGGCGATCTCGCGCGGGTGCGCCGGGTCGCGGATGTCGAACACCCGCAGCCCCGACAGGATCATGCTGCACGCCACGATCCCGGGGTCGTTCCGGCGAGGGACGTTGCAGTAGTGGCCGGCATAGCCCTGGACGGGGTTGTTCGCGCCCGCGTCATTTGCCTGCGCGGGGAAGTTCTCCGGCTGATGGACCTCGAGCCGAGGTTGGAGACCACCCTGGGTGGGCCTCGTCGCCGATGTCGATGATGCGCCCGGCGCCCACCTCCTGCTGAGTGCCGAACTCGTCGATTTGGACCGTGTACGGATGCCCGCCGATCGTCACGGGGATCGCGTTCTGCGGGACGCTCATCGAGTCCCATTGCAGACGGGAGACCTCGCGCACCGTCGGGTTCGGGACCCGCGCCTGCACCTCCGAGGTGTCGAGGATGATCTGACCCGAGTTGATGCCGGCCACATACGCGCGGTTGCCGTCGGCGGAGATCGAGAGCCCGTGCGAGTCGTAGTTGCCGAACCAGATGGGCAGCGGAAGTACGGGTTGGTGATGTCGACGGCCACAAGCGAGCCAAACGAGGGCGACGCGGAATAGAAGGTGCGGCCGTCGGGTGCCATGCCGCTCTCGTGCCCGAGGAATCCGACCGGTGAGCTCGACTTCGGCACCGGGTGGCGGCAGTCCTGTGAGACGTCGTACACGTCCACCTGGCCCACGTTCGTCGTCAGGTTTCCGGCCACCGCCGCCAACAACCCCCGGGCCTGGCTGAGAACAAGCGACTCGTGCGGCGTGTCCATCGCCGGGGTCAGAAGCCTGTCGGTGAGCACCGGCTTCGTCGGGTCCGACATGTCGAGGACGTTCACGCCGCCCTCGGCGTCCAGGAGGTTGGTCGGGTACATCAGCGTTGTGTCGTAGTAGGCGCAGTCGTGGCCGGCCGCGTCCACGTAGCGCTCGAGCTTGAAGCCACCCACGGTGCCCATGGCGCTCGGCTTGCTGTACGAGCCCACCAGCTCGGTGTTGCACGTGAACCCCTGCGCCGCCCGCCCGCTCTCGTGGTCCTCAGGGCTCACCCGCCCCTGAATCCCGGTCTCGGGCCGCGAACCGGGCCCGCAGTCAGCCCGCGGAGTGGGCAGCAGCGGCGGTTCGGGCGCCTGGGCGGAGGGCGCGGCTGCGACGTGGGCGTCGCGTGGAACCGGGTGCCCCCGAACCTCGTCGGCGTCGATCAGCCACAGCGAGAGCACGGCCACGAGGCTCAAGCACGCACGCATCGGAGATTTCGAGGCTACCTACAGAGGGCGTGCTGCGCGCTAGTCAGGCGTCTCGTCGACGATCCTGGCCTGGTGGGCCAGCACGACCGCCTGGACGCGGTCGCGGAGGTTCAGCTTCTGGAGCACGTGCGTGACGTGCGTCTTGACCGTCGTGTCCGTGATGAAGAGCTGCTCGCCGATCTCCGCGTTCGAGAGGCCGCGGGCGATCAGGCGGAACACCTCCATCTCGCGGGAGGTCAGCTCCTCGAGCTCCGTGGGGGGCGCCGGGCGGCGGATCTGGGCGAACTGGCTGATCACGCTGTGGGTGATGGAGGGGGAGAGGAGGGCATCGCCCGCGGCGACCGTGCGGATCGCCGCGATCAGCTGCTCGGGTGGGTCGTCCTTCAGGACGAAGCCGCTCGCCCCCGCGCTGAGGGCTTCGTAGATGTACTCGTCGAGGTCGAACGTGGTGAGGATCAGGACCCGCGCGTCGGGGTTCGCCGCGAGGATCTCCCGGGTGGCCTGAAGGCCGTCGAGCTCGGGCATCCGAATGTCCATCAGCACGACGTGTGGCTGAAAGCGCGCAGCCTTGTCGATCGCCTCGCGGCCATTGCCGGCTTCGGCGACCACATCGATGTCACCTTCACCTCCGAGCAGCATCCGGAAGCCCGCGCGCACCATCGACTGGTCGTCCGCCACGAGGACACGGATGCTCATCGTCCCTGGCCCTTCAACCGCAGGCTCGCGGTGAGGACGAACCCGCGGCCGTTCGCGACTCCGGCGGTCATCTCCCCGTCGTAGAGCTTCACGCGCTCGCGGATGCCGACCAGCCCGTTGCCGACGTCGTCGTCCTTCGCGGGTCCGCGGCCGTCGTCGCGAACCTCGAGTTGAAGCGCGTCCGTGCCATGGCGGACCAGGACGTCCGCGTGACTGGCGCCGGCATGCTTCAGCACGTTCGTCAGGGCCTCCTGGACTATTCGGTATGCAGAGAGGTCCAGCGCCGGAGGCAGGGGAAGCGGTTCGCCCTCCACGTGCAGGTGAACGGGAAGCCCCGCGCTCCGGACCCTTTCGACGAGCGGCTCCAGGTTCTCGAGACCGGGCTGGGGCTCGAGCTCGACCGCGGCGCTCCGATCGCGCATCGCGCCGAGCAGACGGCGCATCTCCGCGAGCGCCGTGCGGCCCGTGCTCTCGACGTCCTCCAGAGCCTGCCTGTCCTCGCCGAGCGTGTCGGGCAGCTTGTGGCGGACCGCGCCGACCTGGAGAACCATCACGCTGACGGCGTGTCCCACGATGTCGTGCAGCTCGCGCGTGATGCGCGCGCGCTCCTCGGCAGCGGCCAGGAGCGCTCGTTCCTCTGCCTCGGCTGCCTGGAGGCCGCGCTCGCGGAACGCGAAGCCACCGAGCCAGGTAAGGGCGAACACCGCCGGAATGAAGATGTAATCCGCGCCCGAGGCGTCCGGGTGGTTGTAGACGATGATTGCCGCGCTTGCGACGATGAGCAGGAGCCCCTGCCGCCCCTGGGCGGCGTCCCGCGTACTGCCGAGCAGGAACGCTGCCGCGAGCCCGGCGAGGTAGAGGGTGACGGTGAAGACGACAAGCCCGCCGTCGACGAACGAGATTGCCGCGGCAAGGAGCCAGAAGCCCGCGGGCGCGGCAAACGGGAAACGCCGTCGCGCGAGCAGCACCAGGACGATGACGACGGTGGCGGGCGCCGCGAACCAGGCCGGCGACGTCGGCTCGTTACCCGGGTCGTCCTTGAATACGACCTCCAGCGCGCCCGCGACCGCTCCGACGACGATCAGCAGGTCGAACCCGTGCCTGCGTGCGAGGGGCAGTAGGCGCTTCACGGTCTGAACGTAAAGCAGAGCGCGGGTCGCCGCCTCCTACCTGAGTAGGAGTCGAGACACGGCCTTACGACGATGCCCCCGCGGCCGCGCGGCCATAGCTTCGCGGCATGGACTCCGCTCCCCGCATATTCGCGCTCAGCCGCATCCTCGGATTGGTGGCGATCGGCCTCGTCGTCGCCGGACTCGGCTACCTCCACTTCGCTCCGGACGGGGAGGTTTCCGTCCCGGACGGCGCCCGTGCGGGCCAGCTGACCCTGGAGCCGTGTGACTACGGAACCGAGGACGGCGGCTACGCAGCGGACTGCGGGACGCTCGTCGTGCCCGAGAACCGGGCGGACCGCGACTCACGGCTGATCGCATTGCCCGTCACCCGCATCCGCGCCCGCTCAGAGCATCCGCTCGAGCCCATCTTCCGGCTCGAGGGCGGTCCCGGCCTCACGAACATGGACTTCACGCAGGCGAGTCGCTTCGCCGACAAGCGCGACGTGGTGCTCGTCGGCTACCGCGGAGTGGACGGCTCCTCCGTCCTCGACTGCCCCGAGGTCACGAACGCCATGCGGCACTCGAGCGATTTTCTCGCGCAGGACTCGCTCCGAAAGCAGGCGGATGCGTACAGGGACTGTGGGGCGCGACTCCAGGACGAGGGAGTCGACCTCGCGGGCTACACGCTGCCCCAGCGAGTGGACGACCTCGAGGCCGCGCGCAGGGCGCTCGGCTACGACCAGGTGGACCTCATCAGCGAGAGCGCCGGCACGCGCACGGCGATGATCTACAGCTGGCGCCATCCGAACAGCGTCCACCGTTCGGTGATGCTCGGCGCGAACCCTCCGGGCCACTACCTGTGGGATCCGCAGACCACCGACCGGCAGATTCGCCACTACGCGGAGCTGTGCTCGCAAGCCGATGCCTGCAGCGACCGGACGGACGACCTCGCCGGCCTGATCAAGCGAGGCGCCGACGACATCCCGGGGCGCTGGGGCCCGCTCAAGATCAAGCAGGGCAACGTCCGGGTGGCAACGTTCTGGGGCCTCATCGACTCGGGTGAGGAGGCGGCGCCCCTGTCAGCTCCGATGACGCTGGACTCGTGGCTGGCGAACGCTGACGACGACCCCAGCGGATTCTGGTTCCAGTCCTTCGCCGCCAACCTGTTCTTCCCGCGCGCGCAGGTGTGGGGGGACGTCGCGGCGGTCGGGCGTGCGGACACGAACTTCGCCGGCCCGCACTTCTCGCAGGCGCAGGACCGTGACTCGATCCTCGGCGACCCGGGCAGCAGCTTCATCTGGTCCGGTGGAGGACTCGCAGGCGCCTTCCCTCCAGCACCCGACCAGGACGACTACGACAGCGTCAGGACCAGCAGGGTCGAGACGCTCGTCATCAGCGGCTCTCTCGATGTCGCCATCCCCGCCGAGTTCGCGAAGCGCGAGCTGATGCCGCAGCTCCCGAACGGTCACCAGGTGATCCTGCGGGACTTCGGCCACACGACCGACGTCTGGACAGAGCAGGCGCGGGCGAGCACGCACCTGATCAACACCTATCTCGACCACGGAAGGGTCGACACGTCCCTGTTCAAGCACCGGAAGATCGACTTCGAACCCCCGGTCACGCAGGCGGCGCTCGCGAAGGGGTTGGCCGGCTCGATGGTCGGATTCGCTCTCATCACGATGCTCTCGATCCTGTGGATGCCGCGACGCGTGAAGAAGCGCGGCCGGATTGGCGCCCGCAAGAGTGTGGTGCTGCGCTCGCTGTTCCCGCTCGTCCTCGGGTTCGGCGGCTGGTTCCTGGCCGCGCTGATCCTGCTCACCACCGCACCGGGCGTGCCGCTCGACGGCGAGCTGCTGATCGTCTTCTCGATGGGCATCCCGATCGCCCTCGGGATCTACTGGGCGTGGCTGCAGCGCGAGTGGCCGGCCGAGACCAAGCGAGTGGGGCTGGCGGCCGCGGCACTATCGGCACTGGTCGGCGGATGGCTCGGATTCCACGCCGGGGCCGACATGCTGGCGCTCGTGACAACCATCGCCGGAGCGGCAGCGGCCACCAATCTGGCTCTGATCCTCGTCAGCGTGGCCCGCGAGCGCGGGCTGCGGCCAGAGCCGGCCCCGAAGCGCGAGCGGGTCGCGGTCGCCGCTGGCTAGGGTCGAGGCGCGGGATGATTGGGCAAGCGTGGTCTTTCGGGCGTTTGTCGAGGCACATCTTCCGGCCGCTCCGGCCCGCGTCCTGGAGGTCGGCTGCGGCCGGGGCAACCTTGCAAGGGGCCTCGCGCGGCTTGGCTACCGGGTCAGCGCGATCGATCCCGAGGCGCCCGCGGGCGACATCTTCCACCCGGTCTCGCTGGACGAGTTCTCCGATCCGGGTCCGTTCGACGCCATCGTCGCAAACCTCTCGCTTCACCACATTCCCGACCTGGCCGGCGGGCTCGCGAAGATAGGGCGGCTGCTGCGGCCGGGAGGCCGGCTGATTCTCAACGAGCACGCCTGGGACCGGCTCGACGAACCGACGGCGCGCTGGTACCTCGAACAGCGGGCGGCTGCCCACGCCCATGCACACGCGCACGGCACGGTCGACCAATGGCTCGCCGAGTGGACGGCCGACCACGCGGGGCTGCACGGTTCTGAGGCGATGCGCACGGAGCTCGACCAGCGCTTCGAGGAGCTCGTCTTCACCTGGACGCCCTACCTCAACCTAGAACTCGGCGACGCGATCGACGAGCAAGCGGAGCGCGCGCTCATCGAGGCCGGCGCGATCCAGGCCACGGGGTTCCGCTACGTCGGTGAGCGACCGTAGGTTCGCCCAGCATGCGCCGCACAACGCCATGACCGAGGCGGGCGAGATCGCCCGCTGCCACGACCGCTGCAGCGACCTCATGCGCGAGCTGCTGGATGAGCTGGCCGAGGCGCCCGATCGCCCGCGCCCGTTCCCCGAGATAGAGGACGAGCTTGATTGGCCGCGCCGCCGGATCGCGTCGGTGCTCGGAGGCGTCTCGCACCTGCGTCACACGGAATTCGGTGGCCGCCGCCCGTACCGCTTCCACGACGAACGTCAGTCGGCGTCAGGCCGCTGGGAGATGTGGATGGACGCCGCGCAGGCCCGAGCCGTCAGGCGCTGACCGGGACCGGACTGCGCCGGCGCAGCCGGCGGCGCTCGATCGGTCCCAGCCCGCTCGCGGTCGGATCGGCGAGCACGATCTCGCGCAAACCGGCCGACATGCACCGGATCGTAGTTGCCGCACTCGTTGACGCTCGCCACGGTCGGCGTGTAGCCTCGCGCGTGGACGGTGAGGGCCCACAGACTCGCAACCACGCGCCGCCAGGTCGTCGTCGTCGGCGGCGGCCAGGCCGGCCTCGCAATCGGATACTTCCTGGCCCAGCAGGGCCGCGACTTCACGATCCTGGAAGCCGCCGCTGAGCCCGCGGCCGCCTGGCGTGGGCGCTGGAACTCGCTCAGGCTGTTCACGTCCGCGCGCTACGGCTCCCTTCCCGGGCGCGCATTCCCGGGCGACCCGGACCGCTATCCGACGCGCGACGAGGTGGCCGACTACCTGACCGACTACGCGAGCCACTTCGAGCTTCCGGTCGAGCTGAACAGCCCGGTGCGCGCGATCCGGAAGACGGACGGCGGGTACGTGGTGGAGCTGGACGACCGCACATACGAGACCGAGCAGGTGGTGATCGCCACCGGCCCGTTCCAGGAGCCGTTCGTCCCGGCGATCGCCGATGGCCTCGACGAGAGCGTCACGCAGCTTCACAGCACCGCCTACCGCTCGCCGGATCTCCTCCCCGACGGCCGCGTCCTCGTGGTCGGCGGCGGGAACACCGGGTTCCAGATCGCGGCGGAGCTCTCTGTCTCGCGGGAGGTTCACCTGTCGATCGGCTCGCGCCAGACGCCGCTGCCCCAGCGTCTCCTCGGCCGCGACCTGTTCTGGTACCTCGACAAGACCGGGCTGATCCGCAAGACCAAGGCGTCGCGGGTCGGCCAGCGGATGCAGCAGCGAGAGGACACGCTGATCGGCTCCAGTCCGCGTGCCGCCCGTCGACTCGGCATCCGGCTCCACGGGCGAGCCGTCGATGCCGCGGGGTCGAGCGTGCGCTTCGATGACGGAGCCGAGCTGGACGTTCGGAGTGTGATCTGGGCAACCGGCTTCCGGCTCGATCACTCGTTCATCGATGCACCGGTGTTCGACGGAGACGGCCGGGTCGTGCACGAGCGCGGCGTGACCACGTCGCCCGGCCTCTACTTCCTCGGGATGCTGTGGCAGCACACCCGCGGGTCGGCGCTGCTCGGCTGGGTCAAGGACGACGCGGAGTACCTCGCAGGGAAGATCGCCGCACGGCGGTCAGACGCACTCACACCAGAAACCGAAACCGCAGGAGCGACATGAGCACCACACCCGATCATTTTCCGACTGATACAGAGGGCCTTCCCGAGGCGCACGCGCCCGAGCTGGTCGAACTGGCCGACGGCGACGAGCTCGACCTCCGGGTGGCTCCCGTGACCAAGCGCATCGGCGACGCGACCGTGAGGATGCTCGCCTACAACGGATCGATCCCCGGGCCGGTCCTCAAGGTGAAGGAGGGCTCCGAGGTCGTCGTCAACGTGGAGAACCAGGGCGACATGGATGCCACGGTTCACTGGCACGGGCTGCGCCTCGAGAACCGCTACGACGGAACGCATGAGACGCAGGCCCCGATCCTGGTCGGCGAGCGTTTCGCGGCCACGGTCACGTTCCCGGACCCGGGCGCGTACTGGTACCACCCGCACATTCGCGAGGACTACGGCCAGGAGATGGGCCTGTACGGCAACGTGCTGGTCGAGCCGGCCGACCCCGACTACTGGCCTCCGGCCAACCGCGAGCTGCCGCTGACGCTCGACGACATCCTGCTCGAGGACGGCAAGGTCGCCCCCTTCAGCCAGTCAGAGACGAACTACGCGGCGATGGGCC
>Ga0126306_10000643_pt1 | contig 16897 bp, 19 predicted proteins | sample Plot27_FD_92592 | JGI IMG/M metagenome (GOLD analysis project Ga0126306, IMG submission 92592) | Serpentine soil microbial communities from UC McLaughlin Reserve, CA, USA - Plot27 | ecosystem: Environmental > Terrestrial > Soil > Grasslands | place: USA: UC McLaughlin Reserve, Lake County...
CCCGCAACCGGAGCCTCGGCCTCGCTCTGCATCGCTCCCTCCGCGGGCATTACCCCACAGGTTCGAAGGGTCAGGTCCAGCGCGGGACCTATCTCAGCCGGGCGTTCTCCCCAGCCCCCCTGATTGCTCTGCCCGACAGGCTACCGACTGGCATCGCCGCGGTGCCGCGGACGGCCTGCCCGATCGAGACCGAGCGGCTGTGGTTGCGGCCGCGAGCGCGTCAAGGGCGAGTGGACCGACGAGCTCGTGTACGTGCTGCTCGAGCGCGAGTGGCGCGGCTGATCACGCGTGCTGGGGGCGCGTCAGCGCCTTGACGAAGTCCTCCAGCTGGCGCGTCGTCCAGCATTCGTGCAGCTCGCAGAACGGCGCGTAGGCGCGCACGACGGAGTCGCCGTAGTTCCAGTAGAGCCGCGGCTCCGGGTTGAGCCAGAACGTGCGCCCGGCATGCGCCGCGACGCGCGCGAACACGTCGGCGCGCGGATCGCGGCCGTTGGTGCGCGCGTCGCCGAGCACGATCACGGTCGCGCGCGGGTGCAGCTCGTCCTCGACGAGCGACAGGAACTCGCGCCAGACGCGCCCGTAGTCCGTGTAGCCCGACACGTCCGCCACGCCGGCCTCGCGGCCGATCGCCTCCGACACCGCCTTGAAGTTGCGTTCGCGCGCGAAGACGTCGGTGACCTCGGAGATGCGCTCGACGAACACGAACGAGCGCATCTTGCGGAACGAGTCGTGCAGCGCGTGCAGCACCGAGAGGAAGAAGACCGAGGCGCTCGTGACGCTGGTCGAGACGTCGCAGAGCACGTAGAGCTCGGGCCGGCGCGGGCGCTGCGGCCGGTACTTGAGCACCACCGGGACGCCGCCGGTCTGGAGCGACGCGCGCATCGTGCGGCGCACGTCGACGTGCGCGTGCGCGCGCCGGCCGCGCGCCTCGTGGCCCTGCGTGGCGAGCCGGCGCTTGAGCTGCATCACGACGCGGTGCACCGCCGCCAGGTCCTGGAGCGGCCCCGACGGCAGCGCGCGATCGAGCTCGTTGAGCGGCCGCGCGGGCGGAAGCTGCTGCGTGCGCTCGATCTGCGCGCGCTCGAGCTCGCGCCGCAGCTGCTGCTCGAAGCGGCGGATATGGTCGCGCGTGAGCGGCTCGGTGCCGTCCTCGCGCGGATGGGCGTCGGTGCGCAGGTCGAGCGCGCGGCGGATCCGCTGGACGTCGACTCCGAGCACGCCTGAGCCCTCGCCGCGGCGGCCGAGGGCGGCGATCGCCAGCCGCGCGAGGTCGCGCATCGCGCTCTCGTCGCCGTCGCGGATCGCCTGCACCGCCTGGTCGCGCAGGTTGTCGAGGTCGATCTGCTCGCCGCCGGCCTCGCCGCGCCCCTCCGACCCGCCCTGCTCGCGCACGCCGCGCGCGATCGCCTGCTCCTCGGCGGCGCGGAAGAAGAAGCGCTCGAAGACGAGCTCGAAAACGCGCCGGTCGTCGGGCGACTTCGCGAGCGTCGCGGCGAGCGCCGCGCGGAACGCCGGCCGGTCGGTCCACGCGACCTCGTCGAGCGCGGCGAACGCGTCGAGCAGCTCCGAGGTGCCGACCGCCAGCCCCTCGGCCCGCAGGGCCTCGGCGAAGTCGACGATCCGCGCCGGGAGGCTCACGCCGGCCGCGGCGCGAGGCCGAGCCGCACGCCGACGCGCTCCGACACGACGTCGAGGTCGGTCCGGTGCTTGACGATGATCGACATCGTCGCGCGGAACACGTCCTCGTCGATCTCCTCGGCGCCCAGCAGCAGCAGTGCGCGCGCCCAGTCGATCGACTCGGCGATCGACGGCGGCTTCTTGAGGTCGAGCTCGCGCACCTGCGCGATCACCTCGACGAGCTTCGCCGCCACCGCATCGGCCAGCTGCGGCGTGTGCAGGCGCACGATCGCCAGCTCGTGCTCCACGCTCGGGTAGTCGAGCCACAGGTACAGGCAGCGGCGCTTGAGCGCCTCGGTCAGCTCGCGCGAGTTGTTCGACGTGAGCAGCACGACGGGATGGGTGCGGGCCTCGATCCGGCCGAGCTCCGGGATCGAGATCTGGAAGTCGGACAGCAGCTCGAGCAGCATCGCCTCGAACTCCTGGTCGGTCTTGTCGATCTCGTCGATCAGGAGAACGACCGGCTCGGCGGACGCGATCGCGGTCATCAACGGCCGCGCGAGCAGGAACTCCTCGCCGAAGATGTCGTCCTGGACCGCATCCCAGCCGGTGCCGGCGGCCTCGGCCTGGATCCGCAGCAGCTGCTTGCGGTAGTTCCACTCGTACAGCGCCTTGGCCTCGTCGAGCCCCTCGTAGCACTGCAGCCGCACCAGCGTCCGGCCCAGGTAGGCCGCGAGCGCCTTCGCCAGCTCCGTCTTGCCGACGCCGGCGGGACCCTCGACCAGCACCGGCTTGCCGAGCCGGGCGGCGAGGAACGCCACCAGCGCGGTCGACTCGCCCGGCAGGTAGCCCACTGACCGCAGTCCGGCGTCGACCTCGTCGACTGAGGCGGGGGCTTGCATCGGACCCTGAGAATAGGATCTCGCCCCGGCTCCGCGGCGGCGTCTACGGTTCGCGCGTGCCGCTGTTCGCGTTCTCGCCCTCCCCGGTGCCGTTCGTCGTCCTGATGGGGCTCGGCTTCCTCATCGGCGTGACCGGCCACGTCTACCGCTCGCGCCCGCTGGTGGCGACCGGCATCGGCCTCATCCTGATAGCCACGCTGCTGCTGCCGCTCGCGCTCTACGCGACAGACGACTAGAACAGCCGCTCGGAGTCCGGCGGCGGCCCGTCCGGCGGCTCCTCGTCGGCCGCCACGGAGCCACGCCGCCTCGCGCGGCCGGGCGCCTCGGGTGGCTCGCCCTCCCAGCCCGGGCGCTCGCGCAGCACCTCGGTGACCGCCGTGCCCTCGCGCGGGCGCCGCTCCGGACGCCGCTCGCGCGGCGGCGGGCGCTCCCAGCCGCCATCGTCGGCCATCGGGTTCGGCGGCTCCGGCCGGTGCGCCGCGCGCACGCGGGCGCCGGTCGCCGTCAGCACGCCGGCCGCGGCCAGGGCGACGAAGATGCCCCATTGCAGCCCGAACTCGGCGTTGTCGGACTCCGGCGTGTCGAAGAGCCGCCACACGATCAGCAGGAACGCCCACGCCCCGGCGCCCATGATCACGGTGCCGTCGCCGCCCGGCAGGTGGAAGCCCTTGCGCTGCGAGCGCGCCCAGATCAGGTAGAGGACCGCCGCCGCCACGAGCAGCACCGCCGTCTCGACGAACGAGAACTCGCCGAACGCCGAGCGGTTGAACGAGCGCGCCTCGTTCCCGCGGAAGACCGCCGAGTACCAGGGCAGGAACAGCGTCAGCATCAGCGCGCCCGCGGCCCCGGCCGCATGCTGCATCTCCCGCGGGAGCGCGCGGAATGCGGGGATCGTCGCGGCCACCGTCCTGAGTCTACGTCGGGCGCAGGTCAGTCCAGCGGGATGTCCTCGACCTCGACCTCGGCGCGCCCGCCGCCGTTCTCGCCGAGGCGCTCGAGGTACCAGTCGATCAGCGCGCGCAGCGCGAGCAGCAGCTCGCGCAGCGCCGCGGCGAGCTGGCGCGAGAGCTCGGCCGGCACCCCTTCGCGGACGGCTTCGAGGAGCGCGAGCAGCGCCTGTAGATCCGGCTTGGCGGCGTCTCCGCGCCCTGAGTCCCAGCCGCGCGGCGGCACCCGCTCCGCGCCTTCGCCGGCGGCCTCCTCGGCCTGGCGCTGCGCCTCCTGCACGAGCCGGTCGGCGGCGGCGTGGGCCTCGTCGAGGTGCGCGCGCACCTCGCGCAGCGCGTCGTTGGCGTCGTCAGCCAAAGCGCACCACCAGCGCGCCGTCGTCGAGCGCGGCGCCCGCGGGCTTCAGTGCCGCCAGCGCCGGCGGCAGAACGACCGTGCGCTTGCGCCCGTCCACGCGCACGACCAGCTCGTCACCGACCTTCTTGACCGATACGTCGCCCTTGCCGGCGAACGGGACCGCCAGCCGCACCTCGCCATGGTCGCCGTCGAGGCTGAACTCCCGCGCCAGGCCGGCATGGAGAAGAGCCGCGGGCTCGCCGGCGTCGAACAGCGCGTCCCCGAGCCGGTCGAGCATCGCCGGCCCGACGACCTCCGCCTCGAAGTACGGCGCGCACAGCACCGGGACGGGCGCGAACCCGTCGCGTACGCGCGCGAGCTCCCGCTGCTGCACGTCGCGCCAGGCGCCGAAGTACGTGCCCTCGAGCTCGCCAGGAAAGACGCGGTTCACGATCACGGCGTCCGTCAGGTACCCGTACAGGCTCAGGTAGGTGAAGGTGCGCATCGCCTCCGCGACGACCATCCGGTCGGGGGTCATCACCAGCCGGACCGAGACGGCGTCGCGATCGCGCAGGATGTCGTGCATCGCCACCAGGTTGCCGACGAGCCCCTGGACCTCGCCAATGACCGCCTCGTCGGGCAGCCGCAGGTCGAGGAATGCGCGCGCCAGCGGCCGCGCTGCGGTCAGCAGCTGTGTCTCGCGCCCCGTCAGCTTGCCCAGCCACCAGCGCGCGGCCTCGGGGAAGGACAGCAGCCGCAGCGTCTCGCCGGTCGGAGCGCAGTCCACGACGATCACGTCCCATCCGCCGTCCTCCACGTGGCGCTTGAGCCGCAGCAGGCTGAACAGCTCGTCGCCGCCGGGGGGCACCGTCAGCTCCTCGGCCGCGATCCGCTCGACGCCGCGCTCGACCAGCACCTGGCCGAGCCAGTCCTGCACGGCGGACCAATGGCGCTCGAGCTCGTCCTGCGCGGACACCTGCTGGGCCCACAGGTTCCGGGAGAGCTCGGTCGGCTCGGCGCCCACGGGCAGCTCGAGGACGTCGGCGAGCGAGTGCGCCGGATCGGTGGAGAGCACGACCGTGCGCAGCCCTGCGGCGGCGCAGCGGCGCGCGGTGGCGGCGGCGACCGACGTCTTGCCGACGCCGCCCTTGCCCGTGTAGAGGATCGTGCGCGGGGCCATCGGCGGCCCGCAGCCTACTTCGCGGCCCGCTTGCGGCGCTTCGGCTCGAGCACCTCGACGGGCGCCTGGACGCTCGCGGCGTTGCCCGCGAGGTCGGTCGCGTCCACCTGCAGCGTGTAGCGGCCGGCCCTGCGTGGGACCCTCCACCCGACCGACCGCGTGCCGCGGCCGACCACCCCGGCGGCCACCGAGAGCATCGTGCGGCCGCTCGGCGCCGTCACGCGCACGCCCACGTGCGAGATCTTGGAGAGCGAGAAGCGCAGCGTCCTGGCCGTCCCCCCGCGCAGCCGCGTCGTGCGCACGCCGATCACCGGCGGCGTCGTCAGGTAGCCGCTGAAGTGCGACTCGGCCGTGCAGTACACGGCTTCCGCCGTGCGGTCGCACAAGCCCGCCAGGAAGTCGCGCAGCAGCGTGTGGTAGTGCAGGTCGGACTCGCGCGTGATCGCTTCGCGCGAGTAGAACGACCACGCTCCCGTGTCGAAGCGCGGCACCTCGACGCGGGCGGCACGATCGCCGTCGGCGAACAGCCGAGCGGCGCGCGGATCGCCGGTGATCTGCGCGACGTCGTAGAGGCCGACGAGCGACTGGACGAAGCCGTTGACGATCCGCAGGCCGGGCCAGAACGAGTACTGCACGTAGTGGGCGCCATCCTCGCTCGCGACGCGCACGCCGGTCGGCGGAGGCTGCTCGAACAGCGTCAGGCCCTCCTGGATGCGCGGCAGCAGCTCCGGCATCCGGCCGAGCTTCTGGGCCGAGCGCGCGATCGCCTGCAGCCCGGTGGCCTGCGCAAGGCTCGAGACCCAGGGCGGCCTGCCGCCGTCGAACGTGAAGTAGTACTCCCACGCCAGCCCGCCGCCGCGCGGGACCGCGATCGACATCAGCTCGTCGAGCAGCACCGTGTTGGGAGCCGTGCGACGCCGCGTCTTCGCGTATGCGTTGAGCTTGCCGAAGTTGGCGAGCGGGTGCAGCTGCAGGCCCTGGCCGGGAACGTACTGCCAGACCAGCTCGGACCCCGCGAACGTGACGCGCTGTCCGTTGGAGAGCAGCGGCTGGGACGACCACCACTCGCGGTTGCGCTGGAGCGTCAGGAAGAGGGGATGGAGGCGCGAAGCCCGCAGCGAGCCGCGTGCCGCCATCCCCTCCACGGTGGCGAGCACCCCCGCCAGCTCGGCCCTGCGGGCGCCGCTCAGCTGCCTGATCGCGCGCTTCACGTCGGCGTGGATCGCGCGGTCTGCGTCGTATGTCGCCTGGTCGATCAGGCCGCGCCGATAGAGCGTGTCCAGCTCGCGCGCGAGCGTCTTGCGCGGCTTGCCTGCATGCGCCGGCGCACCGCCCGCGGCGAGCGGGAGCATGCACAGGACCGCAATCCATGCGCAACGGCGTGTTCGTTGGCGGGCCATCGTCCGATGCTAGGCTCGCCTGGCCGGCGCGCCACGTCCTGCAACCCAGCGCGCGGGCGTTCGTTTCGCCACCACAGGAGCCTGTTCGCCCGATGACACGCCCGCGTTCCGCCGCACTTCTGTCGCTGCTGCTGACCCTCGCCCTGGTGGCCGCGGGCTGCGGCGGCTCGGACGGGGAGGAGGCGTCGTCGAGCACGGACGTCGACAAGCTGCTGACCCAGACGTTCACGGGCTCCAAGAAGGTCGACTCGGGCAACCTGGACCTGGCCTTGAAGGTCGAGGCCCAGGGCGGCGGGTCGCAGCTGGACGGCCCGCTGAGCATCCGCCTCTCGGGCCCGTTCCAGGCCCAGGACGGAGGCAAGCTGCCGAAGTTCAAGCTCGACGCCGCGCTCGAGGGCGCCGGCCAGAGCATCGAGGCGGGCGCCACGTCGACCGGCGAGAAGGGCTACCTCTCGTTCCAGGGCACCGACTACGTCGTCGACGACCTGGTCTTCGAGCAGTTCAAGGCGGGCTTCGAGCAGGCGCAGAAGCAGGGCACGCAGGGCCAGCAGACGTTCGCATCGCTCGGGATGGACCCGCGCAGGTGGCTGACCGATCCGAAGAACGAGGGCGAGGCCAAGGTCGGCGACGACGACACGATCAAGATCACCGGCGGGGTCGATGTCGCCAAGCTGCTCGACGACGTCGACAACGCGCTCGCCAAGGCCTCCTCGCTCGGGCTTCGGGGCGCCGGCCAGGTCCCGGAGAAGCTCACGGAGGAGCAGAAGCGCCAGGTCACCGAGGCCGTGAAGGACCCGCGCGTCGAGATCTACACCGGCAAGGAGGACCAGATCCTGCGCCGCATGGTGGTCGACCTCGGCATCGACGACAAGTCGAGCAGCACCAGCGGCACGCTCGCGTTCGACGTCTCGATCACCGACCTCAACGAGGACCAGGACATCGCCGAGCCGGCCGACGCCAAGCCGTTCGCGGATCTGCTCGGGCAGTTCGGCGGCCTCGGGCTCGGCGGCTCAGGCGGGGCCGGGTCTTCGGGCTCGGCCTCGGGCGGCGGCGGGTCCTCCGAGGACCTCGAGAAGTTCTCGAAATGCATCGAGCAGGCCGGCGAGGACGTCGAGAAGGCACGCAAGTGCTCCGAGCTGCTGACGCCCTGAGGACGTGAGCAGCGGGTTGTCCGACCGGCGCGGGTTCAACCTGCGCCGGTTCCTCTTCAGCGGCTCCGGCTGGCCGTACCTGCTCGTACCGTTCATCCCGGTCGCGATCGCGCTCGAGCTCGCCCACGCGAGCGCGACCGTGATCTTCGTCACCTCGGCGCTCGGCGTGATCCCGACCGCGGCGCTGATGGGCCGCGCCACGGAGGAGCTCGCCGCCCGCTCCGGCCCGGGCATCGGCGGCTTCCTGAACGTCACGTTCGGCAACGCGCCCGAGCTGATCATCGCGTTCTTCGCGCTCAACGAAGGGCTCCAGGAGGTCGTCAAGGCGTCGCTGATCGGCTCGATCCTCGGGAACATCCTGCTCGTCATGGGCGCCGCGATGCTGATAGGCGGTCTTCCGCGCGAGCGCCAGACCTTCAACGCGACCGCCGCGAACGTCGTGTCTCTGATGCTGCTGCTCGCCGTGGTCGCGCTGATCATGCCGGCGCTGTTCGAGCTCGTGCAGGGCACCGGCCTGCCGCGGCCCGACGAGGAGTCGGTCGACTACGACTCCGACGTCGAGAAGCTGTCGGTCGGCGTCGCGCTGGTCCTGCTCGGCACCTACGTCGCCGGGCTGGTCTTCTCGCTCAGGACGCACAAGGACCTGTTCAACCCCGCACACGGCCCGGAGGACCACGTGGGCGAGCCGTGGACGGTGCGGCGAAGCGTGATCATGCTCGCGCTCGCCGGCGTGGCGGTCGGCGTGATGTCCGAGATCCTCGTCGGCTCGATCAGCGAGGCGTCGGAGTCGATCGGCCTGTCGCCGTTCTTCATCGGCGTGATCGTCGTCGCGATCGTCGGCAACGCGGCCGAGCACTGGGTCGCGATCTACTTCGCGGCGCGCGACAAGATGGATCTCGCGGTCAACATCGCGATCGGCTCGAGCGCGCAGATCGCGCTCTTCGCGGCCCCGGTGCTGGTGCTGCTCTCGCTGTTCGTCGGCGACTTCCCGATGGCGCTCGTGTTCAACGGCTTCGAGCTCGGGGCAGTTGTACTCGCAGTGCTGATCGCCCAGCAGGTGACCCACGAGGGGGAGTCGACCTGGTTCGAGGGCCTCCAGCTGCTCGCGGTGTACGCGGTGCTGGGGCTCACCTTCTACTTCGTGTGATGGCCGCGCCGCCGGTCGCGTTGTTCTCCGGCCCGCTGCCGTGGCTGATCCTGGCCGGCGTCACGATCCTGTTCCTCTGGATCGACCTGCACTTCTTCGCGCGCGGGCGCGAGCCGAGCTTCCGCGAGGGTCTGTGGTGGAGCGTCGGCTGGCTGGTGGTCTCGCTGCTCGCCGCGGTCGTCGTGCTCGCGCTCTCGACGGCCGAGGACGCGGTCACCTACACGACCGTCTACTTCATCGAGCGCTCGCTCTCGCTCGACAACCTGTTCGTCTTCATCCTTCTGTTCTCGTACTTCGGCGTGCCCGAGGAGCACCGTGCGCGGCTGCTCTTCTGGGGGATCGTCGCCGCGCTCGTGCTGCGCGGGCTCGCAATCCTCGGCGGCGTCGCGCTGATCGAGCAGTTCCACTTCGTGATCTACCTGCTCGGCGTGCTGCTGCTCGTGCTCGCCTACCGGATCCTCAAGGGCGTCGCCGAGAACGTCGACCCGGACAAGAACTTCGTCGTGCGGGCCGTGCGGCGCATCTTCCCGGTGACGGGCGAGTACCACGGGCCACGCTGGTTCGTGAACCTCGACGGGCGCCGCTTCGTCACGCCGCTGTTCCTGTGCCTCGCGGCGATCGTGGCCGCCGACATCGCGTTCGCGGTCGACTCGATCCCCGCGGCGTTCGCGATCACACGCGATTCGGTGCTGATCTGGATGGGCAACGTGTTCGCGCTGCTCGGGATGCGCGCGCTGTTCGTGCTGGTCGAGGGGCTGATCCGGCGCTTCCGCTACCTGGACGAGACGATCGCCCTCGTGCTCGCGGTCGTGGCGGTCAAGCTGCTGATCGAGGACGTCTACAAGATCGGCCCGGTGGCTTCGCTGCTGATCGTGGCGTTCTGCTTCCTCGTGGGCATCGTCGCGTCGCTCGTCGCCGACGCGCGCGATCCGGACTCCGAGGCGAAGCGGGCCGAGCGCGCGCCGAGCGCCGAGAAGCCGGAGCCCGAGCCGGCAGTTCAAGAGCGAAGCGGTCACTGACGGCCGAGGCGAAGCCGGTGACGAGGCCTCCGGCCGAGGCGGCCGTCAGGCCAGGGCGAAGCCCTCAGTACTCGTCCGGCTCCGGGTCGGGCTCGAGCACGTCCTCCTCTTCGACGACCTCGTCGTCCTCCTCGTCGGCCTGCCCGGCGCGGACCGCGCTGACCTCCAGGCGCTCGAGCAGCTCGTCGCGGGCCGCATCGTCGAGCGGCACCTCGTCGCCGACGAGGATCCAGTCGCCGTCGTCGATGTCGTCGGCCAGCTGTGCGCCGGGGTGGGCCGAGTCGTCGACCACGATCAGCACCTCCGTCTCGGGGTTGAAGTACGTCCCCGGCCGGGAGGAGAGCTCGTCGAGGTCGAAGCGGCGAAGGCGGGCCATGCCCAGCAAAATCTATAGCGAAGCGGTGACCGGCGGGCGGACGCCGTCGAGCGGAGCGGCGGGCCCACGTCGGCGGGGCTACTCGTTCCGCAGCCGCTTCGAGACCTCGGCCTCGACATCGAGCGGCGGCTGGCCGCGCGCGATGCGGCGCGCGTTGCGGGCCTCGACGAGCTCGCGCACCTCGGCCGCGAGCTCGGGGTCGGTGGCCGGTGCAGCGGTGAGCGCGCGCAGCTCAGCGTCGACGTCCACGGGCGGCTCGCCGCGCGCAGCGCGCCGGGCGTTGCGAGCCTCCAGCAGCTGGCGGATCTCGGCGTCGCGCTCGGCGGACGAGACCTGGCGCACCGGCGCTCGCGGCGCCGCGGGGCGCTCCTCGCCGATCGACAGGCCGCCGCGGCCGATGCGGTCGTAGGACCCGCCGCTGGTGGCGAGCGCGATCACCGCGACGAGCAGTCCGAGCACCGAGACGCCGATCACGACGAGCAGGAACGGGTCGCCCATGCCACTGATGATCCCTCATTGCGGGGAATCCGGCGGGTGTTGACACCGCGTCGGGTACCCTTGGATCAGCAGTCGTTGACTGACCAGTCAATCTAGGAGCGGAATCACCGTGGTCGACTTCACCCTGACGGACGAGCAGAAGGCTCTGCGCGAGATGGCGCACGACTTCGCCGCCAAGGAGATCCGTCCGGTCGCCTGGGAGTACGACAGGGACGGGACGTGGCCTGAGGACGTCCTCCGCAAGGCCTGGGAGCTCGGCCTGATGAACACGCACACGCCCGAGGAGTACGGTGGTCCAGGCGCCTCCTATCTCGACGGCACGCTGATCGAGGAGGAGCTGTCCTGGGGCTGCTCCGGCATCGCGACGTCGATCAGCGCGAACGGGCTGGCCTCGGCGCCGCTGGCGCTGGGCGGCTCGGAGGAGCTCAAGAAGCGCTATCTCAGCATGCTGACCGAGGACTTCAAGCTCGCCTCCTTCTGCCTCACCGAGCCGGACGCCGGCTCGGACGTGTCGGGCATGCGCACGACCGCGACGCGCAAGGGCGACAAGTACGTCATCAACGGCTCCAAGTGCTTCATCACCAACGGCGGCTACGCCGACTGGTACACGGTCTACGCGAAGACCGACAAGGACGCCGGGCACCGCGGCATCTCCTGCTTCCTCGTTCCCCGTGACGACACCGTCTCGGTGGACAAGAAGGAGGACAAGATGGGCCAGCGCGCGTCCAACACCGCGACGATCACGTTCAACGAGACCGAGATCCCCGCCGGCCACCTGATCGGGGAGGAGAACAAGGGCTTCAAGATCGCGATGATGACGCTCGATCGGACGCGGCCCGGCGTGGCCGCGATGGCGACCGGCATCGCGCGCGCTGCGTTCGAGTTCGCGACCAACTACTCCAAGGAGCGCGTCCAGTTCGGCGTCCCGATCGCGATGCACCAGGCGATCCAGTTCATGATCGCCGACATGGCGACGAAGGTTCACCTGTCGCGCCTCGCGACCTGGAACTCGGCCGTCCTGCTCGACCAGGGGCGGCGCAACACGATCGAGTCCTCGCACGCCAAGCGCTTCGCGGCCGATGCCGCGATGGAGGTCACGACCGACGCCGTGCAGGTCTACGGCGGCTACGGGTTCATCAAGGACTACCCCGTCGAGAAGCTGATGCGCGACGCGAAGATCATGCAGCTCTACGAGGGCACGTCGCAGATCCAGCGGCTCGTGATCGCGCGCGAGACGCTGCTGCCGCGCCGGGTCGACGAGCCCGCCGCCGCGGTGGCGGCGGGGTAGCTCAGAACGCCGGCGGCGTACCGAGCGCCGCCCGCAGGCGCCGCAGATACTCGGCGCGCGCGACGTCGCGCGCCCCGAGCGCGAGCAGGTGCGGCGTGGTCCACTGCACGTCGAGCAGGCGCTCCCCGCCCGCGTCGCGCAGCCGCTCCACGAGCGCGGCAAGCGCCACCTTCGACGCGTCGGTGCGGACGTGGAATTTCGACTCGGCGGCGAACAGGCCGCCGATCTCGACGCCGTAGAGGCCGCCGGCGAGCGCGCCGCCGGCGTCCCAGACCTCGAGCGAGTGCGCCCAGCCGAGCGCGTGCAGCCGCTCGTAGGCGACGCGGATCGCCGGCGTGATCCAGCCGCCCGGCCGGCTCGGGTCGGCGCAGCCGGCGATCACGTCGGCGAACGCGGTGTCGGCGGTGACGGTGAAGCAGCGGGCCGAGCGCCGCAGCGAGCGCGAGGGCCGGAAGTCGTCGAGCGGAACGATCCCGCGCGGGTCGGGGCTGAACCACGGCAGCTCGCGCGTGCCGGTCAGCGGCATCGGGAAGATCCCGCTGCGGTAGGCGGCGAGCAGCGTCCCGGGCTCGAGGTCGGCGCCGAGCGCGAGCAGCCCCTGCTCGCCCGCGGCGTCGGGCGGTGGGAAGGACCATGCGCAGGGAGGCGGTTCGGTCCGCACGCTGCAACAGTGACAGCCACGATTGCGGCGCCCGCTGCAACGGTGCCAGGAACCGCTACGGCACGCGGTCTGGCACGATCGCCGCCATGTCGATCGCCCTCGATACACCCGTCTGGGGCGATCCCGCCGCCTGGGAGAATCCCGCCGCGCTCGAGGGGGACGTGAGCGCCGACGTCTGCGTCGTGGGACTCGGCGGCTCGGGGCTTGCCGCGGTGGGCGCGGCGCTGGAGGCGGGCGCGAGCGTCGTCGGCATCGATGCCGGACCGGTGGCCGGCGGGGCCGCGGGGCGCAACGGCGGCTTCCTGCTTGCGGGCGGCGCTCTGTTCCATCACGCAGCCGTCGAGGCATGGGGCGAGGAGCGCGCGGTCGGGATCTACGAGGAGTCGCTCGCCGAGCTCGATCGGCTCGAGGCCGAGCTGGGCCCGCTCGTGCGCCGCGTCGGCTCACTGCGGATCCCCGCCTCCGAGGAGGAGACCGAGGACTGCGCGCGCCAGCTCGAGGCGCTGCAGCGCCACCGCTTCCCCGCCCGCGCCGCCGACGGTCCGACGGGGCTCGGCGTGTTCATCCCCGGCGACGGATCGGTCCAGCCGCTCGAGCGCTGCCGGCTGCTCGCGAGCCGGGCGCTCGAGCGGGGGGCGCGGCTGCATTGCGACACGCCGGCGCTCGAGCTGGACGGCCACCGCGTGCGCACGCCCGCGGGCGCCGTCGCCAGCAAGGCGGTGGTCGTGTGCGTCGACGGCGGACTCGAGTGGCTGCTGCCCGAGCTGGAGGGCCAGGTGCGCTCGACGCGGCTGCAGATGCTCGCCACCGAGCCGATCGAGCCCGGGACGATCCCGTGCCCGGTATACGACAACTGGGGCTACGACTACTGGCAGCAGCTCCCGGACGGCAGCGTGGCGCTGGGCGGCGGGCGTGGCGCCTACGCCGAGACGGAGTGGGGGCGGCCGGCCGAGGCCGGCGCCGAGGTCCAGGCGCTGCTCGACCGGCTGCTGCGCGACCGCGCGGGCGTCGAGGCGGCGGTCACGCACCGCTGGGCGGGGGTGATCGCCTACACGCCAGACCGCCTGCCGGTGTTCTCCGAGCTGCGCGCGGGCGTGATCGCCGTCGGCGCACACTCGGGCCACGGCAACGTGCTCGGCTCGGCCGCCGCGCGCGCTGCGATGGCGATTGCGCTCGGCGGACCGGCGCCGCGGCTGGCGCGCCTGCTGCGACCCGAGCACTGGGCCTGAGCAGCGCCGGTCCGGCCGCTCGAAGATTGGGCGCCCGATTTACCAATGAGGCGTCGAATGTGGTTAGAGTGAGCGTTCAGCTCCCGTGAGCCCGGTCCCCAACATCAACGATCCGCGCTACGTCAAGGCGCTCAGCCATCCGCTCCGTGTGCGGATCCTCGCGCTGCTGCAGGAGCGTACGGCGTCGCCGCGAGAGCTCGCCGAGTGGCTCGACGCGACGCTGGGCACCGTCAGCTACCACGTGCGCACGCTGCACGACTCCGAGCTGATCGAGCTGGTGCGGACGAGCCAGGTGCGTGGCGCGATCGCGCACCACTACCGCGCCAAGCTGCGCCCACCCGTGTCCGGCGAGGCTTGGGCGGCGGCCTCGCCGATCGTCAAGCAGGCCACGGTCGGCGCCGCGCTCCAGACGGTCGACGAGTACGCGCGCGCGTCCGCGGCCGCCGGCGGATTCGATCGCGCTGAGGCGCGGCTGATGCGCACGAACCTGCGCCTCGACGCGAAGGGCTGGCAGCAGGCCGCCAAGGCGTGCGAGAAGCTGTCGGCCGAGCTGGCCAGGGTCGAAGAGGCCGCGTCCAAGCGCCTGGAGCGGAACGGGCCGGCCCACAGTGCAACCGATGCGGCGCTCGTGCTGATGCTGTTCGAGGCCGTCAAGCTGTCGCAGCCCGGTGCCGACGCCTCCGACGGCCGCCCGAAGGCGAAGCGCGGCCGCCGTAAGCGCGAAGCCGTCTCGTAGCCCTCAGCGCAACCCTCGACTAGACGGTTAGGCTCTGACTTCCCGGCGGCCGCTGGCATGATCTTCCCGATGCCGTCACAGCCGCCCGTCGCGCAGCCGCCGATCGCCGGCGATCCCCTGATCGGCGACCTGCGGCGCGCCGGCCTGCTGCCGCTGCTGGTGCTGCATTACATCTCCGCCGAGCCCGGCTACGGCAACCAGCTGATAGAGCGGATCGCCGAGTTGACGCACGGCGCGCTCGCGGTCAATCCGAACACGATGTACCCGCTGCTGCGCTCGCTCGAGGCGCAGGGCCTCGCCGCCGGCGAGTGGGAGCATCCGGAGCGGCGCTCGCGCCGCTTCTACCGGATCACCGAGGCAGGCAGGGTCGAGCGCGAGCGGCTGACGGCGGAGCTCGGTCCGCGGCTGGACCGGATCGCGCGCTCGATCGATGCGATCCGCCGCGAGGTGCTCGGCTGATGGGCCGGGCCACAGCGTCGACGCAGGTGCCCGGTCTTGCTTCGGACGCCGAGGCGCTCTGGTACGACCCGATCCGCTGGGCCGCCTGGATCGACGGCTTCGGGCACGTCGTCGAGCTGTCAGACGGCTGGCCGTCCGAGGGGACGCTGCAGTGGAACAGCACTCCCGAGGGCCGCGGCCGGGTGCTCGAGACCGTTACCGCCTACGAGCCCCGTACCGGCCAGACGCTCGCTGTCGAGGATGCCCGCCTGCGCGGCACGCAGCGGGTGGAGTTCACACCGGGCCCCGAGGCGGTCAAGGTCACGCTGACGCTCGACTACGAGCTCAAGGAGCGCCATGCGCTGACGTGGCTGCTCGATCTCCTGTTCGTGCGCCGCGAGATCGCCGCGTCGCTGCGGCGCACGCTCGCCCGCTTCGCCCGCGAGCGGCGCGGTGACGTGGAGTTGGAGGCCGAGGCGAGGCGCTAGGGTCCTCGCGATGTTCGTCTTCAAGGCCGCGGTCGTCGGCGCCGGCGTCATGGGCGGCGAGATCGCGCAGGTAATCGCAGCCGCAGACGTCCCCGTCATCCTCAAGGACGTCGACCAACGGTTCGTCGACACCGGGCTCGAGAAGGCCCGCGAGGTGACGTCGAGCCAGGCCGCGAAGCTCGTCGGCAAGGGCAAGATCACGCAGGAGCAGGGCGATGCGCAGGTGCAGCGCATCCTCGGCAACATCACCGGTTCGACCGAGTACGACGGTTTCGGCGACGTCGACTTCGCGATCGAGGCGGTCCCGGAGAAGATCGAGATCAAGCACTCGGTGTTCGCCGATCTCGACGCGGTCACGCCCGGACACGCGATCCTGGCCTCCAACACGTCGGGGCTCTCGATCACCGAGATCGCCGACGCGACGCAGCGCCCCGACAACGTCGTCGGCTTCCACTTCTTCTGGCCGGCCTCGGTCATGCGCCTGATCGAGGTGATCGAGGGCGACGAGACGTCGCCCGAGACGATCCAGGCGGCGAGCACGTTCGCGCAGCAGATCAAGAAGATGCCGATCCGCGCCGCCGAGTGCCCCGGCTTCGTCGTCAACCGGATCCTGATCTCGACCGCGTCGGAGATCTGGCGCTACCAGGACGAGACCGGCTTGCCGGTGGAGCAGATCGACGACTTCATCCGCGAGCAGGCACAGCTGCCGATGGGCCCGTTCCGCGTCGCCGACATGTCGGGCCTCGACACGGCCGTTAAGGTCGCGCACGACATGCGCGACGCGTACGGCGACCGCTTCTACGTCCACAGGGGCATGGAGGAGCGCGTCGAGCGCGGCGAGCTCGGAGCCAAGACGGGGAAGGGGTTCTATGAGCACCGCTGAGCAGCAGCCGCAGCTCGACGAGCGGATCGCCGAGCGCTTCACGCTGAAGGCGATCGTCGAGGCGTGCCTGGTGCTCGAGGAGGGCATCGCCGGGGTGCGCGAGATCGACCTCGGCCTGATGATGGGCACGGGCATGGTCCCGGGCCCGTTCGCGCGCGCCGACTTTCGCGGCCTCGACGACGTGCTCGCGGCGCTCGAGCGGGCCGAGCAGGAGTGGGGCGAGCACTTCACGCCGCCGCTCGTGCTGCGCCGGCTCGTCGCACAGGGCCGGCTGGGAGCGAAGAGCGGCCAGGGCTTCTACCCCTACCCGCAGCCCGAGGCCGGCTATGAGAACGCGCCCGTCAAGCTCGACCGGCGCGGCGACGACATCGCGCTCGTGTGGCTCGACAACCCGCCGGCCAACTCGCTCTCGCCGGAGGTGATCGAGGCGCTCGATGCCGCGTGGAGGGAGGTCGACGGCAGCGCGAAGGCCGTGATCCTCGCATCACCCAACCCGGCGGTGTTCTGCGCCGGCGCCGACATCAAGGCGTTCACGCGGATGGACCCGGCCGGCGGCAGGGACCTGCTCGGCCGCGGCCACGCCCTGCTGCGCTCGTTCGA
>Ga0126306_10000644_pt1 | contig 16896 bp, 14 predicted proteins | sample Plot27_FD_92592 | JGI IMG/M metagenome (GOLD analysis project Ga0126306, IMG submission 92592) | Serpentine soil microbial communities from UC McLaughlin Reserve, CA, USA - Plot27 | ecosystem: Environmental > Terrestrial > Soil > Grasslands | place: USA: UC McLaughlin Reserve, Lake County...
ATTCACGCGATTTGGAGAACTCAATTGCCTATCAGATCGGCGCATTGAATGCCATTGCGTGCTATTCGGGAATCAAGGTCACTCATGTTAAGCCACACGGCTCTCTCAGCAATATGGCTGCCGCCGATGCCGATTACGCTCTCGCAATCGGGCGCGCCATCAAAGCGGTCGATCCGCGATTGCGGTATTTGGCGCTCGCCGGATCAGAAATGGAGAAGGCTGCAGAAAAGCTTGGATTGCCGGTTGCTCGCGAGGCTTTCATCGACCGCCAATATGAGAATGATGGACAGCTGACCTCGCGCCAGATTCCCGGCGCAGTGATCAGGGATCCACAGAAAGCTGCGGAGCGGGTCGTGGCCATGGTACATGAGAGGACGATCATATCTCGCCAAGGTAAATCCATGCCGACCGACTTTCACTCACTATGCATCCACGGCGACGAGCCGACCGCGGTACCGGTTGCGCTTGCCTGCCGAAAAGCATTGGAGGGAAGCGGGGTGAAGATCGTCACCATCCCGGAGATGGTCTGAGACAACGAGCGGAGCGGAGGAGGAATTGCGCCCGGTATTGGTTACAGGATTCGAGCCCTATGGCGGCAGGGGGAGCAATCCTGCCTATGATGCCATGAGGGCTCTTGATGGTAGAAATATCAGCGGGGCGGATGTCGTCGGACGAGCGCTCCCTGTTGCAATCGCATCGATAAAAACCAATATTGCGATGCTGCTCGATGAGATCAGCCCTTGTGCAGTCATCAGCCTCGGCTTATGGCCGGGCGAGCCCATGATACGATTGGAACGCATCGGCATAAATATTGCCGATTTCGAGATCCCCGACAATGAAGGCGCGATCTGCCGCGACATCGAGATTTCCGGAAATGGAACGCCCGCGCGCATGGCCTCGCTTCCAATAAGGAAAATCGAGCAAGCGCTGCTGGCAGCCGGCATTCCCGTTCGATTGTCTTCGACGGCCGGTACATTTCTTTGCAACGCCTGCCTTTACGGATTCCTGGAAGCAATCGATAGACGCTCTCGCTACATACCCTGCGGTTTCGTCCATCTGCCCTACACCCCTGAACAGGTTGCCCAGCTTGTCGCCGACATCGGTAACGGCAAAGTACTTGAACAACACCAGCGCGCTGACTTGGTATCCATGGAGTTGTCGCGCACCATACGTGCGGTCGAAATTGCGATCGGAACTACATTTCAGACGCTTGCGTGATCGCTGGAACCTTAGCCGGTCGCTTCGGGCGATTGAGCAACAGGTAAAATCCTGCCAGCGCCACCGTCAATAAAATGACCAAGGCCATGAGGGCGTAAAGTGCGGGAGACAAGCCTATCTGCTTATAGGTCGACCATATATAGGTCGGAATAGTGTTCCAAGCCCCCTGGACGACACTGGTGCGTACCGTTTCATTGACAGAGATAATCACAGAGAAGCTTATTGCGCCAAACACCCCAGGGGCAATGAGAGGCAATTCGATATCGCAAAATGCCCTCCATCTGCTGGCGCCCGATAAATAAGCAGCTTCCAGATAAACAGGATCCACCGTCGACATAATAGTCAAGATAATGAGTGTTGCAAATGGGAGGGCCCATAAGACCTGAACAATCGTTATTGTGAGCAGCGAGGGAGGAACGTCTAGAAGGCGAAACAGAAAAGCACATGCCAGTCCCATGCTGACCCCAGGTATGAAGAGCGGCAGGAGCATGATGAGCAGGATCAGCCGCGGCAGGCGCAGTTCGCGAATCGATAATGCCGCGAGGAGCCCTAAAATCGGTGCGATCAGCCCCACCAGCAGCGCGATCATTGCCGTTGCGCGCAATGCCTTGAGCACCAAGGGAATGTGCCAGAGTTCGTAGAACCATCTGAATGTAAAGTCTTCCGCTCCCTCGCCTCTTACCGAGAGCAGCAGTGCTGGCACAAGCGGCATATAGAGAAAAGAAATCGTCGCCCCAATGATCAGCCACATGGGCCAGGTTCGATAAAATGGCGCTCTCCCGGTCATGAGCCTCTCCACTGGAGGACCTTGCCGAGAAACGCGCGCATGTCGAAAATGAAATACCAGCTCAGCATCAACAACAGCATGATAATTACGACGATGCTGGAAAGAGCGGCAGCCAGTGGATAGTTGAGCACATCCATGCTGCTGGTGATGGTGTTGCCCACGAGCTCATAACCCACTCCGCCCATGATAATGGGCACAGCACTCTCGCCGAAGGATCCGACGAAGCCGAAAATAAGGGCGGCAAAAATGCCAGGCAGCGAAAGTGGGATGACAATGCGCAGGAAGGTGGTAGCCGGCCTGGCACCCAGGAGCGCGCTCGCCTCCAGATATTGCTTGTCGATAGCGCCGATCGACAGCACGAGTGGAAAAATCATAAAGGGCATGTAGGACGAAATCAGTCCGACAAACACGGCGAAATCACTGTAAAGGAGCCAATCCAAAGGAGCATCGATTAGGCCGAATGCACTGAGAATATCGTTGATGGTGCCGTTACGCCCGAGAAGACTGGTCCAGGCGACGTTGCGGACGATGTAATTGATGAGGAACGGGATGGTGAATAGGACCAGGACGACGCGCGCGGCGTGAGGCTGTGCCTTGCGAGCGAGAAAATATGCGATGGGATAAGCAATCAGCAGCGAAAGCGCCGTCGCCTCGACGGCGACAATCATGCTGCGTTGCAAAACCTGCAGTCGCGCGCCCTCGATGATGGCCGCGTAAGAGGCCAGGGACAAAGCGGGCCGGAATTTCATCCCGACCCGCTCCCAAAAACTGATGACGATCGTGAGACAAAGCGGCAAAACCAGGAATGCGAGAACGAAAATGACGGGCAGGCTCAAAAGACCTGCCCGCGTGACTCTAGGCCAGGCTCGCCGCGCCCACTGCACGAAGCTTCAGCTCAAGCGGCTTTGAATCGGGCCCACTCGGATTCGTAGAACTCGACTTCCGTGGGCCAGCGGTTCTGCCAAGTTCCGCCCTGCTGGAATTTCCTGCGAACATTGGCCGTGATCTCCTCGACCTTTTTCGCGTCTTCGGCACTGAACTCGGCGGAATTGGACTTTGCATATTCCGGCGCCTGCGGATTAGTCATATAGCCGCGCAAACCGGTAATCTTGGCGCCATACCATCCGCCGAGCATGAAATCGAGCAATCCGTAGGCTGCAGCCGTCTGCTCTTCGGTTCGGCTGGGGTTGTTGACCAGATATGCGGCCATTGCCCAGAGCAGATAGCCTTCCTTGGGATCGGCATAAACTGCATTGACCCCTTTGGACTTGGCGACGAATACCATCGGTTCCCAGCAGTCGATAACATAGACTTCCTTGCTGGTTATGAGATTGACCGCCTGTTCGAAGCTATTCCAGATCACGCGGAACTGGCCGGCTTTTTTCTGCTCGATGAGAAAATCGATAACGGTCTTGAATTCTCCCTTCGTCATGTCGTCAGGATTATTGATCGTCGCAAGGCCGGCTTTTTTCAGATAAAGGCCGGTTTTTTGCCCCGCCGTCGTGTAGTTGTCTTCGAGCGCCACATACCCCTTCCATTTCGGATCGAAAAGTGCGGCGTAGGAGTCGAGCGGGCCGGTTTTCTCAGGCAGATACGCGAAAGAATCACCCTGGAGCACGGTTGGCACACCATAGATTTTGTCGTTGAGCCCGATGAATTGGAAGCCTGGTTTGCCCTTGCCAAGGAACTCTTCGATATAGGTATCCTTGCTCCAGTTCGGTATACGGGAGGTATCTATGGGCACCACGAGGTCGTTCTCGACCAGCGGCTTCTGCATGCCCCCCACGATGTTGATGATGTCGTAGGTGCCTTGTCCTCCGCCTGCCACCAAAACGTTCAGCACGGCTGAAGGCGCATTGCCCATCGAGACTAAATTTACGCCATAACCAGTTGCCGCCGTAAATTTTGACCAGTCGCCGCCTGGATCGCCGACACCGATATCGGCGAAATTGATTGTTCCAGCAGCCCGCGATTGCGGCACATGCAGGGCTGCCGAGGCAAGGAGTCCCGTCAGTCCCAAATACAACGCATCGCGTCGGTTGATACGATCAAATTTGTGCATCCTAACCTCCCACGGGTTGACACTATTGTGCGCGCCACAGACGTTCGCTCGCGTCCGCAGCTTTGTCAACGCAGGCAGGCTCGGCCGGTACAGTCTGGCCTTTTAGTTGCCGGTGTGAAGCTCAGTCGTTCAATGGTTGAGTACCAGCTGACCGTGGCACTGCATTATGGGAGTTGACCGCTGGATCGGTTACCCATGGTCGGCTAGCATTAGCGGGCAACGACACGAGGGAGGAATTGAAAGATGACGCTGTATCTAACACGCTTCAGCTACACGCCCGAAACCTGGGCCCGCTTGATTGAATCGCCTGAGGATCGGCGCAATGCCGCTCGTTCCTACATCGAGTCCGTGGGAGGCAAGCTGCACGGGTTCTGGTACGCCTTTGGCGAACGTGATGGTTGGAATTTGTGGGAGGCGCCCGACAACGTATCGATGGCGGCGGTAGCGCTCGCCATCGGTGCTGGAGGCGCACTGAGCTCGATCGAGACGACGGTGCTCCTCAGCGTCGAGGAACTGATGGAGGCCCTCGCAAAAGCCAAATCGGTCCGGTATCGCCCGCCAGGAGCGTAGAACTCCGGACACGGACGGAACGCGTTCTTGGCAAGGAGCTTCTGCAGGGTTTTCATTTTAGGTAATGAGACACCCAACCGCGAACTGGCACATGATGCCCCTGGGCTCGAAGCGAAGGTCCAGCACTCCCCCGAGTTCGCCGACGACCAAGGTTTCGATCAGGCGGGAGCCAAATCCCTTTTTCAGAGGCAGAGAAACGGCAGGTCCATTCCTCTCCTGCCACCGAATTTCCAAAACCTGGTCCCCCGACGGTTGCCATTGCACGACAACCTGCCCCGCCGGTACCGACAGAGCGCCGTATTTCACTGAGTTCGTGCACAGTTCGTGGAGAACCATGCCCAGTGCCATTACCATCCTGCCCGGAACCCGCACACGAGGACCGAGCAAAAGAATCTCTCGGTCCTCGACGCGATAAGGTTTGGTAATCTTTTCCATGATTTCGGCGACATCTGCATCCGATTGACCGCTATGCAGGCTGATGTCGGTTGCGATTGCTAGGGCCTGCAGACGGTCCATGAAGGTTTTGACCGCGACTTGATCGTCGCCCAATCCGCGGAAGGATTGATACGCAATCGATTGAATCACCGCGATGGAATTCTTCACCCTGTGCTGAAGCTCGCGTGCTACGGTGGCGAGACGCTCCTCGGCCCGTTTCCGCTCGGTGATGTCGACAAGCAGGCCGGTAATTCGCGGCCGGCCCTCCAAGCTAAAAACATATTGTGCCCGATATAACAGCTGTTTGGTCACTCCTGCCGGCGTGATGATCGAAAATTCGGCTTGAACCTGCGTTCGGTCTTCTCCAGTCGAATACCCCAGCTGGCGCGGCTTGAAGTCACCGTGGAAATAGCGTTCACGCACGACGTCGAGTGTTGCACCTTCCGCGCGGAGCCTGGAAAATTCGCCAGGAGCATAGTGCGACCGCAGTTTTTCCAATGTCGGCGTTGCATCTTGCGGCAAGCCAAAGAGCAGGTTCAGATCGGGTGTGTTTGTTACGACGCCCCTTTCGAGGTCGACTTCCCACAGGGCCATCTTTCCAGCTTCGATTGCCAGCCGGAGACGTGCGTCGCTTTCCCTGAGCGCATGGGTGGCGCGCATCTCGTCGGTAACATCCTCAACCGTTGCGGTATAGGCGGTTACGCTTTCGGCTTCGCCCGAACCGATAGCCGCTTTGATTTTGGTCCTGATCCAGCGGGTTTCCCCTGAGTCGACTCTGCGAATGCGGTGATGATACAAGCCGTCATTTGAGAGGCGGGGCGCGCCCTTCAGCAGCTCATCGGTCCAGCCGGTATCCACGCTATCGTTGGCCTTGCAAAACTCACTGAAAGTAAGAGCGGCGATACTTGGAAAGCCATAAATATCGGAGATGCGGTTGGAAACCGTAAATGCATCGGTGAGCCGATCCCAGTCCCAAACAGCCGGTGCCGCAGCACTCATGGCATCAGCCAAACGAAACTGGCCTGACGATGATCGATCTGGAGAATTCGGCATGTCGGATACATACATTGTTCGGCAGGAAACGTTACGCGCTGGTCATATATAGAGTGAACGCATGTTCCGTTTCCACGGCTACTTCGGATTTAACGCAGCGTCATGACGCCCGTGTTTGCATCAGCGGCATGCGAATGCGATCACCTGGCGCAGAAAGCGATCGCACCAATCCAATTGCCCCTTCTCGACATATTCGTCGGGCTTATGAGCCTGCTCAATCGATCCCGGCCCGCAGACGATCGTGGGGAGGCCGAGCGCTCCGGAGAAATAGCCGGCCTCCGTGCCATAGGCGACCTTTGCCTCGGCATTGCTGCCCGTCCAGGCCTTCACCCGCGTCACCACCTCGTGGCCGGCATCGACGGTGAACGAGGGATAGTCATACAGGCGTTCGAAAGTTATCGCCGACTCCGAAGCGGTTTTCTTCATGCGCGGCAGGAGCGACTGATCGGCAAAGCGCCTGATCTCCTCCATGACAGTATCCGGATCAACACCCGCCAGGCAGCGATATTCGAAAACGAATTCACACTCGCGCGGAACAATGTTGATCGCCGAACCGCCCTTGATCATCCCTGTCGACAAGGTCGAATGCGGCACGTCGTAGAGGGCATCGACAGCTTTAGACTTCATTTGCTCAGCAAGATCGCGAAGAAATGTGATCAGTTCGGCGGCGTAGTCGATGGCGTTTACCGCCCGCGGTGCTAGGCTCGAATGTGCTTCCCGCCCCTCGAGCCGGACCTTGTAAGACCGGCCGCTCTTGTGGCCGATCACCGGGCGCATGTCGGTCGGCTCACCGACGATGCAAAAGGCAGCGCCGCATGGTTCGGCGCGAAGGCGATCGATCAGGCTTTTCACGCCGATGCAGCCGAGCTCCTCGTCGTGAGAGAAGGCGATGTGGATCGGCCGTTTGAGATCGGCCGCCACAAATTCGGGAACGCTGGCAAGCACGGCGGCGAGAAATCCTTTCATGTCGCACGAGCCACGCGCGAATAGCCTGCCATCTCGTTCCTCCAGTTTGAAAGGATCCGATGACCATTCCTGGCCGTCCACCGGTACCGCGTCGGTATGGCCGGATAGAATAATGCCTCCCGACATGTCTGGGCCGATGCTCGCCCAGAGATTGGCCTTGGTCCTGTCCTCATTCCAGATGAGCTGCGGCTCGACACCGTTCTTGCGCAGAATTTCGCTCGCATAGTCGAGCAGCGGGATATTCGACAAACGGCTCGTCGTGTCGAAGGCGACGAGATCCTTTAGAATGGCGATGGTCGCGGTCTCGGTTTTCATGCGGGTCATCTCCCTACAGTTCCGAACCGCCGCCGCCCGGCCGGAAAGGCGGAGGTGTCATGAGCATGGCGGTAACCTCGGGCGGAAGCGCGCCGAGCGGATCCTTGCGAGAGGGCATGCCATCGACGAAGGGCAGGAGCTGATGGCGCGCGATTTCGAACACGCGGCGCAACTCGGCAATTGGATGGGAATGTTCATCGACGCGCAGACTGAGATAAGGGTAGGATTCGGTCTTGTGAACCAGCATCGCAGCCGATTGCCTGCCGCGCTTGTCGCCGCCGGCCCGCTGACCGGCCTCAAGAGCGATGATGAGGCGTTCCGGCAAGCTCAGTGCATAGCTGCCGACAAACGCCTCGACCATAGCATTGACGGTCGCCTCTCCCACGAGCATGTTTCCCTGGACCGCGTAATTCGGTCCGATGCGATGGCCAAACCACGACGTGCAATTACTGCCGCTCCAGGCAGCGCCGCGACCGCTGTTGTCGACAATGCCGATCTGCCGCACATCGCGGCCGGGGTCCTGCTCCATGAGCAACCGTAGAGCGTCATCAGCAGCCCTTCCCTCGCGAAGAAGCTTCAATCCGTCGATGCCGAGATAGGGATTGACCCATGATTGTGTTGAGATCGCACCTACGCCGGGCTCGACAAAAGGACAAATGCCACCCACGGCGGGCACGGCAGTCGAGACGGCGACGCCAAGCATTTCGGTCCGATCGCAACGCGCAGAAATCGAGAATGTGTTTAGCTCAAGCATTCATGACTCCTTCCGGGTGAGTCGCCCTTGTCGATGATCGTCGCCGATGGGGGTCGGGAACGGCATCCAGCAGGGCCCTGGTATAAGGATGCCGCGGGGCGGAAAACACTATTTCGGTCGCCCCTGATTCCACGATCTCGCCTTGCCGCATCACGGCAACTTGATCGCTGAGGTAGCGAATGACTGCAAGATTATGGCTGACGAAAATCGTAGTCAGTCCCAGTTCGCGCTGCGTCGCACGGAAAAGGTTCAGGATTTGTGCTTGCACGGATACATCGAGGGCGGAGGTCGGTTCATCTGCCAGGACGAGCATCGGCCGTAAGATGATGGCGCGCGCAATGGCGACCCGTTGCCGCTGTCCGCCGCTGAGCTGATGGGGATACCGCCGAATGAAATCCGATGGCAGGCCCACCTGGGTCAGCGTCTCGGATACTCTCCAGGCCCGCTGGCGGGCATCGCCCAGGCCATGCACTTCGAGCGGGGCTGAGAGAATGGCGCCGATCGTCTGGCGCGGGTTGAATGAAGAGGCGGGGTCCTGAAAAATAGCCTGCACCTCCCGGCGGAAAGCCCGCAGCTCTGCTCGGGACATTTTCCATACATCACGGCTCCCATATAGTATCCGGCCCGAGGACGGACGGACCAGGCGCAGTATCATTCGCAACAGTGTGGATTTGCCCGATCCGGACTCGCCGACAATTCCGAGCGTTCCGCCCCTGTCGACCGATAAAGTCACCTTCCTCACCGCCGGTGGATTCCTGCTGGCGAAGCCCGCGGTGTCGAAGGACTTGGTGAGGTCATCGAGTACGAGCAGCGTCATGATCGTCTTTCGGGAAACCAGCAGCGGGTGCGGTGAGCGCCTCCCGTGTCGAACAGGGGATCGACGCTGCACCGGGCCTCTGCCCGGACGCATCGCGGGGCGAACGCGCATCCCTCCGGCAGCTCATGAGGCTGGGGGATCTGGCCCGGAATTGCCAGCAGTTCCGGCGTGCGCTCGCCAACCGAGGGCGTGGCTGACAGCAGCGCATATGTATAGGGATGCCGCGGGCTCACGAAAATCTCCTCGACTGGCCCTTCTTCGACGACACGGCCCGCGTACATCACATAGACGCGATCACAAAAATCAGCGACGAGCCCGAGATCATGCGTGATGAACAGAATCGCGGTGCCATGCTCCTCGCGCACTTCGCGCAATAGCGCGAGCACCTGGGCCTGAACCGTTACATCGAGCGCAGTGGTCGGTTCATCCGCTATCAGCAGCTCGGGCTCGAGTGCCAGGCCCATCGCAACCATAGCACGCTGTTGCATCCCGCCCGAATACTGATGCGGATACTCCTTCGCCCGTTGCTCCGGGTCGCGAAGGTGCACAGAGCGCAGCAGCTCGACTGCGAGGCAGCGTGCCGCCGCCCAGGCGGTACCCCGATGCAGAACAAAGGGTTCACCGACCTGATCGGCGACAATCAGCGTTGGATTCAAGGCACGCAATGCATCCTGCGGAATGAAGGCAATCCGATTGCCGAGAATGCTTCGGCGTTCTTGGGCGGTGAGACCGATGAGCGGATGTCCCTTCAGCAGGATGCTGCCGCTTCTAATCCTTGCCTGGCGTGGGAGAAGCCCCAGAACGGAAAGCGCAGTCAGCGTTTTCCCGCTGCCCGATTCCCCGATGATCGCGACGATCTCACCTGGCGCCACGGTCAGGCTCATGCGCTCGACCACCCGGCGAGGACCGGTTCGTCCGGGAAACTCAATGGACAGGTTGCTGATTTCCAGGGTCGCCGATGAATTGCACTCAACCGTCATTGCGATTCTCTCAAATGCGGGTCGAGCAGATCTCTCAAGCCATCACCGAGGAGATTGAAGCCGAGGACGCATAGAAACAGCGCTGTGCCAGGCACGATCCCGAGCCAGGGTGCCTGCGCCATGAATCCCCGCCCGGTGTTAATCATGTTACCCCAGGAAGGTTCAGGCGGCTGGGCACCCAGGCCGAGAAAGCTCAGGGCTGATTCCAGCAGGACGGCATAGGCAAATGCGACCGCCGCTTCGACGAGTGACGGCGCAAGAATATTGGGAAGAATTTCACGAAAGATGATCCGAATATCGCTCATGCCGATCACTCTCGCGGCCTCGATATATTGCTGGCGCAACGCATCCATCGTCGTCGCGCGTGCCAGCCTGGCAAAGCCTGGGATGAAAATTATGCCGATGGCGATCATTGCATTTAAGATATTTGTGCCAAGGCTCGCCATGAGAATGACGGCGAGCAGGATTGCCGGAACGGAAAACAAGAGCTCCATCAGGCGCATGAGTGCCATGTCGACAAACCCGCCAAAATAGGCAGCGAACACGCCGATCAGCGTGCCCCCGACAAGGCCGACGCCCACCGCCACGAGAGCGACTTCCACCGAGATGCGGGCGGCGTAGATCGTGCGCGAGAAAACATCGCGGCCGACTTCATCGGTGCCGAGCCAATTTACCAGCGAAGGCGGCTGGAGCATACGTGCGACGTCGAGCTCATAGGGAGAATGCGGGGCGATCAAGTCCGCTCCCAATGCGGCGAGGACGACAAGCCCGACCAGCACGCCACCTATGCTCAAGATGCCATGGCGGCGCCATGTCCAGCGAATGCTACGCGCCATTTCGGTGGAAAGGCTCACGCCGCACCCGATTTGCTGTGCACCTGACGAGGGTCGAGCAGGCTGGCGATAATGTCGACCAGCATGTTCGCGGCGAGGACCGCGACGGTCACGACGAGAGCGGAACCGATAAGAACCGGGTAGTCGCGATTGATGATGCCAACAAGCACGAGCGAGCCAATGCCGGGCAGACGAAAAATATCCTCGATGATCACCACGCCGCCGAAAAGAAAGCCGAATTCCACTGCCCCGACGGTCAAATAGGGGATAGTGGCATTGCGCAGCGCATGACGCGTGATGACGGTTCCATCGGGCGCACCTTTGGCCCTGGCGGTGCGGATGTAATCGGAAGAGAGGACCTCCAGCATCGAGGCCCGCATGATCCTGAGCAGCAGAGCGGATGACACCAGTCCAAGCGAGACGGCAGGCAGAATCATTTGCGTCAGATTTCTTGCCGGATCTTGTAGGAACGGCGTGAACCCGCCTGCGGGCAGAAGCCGGAGCTTAAGCGAAAACACCAGCACCAGGAGGGTGGCGAGCCAAAAATTCGGGACGGCTCCGAGAATGGTTGCGCAGGTGGTTATTACCGAGTCGGCGGGATGCCCGTGGCGATAGGCGGCGATTGCGCCCAGCGGCACGGCTATGACGTTGGCCACGAGGAAGGCCAGCAGGGCCAGTTCCAAGGTTACCGGCAACCGCTTTAGAATCTCTGGTCCGACATCGACCCTGTTCTGAAACGACCGGCCAAAATCACCTTTCACCGCTTTTCCCAGCCATTCGAAATATTGGACGTGCAAAGGCTGATCGAGGCCGTTCAGCGCTTCAAACCGCATGATGGCCTGTGGCGTTGCATCGATCCCCAACGCCGACCGAGCGGCCGAGCCCGGCACCACATTGATTGCGATGAAAAGGATGAGAGAGGCCGCCAGCAATGTCGGAACAAATAGGGCAAGGCGGGTCAGAATTAAACGAATCATGAGGCAGGTCCCTAGGGATGCCTTGACTTCAGGGGCAGAAAGGCGAGGGGGGATTCACTCCCCGCCATGGTCTTTCAGCTTTCGAACCAGGAATCCTTCAAGGTCTTCAGAAAGCCTGTTCGCAGCGGCGTGAATCCTTGAAGCTTCTTGGTATGGGCGATGAGTATATATGAATTGACCAGTGGAATGATTCCCATCTCCTGCAAGGAAAGCTCCTGCATTTTTTTGTAGGCCGCTTTGCGTCCATCCTGCGTGGCGGCGGTTTTTGCTTCATCGAGCATGGCATCCATTTCGGGGCTGCAGCTCTTCTGAACGTTGATAGCCATTCCGCATTTATAGTTGTTGGTGACGAAATCGTCAGGATCGGCAAGCGGGCTTACCCAATACATCGTGGTGATGTCGAAGTTGCTGGGCCCCCAGACTTCATCCCAATAGCGCGGTATTTCCATCGTGCCGATCTTCGCCTTGATCCCTACCGCGGCGAGGTTCGCCTGAATGATCGGAGCCATGGCCACCATCGCGGGAAAGGAGGAAGCCATGGTCATCGATGTTTCGAAGCCATCCGGATAACCGGCTTCTGCCAGAAGCTTCCTTGCTCCCTCGACATCGGCCCCTTCCTTGAAAAACTTGATGTCGGCGTAGCCCCAGTTCCACTTCGGGATCACGCCGCCAACCAGCGGCGTCGCTTGGCCAAAGAATGCGCCGGCGACGAGGGCATTGCGGTCAATGGCGAGGCCGATCGCCTGCCGGACCTTTGGATTGTCCAGGGGCTTTTTCTGATTGTTGGGCAGCAGCCAGTAATACCTCGAGCCCTCGAGTGCCTGGGTGGCGAGATCCGGATTGCCGGTTACGGTGGTCCAATCCTTTGGCGGGATCTCATTGGAGAAGTTCACCTCCCCCGACATGATCGCATCCGTCAAAGCCGTGACGTCGGAAATGATGCGGTATTCAAGAGCATCGAAATAGGGCTTGCCCGCTTGGAAATAATCGGGGTTCCGCTCGAATCTAATGGCGGAACGTGGCTCGTAGCTGATAAATTTGAACGGGCCGGAGCCGACGGGCTTCTCGTTCAGGTCGTGGCCGGATTCAACGAGCTTCTTGGGAACAATAGAGCTTCCGGGAAAGGCCATATAAGTGAGGAATGGACCGGTGCGCTTGCTCAACTTGAAGCTGACGGTCAGTGGATCGATGACATCGACGCTCGCTATGCTCTCAACCTGGGCGCCGTAAGAATAGCCCGAATCTTTGGCGCGCAGACGGTCAAAGGAAAATTTCACGTCCTCCGCCGTCAGTTCATCGCCATTATGAAATTTGATGCCCGACCGCAGCTTGAATTTGTATTCGAGGCCATCGGGAGACATTTCGAAGCTTTCGGCAAGCTCAGGATAGGGATTTGCGTCGGGATCGAGGGCCATCAGGGTCGAGTAGACCTGCTCGATCACCACATGGGACATCCCACTTGGGCCACGGACGGGATCAAATCCCGCAGGGTCGGCTGAAAATGCCGCCTTCAGGACGCCTCCAGGCCTCGGATCGGCGGCAAGAACGGGAATTGAAAAACCGGGCACAATCTGTGCGGCAGCGGAGGCCAGCGCAATGATGGCGACCGAATTCTTGAGGAAGCGGCGCCGGGACAGGCCAGCGGCTGATGTTTTGGTTTTCATGGATCCTCTCTCCTCGGGTTCTGGCCTGCCAAAGGGCAGAGACGCCAGATATTGCAGCGTATGGGTCATGAAAGCAGTCCGTCAATGCCTGTCACAGCCCTTGTGCGATTGAAAGCCCTTCCTCTACTCTAAGCTGGTGCAATCAGGATTGAACTTCAGCACCATACCGCCCCCGACCCCCTTCGCCTGAATCTTCCGATATCCATCGACTATGTGCCGCGAGATCAACTCATCGCTTATTCAGTTGTCGTATCACCAGAAGGATTCGTGAATGATCGTCAGAGATTTTTCCGACAAGGTTGAAATTGTCGAGCTTGCCTGGATACCGATGCCGGACGGGCGCAAATTAGCTGCCCGACTATTTTTGCCAAAGCATCCGAAGAGCGCTGTGCCTGCTTTGCTCGAATATATTCCCTATCGGCGACGTGACGGTACAAGAACCGGCGATGACGAGATGCACATCTGGTTTGCAGCGCATGGCTATGGTGCTGCACGGGTCGATATTGCGGGTATGGGAGATTCAGACGGCGTTGTCGAAGATGAGTACGCGGTGCGAGAGCAAAAGGATGCCTTAACGGTCATCGAATGGCTTGGAGCCCAGAGCTGGTGTTCCGGCAATGTTGGGATGATCGGCATCTCCTGGGGCGGATTCAATGGTCTGCAGATCGCTGCGCACCGCCCGCCCCGCCTCAAGGTCGTGGTGACGATGTGTTCCACCGACGACCGTTATGCTTGCGATGCGCATTATCTTGGCGGCTGTCTGCTCAATGACAATTTCTCATGGGGCGGAGCCTTTTTTAATTACGCTGCCCTGCCGCCTGATCCGGCGATGGTCGGCGAGGAGCGCTGGCGCGACATGTGGAAGGAGCGCATCGAGCAGCACGTCAACTTTCCCGAGCGTTGGCTCCAGCATCAGCGCCGCGATGACTATTGGAAACAAGGTTCGATCTGCGAAAACTGGAATGCCATAGCTTGCCCGGTTTTTGCCGTCGGTGGCTGGCTCGACGGTTATACGCAAACAGTCTTCCGACTTGTCGAGAACCTCAAATCGCCATGCAAGGGGTTGATCGGTCCGTGGGGGCACAAGGAGCCGCAACGGGGGGTTCCCGGACCGGCGATCGGCTTCCTGCAGGAATGCCTGCGCTGGTGGGATCAGTATCTGAAGGGCCAGGATCGTGGCATCTCGCGGGATCCCGACATGCGCCTCTGGCTTCAGGAGTATGAGCCGCCGCTACCCCATTTTTTGGAGCGGCGCGGCCGCTGGATCGGTTTATCCAAAGAAGCACTTCGAAACTTGGAAACGCGCCGCTTCCACGCACGGGGCAGGTCAATCGCAATCAAGGCCGTTCGGGGCAAGGCAGCGCCTGCCATTATTTCCTCTCCCCAGACGACAGGTCTCAAAGCCCAGGAATGGTGCCCCTATGGTCAGGGCAAAATCTCCGCGGAGAGTGCTACAGATCAGAGAGAGGACGACGGATTGTCGTTGTGCCTGGACAGCGGCCCGCTTGCGAGGCCGCTCAATGTCGTGGGCGAGGGACAAGTGCAGCTGCGGATTGCCGCGGACCGGCCGCAGGCCTTGGTTGCGGTAAGGCTGTGCGACTTGGCTGAGGACGGCACATCGGCGCTCATAACCTATGGCCTTCTCAACCTCTCTCACCGTCAAAGCCATGAGAGCCCTTCTCCGCTCACCCCCGGAAAATTCTACGATGTGGTGGTGACGTTGAAGCCGATTGCCCAGGTCGTTCCCAAGGGCCACCGCCTGCGGCTTGCCATTTCATCAGCCTATTGGCCCATGGTGTGGCCGTCCCCCGATTCGGTCACGCTGGAGCTCGACACGGCGAAATCGAGCATCGATCTTCCGATCATTGCCCGGCCGGTGGGCACAAGTCGCGTAAGCTTCGAAGAAGCGGAACATGCCAAGCCCGGGTCCATCACGGTCATCAAGCCGGCACGAGAATCGCGCCAAATTCTTCATGACGTCGGAAGCCAAATTACCAGATTCCAGATCGAGAGCGACGACGGCCGATATATCATTGATGAAATCGAAACGGAGATCGCCTCGCACCGTCACAAGGAATATGAGATCCACCGCGCTAAGCCTGCTACGGCAAGAACACGCATCGCTTGCCACCAGGAATACCGGCGGGGCAGCTGGAACCCGAAGGTGGATACCGAAGTCAGTGTGACTTCCGACCGGACGCATTTCCATATCAAGGGCACGCTTCGCGCTTTCGAGGGGGAAACGCCATTTGCCAGCCGCGACTTTGCCCAGTCCATTCTGCGCGATAACCTCTAGCGCTGCGACACCGGCAGCGCCCCTCCGGGCACGGCCTTGGCAGCAACTGGCAAAAACTTACTTTGCGAAGGTTTCATTACGTGAAACACTTGCCCAAAATAGTAAGGAGAAAAGTTCCCATGAGCATCATCATGAATCGCCGATTTTTCCTGCAAACGGCATCTGGAGCAATTGCTTTGCCGATCACGGGTGTGGGAGCATTACCCGCCCTTGCGGCACGCGAGCAATTGGTCGTCAGGTTCGAATATGACCTGGCCAACCTCGATCCCGCCAATCGTACCGGCTCCGTTGAAGACAATCTAATATTGGCAGTCTGTCAAAACCTCGCCCGGTTTAAGCCCGGCAAGCTGGAGTGGGAGCCTGATGCCGCCAAATCGATCAATCAAGTGTCGGAGACGGAAATCGATTTCGAGCTTAATCCCGGCCAGATGTTCCAGGGTGGCTATGGTGAGATGACGGCGGAGGATGTGAAATTCTCATTAGAGCGGTTCGTAAAACCCGGTCCCGACGGCAAGAAGGCAGCATACGCCGATGATTTCGGCGCTCTCGACAAAGTCGAGGTTACAGGCACCTACACTGGCAAACTAATTCTCAAAAACCCGGCCCCGGCACTTTGGGTCATCGGAATATGCGATGGTTCGGGCGCCATTCTCTCCAAAAAAGCGATCGAGGCACTCGGCGACAAGATGGCCACTCAGCTCATCGGATCCGGACCCTTCGTCATGAAAGAATGGAAGCCGAAGGAGCAAATCGTGCTCGAGGCAAACCCCGATTATGCCGGACGCGACAAGCCCTTTTTCAAGCGAATTGTCGCCAAGCCGATCACGGAGCCGAAGACTGCCGTCATCTCCTTCCTGGCCAAGGAGCTTGATTTCACCGAAATCGAGCCAACGGCACTTCCACAGGTGGAAGCCGATGCCGATTCGAAAACCATCAAGCTGGACGGTATCGATTACACCTGGGTTGGCATCAATGTCGAAAAGCCGCCCCTCAATGATGTTAAAGTTCGGCAGGCGATCCGGCTCGGCATCGATGTCGATGCGATCATTGCCGGCGCATATTCGGGAACCGTTGCCCGGGCAAAGACGCTGCTCGCGCCGCAGCTCCTGGGCCATTGGGCGGCGGCTCCCGTCTACCCGCACGATCCCGAAAAGGCCAAGGCGCTGCTG
>Ga0126306_10000645_pt1 | contig 16896 bp, 17 predicted proteins | sample Plot27_FD_92592 | JGI IMG/M metagenome (GOLD analysis project Ga0126306, IMG submission 92592) | Serpentine soil microbial communities from UC McLaughlin Reserve, CA, USA - Plot27 | ecosystem: Environmental > Terrestrial > Soil > Grasslands | place: USA: UC McLaughlin Reserve, Lake County...
GCGAGCGATCTCATCTAGCTTCGAACGGTCCCCGCTCTTGGCCGCCTCCTTAGCTGCTCTCTTGAGCTCGTCCTTCAAAGCGGCCTTGGTGGCCTCGGCGACCATCACGTCCATCTCGTAGGTCAGCTTCGCTTCTCGGTAATCCTCGTAAGCTTCGGCCACCAACCGCCCTAGCGGCTTCATGACCTCGGCGAGGGCGGGGCTCTTGAGCAGCGAAGGTCTCCCCACCACGGCTCCCCACAGGTTGGGGACCACTAGCCAGTCGTCGTGGCGTTTCGGGTGGATCGCCACCTTGCGTCCGATTAGCGACCCAGCCACCACCACGGCCCCTGTTGCGGCGAAATCTGGCGGTATCTGCATCCGCTCAGACACATCCAGGATCCATCCCCGCAAGGGCACCGGTAGCATGGCAGGATCCACGGTGACCACGGGCGGCAAACCCTCCGGCAACGACACGGGGTCTTCCCACTCATCATCGGCTCCTGTGTAGAACTCCGTAGTACCTGTGAGGGCCTTCTCTACCGTGGCCTGCCCGTAGGTCTTCCCGTCTCCGTAGTGCCGTTCGTCCCATTTGGGACGGTAGAGACCAGATTGCTTGAACAACTTATCGGCTCTGGCCGGGTCGCCACCAGTCCAGAACGCAAGGTGCGAGCAGAACGCTAGATCCGCTTCACTCCTGGATGTGTAATCGGAGTCGTCTCCGGCCCACAATTTGTCGAACGTATCGCCGTTCGATGCCTGCCTTGCCTTAGCGAGTATCTCTGCGTCCGAAAGGCTGTTACCGGGACCTCGTGGTCCGTTTGTGCTGGCGCTTGCTGGTTCTCCGAACACGCGACGATGCAAGCGTGCGAGCTTCGCGTTGCGCTCTTCTATGGTTAGCGGTGTCCCAGCGATGTGATTGCCGCTGATGGTGAGGAAGCGGCTCGCCGAGTACATTTCTATCGGTCCCCGCTTGTTGCCGCCAGGAGGCAACTCGCCGCGGATAAACACGTGGATCCCTCTCCCGGACGGCGAGATCTCTGCATAGGAATCGAAGGCGCCTACTATTTCTTGAGCCCACTTCTCAACTTCTTCCGTCTCCGGAATCCGACAAGCGTCTAGGTCGATAGCGGTGAAAGGATCATCTGGGCTGAGAACAAACCCTACGCCTTCGTAGTTACTCTCTCGAGAGGCCGCAATGGCCGCCTCGTAGCTCGACCAAGTAGTGGTGTCGGTCACCGAAGCACGGCCGCCTCGTGGCGAGTACGGCACCTTGGTTAGTGGCTTGCCGTCAAGCTGCACGTAACGCCAACACACCCATTGCTGGTGCTCCTTAAGGGCTTCTGGGACCATGGCTGGCGGGACGGTCTTGATGCTAGCGCTCTTCATACGTGAAACCTCATCTGAGGAGTGGAGGGCGTACTCGCCGGAGTACGCCCTCCATAGGACCGGTTCTAGATCGGGAGGTTAGCGAACTCCTCTTCGTCCCCCTCGCCAGCTTCCGATTCTTCCTTCTTCGCAGCTTTTGCCTTGCGGATGACGTTCACGGAGACGACGTTATCGTAAGTGCGGCCGTCCTTCTCGACGTTGACGACCGTCACGTGAAAGTCCTGGCCGATGAGGTTGTCAGTGTCGAACCGCTCACCGTTTGCCAACCGCCGACCTATCATCGCCTCCACCCACTGGCGCGCCTTCGAACTAGGTCCAAACTTATCGCTTACGTTTGCGTGTATCTGTCGTCCCCTGTCGCCTTCGTCCTGGATCTCGAATACCCACCGGTAGTAAGAGCCGTGCTCGCTCTTCGCCTCCCGGATCTCGACGAAGCGCCCCACGTAAAGCCCAGGGTCCAAAGTCTCATACTCTGTGGCCGTGTATACGGGCATGTCCTGTCCTTTCTTGTGTTGTTCTGCTCTTGGGTACACATGATTTCGTAGGTATGCGTTGCCGAGCTACATTCGATCCTTTCTCATTAATTACGCCAATCTCGTCAGTCGAAGAGCCGTAGCTGCTCGGCGTAGCCGTGATCGCGCATGTAGTTCTCGAGGGCTTGCTTGTCGATCCTTAACACCGCACCGATCTTCGTGGCGCGAAGCTGGCCGTTCCTTACGAGTCTCCGCAGGGTTTCCCGACCAAGGCCGGAGACCCGCTGAGCTTCTGGGTAGCCGACCCAGTCTTGGGTTACGTTTTCGTTGGGCAAAGCCGCCTCCTCTCAAACTCTTTTGCGTAGTCTTCGGGGGCGGCTTTCGGGGGCCGCCTCTTTCTTTGCATGGCTCTTCAAAAGCAGTTCGACGGCACTGATACAGGCGCTCGGCTCATCGAGATAGCGTCGCTCCACGACGGGAGTAGAGGGTTTACCCACCGAATACCTCTTCGGGCTGCTTTAGCTTACGAGGGCGCGATCCGACGCCCAGGCTCTTGAGAAGAGCTATGTCGAACTCGCAGTAGATGCGGCCGTTGAGGTCGCGGTGGGCCGGGGGAATGCGTCCCTGCCACTCGAGCACCCGCAGGTGCTGGGGCGTTACGCAAAGGCGCCTAGCGGCCTCGGAGATGTGGATCACGCTGTTCATGGGTAGACAGCGTATCCATACGGTTATAAGTGCAGTAGGCTAAAACTCTGCGGGCTTTTAGCTATCCTTCTTCCAGAACTCTGCGCCCATCCGCAATGTATTTCCCGGCGAGCGTGTGGTCTAGCCAGCCGTAGCGCTCTGCGATCTGTTCGTAAGTCCACCCATGGCGATCATGCAAGATCGCACACTGAACGCACCTAAGTCGGTCACGCCTCGGCCGGCCCGTCTTGGGCCGCTCTTCTCGGCCGCGGTCAATCATCTTGAAGGCGGTTTTCACATCATCCCAGGTAATATTCTCGTCAACTTCTATGTAAGTCCGGAGCCGGAGGCCGTGCAATTCCAAGTCCATGTTCTCTCGAATATCGGGCCTGGCTTTGTGAATTTCCTCCCACACATCATCTATATCGAGGCCCAGCGGTTTCAGATACAGGTCGAACAGAGCGCTGAAGGTTTGAGACCAAGCCTTCATGTACACACGCCGTTCCTCGTGAGTGTCGTGCAATTGCTTAACGGGGGACACCGCCATTGCCACGGCTCCGGAGCCGGTAAGCGAAGTGGCCAAGAAGGGGCCTAGCTCCGCAAAACGCTCTAACTCCGTATCCGGTGGATCGAAGAGAACACAGGCTGACATGAAGGGCTCCCATTCAGGAGCCCCAAAGCCCATAGAGTACGAGTGATCACGTTCGAGCAAGGCTACCGGCACAACCGCCTCGGCTATCTCCGAAAGTTCGCGGCGCCATCTAGCATCTATCCGCTTTTTTTCGGGTGTATCCCGGCGGCCCATTCCCGGAGGTGGGAGGGCAAGAATTTTCAGCTTCTTCGGATTGTCAGGTAACCCGACTTTCGGACTGACGTTCCAACGACCACGCATTGCGCTAACGGCCTCCCAAAAAGCTCCGCGTCGTTGCCAGAGCTGGGTCACGAACTCGCTCTTGAGATCGTCCATCACGGTTGCTGCGTATGACTGTTGCTCTGATACACTCCCCATGAGCAGTGGCGCGGGTTCTAGTCTCTGGCAGAGCGGCCCGCGCCGCGCCTCCTTTCTGTTGCTAGGATTCTATCGCGTTGCTGTTACCGTAAGGGTCGGGACGTTTGCCACATCTCTGAAATTCTCCGAGGGTAAATCTCTGAGAAAACGCAACAGACCCCATCATCTGCCCGTGCAATTCAGTAGACCCTGGAGAAGATTTGGTGCCCGTCGCGGTTCGTATGCGAGGTGAGGGCGATCCGGCGTCCTCTCAGTCCGGAGAGATAGGGTCTGATATCTTACCCGAATATGGGGTCGGGTAAAGATCATCTGTATCTAATCGCCACACGAAGAACTCTAATACATGAGTAGTGTCTCGGATCAGGCCTTCGCCATCCGCGCCTCGAGGGGCGATCTGGAGGCGTTCAGGAAGCTGGTCCAGGAGCATTCCGGGCTCGTATACCGGGTTGCGCTCCGCATACTCGGGGCCGAAGACGCCCAGGATGCGAGCCAGGAGATCTGGATCCGGGTCTGGCGGAACATAAAGAACTTCAGGGGAGATAGCGCCTTTTCTACCTGGCTCTACAGGATCACCGTCAACACTTGCCTCAGCGTCCGCCGCAAGGAGTCGCGGCGTGGGGAGCGGGAGTTCAGCGGCGAGGAGATGACGTTCTTGCCCGAGCCGCGCGACAACGACGCCGACCCGGAAGCGGCTGCCCTCGGCGCAGAGCAGCGGGAGCAGATACAGGCCGCCCTCGGCTACGTACGTGCCGAGCACAGGGCCGCGCTGGTCCTCAGGCACATGGAGGGTCTCTCCTACGCCGAGATAGCCCAGATCCTCGGAGTCCCTGACGGTACGGCCAAGGGTTGGGTCTCGAGGGGCCGGGCGGCCATGCTCGTAGCCCTCTCCGAAGAGGACCACGGGTCCAGAGGAACTGTCGAATGATGCCGGTCGGCGGACAGCGATGGGAGATGTTGGAGAGGATAGGGACCTACGCCGCGGGCGAGCTCGAGGGCGAGGAGGCCCGCCAGGTCGAACAGCTCATCTTCGAGCGGCCCGAGTACGGGCACCTCGCGGAATCCTACGCCAGGATGCTCGTTTGGCTGAGTACGCTTGGCAGCGAGCCCGTCGAGGCTCCAGAAGCAGTGGTCGGCTATGCTATAAGAAGGGCCTACATCTCGGCCTTTATGCGAAGCGCCGAGGTCTTCGTCAGCGCCCTCGGCCGTTCGTACATCGACGCGTTCGTCTATTATTTGGGGCTCCGGCGCGAGAGACATGGAGGAGGAACCTGATGCCGCAAGCCACCCAAGACCTCGTGAGCACGCTGGCCGAGTACGTACCACGCCTCCTCGGGGCAGTGGTGGTGCTCCTTGCGGCGCTCGTCGTGGCGTTGTTCCTTCAGCGATTGATGGCCCGTTTCCTCGAGAGCATCGGGCTCGAGGAGCTCTTCGAGAGGACGGGTGCGGCCAATGCCCTCGGGCAGCTCGGCTACGAGGGCGGCCCCTCGCGCCTGATCGGCACCGTCCTGTTCTGGGGCATCATGCTGACAGGGGTGGCCGCATCCCTTAGCGTCCTGGGACTCTCCTCCCTGCAGAGCACCATGGGCCAGATCATCAACCTCTCGGGCCGCCTCCTCGTGGCGCTGGTGATCCTGATAGCGGGGGTGATGAGCGCGGGGTGGCTCGCCGAGCTGGTGGCCCGTGAGGCCGGGCGCACCGAACTGCGCGGCGCCAACGTCTTCCGCCGCATCGTCTTCATAACCGTGGTCGTCATCGCCGCCCTTCTCGCCGCGGCCCAGCTCGGCCTCGAGACCTACGTCGTCGTGCTCCTGGCCGTGGTCGTTCTCGCCACCGCCGGCCTCATCACAGCCCTCGCTATGGGCCAGGGTCTCGCCCTCCTCTCCGGCAACATCGCGGCCGGACGCTACGTCCAGGACGGTACCACGGTGGGGGAGGTGATCTCCGTTGACGGCATCGAGGGCACCGTCGAAGAGCTCGGGTACGCCTCGATTACTGTCCGCTCCGAAGACGGAGATCTCTACCGCATCCCGAATCGCACGCTCCTCGAAAACGTGGTCCGCAAGCGGGCTTAGGCATCAGGCTTCAGGAAAACCTTCCACTCATGTCACCCGTGGGCGGGTTCACGCCCCGTAAACGGGTATCGTGTTACAAGAACTAGCGCACGAAGACAGGTCGAGAAGCCTCAGCAAGAACAGCTGGTGATTGAGACCTGAAGCCTAGGAGCGACCGAAGGGAGCGACGAATGACTCGGTCTAAGAGCGTGGACCCGGCCCACGACGTTCTGGGGTACGAACGGCAGCAGCTCGACACAATCTTCCGTCCCGAGACGGTCGCCGTGATCGGGGCGACCGATCGGCCGGGGAGCGTGGGGCGCACGATCATGTGGAACCTCGTGAGCAGCCCGTTCGGCGGGACGGTCTTCCCGGTGAACTCGCGCAGGCCAAGCGTGCTTGGTATCAAGGCCTACCCTTCCGTCTCCGAGGTGCCTGCACGTGTGGACCTGGCGGTGATCGTCGCCCCTGCGCCAGCGGTGCCAGGGATTATTCGCGAGTGCATCGAGGCGGATGTCGAGGGCGCCGTGATCATCTCCGCCGGTTTCAGGGAGACGGGACCCGAGGGGGCAAAGCTAGAGCGTCAGGTCCTCGAGGAAGCCAGGCAGGGCAGGATGAGGATCGTCGGGCCCAACTGCCTCGGCGTCATGAAGCCGCCCACGGGCCTAAACGCAACGTTCGCCGGCGCCATCGCCCGGCCCGGCAACGTGGCCCTTCTGAGCCAGAGCGGGGCATTGCTGACGGCCATCCTGGACCAGAGCTTTATGGAGAACGTCGGGTTCTCGGCGCTCGTCAGCGTGGGCTCCATGATGGACGTGGGCTGGGGAGATTTGATCTACTACCTCGGCGACGATCCTGGGACGAAGAGCATCGTGATCTACATGGAGTCGGTCGGCGACGCCCGCTCTTTCCTCTCGGCGGCCCGCGAGGTCGCCTTCGCCAAGCCGATAATAGTGATCAAAGCGGGACGCACCGAGGCCGCAGGTAGGGCAGCGGCCTCCCATACTGGCTCTTTGACAGGCTCAGACGAGGTGCTTGACGCGGCCTTTTCGCGTAGCGGCGTGCTTCGCGTCGACGAGATCTCCGAACTATTTGGTATGGCCGAGGTGCTGGGCAAGCAGCCGCGACTCAGGGGGCCGCGTCTGACGGTCCTGACGAACGCTGGCGGACCCGCGGTGCTTGCGACGGACGCCCATATCGGAAGTGGCGGTAAGCTCGCGCAGATTTCCAGGGAGACTATGGATGCCTTGAACGGGTTCCTCCCCGCCCCCTGGAGCCACGGCAACCCTGTGGACATGCTCGGCGACGCCGACCCCGAGCGCTACGCGAAGACGTTCGAGACCTCGGCAGGAGATCCCGAGAGCGATGGGCTGCTCGTCATCCTCACGCCGCAGGATATGACCGACCCGACGGCGACGGCCGAAAGGCTCGCGCCCTACGCGAAGAGCACCAGCAAGCCTGTGCTCGCAAGCTGGATGGGAGGACCGGCCGTCGCAGCCGGAGAGTCGATCCTAAACGGCGCCGGTATCCCTACCTTCGACTACCCGGATACGGCGGCCCGCGCTTTCACGAACATGTGGAAGTACACCTACAACCTGCGCAGCATCTACGAAACTCCCGAGCCCGCCGAAGACGAAGGCGCGGACCGCGGGCTGGTAGAGGAGATCATAGATCGCGTCCGCGACTCAGGCCGCACCATCCTTACCGAGTTCGAGGCGAAGCAGATCCTCACCGCCTACGGTATCCCGACCGTAGAGACGGAGGTGGCGCGCAGCGCCGACAGGGCCGTGGACATAGCAAACCACCTCGGCTACCCCGTGGTCCTCAAGCTCGACTCCGAGTCCATAACCCACAAGACCGACGTGGGCGGTGTGCGTCTGAACCTGCAGACCGCCGATGAGGTCAGGCGTGCCTACGAGGAGATGGAATCCTCTATAAAGGAGAACTATGGGCCCGAGGACTTCGGAGGCGCGGCCGTGCAGAGGATGGTCAGCCTGGAGGGCTACGAGTTGATCGTCGGTAGCAGCCTGGATCCGCAATTTGGTCCAGTCCTGCTCTTCGGATCCGGAGGCTCTCTGGTCGAGGTGTACAGAGACAGGGCCGTCGCCCTCCCGCCGCTCACGACCACGCTCGCCCGCCGGATGATGGAGAGGACCCGCATCTTCGAGGCACTGGGTGGCGTGAGGGGCAGGGCTCCTGTCGACATCGGCTCTTTGGAGAAGCTACTGGTGCGCACGAGCCAGCTCGTAGTGGAGCAGCCCTGGATCAAGGAGCTCGATATCAACCCGCTCCTGGCCACGCCGGAGCGCCTGATAGCCCTCGACGCCCGCATCGTTCTGCACGATCCAGGGACGGAGGAAGAAGATCTCCCAAGGACCGCGATCCGGCCTTACCCGAAACAGTACGTCTCCCACGAAGTGTTGCGCGACGGCACTCCCGTGACGATACGCCCGATCCGGCCCGAAGACGAGCCCTTGATGGTGAAGTTCCACGAGACCCTCTCGGAAGAGAGCGTCTACATGCGCTACTTCCATATGATGAACCTCACCCAGCGCACAGCCCACGAGCGCCTGACACGCATCTGCTTTATAGACTACGACCGCGAGATGGCCCTCGTCGCTGAACGGACCAACCCCGAATCCGGTGAACGTGAGATCATGGGCGTAGCCCGCCTGAGCCGCCGCAGCGCCGTCCCCGATGAGGCAGAGGTCTCGGTGCTCGTCAGCGACCGCTTCCAGCGCCGGGGCATCGGCACCCTGCTCCTGAACCGTCTCCTCGAGGTCGGACACGCCGAGCACCTGAGGCGTATCACGGCAGAGATCCTCTTCGACAACCGCGTCATGCAACACATCTCTAAGAAGCTCGGTTTCCACCTCCGCCGCGACGCCGAAGAGATGGTCATGAAGGCGGACCTGGACCTTTACATGACTGCCTGAGGCAGTCATGTCAGCTAGTCAGCTGGTCAGCTGGACAGACAGCTTGTCAGCTGCTTGTTTGCTCACGGCCGAGATGATGACGGCTCGCTTCCCTATCGTAAATGATTCCCATTAACCAATAACAAGAATCGTTCTTGATTTATTGATGAGGGTGATTAGAATGATAGAGTGGGTCATACATCGTGTATTCGGGAGGTGGAACGTTGTCTGCCTGGCTAGAGCGGCTGGGGCTTGGGGGCCGGGAGATGACGGCTTCGGGGCACAGCAAGAACTTCGTATTACGGGTGATTCAACCGGCGCTGGTCGGATTGATGGATGGATCTGTTTCGACGCTGGCGCCGTTGTTTGCGACGGCTTTTGCGACGGGGGATCCCAGGGTCACTTTTCTCGTAGGTCTTGCGGCTGCGGTAGGTGCTGGAATCAGCATGGGCTTCTCGGAGGGGCTCTCTGACGATGGGTCGCTCACCGGCCGCGGTGGTCCTGTATTGCGGGGTACCATAACCGGCCTCGCCACGTTTATTGGCGGCATTTTGCACACCCTGCCTTTCCTCATACCGCACGTCGACCTGGCGCTGTATGTGGCCTTCGGGGTCGTTGGCTTCGAGTTGCTCGCCATCTCCTTTATCCGCTATCGCTACTTCGACATGAGCTTCCTCATGTCGGCGCTGCAGGTCGTTCTGGGCGGCGCGCTCGTCTTCGCGTCAGGAATCCTGATCGGCAGCGCGTAAGCGACCTTCTGTCGAAGACCGCGCTGTCGGCGTTCAGCTTCTAATCAAACATCTGGAGAAATTGGGCGACGAGGTTCTCTTCGACTTCGGCGAGGGAGATGTCTCGGTCGAGTTCTTGGCTCAGGCTGGTGACGCCGAACTCACTTATGCCGCAGGGTGTAATGCGGTCGAACCAGCTCAGGTCTGTTTTCACGTTCAGGGCGAAGCCGTGGGAGGTGATCCAACCTGAAGAGAACTTCACGCCGATGGCGGCGATCTTGTTCTCCCCCACCCATACGCCGGTGTACTCCGGATGGTGCCAGCCATCGAGACCGTAGTCCGCGAGGACCCGGATGATGACGCCTTCGAGTTCGCGCAGGTAGGCGTGAGCGTCGCGGACCTTCAGGCGCAGGATCGGGTAGCCTACTATCTGGCCAGGACCGTGGAAGGTAGCATCTCCTCCCCTATCGCTCCAGAAGACCTCGGCACCCAGGGCCCTGAGGTAATCTTCTCCCGCGCCAAGGTTCCCCGCGTCTTTCGCCGCTCTTCCCACCGTGAAGACCGGCGGGTGTTCACACAGGATGAAGGTGTCGGGGATCCGGTCGTTCTTCCTGAGCCGCACGAGTTCCTTCTGGAGATCCCAAGCGTCGGCGTAAGGCGTCAACCCGGGCAACCGTTGTACCTCGACCGTCGTCGCCGTGGTCTGTTTCTCCAGGGTCACGTTCGAGTCCTAGACGCCCGCGACGCTGGCCGTGGAACTCTTTCTGGCGTCTGCGGTCTGTTCGTGGGCGTGGTAGGAGCTTCGGACCAGCGGACCGCTCTCGACATGCTTGAAGCCCAAAGAGAAACCGTACTTGCGGAAGCTCGCGAACTCTTTGGGCGTGTAGTAGCGACTCATCGGCAGGTGGTTTTCGGTGGGCCTGAGGTACTGGCCGATAGTCAGGATGTCCACGTCGTGATCCCGCAGGTCGCGCATCGTCTGCTGGATCTCCTCCTCGACTTCGCCCAAGCCGACCATGAAGCCGCTCTTGGTCAGGCCGTCGGGGTTCAGCTCCTTGGCGTAGCGGAGCACCTCGAGAGAGCGCCCGTACTTCGCCTGCGGGCGGACCGCATAGTAGAGACGGGGGACCGTCTCGATGTTGTGGTTGAAGGTGTCGGGACGGGCGTCTATGACGGTCTTGATCGCGTCGCGATCGCCCTTGAAGTCGGGGGTAAGGACCTCGACGGCGCAGCCGGGGACCTCTTCCCTGATCGCGCGTATCGTCCCGGCGAAGATCGAAGCCCCGCCGTCCGCGAGCTCGTCGCGGTTGACGCTCGTGATCACGGCGTGCTCCAACCCCATTTGCTTCGCGGCGTCGGCGACACGGTAGGGCTCGTCGAGGTCTAGCTCAGACGGCTTGCCCGTGAGCACGGCGCAGAAGCCACAGGAACGGGTACAAACGTTGCCGAGGATCATGAAGGTGGCGGTGCGGTTGTTCCAGCACTCGCCGATGTTAGGGCAGCGGGCCTCCTCGCAGACCGTGTGGAGGTTCAGGCCGCGCATGGTCTCCTTGATGTCGCGGTAGATCTCGCCGTCGGGGATACGCGCCTTGAGCCATTCGGGACGGCCGTGCGCGCCGGGGGCTCCCCTCGCCTGCTGCCGGAAGGGCAAATACTCCGTCGGCGTTCCATCCGGCGGCGGGGGCACGGGCCTGTCTTCCCAGCGGTGGCGGACCTCGAAGGTCTTCGTGCCGTCGTCCAGTACCTTCAGCTCTATCTTTCTGCGGGCCACGGCCCTCCTATCTTCCTCGCATTCTGCGCCTATGGTATCGCACGCAGGTGGGACCGTGTCGTGTCACCTATTGCGGGGAGGGGGAAGAGGGAGACTCCCCACCCCCGAGGCGTCCCGAAACCCTCGTACTCGAACTCCCGGATACGCCCCGCACCGTCGCGACGGAACAGCACGTACCGTCCCCCGTCTTCGGGATAGTTTGGGTCGTAGACGTACACCCGCGTCTCCCGCCCAGCAGCCTCTATGCGGTACGGTGCCACGGCGTGGGCCCTGAGCAGGCACCACAAGAACCTCCTGTTGACGGCGGGTCCGAAGCAGATCAGGTGCGGTTCCGCGCCAGCGAGCCGTACCCGGCCCAAAACGCCACCAGGCCTTCCGCCCCGCGAGCGCAGCCACTCCATAACCGCGGCGAGGACTGCCCGCGGCATGTACTGGCGGATGTGGTAGCGCCGGATCTCACCGAGCACCTCCGGGGTGGGCGACAACGCGACGAGCGGAGGCTGCAGTTCCGGGGCCTCGAACCTCCGCAGCGCCATGGCGACCATACCGAAGCACAGTCCATTGCCATATAGAATCGCGCCGAGCCACCGGAGAAGCGGTCCCATCGTACTTCCGATCGCCACCTCACCAACGGGGTTGCGGAACCCGAAGCCGTCGCGAGCCGGGTCGAAGGAGCGCCCCATCACGTCAACCAAAAGGGGCCGCGACAAGCGGCCCCGCTGACGGCTGAAAGCTGACCAGCTGACACTTAAATATGAATCGGATGTCCTTCCACGGCCATCGCGGCCTCCCCGACGACTTCAGAGAGACTCGGGTGAGGGTGCATCGTCATTCCGATCTCCTCCGGCGTGCCCTCGACGAGTTTGGCGAAGACCCCCTCCGTGATCAGGTCCGTCACCTTCGGTCCTATGGCGTGCATCCCGAGGATGAGGTCGGTCTCGGCGTCGGTTACTATCTTGAAGAACCCGTTGGGCTCGCCCTCGATCAGGGCCTTGCCGATGGCCCGGAACGGGAACTTCGTCTCATTGACTTCGTAACCCTCCTCCTCAGCCTGCGCCCTGTTGAGCCCGAATGAGGCCACCTCCGGTCGGCAGAAGGTGACGCGCGGGACGAGGTTCCGGTCCTTGGGCATAGGGTCCTCGCCGGCCATGTGCTCGACGGCGATGATGCCCTCGTGACCCGCCTCGTGGGCGAGCCAGAAACCCCCGACTACGTCTCCCGCCGCATACACGCCGTCCTCGGCCGTACGCCCATACTCGTCGACCTGGATGATGCCACGGTCGTCGACCTCGACGTCGGTCGCGTCGAGGTTGAGGTCCTCGATGACGGTCTTCCGCCCGACCGCGACGAGCAACGCCTCCGCCTCGAGTGTGTCTCCACCATCGGCCTCACCCGTGGGTGGATCTTCGCCACCGTAGCCGCCGCCCTCGCCCTCGGTCTCCTCCTGCTCCTCCGAACCTGCGGCGGCAACGGCGATCTTGACTCCGCTGTCGGTCTTCTCCAGGCTCTCGGGGTCGGCCTGTGTGCTCGTGAGCACCGTGATGCCGCGATCCTCGAACTCCTTCTTGAGGGCCTCCGAGATCTCAGGGTCCTCTAGCGGCACGAGACGGTCGAGGATCTCGACGATGGTCACCTCGGTGCCGAAGTCGTTGTACATGCTGGCGAACTCGACGCCGACGGCCCCGGAGCCGAGGATAATGACGCTCTCAGGGTAGCTCTCGTCGTTGGTGACGATGTCGTCGCTCGAGATGATCTTCTCGTGGTCGAACTCCAGACCCGGAAGAGTGTTTACTGCGGAACCGGTGGAGATCAAGACGTTCTCCGCCTCAAGCTCCTCTTCCCCGTCTTCGGTCTCGACTTTCATCTTCTTGGGTTCGACGAAGCTGCCTACACCGTTGTAGACGGTGACCTTGTTCTTCTTCATCAGGCCCTGTACGCCGCGCCTGAGCTGGGTGACGACCTGCTCGCGGCGCTTGGCCGCCTGCGGATAGTCGAACTCTACCTCTCCGACGTTGACCCCGTATTCTTGGCCGTTCTTGGCGTCGTGCAAGAGATGGGCCGTCTGGAGCAATGCTTTGGTCGGGATGCATCCTAAGTTGAGGCACGTGCCTCCGAGATGCCCGCCTTCCCGCTTCTCGATGAGGGCTACGCTCATTCCCAGCTGGCTGGCCCGGATCGCTGGTATGTATCCACCGTTTCCGCCGCCGATTACCACAAGGTCGTAACTATCCGCCACTTGCTCGCTCCCTTCGGTCGCTTAGGCTTCAGGTCTCAGGCATCAGGTTGTCCAATACGAACCCAGCCGCCAAAGACTAAGCCTCTTCGCCCGGCCTTGCAACGGCCTGGGTGTAGTGAGCCACTCTTGGCCTTCCGTGGTTTCCCTGATGCCTCCTCATTCCAATTCTAACTGCCCGTCTCTCCACGAACCATCCTCCCGCTGGCACGCGGGACAGAAGTGCGACGGCCTCCCGCTCACCTTTTCCCTAACCACCTCGCCTTCACACCCAGGACAGGGCTGCCCGTGTTTTTCGAAGACCCGCAGGTAGTTCTGATGCCCGCCGGGCCGGTCCAACACGTCCCTGTAGAGCCGCACCGTCGTCCCACGATGCTCGACACCGGCCTCGAGGTTCGACCGGATCGCCGCGTGCAGCGCTTCCCATTCGCCCTCCGAGAGCGTGTTCGCTTTCCGCCTCGGATGCAGCCTCGCATCGTACAGGATCTCATCGGCGTAGATGTTCCCTATGCCGGAGACGATCTTCTGGTCAAGGAGCAAGGGCTTTATCTGGGCCCTCCGCGAACCGAGCTCACGCTGCAGATACACAGCGTCGAACTCATCTTCCAGGGGCTCTGGTCCCAGTGGGGAGAGCCGCTCCTCGAGTTCGCCCGAATCGAGCAAGCGCGCCCGTGTGAAACCCGTTTCGTCCCGCAGGAAGAGCCGTCTATCGACGTCGAGATCCAGTACGAGCATTAGCGCGCTCTCTGGCTCTTCGACGGGCGGTATGAGCAGGAGCTGGCCTCCGATCTTGAGCTGGAACACCAGAGAGTCTCCTGTATCGAGCTCCACGATGAGATGCTTGGCCCGCCGCCGCGCTCCCGTGATGCTGACACCCTCGAGCCGGCTTACGAACTCCTCGGCCGAAGGCTGCTCGACGAGCGAGGCGTCGAGGACGTCGGCCAGCTCTATCTTTGCACCGACGACAAGCTCCCGCAGGTCCTCTTTTATGGTCTCGACCTCTGGCAGCTCCGGCATACGCGTATTTATACCCGCTCGGAACTGCCTTATTCCTGCTGCGTCATGACGGTTTGCGCGCGACGAAGGCAGCGTGGCCTTCAGAGAGTGGGAGATCACCGTAAGATCTCATCGTCTCGACAAGGAATCCCACCCGTTGTAGTTCGGCGGAGAGCACTGACGCCTCGTACAGCCGCACACGGTGGACCTCTTCGTCGCGCCTGTAGAGCTCCCCCACCCTCCGGAAACTGACGATCCGGCGCTCCATCGTACCCCGGCCTGCGTCCTCCTCACGTTCGGAGAGCACGGCCCAGTCCTCCCCCACGCCGAAACCCCTCGCTTTGACACCAGGTAGCACCTGGCCGGGACCGAGCACGTCGAAGACGAAGACGCCGCCGGGGGCGAGCGCGTCGTGAACGCGCCGGAAGAGCCGACCAAGCCCCCGCTCCTCGTTCTCCGGGTCGAAAAGGTAGTTGAGGACCTCGCTGATCGCCGTGACCGCGGCGCACGGCGGGATCTCGACCTGAAAGAGCGACCCAACCCTGAACTCGGCCTCGGGCGCCCGGCGGCGGGCAATCTCCACCATCGCCCCGGAGACATCTATACCGAAGACGCTGTAGCCTGCGTCTACCAGCTCGCGCGCCCACAAACCGCTTCCGCAACCAAGGTCGACAACGAGACCATCGCGAATCTGGTTTCGAGCCAGGATCGCCAGTATGCCCGGCGCCGATCTGAGGGCGAACTCAGCGTGACCAACATCGTGGATGTACGCAATGTCCTCCCCGTACCACCGCGTCTTGTCAGGGTTCCCGGAGGTTATCTCAGTCCCCCGTAAGCCGCACGGAGGGAGCGTCGAACATGGGGACGGGCTCTCTGTAGACGGCCTTGTAGAGACCGCCGAGCATTACGGAGCGGGCGTCGAGCGAGCGCATGGCGCCATCACGGACTCTTCGTTGGCCTTCCTCGTCCCCTGCGTAGGGAGCGATGGCGTCCATCATGATGCGGGCGTGGGTTACGTCCATCGTGACGTGGCTCGTGAAGATCTCCAGCGCTTCATCATGCAGGCCCGCCGCCTTCCTGAGCCCATCTGAAAGCCTGGCGTAGATCGGAGGCACGGGCCACTCGCTGGCAGGCCCCAGCGCACCCAGACCGATCCTGAAATCCGGGTGTCCGGAGAGCGCGTAATGGGTGGTGATGTACATCTCTATCTCGGGTAGCGTCCGAGGCTCCTCCCACTCCTCCTCACCGATGCCAAGGGCCAGGAGGAAACGCCTGTAAAGGGCAGGATGCGTCTCCTCGGGGTCGAGGTGACCGTACTCGTCGAAGAGGACCTCGGCAAGCGCGAGCTGCAGCTTCTCGTCGTCGCGGCAAGTCGAGATAAGAGCCGCCAGATACAGCCGACTCACCCTGACGTGCCTGTAGTACTGGATCGCGAACGTCCTCAACCCCTCCGCGTCAACATCCCCCTCTCCAAATCGCTCCAGGAAAGGGTGCGTAAGCGCAGGATGACCGATGACTTCTCGTTTTAGTGCTTGGAGAAACTCCTCCGTCATCACCTGTCTCTCCTTCCAGAGAATCATCTACAGTTTATCTTAGCTGGTCAGCATTTCAGCTAGTCAGCTTTCGCATGGGCAGGTCCTTGCTGAATTGCTGATAAGGCGCGAGGCGCCGGGCTGACAAACGGAGCCCGAAGGGCGTAGCGCGCTGAAATGCTGATTTTCCAGGTAATTCACTATTGCCTCACCAGCTTCAGTGAGGTATAATAGCATCATGACAGAGACGAAGAACAACATCAGGCAGGATTGGCTCAGTATCCCGCGGCGGCGGGAAGAGGAGCGTCTGGACCCGCACGTGTACAAGCGCGGCATCAACGGGTTGACGGTCGAGGAGGCATTACGTCGGGCGTTTCCGAGGGTGATAGACATATTGAGGAGGAGTGGCGAGGATTATTCGGAGTTCGAGCTGCAGTTGGTAAGGCAGACCGTTCGGGCTTGTCTTATCTCCCAGGTCTCCCGCGCCAACCTCTACCGCATCGCTGGGATCCTTGTCGCCGACCGGCGCGACGAGGGGGCGCACATCGATACTTCGCTCGCGCTCGCCTACGTTGCTGCGCTGAGGGAGGCGTTCCTCACGGAGCTCTCCGTTGGAGAGCGCGTACAGACGCCGCTCGGTCCAGGGGAGGTCCGCTACGTCTCCGGTGACGGCGCCAATGCCGCCATCAAGCTGGACAACGAATACGAGGTCTGGCTGACGGTCGATAGTGTGGCGCGTCCAGGCTCGCCAATGCGTCGCGCCTCTTAGAAGGGGGGATTGAGGGTTCACCCTTAATCCCTGCTGTCAGCGATCAGCGGTCAGCAAGCGCAAAAAGCTGACCGCTGATCGCTGAAGGCGCGATTCGCAGACGGTCATCGACCCTCTGCGAATCGCTTTCCGGTAGACTAGGAGAGTTGTAGAGGCGATCGAGAGCGTGCCATGGAGAAGTCGAAAGCACGGGTGATCTGCAACCCTTCCTCCGGTGGTGGCTCCTACGACCCCGCTGAGATCCGCGAGGAGCTCGAGAGCCTGGATGTCGAGTGGGTTCAGACCGATGGGCCTGAGGATGCGATAGGGGCCGCTGAGGAGTGGCGTGAGGGCCTGCTCGTCGTCGCCGGGGGGGACGGTACGATCA
>Ga0126306_10000646_pt1 | contig 16895 bp, 16 predicted proteins | sample Plot27_FD_92592 | JGI IMG/M metagenome (GOLD analysis project Ga0126306, IMG submission 92592) | Serpentine soil microbial communities from UC McLaughlin Reserve, CA, USA - Plot27 | ecosystem: Environmental > Terrestrial > Soil > Grasslands | place: USA: UC McLaughlin Reserve, Lake County...
CGCCGGCCCCGGTCGCCTGACGGCGTACGCCCACCTGACTGACGACGAAGGGTGGCACCCGCTGCGGAGTGCCACCCTTCGTGTCGTGCTGCGGGCCCTACGGGAGGGGCACGCTGCGCGCGACCGGCGGTGCCGACACCGGCGAGTTCGCGCCCAGGTAGTCGATCAGCGCGTCCAGGTCGACCTTGCCACCGTCCCGCGGCGTGCCGTTGCGGAACGCGAGGTAGCTGTCGCCGCCGTCAGCAAGGAAGTTGCTGGCGGTGACCCGGTAGCTGCCGTTCGGGTCGAGCGTGACCCCGTTGAGCTTGATCGAGGCCGGGTCGATCTTCTGGCCGAACGGCGCCGTCTGCGACCAGGAGTACGTGAACCCGTCCGAGATTCCCAACCGCAGCACGTCACGGCCGCCGGGACGGCCGGTCACCCACTGCTGCTCGAGAACGGCCTCGATCTGGGCGCCGGTCATGTCGAACGTCTGCAGGATGTTGCTGAACGGCTGCACGTTGAACGCCTCGCGGTAAGTGACGACACCGTCGCCCTCACCCGCCGGGGAGCTGGCGTACCGAAGGTCGGCGCGCACACCGCCGGCGTTCATGAACGCGATCTGGCTGCCGTTCTCCGGCGCTGTCGAGGCGAGCTGGGCGTCCGCGATGAGGTTCGACAGCGACGACTCCTTAGCGCGGTCGTCGCTCGTGCTCGGCGGAGGCAGGAACGCGCGGGTGATGTCCTGCGTGATGGTGCCCACCTCGACGTTGCCTTCGACGTTGGCCAGCGCTGTCCACTTGGCCACGATGCTCAGCAGGGTCGGGTCAGGCGGAACCGTGCGGGTCACGATGTGGTTGACGGCGGTGACGGAGTCGCGCACGACGTCGTTCGTGCGGCTGTCCAGCTCGAGGTTCATCTCGGTGATGACGCGGCCGAACGAGAAGGCGCTCACCACCTTGCGCGGCTCGCCGGCCGGGTCGTCGATCGAGCAGTTGTAGGCCTGGTGGGTGTGACCCGTGATCAGCGCGTCGATCGAGGGGTCGAGCTTCTCGGCGATGTGGACGATGGGGCCGGAGATCCCGACACAACCGTTGTAGGTGCCGGACTGCGTCCCGCCCTCGTGCAGCAGCACGACAATGGCGCGGACGCCCTGCTCGTTGCGCAGCTGTGCCGCGGCGCGGTTGCCCGCCTCGACCTCGTCCTGGAAGTCCCAGCCGGCCACTCCGGACGGTGCGACGAGGGAGTCGGTGCCCTTCAGCGTCATCCCGATGAAGCCGATCTTCGCGTTGCCGACCTTCTCGACCCAGGTCGCGGGCAGCACCGTGTCGCCGGTCTCCTCGCTGACGACGTTGGCCGCGAGCCACGGGAAGTCGGCGCCCGGGTAGGTGATGTCGTTGCCGGCCTCGTCCTGCAGGTAGCAGCCGTCCACCGGGTGGCAGCCGCCGTTCTGCATCCGTAGCAGCTCGGTCACGCCCTCGTCGAACTCATGGTTGCCCACACCTGAGACGTCCAGACCCATGGCGTTGAGGGTCTCGACCGACGGCTCGTCGTGGTAGAAGCCGGAAGTGAAGGTCGAGCCGCCGATCAGGTCGCCGGCAGCGACGGTGAAGCTGTTCTCGTGACCCTCACGGAGGTCCTGGAGGTGCGTCGCCAGGAAGGCTGCACCGCCGGCGGCCACGAGCGCGCCGTTCTCGTCCCGGATGTTGCCGTCGGTCGCCTGGGTCGGGGACGACGGGTCCTCCTCGATGTGCCCGTGGTAGTCGTTGAACGACAGCAGCTGGACGGGAATCCGCTTGCTCTCGTCGTCCTTGGGGGTCGCCTGGCTCGCGGGTGCGGCGGTGATCGACGTGGCGAGCGCGGCCGCGACGAGAGCGGCCAGGGCCACCGGGGTGCGGCGGCGGAGGAGTCCGGGTCCGGACATGCTTCTCCTAGGAAGGGATCGGGGGTGACCGGGGAAACCTAACGGGCATTCCCGCTCAGCGCACAACAGGTCGGTCGAAATCACAACCAAGCGGTCTGCCCTGGGCCGCCAGCCGGTCGCCATCGGTTCACCGGATCCTGATGGGCTCCCCCGTAGGGTGCCGACGTGAGCGAGCCCGCGGCGCCGCCGGTCCAGGTCGAGGTCCTGGGCCCGCTCGACGCCGCGGAGGTCCGGGCGGTGTCCGACCTGGTCGAGGCGGCCACGGAGGCCGACGGGGTCCGGCCGCTGTCGGAGCACGTGATGCTCCACCTGCGGTATGGCGGCGACAGACCGGTGCGCAACGTCCTGGTGTGGTGGGGCGATGACCTGGCGGCGTACAGCCACCTCGACGTCACCGACCAGGTCGAGGGAGCCAGCGCCGAGGTCGTGGTCAACCCGGAGCGCCGGCGGCAGGGCCTGGGCCGCCGCCTGGTGCAGGCCACGCTCGACGAGACGCCGGACGGCCGGCTGCGGCTGTGGGCGCACGGCGGTCATCCCGGCGCTGCGGCGCTGGCCGGGTCGATGGGCTTCGAGCTGTCCAGGTCGCTCTGGCAGATGCGCCGGTCCCTGCACGCCCCGCTCCCGCCGGTGTCGCTGCCCGACGGGGTGGCCGTCCGTACCTTCCGGGCCGGCGAGGACGACGAGCCCTGGGTGCGGGTCAACGCCGAAGCCTTCCGCGCGCACCCCGAGCAAGGGCATTGGACCGTCGACGACCTGCACCGACGCATGCAGGAGCCGTGGTTCGACCCGGAGGGCTTCTTCCTCGCCCACCGCGGCGACGATCTGGTCGGGTTCCACTGGACGAAGGTCCACGGCGGCGACGAGGACCTGGAGCATGTCGGGCACCCGGACGGGCCGCACGCGCACGAGGGCCACGGGCACGACCCGATCGGCGAGGTGTATGTCGTCGGGGTCGCCCCCGGGGAGACCGGCACCGGGCTCGGCAAGGCGCTCACGGTGACCGGGCTGCGCCACCTGCGGCACCGTGGCCTGCCCAGCGCCATGCTCTACGTGGACGCCGACAACGAGGCGGCCATCGGCCTCTACACCAGGCTCGGCTTCATCCGGTGGGAGACCGACCTGATGTTCAGCCGGGCCTGACGGCGGCCACGGCTAACGTCGCCCCATGGTGTTCTGGCAGCTGACGATCGACGCCAACGACCCGGCTCGGTTGGCCCGGTTCTACGCCCCGCTCCTCGGCTACCAGCCGTCGCCACCAGCGACGCCGGACACCACCTGGCACGCGCTCTACCGGGCACGGCTCGGGAGCGGGCCCGAGTTCGCCGACCGCCTCTTCGACCCAGAGGGACTGAAACCGCCGATCTGGTTCCAGACGGTGCCGGAGACCAAGGCCGGCAAGAACCGGCTGCACCTCGACCTCTACCCCACCGGGCGGGACGCGGCGCTCTCGATGGACCGCAGGATCGAGCTGGTGGAGACCACCGTCATCGAGGCCGTGGGTCGCGGCGCGACCGTCCAGCGCCGCGACCGGCACGACGACCCGGAAGACCCGGTCTACTACGTCGTGATGCAGGACCCGGAGGGCAACGAGTTCTGCATCAGCTGAGCCGTCCAAGACGAGAGCCGCTGTTCACCCCTCGTTCATCTGCCTCCGGATCCCGAGTCATCTCCGGTCCCTAGCGTCCGCCGTGTCGGAGACGACACACGACGACTCAGGTCCTTGGAGGGACAACCCTGTGAAGCTCACGCGTATCTCCCGCCTGGCGGTGCCTCTGGCCGTCGGCGCGCTCCTGCTCAGCGGATGCGGCGGGGACAACAACACCGACAGCGCCAACGCCTCCGAGAACGGGGACAGCTCGCTGTCCGGTGCTGTGAAGGTCGACGGCTCCAGCACGGTCGCACCCCTCACCACCGCCGCCGCGGAGCTCTTCAAGGAGGAGCAGCCCGGGGTGAACGTCACCGTCGGCACGTCAGGCACCGGCGGAGGCTTCGAGAAGTTCTGCGCCGACGAGACCGACATCTCGGACGCGTCCCGGCCGATCGACGACGCGGAGGAGGCTCCCGTCTGCGCCGACGCGGGCATCGAGTACACCGAGATCCCGGTCGCGAACGACGCGCTCACGGTCGTCGTGAGCAGCGAGAACGACTGGGTCGACTGCCTCACGACCGACCAGCTCAAGGCGATCTGGGAGCCGGGGTCGAAGGTCACGTCGTGGCAGGACGTCGACTCGAGCTACCCCGACGAGAAGCTCGAGCTGTTCGGGCCCGGCACCGACTCCGGCACCTTCGACTACTTCACCGACGTGGTCAACGGCGAGGAAGGCGCCAGCCGTGAGGACTACTCGCCGTCCGAGGACGACAACGTCATCGTCCAGGGCGTCTCCGGCAGCAAGGGCGGCCTCGGCTACTTCGGCTACACCTACTTCGAGGAGAACAGCGACACCCTCAAGGCCTTGGAGGTCGACAGCGGTGACGGCTGCGTCGCCCCGGGCGCGGAGACGGCTCAGGACGGCACCTACACCCCGCTCTCGCGCCCTCTGTTCATCTACCCGGCAAAGGCCTCGATCGACAAGCCGCAGGTCAAGGCCTTCCTCGAGTTCTACCTGGCCAACGACGCGGACATCGCCGAGGCGGCTCAGTTCATCCCGCTGAACGACGAGCAGAAGAGCGAGGCGCAGTCCGCGTACGACTCGCTGGTCGGGTGACGATGGCACCCACCCGACCCGGCGCGGCCGTGACTTTCGCAGGCAGGTCGCTGCGGAAGTCGCGGCCGCGCTACGGTGAGCGCCTCATCGAGGTCATGCTCTTCGCGGCAGCGCTCGTCTCGGTCGTCACGACTATCGGCATCGTGATCGCCGTCGCGATCCCCACCGAGGAGTTCTTCCGCCAGATCTCCTTCACGGAGTTCTTCACGGGGACGCGGTGGACCCCGCTGTTCGCCGACCCGTCCTACGGGGTGCTTCCCCTCGTCAGCGCCACGATCCTCATCACGGTGATCGCCATGGCCGTCGCGATCCCGTTGGGCGTCGGTGCCGCCATCTACCTCAGCGAGTACGCGGCCGACCGGACCCGTCGGGTGCTCAAGCCGGCCCTGGAGGTCCTCGCCGGGGTGCCGACCGTGGTCTACGGCTTCTTCGCTCTCAAGGGCATCACCCCCTTCCTGCGCGACATCTGGCCGGTCGGCGACGGACCGGCGATCTTCAACGCATTGGTGGCGGGGTTCGTCATGGGCATCATGATCATCCCGACGGTCGCCTCGTTGTCGGAGGACGCCATGTCCGCGGTGCCCCGGAGCCTGCGCGACGGCGCCTACGCGCTGGGCAGCTCGAAGATGCTCGTGGCGACCCGGGTGGTGGTTCCGGCTGCTGTCTCCGGCATCGTCGCGGCCATCGTGCTCGGTGTGTCCCGGGCGATCGGCGAGACGATGATCGTCACGGTCGCCGCGGGCGGGCAGGCCAACCTCAGCTGGAACCCGCTCGAGGGGATGCTCACGATGACCGCCTTCATCGCGCAGGCCGGCTCGGGTGACGTGCCCACGGGCTCGATCGACTACAAGACCATCTTCGCGGTGGCCTCGCTGCTGTTCGTGATGACGTTCGCGCTCAACCTCTTCAGCATCCGACTCGTCCGCAAGTACCGCGAGGTGTACGAGTGACGACGACCATCTACCGCAGCAGTGCGCCCGACACGGGTGTCACGACACTCCGCGGAAGCCGGCGGCCCCGGCGCGAGCTCGTGTTCCGCCTCGCGCTGCAGTCGGCTCTCGGCATCGCCGTCTCCTTCCTCGGCGTGCTGCTGGCCTACGTTGTCTGGACCGGGCTGCCGAGGCTGGACGCCGACCTGCTGCGCAACATGCCGTCCACCCTGCGACCCGAGACGGCAGGCGCGCAGTCCGCGATCACCGGCACGCTCTGGGTGATCAGCCTGACGGCCCTGATCACGGTCCCGATCGGTGTCATGTCGGCGATCTACCTGGAGGAGTACGCGGACCCGACCAAGTGGTGGAACAGGGTCATCGACATCAACATCCAGAACCTCGCCGCCGTCCCGTCGATCGTCTACGGCATCCTGGGCCTCGGGGTCATCGCGCGCGGACTGGGCCTTGGCCTCACCGTGCTCTCGGCGGCGATCACCCTGTCCCTCCTGGTGCTCCCGGTAGTGATCATCGCGGGTCGCGAGGCGATCCGCGCGGTCCCGAGCTCTATCCGCTTCGGCTCGCTGGCCCTCGGTGCCACCCAGTGGCAGACCATCTGGAAGCAGGTGCTGCCCGCAGCCGTCCCCGGGACGGCCACCGGGTCGATCCTGGCGCTGTCGCGGGCGATCGGCGAGGCCGCCCCCCTGCTCCTGCTCGGGGCCCTGGCGTACATCTCCTTCAACCCGGACGGGGTGCTCAGCCAGTTCACCGTGCTGCCCGTGCAGATCTACGACTTCATCAAGCAGTCCCGTGAGGAGTTCGTGCCGCTCGCCTCGGCAGCGATCGTCGTGCTGCTGGTGATCCTGCTGGCGATGAACTCCGTCGCGATCTACCTGCGCAACAAGTTCCAGAGACGATGGTGACGCCTTGACCCAGCACCTCGAGTCCCGCTTTGCAGCCCTGTCCCAGTCCGAGGCCCGGGAGGCCGCGTTGACCATCGCCGGCCCCGATCCCGCGGGACCGCAGCCGCTCTCGGTGCCGAGCCCCGTCTTCGAGATGAGCGACGTCAGCGTCTTCTACGGGGACTACCAGGCGGTCCGCAACGTGGACCTGCCGGTGGCGCGGCGGGAGATCACGGCTCTCATCGGGCCGTCCGGCTGCGGGAAGAGCACCATCCTGCGCTGCTTCAACCGGATGAACGACCTCGTGCCCGGCGCCAGGGTGACCGGAAAGATCACCTTTCATGACGAGGACCTGTACGCGGACTACGTGGACCCGATCGAGGTCCGGCGCCGCATCGGCATGGTCTTCCAGAAGCCGAACCCCTTCCCCAAGTCCATCTACGACAACGTCGCCTACGGCCCGCGCGTCAACGGGGTGAAGAAGGGCCTCGACGAGATCGTCGAGCAGGCGCTTCGCGGTGCAGCCCTGTGGGACGAGACGAAGGACAAGCTCACCGATAGCGCTCTCGCGCTCTCAGGTGGCCAGCAGCAGCGACTGTGCATCGCACGGACCATCGCCGTGCAGCCCGAGGTCATCCTCATGGACGAGCCGTGCTCCGCACTGGACCCGATCGCGACGTCGAAGATCGAGGACCTGATGCACGACCTCGCGGAGGACTTCACGATCATCATCGTGACGCACAACATGCAGCAGGCGGCTCGGGTGTCGGAGCGGACCGCCTTCTTCACCGCCGACGTCGACGAGGCCGGTGTCCGGCACGGACGGCTCGTCGAGTTCGACCGGACGGCGACCATCTTCAGCGGCCCGAGCGACCGACGCACGGAGGACTACATCACCGGCCGCTTCGGCTGACCCACCCGCCCCTCGGTCACTCGAGGATGAGGTGGATGAACCAGTAGACGCACGCCGCGACCAGGGCGGACATCGGGATCGTCAGCACCCAGGCGACCAGGATGTTGCCGGCCGTGCCCCAACGCACGGCCTTGCGGCCCTTGGTGGCGCCGGCGCCCATGATCGAGCCGGTGATCGCCTGGGTCGTCGAGATCGGCGCCTCGAAGACGTACGCCGTGGTGTAGAGCACCGAGGCGGCGACCGTCTCGGCGGCGAACCCGCGCGCCGGGTCGATCTCGATGATGCGGCGCCCCAGCGTGCGCATGATCCGCCAGCCGCCGGAGTAGGTGCCGAGCGAGATCGCGGCGGCCGACAGCACGACGACCCACCACGGGATCTCGAAGCCCTCCTGGTAGCCCCCGACGACCAGGGCGAGAACGATGACGCCCATCGTCTTCTGGGCGTCCTGCAGGCCGTGACCGAGAGCCATCGCGGATGCCGACACGGTCTGCGCCATCCGGAAGCCGCGCTGGGTCGGTCCGGGCTTGGCCTTCCGGAACGCCCAGAGGATGGCCAGCATCAGCAGGAAGGCCAGCGTGAAGCCGACCAGGGGCGACAGGAACATCGGGATGACGACCTTGTCCACCACGCTGGCCCACTGCACGGCGACCCCGCCTGCGAGACCAGCGCCGACGAGACCGCCGATCAGGGCGTGCGAGGAAGACGAGGGCAGCCCGAAGTACCAGGTGGTGAGGTTCCAGGTGATGGCGCCGATCAAGGCAGCGAGCACCACCACGAGCGCGTGCTCCCCGGACGGCGGCTCCAGGACGCTGAAGACGGTCTTGGCCACCTTGGTGCCGAGGAAGGCGCCCACGAAGTTCATGACCGCGGCCATCAGGAGGGCGACCCGCGGGGTCAGGGCCCGGGTCGACACCGAGGTCGCGATGGCGTTGGCCGCGTCGTGGAAGCCGTTGGTGTAGTCGAAGATCAGCGCGACCACGATGACCGCGATGATGGTGGCGAGCTCCACCGGTCAGGACTCCTTGACCGCGATCGTCTCCACCGTGTTGGCGACGTGCTCGAAGGCGTCGGCGGCAGCCTCGAGCTGGTCGACGACCTCCTTCAGCTTGAGCACCGTCAGCGCGTCGTACTCGCCGCTGAAGAGCTTGGCGAGGATCCGGCGGTAGACCTGGTCGGCCTGGTTCTCCAGCCGGTTGAGCTCGATCCAGAACTCGCTGAGGTCCTTCATCGAGCGCAGCCGCGGCATGGCCTCGGCGGTCAGCTCGGCTGCCCGCTCGAGCACGTCGACCTGGTCCGCGATCTCGGGCGGCAGCTCGGCGATGTTGTAGAGGACGACGAGGTCGACCGCCGCCTCCATGTAGTCCATGACGTCGTCGAGGGACGACGCCAGGCGGTAGATGTCCTCGCGGTCGAACGGCGTCACGAACGTCTCGTTCAGCTCGCGCATGATCGCGTGGGTCGCCTCGTCACCGGCGTGCTCGCAGCTGCGCATCCGCTCGGCGATCGCCTTGCGCTCGCTCATCTCGGCGCCCAGCAGCTCCTTGAGCAGGCCGGCGCCCTCCATCAGGTTGCGGCCGGACGTCGCGAACATGCTGTAGAAGCTGTTCTGGCGTGGGGTCAGGCGGATACGCACAGGCTCTCCCGGATCGGGGCAGGGCAACGAGGGAAGGTGCAGGTCCGGGAGTGGATGCTACGCAGGCTCGGGGCGGAATCCGCAATCCGGGGTCTGCAGCGTGGGAGCCGGTCCCTCAGGCTTGCTGTCGGGAGGTGGCCGACCTGGTGACCCGGAGGCCGAGCGCCTGGTCGATCTGCTCCTGGCTCAGCGGCTCGTCCGAGGACGACGCGGCGATGACCAGCTCGCCGTAGAGCTCGATCTCGTCGAGGACCAACGGGTCCTCCAGCCGGGAATCGGCCTTGTGGGCCACCGGTCGCCCTCCTCCGTCAGCGCCCGTCGGGGCCAGGTTCGGCCCCGCTTGACGAGCAAGCCTAGGTATGCCCGAGTTTGGACCGCCATGACCCACCTGGGTCATCCTGCGGTAGCCCGTACGAGGTGACCGAGGGACACCGGACGACTCGTCCTGGTGACACGACACCCGGTCGGCCCCGCCCAGGTGGGTCAGCCCGCCCACCCGGCAGCGCGTCCGTCACCCTCCCGTGAGGGCTGCGAGTGCGTCGTCGAACACCTCGGTGTGTCGGTCGACGTCGGCCGCCGTCGTGGCCGGTGACATCAGCGCCATGTTGTGGAACGGCGTCAGCAGGATGCCCCGGTTGAGGGCGTAGAGGTGGAGGAACTGCTCGAGCGCGAAGTCGCCCGACGCGTGGGCCTCGGCGCCGGTCCGCGGCGCGGACGCGGTGAAGGTGTACTCGCCCCGGGCGCCCAGCCGGTTGCAGTGCCAGGGCAGACCGTGCCGGGCGATGCCCGCGTCGACGCCGTCGGACCAGCGGTCGCCCAGGGGCAGCATCCGGCCGTAGGCCTCGTCGGTGAGCACCTCGGTCAGGGTCACCCGCATGGCGGCCAGCGACAGCGCGTTGCCGGCCAGCGTCCCGCCGATGCCACCGACGTCGATGTCCTCCAGCGCGACGGACCGCGCGATCCGGTCGGCCACCTCGGCGGTCATCCCGAAGGCGCCGGCCGGGATCCCGCCGGCGACCGCCTTGCCCATCGTCATCAGGTCGGGATCGAGGCCGTGCGCCCTGGTGTAGCCGCCGCTGCCTGCGGAGAGCGTGTGGGTCTCGTCGATGATCAGCAGGACGTCGTACCGCCTGGTCAGCTCGCGCAGCGCCGCGTGGTAGCCCTCGTCGGGCAGCACGATGCCGACGTTGGTCAGCGCCGGCTCGCACAGGACCGCGGCGACCTGGCCGCTGGCGAGCGCGGCCTCGAGGCCCGCGACGTCGTTGAACTCCACGACGACCGTCGTCTCCGACGGGTCGACCGGCGGGCCGATGTTGCCGCGCCGGGAGACCGTCCGCCCGTCTTCGTCCCGCGCCGCGAAGGTCTCGTCGACGCTGCCGTGGTAGCAGAAGTCGTGCACGACGACCTTGGGCCGGCCGGTCACGTGCCGGGCGTAGCGGATGGCGTGCCGGTTGGCGTCCGTCGCGGAGAGGGTGAACTGCCACAGCGGCAGGCCGAACCGTCGGGTCAGCTCCTCGCCGACGAGCACCGAGTCCTCGGTCGGCAGCATCGCGGTGATGCCGCGGCCGACCTGGTCGCGCACCGTGGCCACCGTCGGGCCGGGGGAGTGGCCGGTCATCGCACCGGTGTCGCCGAGGCAGAGGTCGACGTAGTCGTGCCCGTCCACGTCGCGGAAGTGTGCCCCGGTCGCCTCGTCGACGAAGACCGGGAAGGCCCCCGGCCACTTCGACATCCAGCTCATCGGGACCCCGCCCGGCATGACGGCCTGGGCCCGCTCGAAGAGCTCCTTGCTGCGGGGGTGCTCGGCGACGAAGCGGTCCTGCTCGGCGGCGGTCAGCCGCTCGACGTGCGCACGGTCCATGGCCGCACGCTAGTGGTGGCAGGAGGTGGGACGGGGACCGACGTCCCCTGCCGTGTGCCGGTCCCCGTCCCTGGGTCTCGCGTTCCCTGACCTGTCGGGCGCAATCCTCGCGACCGGCGCCGTCCGCGACTCGGACGGATGGGCGCCCGGCCCGCGGCTACTCTCCTCCGGTGCACCCGAGCGACCACTGGAGCCGCCTGCGGCGCCTCCTGCTGGTCGGCTTCCTCGCCGTGGTCATGAGCCTCTGCGGGCTGCTGCTGCTCGCGACCTTCACCTCGACGACCGGCTGGCTCGGCTTCCTCATCGGCATCTGCCTCGCCGTCCTGCCGCTCCCGGTCGTCCTGGGCGCCTTCCGCTGGCTGGACCGCTACGAGCCCGAGCCGCGGGGGCTGCTGCTGTTCGCGTTCTTCTGGGGCGCGACGGTCGCCGCCCTCGTGTCGGCGGTGCTCAACACCGCCAGCGCCCTGGCCATCGCTCGCACCGGCGGGCCGGCCGAGGGGCTGGCGACCACCGCTGTCCTGGTCGCGCCCTGGGTCGAGGAGGCCGCCAAGGGGGCGGCCGTCCTGCTCGTGCTGCTCGTGCGCCGGCAGGAGTTCGACGGGGTGGTCGACGGGATCGTCCTGGGCGGCCTGGCCGGAGTCGGCTTCGCCTTCACCGAGAACATCCTCTACTTCGGCCGGGCGTTCCTCGCCGGTGGCGAGGAGCTCGGCGTCAGCGGCGGGATCTTCGCGGTCGGCTTCACCTTCGTGCTCCGCGGGGTGCTGTCCCCCTTCGCCCACCCGCTGTTCACCGCGATGACCGGCATCGGGCTCGGGTTGGCCGCCCGGGCGGTTACCACCTCCACCCGATGGCTGGCGCCGCTGGCCGGCTACCTCACCGCCGTCGTGCTGCACGCCACCTGGAACTGGGCGTCGCTGTCCGGCCTGAGGGGCTTCTTCACCGGCTACGTCGTCGTCATGGTCCCCGCGTTCGCCGCGACCGTGGCGGTCGCGGCGTGGTCACGCCGGCGCGAGGGCGAGACCCTGCAACGGCACCTGCCGACGTACGTCGACGCGGGCTGGCTGGCCCCCGAGGACGTGCCCATGCTGGTGTCGGTGCCCCGCCGGCGCCAGGCGGTGCGCTGGGTGGCCGGCCGCTACGGCGAGCCGTCCGGCGACGCCCTGCGCGGCTTCCAGCACGCGGCGACCGAGCTGGCGTTCCTGCGCGACCGGCTGGAGCGCGGCCACGCGGTGCACGACTTCCCCCGCCGCGAGCGCGACCTGCTGGCCGAGGTGGCCCGAACCCGGGTCGCGGCGGGCGGCCCGCGGGGCGGGTCGACCGGACCGGGACCGGGGCCGCTGCCGGCTTCCCCGCGCTAGCCGACCAGGTCGGTCAGCCAGTCGTCGCCCTGGAGCTCGACGTGCAGGTCGAGCAGGTCGTCGGAGGTGAAGGCCGGGCCGGCCGGGCGCAGCTCCGGGTGCTCCACGACGGGTGGCGACAGGCTCAGGAAGGTCACCCCGGCGGTCACCAGCGCGGCGACGCCGGCCGGGTCCAGCCCGAGCGCCACGGTCTGGTCGCACGCCAGGCAGGTGAAGAGCACCTCGCCCGAGGTCGAGCGGTCGGCGTCGACCCGCACGAGCAGGCGGCGCGCGGCGAGGGTCAGCTCGGCCCGGCAGCTGGGGCAGATGACGGTGAACTGCGGCTGGCTGGTGGCGCTCATGGCGGTGGCCTCCTCGGTGTGGTGGCCCCACCGTGCGCGCCACCACTGGCGGTCCACTTGCGGGGCACTTGCACCCCGCTGTCGAGCGCCGGTGAGCCAGGCTTACACCAATCCGAGGTCCAGACGGGCCAACGGCTCGACCAGCTCGCGCTCTTCGTAGGACAAGTGGGACAGAAGGGTGTCGGAGAGCAGGTCGACGGCCGCCTGGACCTCGTCGAGGTCGTCCGGCCGGCCCACCAGGCCGACCAGCGCGGCGTCCACCCGCTCGAGCACCGCGGCGATCGCGTGGTGCTCCTCCTCCAGCCGGTCGACCACCGGGCCGAGCCCCGGGTCGGCCGCCCGCAGGCTCGGGAACATCCGCTGGTCCTCGATGGTGTGGTGCACGGAGACGATGCGGCAGTAGGTCTCGCAGTAGGTGCCGAGCGTCCAGCTGTTCTGCCGCATCGTCATCGTGCTGATCAGCGAGCGCACCTCGCCGATGTCCCGGTTGCCGTGGACGACCTGCTCCACCAGGTCGCGCAGCTGCGCCAGCTCGCCGCGCAGGTGGTCGTGGATCTGGACCAGCGCCTGCCCGTCGCGGCGGCCCCGGTCGGTGTACGTCGCGCCACCCGCCCGGGCCGGGCCGGCCGGCCGGGCCGACTCGTCCCACACCCGCTCGGTGCTCAGGCGCCGCCCGTGGTCCTGCGTCGGCTCGACACCGAGCTCCGACCCGGCCGGGCCGCCGTCTGCATCGGCCGGGACGGCCGGCGAGCGCGCCGTACGCACGGTGACGGCGCCGCCCTCCTCGGGCTGGGTGGGTGCCGGGGGCGCCGGCGCGGGGTGCGGCGCGGCGGTGCCGCGCTCGTGCTCGACGGCGATCCGGACGGCCGGCGCGACCTCCTCGGCGAAGCGCTGCATCGCGCGGGCCGAGCCGGCGTCGGCCGTCAGCACGAAGCCGCTGGTCCCGTGCTCCAGGGCCAGGGTGGCCAGCTGCTCGACCCAGTCGTCGACCGTGCCCTGCAGGAAGCCGCCGCCGGCACCGAAGCCGCCCTCCAGGTTGTAGAGGCGGCGCACCGACGCCGGCGACCGGCCGGCGGCCTCCGCGGCCTCGTCGATGCGGGCGTTCATCTCGGGAAGCCGCTCGGGCGGCGCGTAGCCCTGGCTGGGCAGCCAGCCGTCCCCGAGCCGGCCGGTCAGGGCCAGCATCCGGGGGCCGTAGGCGCCGACCCAGACCCCGATCGGGTGCACCGGCACCGGCCCCGGCTTCGCGCCGGCCAGCCGGTAGTGCTCGCCGTCGATACGGGGCGTCCGGCCGGGTCCCCAGACGGCCCGGATGACCGCGATCGCCTCCGCCAGCGCCCGCACCGCCTCGCCCGGCGAGCGGCGTTGTCCGCCCATCGCCTCGATCGCGTCCCAGAAGGCGCCGGCACCGATCCCGAGCTCGACCCGGCCGTCGCTGAGGACGTCGAGGCTGGCGGCCGACCTGCCCAGCACCGCCGGCTGCCGCAGCGGCAGGTTGGCGACGTTGGGCACCAGGTGCACCCGCTGGGTGCGGGCGGCGAGGTAGGAGAGCAGGGTCCAGGTGTCGAGGAAACGCGGCTGGTAGGGGTGGTCCTGGACGGTGAAGAGGTCCAGCCCGCTCGCGTCGGCGATGCGGGCCAGGGTCACGACCGTCTCGGACTGCTCGGCGACGGGTGGCACGAACGCGCCGAAGAGCAGGTCGTGCCCGTAGTCCGCCATGCCGCCCAGCCTCGCAAACGACCAGCGGCCGGGCGAACGGCGCCCGTCAGGCGGCCGAGTACTCGTCTCCGGAGACGCTTCGCGGTGTCTTGCCCGCGCTTCCGCTCCGGAGGGCCGGTCGGCCGGCCGCGCGAACGGCGCCCGTCAGGCGCTGCTGACCCGGCGCGCGGCCAGGGTGACGGCGGCGAGCGCGGCGAGGACCACGCCGGACACCCGGTCCACGACCGCCATCCGCAGCCGCGGCACCAGCCGGCGCAGCCCGCCGCCGGCGATCGCCCACTGCGCGTCGACGGCGGCTGCGAGCAGGATGAAGAGGACCCCGAGCTCGAGCAGCTGCGCGGGCACGGGGCCCGCACCTGGCCTCACGAACTGCGGCAGGAAGGCCAGGTAGAACACCGCGGTCTTGGGGTTGAGCGCCCCGACCAGCAGCCCCCGGCGGAACGCGGTCGAGGCCGAGCCGGCGGGCACGTCGTCGCGGCCCAGGTCGGCGAGCGTGTGGTCGCCCTTGCTGCGCCAGGCCTGCACGGCGAGCCACAGCAGCCAGCAGGCGCCGGCGACCTTGACCGCGGTGAACGCGAGCGCGGTCGACGCGATGAGCGCCGAGACCCCGACCACGGCGCCGACGACGTGCACGAGGTAGCCGAGCTCGACGCCCGCCGTCGCGGCGAGGCCAGGCCGGCGACCGTTGCGCAGGGTGGTGCCGAGGATGAACGCGACGGCCGGGCCCGGCATCACGATGAGCGGGATGCTGGCCGCGACGAACAGCAGCAGCGTGTGCGTCGGGACCATGCCCATCACGGTAGCCAGCAGGGCAAGGCCCTTCCGGCGTCCGGCGGCCCGTGCTGCGACTGAGACGATGACCCGGTGTCCTCCGCCCGCGGCCCCGCCCGTCGCCGGGTGACGGTCGAGGCCGAGCGGCTGGCCGGCTGGCTGGACCGCTTCGCCGGCAAGCACGGTCCGACGGCGTGCGAGGCCGGGCCGGACGCGGTGGTGGTCCGGGCCGAGGACGGGTCGGTGGCCCGGCTGACGGTCCCCTTCCCGCCGCTGGTCGCCGCCGGCACGACGTACGGCGGGATCGTCGAGCACGCCCTGCGCGACCGGCGGGTCGGCGTGCTCCTGGTGCGCCTCGGCGGCTTCGCCGCCGGCGTCTTCGACGGTACGTCGCTGGTCTCGTCCAAGGTCGGCAGCCGCCAGGTCCACGGCCGCAGCGCCGCCGGCGGCTGGTCGCAGCAGCGCTTCGCCCGGCGCCGGGAGGGCCAGGTGCGGGTCGCACTGGCAGCAGCGGCCGACGTGGCAGCCGCGGTGCTGCTGCCGGAGACGGCGCGGCTGGACGCCGTCGTGCTCGGCGGTGACCGGCGCTCCGTGGAGCCGGTGCTGGAGGACCGGCGGCTCGCGCCGCTGCGCCCGCTCGTCACCGGCCCGGTGCTCGACGTGCCCGACCCGAGGCTCGCCGTGCTGCGCGGGACGCCGGCCGCGTTCCGCGCCGTGCAGGTCGAGGTCACCGACGTGCTGCGCCCGGGTTGAGCCATTCCCGGCGATATCGTCGAGTGCGATGAGCACCTCCGGTGCAGGACCCGACGAGCCGCCCACCGGTGACTCGACGGCGGTCCCCCCGGTGCTCGTCGAGTCGGTCGACGCCGACGACTTCAGCTCACTGCGCCGGCGGGCGCGGCCTCGCGAGCTGCGGTGGGCCGACGGCAGGGCGTTGCGCGAGCGGGTCCCCCGGTCGGCGTTCGCCACGTGGGAGCCGTCGCCGTCGCGGGTCGACCCGGTCGACCAGCTCGCCCAGGCCCACCTCGGCCGCATCGACTGGCTGGTGCCGGTGCGGGTCGGGCGGATGGCGGCGTCCCCCTACGCGTTCCTGCGCGGCGCGGCGGCCGTGCACGCCGGCGACTTCGCCGGCCTGCCGTCGACCGGCATCACCCCGGTCATCTGCGGCGACGCGCACCTCGGCAACTTCGGCTTCTACGCCTCGCCGGAGCGCGACCTGGTCTTCGACCTCAACGACTTCGACGAGGCGCACCCGGGTGCGTGGGAGTGGGACCTGCGCCGGCTCGTCGCCAGCGTGTGGGTCGCCGGGCGGCAGAACGGGTCCTCGGAGGACGACTGCGACCGGGCGGTGCGCACCTGCGTGCAGGCCTACCGCGAGCAGGTGCGCTACCTGGCGGACCGGCCGCTGATCGCCCGGTCCTACGAGCGGGTCGACGTCGACCGACTGGTCGAGTCGGCGACCGAGGACAGCACGGTGCAGGAGATCGAGCGTGCTGCCCGCCGGGCCCGCAAGCGCACCAGCGACCGGGCGCTGCCGCGCTTCACCGAGGAGCGGGACGGGGAGCGGCGGATCGTCGACGAGCCGCCGCTCATCACGCATCCGACCGTCGTGCAGGCCGACCGGGTCGCGGCGGCACTGGACGACTACCTGACGACGCTGCGCCCGCACTGGGCCCGCCTGCTCGGCGGCTACAGCATCGTCGACATCGCGCACAAGGTCGTGGGTGTCGGCTCGGTCGGCCTGCGGGCGTACGTCGCGCTGCTCGAGGGCAGCAGCCCCGACGACGTGGTCTTCCTGCAGCTGAAGGAGGCACGGCGGTCGGTCGTCGCGAAGTACGTCCACGGCGACTCGCCCCGCCA
>Ga0126306_10000647_pt1 | contig 16886 bp, 17 predicted proteins | sample Plot27_FD_92592 | JGI IMG/M metagenome (GOLD analysis project Ga0126306, IMG submission 92592) | Serpentine soil microbial communities from UC McLaughlin Reserve, CA, USA - Plot27 | ecosystem: Environmental > Terrestrial > Soil > Grasslands | place: USA: UC McLaughlin Reserve, Lake County...
TATGCGCCCACATCCAGGAAGGAGAACGAGAGCACTCCATCGCGGACAGCGGCGGCCAGTCCCTCCAGCGGCACCCCGGCCCGCTCCAGACTCTGCACCCAACGCGCCCGGAGCCCGTCACCGGGCGAGAACGCGTCTCCCGCAGCTGGCGTCAGGATCCCCAGCTCGACCAGCCGGTCGAGGTAGTCGGGGTCGACCCCAGCCCGCTGGGCGACCTCCTGTCTCGGGTATCCGCTCACGCCTCCGCCAGCATAGCCTCGATGCTAGGAGTTCCAGCTCCGGCGCTTGCCTGGCGCGGGCCGCATGCGGCCCTCGCGGCGGGAGCCTCCGGGGCTACTCGAAGCGGGCGCTGTCGTGCCGGGTCGCCACATCCATCAGCGGCAGCCCGGTCTCCAGCAGCACGATGCGCCGTAGCTCGCCGAGGCGCACCCCGGACGCGCGCAGCAGCGCGAACGGCCGTCGGCGCTCCATGAGCCCGGACACGGTCGCCACGGTCAGGCTGCAGGCCGCGACAAGCAGGACGAACGCCATCGCAGGCGGCAGCACGCCGTCCACCCAGCCAAACTCCGCGGTCCTCCGTGCCGCCAGGTCGCCGCTTGTCTGGGTCCGCGCGGACGGCACCAATCTCGCGGCGAGCGTGCGGACGCGCTCCTCGGCGGCCAGCGTGCCGTCGGTCGGCACGAAGACCGTCTGGACGGGCAGGCTGGCGGTCTCAGAGCCGGGCTCGGTGAACCCTGCCGGGCCGAACTCCGGCACGACGAACAGCTCCCCTGCCTGCTGCGGGTCCGGCCCCTCGAGGCTCGCCGGCAGCGGGCAGGTCACATCGCTCACCCGGGCCAGGTCCGCGCACCGCACGACGACCAGCATTCCCGCGCCCGATCGGGCGACCACCGCGTCGCTGGACAGCAGGGGAGCGAGCGAGGCTTCGGGCACACCGGGCACGTGCACCGCGACCACACCGCGATCCAGCGACGCTCGCCGGTCGCCGCCGATGGCGCGCTCAGTCGCCGCGGACCATCCCAGGACGGTGGCGACGAGCATCGCGAGGGCGACGCCGCTGACGGCGTAGGACGTGGTGTAGGGGTCGGCGGCGATGCGCCGCGCCGCGATCAGCCTGGTCGCGCTCCCGCTCCATCGGGCCAGGCCGCGGCTGATCCAGAAGCAGACCAGCGGTCCAGCGACCACGAGCCCGATAAGGATGGACAGTGGGGAGAGGAGGCCGAGCCATCGGAGCAACGTGCTCTCGACGTACGCCGGGTCGCTGCTTGCCTTCGCCGAGTACCAGCTGCCCACGATCCCGGCGACCAGGGGCACCAGCCGCCAGTCCTGCGGGCTCCGGTGCCGCGCGGGCACGCTGGCGCCGAGGGGGGAGAGCTGCACCCGGTGCAGGGTCACGAGGGTGGTCGCCACGGCCAGCACCGGCACCGCGACCAGCACCAGCAGCATCTGCCAGATCGGCGCCGTGAGGTCTTCGACGAAGATCGGGATGCCATGCCCCAGCGTGACGTGGTGGCCACCACCGTCCGGGCCGCGAGGAACCCCAGCCAGCCGAGGAGGGTACCGGCGATCACCGCGGCGGCGGTTTCGGTCGCGGCGAGCGCGGCGGTCTGCAACCGGGTCGCGCCGGCCAGGCGGATCGCGGTGAACCGCTGTTCCCGCCGGGCGGCGCCGACTCGGGTCACCATCGCGACGAACACGACCACCGGACCGACGATCAGCACCGCGACCAGCGAGATGAGGACTCGATAGAAGCCGGCCAGAGAGATCCTCTTGCCCGGCTGCTCGATGCCGCGAATCTCCAGCGCCCCGTGGGTGGCGTGGAGCTCCCGCGGCGTCCGCCCGACGATGCCCACCAGCTCAGCCGGAGCGATCAGGCCGTCCGGGCCGATGGTGCCGATCACCTGCCCGGGGAACCGGTTACGCAGCTGGTCGTCCGGCACGGTCCGCATCAGCTCGCCGAGCGCGGGCGAGACGACCACCTCACCCGGACCAGGCAGCCGGGCAACGCCGGGCGGCACCGGTGGCCGTGGCCCGAGCGCGGCGACGTGCACGCGGATGACGTCCCGGCCCGCGTACCGGTCGGTGACGGCCAGCCACAGCGCCGGGTCGGGGGCGGTGGGCCGGCTGGCCTCGGTCGTGCGGTGCCAGGCCAGGCGGTCGATGTGGCGCTGCAGCACCGGCATCGCGGTCAGGGTGAACAGCAGCAGCGCCACGCCGACCGCGGCGCCGACCGCCATCAACGCCATCCGGGCCACGCTCTCCCTGCCACCCGCGAACGCGATCCGGATGCCCAGCGGGACGCTCATGGCACGGCCGCCGGCTGGACGACGCGCCCATCTCGCATGGTGACCCGGCGGTCGGCGTACGCCGCGACCCGTGGCTCATGGGTGACCACGACGATGCCGATGCGCTCGTCCTTGGCCGTGGTCACGAGCAGCTCCATGACCTCGTCAGCGGCGACCGAGTCGAGCGAGCCGGTGGGCTCGTCGGCGAAGACCAGGCGCGGCCCGGCGATCAGCGCGCGGGCGATCGCGGCGCGCTGGCCTTGTCCGCCGGCAAGCTCGCCCGGTAGGCGGTGCCCGAGGCCGTCCAACCCCAGCCGCGGCAGCCACTCCTCGGCCGCCGCCACCGCGGCCCGCCGTCCCTTCCCGCCGAGCAGCAGCGGCAGCGCGACGTTCTCGAGCATGGGCAGCTCGGGCACCAACTGTCCGAACTGGAAGACGAAGCCGAACTCCGTCCGCCGCAACCGGCTGCGCTCCCGGTCGGGCAGCTGGTCGACGCGCCGGCCGTCAAGGGTCACCTCGCCGGAGTCTGGCGCCAGGATGCCCGCGAGGCAGTGCAGCAACGTGGACTTGCCGGAGCCGCTGGGTCCCATCACCGCGAGCACCTCGCCCGCGTCGACGGACAGGTCCATCCCGCGCAGCGCCGGGGTCGGCCCGAAGCTCTTGTGCAGCCCGCGTCCGGTCAGCAGCGGGGTGGCCCCGCTCATCGCCGTAGCTCCGCAGCCAGGGTGCCCAGGCGTCGGACTGCATGGTCGATCCAGCGCAGGTCCGCCTCGATGTGGAAGAGCTGGTAGTCGATCAGCATGCTGTCCCCCGGCGCCGCGCCGCGCCGCGCCGCGGTGAGCTCGCGCATCACCGCGAGGTGCCGCTCGCGCTGGTCGTCGAGGAACGCCTCAGCGGGCCGGCCGGACTGCAGCGCCAGCACCACCTTCGTGAACAGCACCGTCTGGAGCTGTGGCTGTGGGTCCTCCGGCTCGGACAGCCAGCGTTCCAGGTCCGTCACCCCCTCCGCGGTGATCGAGTAGCGTTTGCGGTCCGGGCCCGCGCCGGCTTCCACGCCGGCGATCGCGACCAGGCCATCACGTTGCAGCTGGGCGAGCGTGCGGTACACCTGGCCGAACCGCAGCGGGCGGATGGCGCCGAACCGGCGGTCGTAGGACTGCTTGAGGTCGTAGCCGTGACGGTCGGCTTGTTCGAGGAGCCCAAGCAACGCGTACGAGATCGCAGCAGAACCTAGCAAGACTGCAGAACCAAACGATGCTGCAGAATCTAGCGATACTGCAGAACCTAGCGAATTGGACAAGACCGCCCCGATCCGGGTAGCCTCCTCTCCGCCCTCCGAACCCCCCTACCGGAGAGGAACCCCCATGCGCCGCAAATTGCTCATGGTCGCTGTCGTGGCGGCCGCATTCACCGTCGCCAGCCAGGTCACCGCCGCTCCCCCCGCCCAGGCGAAGGCCATCGAGGTCTCGGCGTCGGCAGAGCACAGGATCAGAACCGCCGTGAGGAAGTACGCGGCGATTCAGGTGGCTCAGCGTGAGCCCTACTGCTACGGAGGCACGGGACCGAACTGCTTCGACTGCTCGGGCCTTGTGGTTGCGGCCTACCGCTATGCGGGGATCAACCTTCCCGCTCGCGGCATCAGAACCTCGACCCAGATGCGGAACTGGACAAGGAGGATCTCGCTCCGACATGCGCACTCCGGCGACTTGCTGTTCTACAGCGGGCACGTGGAGATCGCCTACAAGTCGAGGTCAGGGACGATGGTGGCCGTCTCGGCGACCCACAGGGGTGGGCCTCCGGTGAACTTCCACCCGATCCGGAAGCGCGGGCTGATCAAGGTCGGCCAGGTGGTGACCTAAGCGCTCCCCGCTCGTCACATGGGCAATGGTTGCCTATCTGTCACCCACGCCCGGGCAAGACTCCTGTGGAGGACCATCGTCAAGGCCGGGCCATACCAGGACAGTGATGCCCTGGTGTTGGAGCGGTACTGCCAGCTCCACGACCGCCGCGCGGTTCTCCTGGCCTTGGTGGACACCGAGGGCAACGTCGTGCCCGGCTCGAAGCAGCAGCCGACAGCCCACCCGGCTACCCGGCTGGCTCACGACATCGAGGCGCAGATGATCCGGCTGGAGTCGGTGCTCGCCCTCAACCCTGAAGCTCGTGCCCGCCTGGAGCTCGCCACCGCTTGAGGTCCGACAGGAGGAACGGCGCAGCCGTCGGCAACCTCACGACGACGCGCCCAGCCCCCAGAACCCGACCAGGCCGGCGGTGTCGCTGATCGCGCTGTCAAGGGCGCCGCCCGCGCGGGCGGTTTGCAGGGCGGCCTGCTCACTGTCGGCCAGCTTGCGGTTGAGGATGGCGACCCGGCTGATCGCCCCTTGGAAGAAGCTGTTGAAATCGCGAGTGCCGATGCGGACCGGAGCGTCGCCATGCTCGGGAACGATCGTCACCCCGCCGGTGGCTGACTGGTCGAGCAGGTCGCTGTCACGCAACACCCCGCCCGATAGCTGTGCACTCGGGTCGCGTCCCAGGCCCCCGCGACCAGTAGCCACTGCCCAGGGGTCAGCTCGTCCTGGAAGTGGGACCCGATGCCGAACCGGGTGCCGCCCGCCCTGGCATCCAGGTTGAACGCATAGCAGGAGATGCGGTTCTCACGGTCTTCGGTGTTGCCGCGCTGGTACATCCTGAAGGTCCACTCGTCCTGCCCGGGAACGCCCTTGCCGAGCCAGTGGACATAGCCGGTCCGCTCCTGAGCGGGCATCTCCAGCGAGTCCGGGCGGATGAGGGCGACGACCGTCAGCTCGCCGGTGGCGGCAATGGAGTAGTCAGGGTGGTCGGCGATCTCGACGTAGTCGTCGAGCCCGTCAAACACCGCCGCGTGCTCGGTCACCACCGGCTCTCGTCAACGTCGACCGCTCGACATGCGCTTGAGCAGGGTGGCCGCGGCCGGCGGCGTCCGCGGGGCAGACGCGGCGGTCGCGGGGACCCTCGCCGTCGCGCCCGTTGCCATGGCCGTGGGTAGGGCCGGCTTGGCCGGGGTGAACAGCCAGGCGTCGAACAGCGCGTCCAGCTGCTCGCCCGAGATGCGCTCGGCGAGGGCGATGAACTGCCCGGTGGTGCCGTTGCCGCCGGCCTTGCGCTGGGCCCAGGTACGCAGGATCCGGAAGAAGTCCCGGTCACCGACCTGGTTCCGCAGCACCTGCAAGGTCATGGCGCCACGCGTGTACACGGCGTCGTTGAACAGGAACGGGATGCCGGGATCGCCGATCACCACGTCCCAGAACGGGTCGTCGGCGGGGATGTCGCCATAGAAGAAGTCGAAGACCTCCTGGGTGGTCCCAAGGCCCTCGCGCTCGCCCCACAGCCATTCGGCGTAGGTGGCGAAGCCCTCGTTGAGCCACATGTGCTTCCACTCGGCCAGGGCGACGCTGTCACCGAACCACTGGTGGGCGTTCACGTGTACCACCAGGAGGTCGCCGTCGACCGGATCGGAGAAGGCGGACCCCGGGTAGATCGAGCGGGTCTGGTTCTCCAGCGCGAAGAACAGGTCGGGGGCGTCGTCCACGATTCCCCCGCCGGTCGAGAACGGGTAGGGCCCGAACTGCCCGGACAGGAAGTCCAGAATCTCACCCTGGCGGGCCAGCGAGGCGTCCGCGATCTCCCCGAAGGTCGGCGAGGCCGGATCCTCGGGGTCGACCGGCTCGCCATACAGGTCGGGGTCGACCGCGTCATACATCCGCAGCCCCTGGGCCGTCCGGTAGCTGCGAAGGTCGAACTGGCCGATGGTGGCCGTGGCCAGATAGGGCGCCATCGGGTCCGGCGCGTCCCAGACCCAGGTGGTCCTGTGGTCATGGGTCCGCCGCCCGACGAGTCGGCCGTTGGAGATCGCCTCCAGGCCGGCCGGCACCGTCACCACGAAGGTGAAGGCGGCCTTGTCGGTCGGGTGGTCGTTGAGGGGGAACCAGTTGGCCGACCCCTCGGGCTCGCTCACCACGACCGCGCCGTCGTCGGTGTGGATCCAGCCGTAGGGCAGCGGCTCCTCCGGCACCGACAGGTCCACCTGGGTCCTGGGCGCGCCGTCGTAGCGGACAACCGTGGTGAACCGCCGGCCCTTCTCCAGTCGATGCTCAGGGGTGACGGTCAGCTCGTGGTCCTGGCTGCGAGCCCGCATCCTCCTCCGCCGCCTCCTGCGTGGCTGGCCGACGGACCGGTCGCTGTCCCGGCCGAAGCCAGCGTGGTGGCCAGCAGCGTCACTGCCAATGTCGCCGCCACGACGATGGCGGCGCGGGCTCGCCGGATGCTCATGCCGATCCCCTCTTCCGCTGCCGGCTTGCTCGCCTGAGCCGTCCTCGGGCGCGGGTCAGGCCACAGCCGCCGAGAACCTACTCTTGGATGGGTACGCGAGAAGACCTCATCTGTGCTGTCGCCACAGCGCCGGAGCTCGTCCTTGCGGGGGCACGTGGTCTTGTGTTAGATGTAACAATCTATTTCACACGACCCACACGGGATTCCGGCGAGGAGCGGTTCCGCATGACTGGCACGAGCCAGGCCCCCGTGGTCGCCGAGTTGATCCGGCGCTCGAATCGCATTGGCTCCGATCGTCGCAACACCAACTACGGCGGCGGGAACACCTCGGCCAAGGCTGTGGTGGAGGATCCCGTCTCCGGTGACGACGTGGAGGTGATGTGGGTCAAAGGATCCGGCGGGGATCTCGGCACGCTGTCGGCTGACGGGCTGTCGGCCCTGGTCGTGGATCGGCTCCGAGGTCTCAAGGAGGTGTACCGGGGCGAGGAGCAGGAGGACGAGATGCACGAGCTGCTCGACTTCTGCCGCTTCGGTCCGGGTGGCGCCTCTCCCAGCATCGACACCTCGATGCACGGGCTGCTCCAGGTTCCACACGTCGATCACCTCCACCCCGATGCCATCATCGCCCTGGCCGCCGCCGCCGACGGTGAGGAGCTGACCAAGCAGTGCTTCGGGGAGGAGGTGGCCTGGGTGCCATGGCGGCGACCCGGGTTCGAGCTCGCGCTGCGGATCGAGCGCCTCCACGAGTCCCGCCCCGGCCTCAAGGGCGTCATCCTCGGCGGCCACGGCCTGACCACGTGGGGCCGGACCTCACAGGAGTGCGAGCGCAACTCCCTGGGCCTGATCCGCCGGGCGGAGGAGTTCATCCGCAGCCAGGGCAGGCCGGAGCCGCTGGGAGGCATCCGCCAGGGGTTCGAGCCCTTGCCGGAACAGGAGCGGAAGCGACGCGCAGCGGCCATGGCGCCCGTGCTGCGGGGGCTGGCCTCCACCGAGCGGCACGTGGTCGGCCACTGGATCGACAGCGAGCCGGTGCTGGACTTCCTCGCCAGGGAGGCCGCGCCCCGAGTGGTGCCGCTCGGCACGTCCTGCCCGGATCATTTCCTTCGCACCAGGGTGCGCCCCCTGCTGCTGGACCTCCCCACCGATGCGCCCCTGGACGACCTGATCGGGCGCCTCCGCGAGCTGCACGGGGAGTACCGGGCCGAGTACCTCGCCTACTACCAGCGGCACGCCGACGCCGAGACTCCGCCGATGCGGGGCGCAGACCCCACGATCTTCCTGGTCCCCGGAGTCGGCATGTTCAGCTTCGGCAGCGACAGCCAGACCGCCCGCGTCGCCGGCGAGTTCTACGCGGCCGCGATCAACGCGATCCGCGGAGCCGAGGCCCTGTCGACGTACGCGCCGATCTCCGAAGCCGAGAAGTTCCGCATCGAGTACTGGGTCCTGGAGGAGCGCAAGCTCCAGCGCCGCCCGAGGCCGAAGCCACTCACCGGCAAGATCGCGCTCGTGACGGGCGCGGGCTCCGGGATCGGGCGGGCCATCGCCATGCGCCTGCGCGAGGAGGGCGCCACCATCACCGTCGCCGACATCGACGTCGAGGCGGCCCGCACCGTCTCCCAGGCGTTGGGGTCAGGCGACGACGCCATCGCCGTCCAGGTCGACGTGAGCGACGAGCAGGCGGTCAAGGCGTCGATCGACGAGATGGTCGCTCGCTTCGGTGGCGTCGACATCGTCGTCAACAACGCCGGCCTGTCGATCTCCAAGGCGCTGCTGGAGACTTCTGTGGAGGACTGGGATCGACAGCACGACGTGATGGCCCGCGGGTCCTTCCTGGTGTCCAAGCACGCCGCCAGGGTCATGATCGCCCAGGAGACCGGTGGGGACATCCTCTACATCGTCAGCAAGAACGCCATCGTCGCCGGTCCCAGCAACCTCGCCTACGGCTCGGCCAAGGCCAGCCAGGCGCACCAGGTGCGGCTCCTGGCCGCCGAGCTGGGGGAGCACGGCATCCGCGTCAACGGCATCAACCCCGACGCCGTCGTCCAGGGATCGGGAATCTTCGCGGGGGGCTGGGGGGCGGAGCGGGCCAGGGTCTACGGGGTGGCGGAGCACGAGCTTGGACGCTTCTATGCCAGCCGGACGCTGCTCAAGCGGGAGGTGCTCCCAGAACACGTGGCGAACGCGGCCTTCTGCCTGATCAACGGAGAGCTGACCCATACCACCGGGCTCATCGTCCCCGTCGACGCCGGCATCGCCGCGGCGTTCCCGCGCTGAGCCCGCCCGCCGGCGTCCTCGGCATTGAGGAGGAGCGATGATCGACCAGGACCGAATCGCCGAGCTCAACCAGCCCCTGCTCGCCAACCACGACCGGGATCTCGCCGAGCTCGTCGCCCGGATCGGCCGCGGCGGTCGCGCCGACCCGGAGGCGGTGGTGGGAGCGCTCGCCGAACTGTCGGTAGCGGCCCCGTCGTGGGCGCTCGGCACCGGGGGAACCCGGTTCGGCCGCTTCCCGGTCGGCGGGGAGCCCCGCACGACGGTGGAGAAGATCGACGACGTCGCGGCGCTCCGCGCGCTGACCGGGGCCACCCGGTCGATCTCGCTCCACGTGCCGTGGGACGACCCGGCCGATCCCGAAGGGCTGCGCGAGTACGCGGCCGGGCAGGGCATCGGCTTCGACGCCATGAACTCCAACACCTTCCAGGACAACCCGTCGACGACCGACGACGGAAAGGTGTCGTACAAGTTCGGCAGCCTGGCCAATGCGGACCCCGCCACCCGCCGGGCGGCCGTCGAGCACAACCTCTACGTGATCGATCTCGGGGTGCGGCTGGGCTCGCGAGCGCTGACGGTCTGGCTCGCCGACGGGACCAACCACCCCGGCCAGGCCGACTTCCGGGCCCAGTTCGAGCGGGTGGCGGAGGGGCTGCGCAGCATCCACGACCATCTCCCCGAGGGCTGGAGGATGTTCACCGAGCACAAGCCCTTCGAGCCCGCGTTCTACTCGACCGTGAACCAGGACTGGGGCTCGTCGCTGCTCCTGGCCCAAGCGGCCGGACCGAAGGCGTCCTGCCTCGTGGACCTCGGTCACCATCTGCCCAACGCCAACATCGAGCAGGTGGTCAGCCGGCTGGCGATGGTCGGGCGCCTTGGTGGCTTCCACTTCAACGACTCCAAGTACGGCGACGACGACCTGACCACCGGCTCCATCACCCCCTTCCAGCTGTTCCTGATCTTCTGTGAGCTGGTCGCCGCGGGCGGCGGGCGGCTGCCGGAGCTCGCCTACATGATCGACCAGAGCCACAACCTCAAGGACCCCATCGAGGACCTGGTCCAGTCGACCGAGGCGATCCTGCTCGCCTACGCCCAGGCCCTGCTCGTGGACCGGGAGGCCCTGCGGGCCGCGCAGGACGGCAACGACCCCGCGCTGGCCCAGGAGATTCTCCAGGCGGCGTTCCGGACCGATGTCCGACCCTTTGCCGCGGAGGCCCGCCGCCGCAACGGCGCCGCCCTCGCCCCGCTGGCGGCGTACCGGGCTGTCGGCTACCGCGACGCCCGCATCGCCGAGCGGGGCCGCAGCACCGTCGCCACCGGTCTGTGAGACGCGCCCATGCGCGTGCTTGCGGTCGATCTCGGCGCCACCTCGGTGCGGGTGGTCGCCGTCGACCTGGGCGCGCCGGAACCGGCCGCCCAGGTGCTCCACCGCTGGCGTCACCAGCCGGTCCGCCACCAGGACGGCAGCCTCCGCTGGGACTGGCACGGGATCGTCCGCGAGGTCGAGCGGGGCCTTGAGCTGGGCCTGGCGGCGGGCCCCGTCGCCTCGATCGGCGTGGATGGATGGGGGGTGGACTACGGGCTGCTCGACCGCCGGGGAGCGCTGCTGTCGGCGCCCTACTGCTACCGGGACGAACGCACCGAAGGCTGGCGGACCACCGCCGAGCGGATCGGCGCCGACCACCTCTACGCCGTCACCGGCATCCAGCTGCTGCACCTCAACACGATCTTCCAGCTCGCCGCGCACGACCGGTCCGAGCTCAGACACGCCGCCAGGCTGCTGCTCCTGCCCGACCTGGTAGTCCGGATGCTGACCGGGTTCGAGGGCGCCGAGCGGTCCAACGCCTCCACCACCGCCCTCCTGGACGCCGAGACGGGCGCCTGGTCGGCCGAGCTGCTGGAGGCGGTGGGCCTCGATCCCGCCCTGCTCCCGCCGATCGTCTCGGCCGGCCTTGCCGTCGGCTCCTGGCGGGGTGTGGACGTGCACACGGTGGGCAGCCACGACACCGCCTCGGCCTTCGTCGGGGTCCCGGGCGTCCCCGGGCCCGGGAGCGTGGTGGTGTCCAGCGGCACCTGGGTGCTGGTCGGCGCCGAGCGGCCGGCCGCCGACCCGTCCGAGAAGGCCAGAGACGCCAACTTCTCCAACGAGGCCGGCGCGCTCGGCGGCGTCCGCTTCCTGAAGAACGTGACGGGCTTCTGGCTCCTCGAGCAGTGCCGCGCCGCCTGGGGCAACCCGACCATCGAAGAGCTGGTCGCGGCGGCGGCCGGCGCGCCCGCGACCAGGGTCGTGGATCCCGCCGACGCCCGCTTCCTGGCGCCCACCGACATGGAGGCGGAGATCCGGGCCGCGGCCGGGCTCGGCGCCGCGGCCTCCCGTGCCGAGGTGGTGCGCTGCATCCTCGAGTCCATCGCCTCGGCGACCGCCCGGGTCGCCGACGAGCTCGTCGCGGTCACCGGCACCCCGGTCGACGAGCTGCTCGTCGTGGGGGGTGCCGCCCGCATCCGCGTCATGAACGAGCTCTATGGCCGCCACGCCGGCGTGCCGGTGACCGTCGGGTCGCCCGAGGCGACCGCGCTCGGCAACGCCGTGGTCCAGGGGCTGGCGCTGGGCCAGTTCGAACGCCTGGAGGACGCGCGCCGGTGGCTGGCGATCGGAGCGGAGCGCCTTCTGATGTGATGTAATGTGATGAGTTACTCTCGATTCACACGGAGGGGCCCATCGCTGCCGTAGCTCCGACCAGTCAATACGAGCGGCTCAACCTGATCGAACGGCGGATCAGGGAGACCGGCACCGTGCGCATCGACCGGCTCGCCACCGAGTTCGGCGTCAGCGAGATGACCATCCGCCGTGACCTCGACGAGCTCGAGGCGCTCGGCGTGGCGCGCCGCATCCGCGGGGGCGCGGTGGCCATGGGCCCCGAGCCGTTCGCCGAGCGCCACCGGAACAACGCTCGCGCGAAGGCCCGGATCGCGGGCAAGCTGGTCGACCTGGTCCCCAACCGGGGCACGATCGCCTTCGATGCGTCCTCCACCGTCTACCGGCTGGCCGCCGCGCTCGATGGCGCCCAGGACCTGGTGGTCGTCAGCAATGGCCTGGACACCTTCCAGGCCCTGGTCGGGAAGCCGGGCGTGGTCGCCACCCTGACCGGCGGGTCCGTGGAGCCCCGGACCGGGAGCCTGGTCGGACCGGTCGCCATCCGCAGCGCCGGGGACTTCCTGTTCGACGTGTTCGTGTGCTCGGCGGCCGCGGTCGACCCGACGGTCGGCTCGTCCGAGCCGAGCCTGGAGGAGGCGCAGGTCAAGCGGGCCCTTAGCGCCGCGGCGTCGCGCGTCGTCCTGGCCGTCGACCACAGCAAGCTCGGCGCCCGCGCCCAGGCCCGCATGTTCGCGCTCGACGAGATCAGCCTCCTCGTGACCGACCTCGAGCCGGACGACGCCCGCCTCAACCCCTACCGGGCGAGCGTCGAGGTCCGCTGAGATCCCATGAACCGGATCGGCTTCGTCCTCAAGGTCCGGCCCGACCTCCTCGACGACTACAAGCGCCACCACCAGGCGGTCTGGCCGGAGATGCTGGACGCCCTCCGCCGCAACGGGTGGCACAACTACACGCTGTTCCTGCGGCCCGACGGGACCTTGTTCGGCTACTTCGAGACCGAGGGCAGCCTCGAGGAGGCCGTGGCCGGCATGGCGGCCGAGCCGGTGAACGAGCGCTGGCAGGCGCTGATGGCCCCCTACTTCACCGGCTCGGGCCGGCATGCCGACCAGATGATGGAAGCGCTCGAGGCGGTCTTCCACCTGGAGTAGGTCAGCCGACGTTGTCCTTGTCGTACTTGGTGAACGGGCCCATGAGGATGCGCAGCCCGTTGTCGCGAGTGGGGTCCTTCTCGATCGTGTAGTCGCCCATGCGGCCCGCCTTGAACTTGGCGCCCTCCTCGGCCTTGATCTGGTCGGTGGCCACGCCGTAGGCCGCGTAGAAGGTGAGGTAGCCGAGGTCGGTGAAGCTCCACAGCGCGAACTGGGGTGCGCAACCGTTCTGGGTGTAGGCCTTCATCTCGTCGGGGAGCCCCAGGCCCGACACCTTGACCTTGTCGCAGAGCTTCTCGTCCTGCATGGCCTTGGCGGCGGCCGCGATCCCCACGGTGGTGGGAGCCATGATCAGCTTCAGGTCGGGGTTCTTGTCGATCAGGGCAAGCGCCTCGTTGTAGGACTTCTCCGACTCATCGTTGCCGTAGACGGTATCGACGAGCTCGAGCTTGGAGTACTTGGAGTCCTTGAGGGCCTCCTCCATCGCGGCGATCCAGGCGTTCTGGTTGGCCGCGTCCGGCGACGCGGACAGGATGGCGAACTTGCCCCCGTCGGCGCCGAGGATCTCCAGCGCCATGTCCGCCATCACGGTGCCGGTCTCGTCGAAGTCCACCTGGGCCACGAACAGGCTCTCGCCCTCGCCCGACGGGATCGGCGAGTCCCAGCTCACGACCTTGACGCCAGCATCCACGGCCGACTTCACGGCCGGCTCGATCTGGTCCCCGGCGTTGTTGGAGATCATGACCGCGTTGACGCCCTGGGTCGCGGCGTTGGTCACGATCTCGATCTGCCCGGCGACGCTGTTGTCGGCGGTTGGCCCGAGGAACTGCGCGGCGTCCACGCCGAGCTCCTTGGCCGCCTCCTGCGCGCCCTGGTTGGCCTGGTCGAAGACTGCCACGCCGGTGAACTTCGGCAGCAGGATCGACTTGAACTCCTTGCCGCCCTGGAGCGTGACGACACCCCCAGCCGCGCCCTGCTGTGCGGTGGTCGCCGTCGGCTCCTCGGACCCGCCGCCGCAGGCCGCAGCGATCAGGGCAAGGCTGATCACGCTGGCCAGCAGCGAAAGCCGCGTCTTCATTCCTTCCTCCTTGTGGTCGACGGGCTATCCCGGGTGTGCGGTGCGGTTCGGGTCTGTCACGACGGGCCTCACCTCCCCGGCGCCGACGTCGCTCGAGGCGGCCGGCGGCATCGCCGCGGGGCCGGACCGGTGCCGCCGGCGTCCGAAGCGATCGACGAGGTTCGGGACCAGCACCGAGGCGATCAGCAGCGCCCCGATGATCCCGGTCTGGGTGGTGGCCTGGATGTTGGCCAGCCCCAGGCCGGAGCGGAGATTGAGGATGATGAGGATCGAGAGGGCCACGCCGACGAGGGTGCCGGAGCCTCCGAAGATGCTCACCCCTCCCAGCAGCACCATCGTGATGATGTCGAGCTCGAATCCCTCGGCCAGGTTGCCGCGGACCGATCCCAGCCGGGCCGCGAACAGCACCCCGGCCAGTCCGGCCACGAACCCCGACGTGGTCAGCAGGACCAGCTTGACCCGGGCGACACTGATCCCCGAGTAACGGGCGACCTCGGGGTTGTTGCCGATCACGTAGACGGAGCGGCCGAACGCCGTGCGCTGGAGGACGACTCCGGCGGCCACGATCCCCACGACGAAGATGATGAGGGCGAGCGAGAAGCGGCCGACCAGCGGGTCCTGGCCCAGCCGGTCGAACCACTCGGGAAAGTCGCCGATGGACCGGTCCCCGACCAGGATGCGGGCCGCGCCCCGGAAGCCGATCAGGCCCGCGATCGTCACCACCAGCGAAGGGAGCCCCATCCGGGCCACGAACAGCCCGTGCAGCAGGCCGGCACCCGCGCCAGCGAGCAGCGCGACGACCACGGCGACAGCGAACGGGACGGAGCCACCCTCGTGCAGGGCGGCCACCACGGCCGCGGAGAACCCCATCACCGAGGCGACCGACAGGTCGATCTCGCCGTTGATGATCACCAGGGTCAGGATCACGGCCACGATCGCCTTCTCGATCGAGAGCTGGAACATGTTCACGAAGTTCCCGGTCCGCAGGTAGAACGGCGACAGGGACACGTTCACCGCGACCACCCCGAGGAGGATGGCCGCCAGCAGCAGCTCCGTCCTCCAGCGCAGGACCCGGTCACGCATCGGTCCTCGCCTCCCGCTCCGGCGCCTCGGGCGACCGTCGAGCGGGCGACGTCCAGAGCCGCCGCAGCCGCTTGCCGATGGCGAAGTCGGTGGAGATGGCGAGCAGGATGAGCCCGCCCAGCACGGCGTCGCGCCAGAACACGCTGATCTCGGGCACCCGCACCAGGCTCAGCTCGAGGAGATCGATGAGCAGCGCCCCCAGCAGCGCCCCGATCAGGGTGCCCGAGCCGCCGAGGATGCTGACCCCGCCGACGACGGCCGCGGCGACTGAGGCCAGCTCCAGGCCCTGGCCCGCGGCCACCGTGATGGTCCCGAACCGGGACAGGAACATGAAGCCGGCCAGCCCCGACAGGGCGCCGCACAGGGCGAACGCTCCCAGGGTGACGAGCTCGGTGGGAAGGCCTTCCTGCCGGGCCGCGTCGGGGTTGGAGCCGACGGCGTAGACCCAGCGGCCCCAGCGGAGCCTCCCCAGCGCGAGCTGGAGGGCCACGATCACCACCACCGCCACGGTCAGGACCAGGCGGATGTCGAGCTCGCCGAGGCTCAGCACCGTCCGCTGCGGGAACTCCACGAGCCACGGGGGCAGCGAGTCGGCGGTGATCGTGCGCGAATTCGCGTGGTCGATCAGCCAGGTCCGGTAGATCGCCAGCGTCCCCAGGGTGACGATGATCGATGGCACCCGCCCGTAGGCCACCAGCGTCCCGTTCAGGAGCCCGAGGGCGCAGCCCAGCAGCATCGCCAGGCCGACGGCGAGCAGCGGCGCGGTGCTCTGGTGGGCGGCCAGGTACTCGCCGGTCACATACGCCGTCACGCCCACGATCGAGCCGACCGACAGGTCGATGTTGCGGGTCAGGATGACGATCGTCTGGGCCGCGGCCAGGACCGCCGTGATCGCCATGCTGGTCGTCACCCGGTTGAAGAAGCTGCCGCCCAGGTAGTTGTCGACGAGCCGGCTGAAGACGAGGACCGAGACCGCGATGACGGCCAGCAGCGACAGCTCCCGCAGCCGTTCCGGCCGCACCCTCGGCCGCGGGCTCACGCGGCCCCCATCGCGGCCGTGACGATGCCCTCCTCGGTCGCCTCCGAGCGGCCGAACATCCCCACCTGCCGGCCTTCGCGCATCACCAGGATGCGGTCGCTCATCGCGAGCACCTCCGGCAGGTCGGAGGAGATCAAGATGATCGCCATGCCGGAGCGGGCCAGCTCGTCGATGATGTGGTGGACCTCGGCCTTGGCGCCGACGTCGATCCCGCGGGTGGGCTCGTCGAGGATGAGCACGGTCGGCTCGGCGTTGAGCCACTTGGCGAGCATGGTCTTCTGCTGGTTGCCTCCCGACAGCCGCTCGACCGGCGTCTCCAGCGAGGGCGCGCGGATGCTGAGCCGGCGGCGGAACCGGTCGGCGACGGCGTGCTCGGCGGAGCTGTCGACCAGCCTGAGCCGGGTCACGTACCGGTCGAGGGTGGCCAGCGTGATGTTCGCCGTGAGCGACTGGGGCAGGGAGAGGCCCAGTTGACGGCGGTCCTCGGACAGGTAGGCGATCCCGTGGCGCAGCGCCTCACGCGGTGAGCGGATCACCACCGGCCGGCCGTCCAGCTCCACGCTGCCGGACTCCGCCGGGGCGATCCCGAACAGCGCGAGCGCGACGTCGGTCCGCCCGGCGCCGACCAGGCCGGCCAGGCCGAGCACCTCCCCCTTGTGGACCTCGAAGCTCACGTCCGCGAAGGCGCCGGTCCTCCCGATCCCGGAGACGCGGATGGCCAAGTCGCCCCGGGGATGTTCGGTTCGCGCGAAGAACTCCGACATCTCCCGGCCGACCATGTCCTGGATCGCCCGCTGGGGGGTGACCTCGTCCCTGGGTCTGGAGGAGATGCGCCTGCCGTCGCGCAGCACGGTCACGCGGTCGGCGATCTCGAACACCTCGTCGAGGCGGTGGCTGATGAACAGCACGGCCACACCGCTCGCGGTGAGGTGGCGAACCTGCCGGAAGAGCTGCGTCACCTCGTGTGCCGAGAGCGCCGCGGTGGGCTCGTCCATGATGAGCACGCGCACGTCGAGGGAGA
>Ga0126306_10000648_pt1 | contig 16879 bp, 14 predicted proteins | sample Plot27_FD_92592 | JGI IMG/M metagenome (GOLD analysis project Ga0126306, IMG submission 92592) | Serpentine soil microbial communities from UC McLaughlin Reserve, CA, USA - Plot27 | ecosystem: Environmental > Terrestrial > Soil > Grasslands | place: USA: UC McLaughlin Reserve, Lake County...
CGGCAGTCGAGGACTACCGGGATCTGCGCCTGGCCGCCGACGCGATCCGAGCGGGCGGGGCGTGAACCGGCTGCCATATATCGTCGGATGGTGTGAGCGCACCTGAGATCACCGTGGCGACGCTGGCAGACCGTAGCCGGGTGAATGGGCTCGCTGGTGTCCGCGTTCGCCAACGATCCGGTCCTGCGGTACCTATTCCCCGACGATCCCACCTATCCGCGGTACGCCGCCGCGTTCTTCGGTCACCTCTTCGACAAGCGGGTGCACCAGGGAACGATCTGGACGATCGCCCACGGCGCATCGGTCGCGATGTGGGACGCCCCCGCAGCCGACGACGGGCCGCCGGACATTCTGGTACCTCGGCGTCTTGGGCACCCACCCCGACCACGCCGGTCGCCGCTGGGGCCACGCCGTCATGGGGGCCGGATTGCGCCGCGCCGCCGCGGACGGCCTGCCGGCGATCCTGGATACCAGCAACCCGGCCAACGTCGAGGTGTACCGCCGCGCCGGCTGGGAGGTGGTGCTCGTCGTGACGGCCGAGCCGTTGACCATCTGGATCATGCAACGGTCGGCCTGCTGACTGCCTGCTAGGAAAGACGAGTCGCGTGGCTCAAGCGCGGCACAGGATCTCGCCGTGCAGGACTACGAACCAGCCGTCCTCGGCGGCGGCCCATTCCCGCCAACCCGACGAGATGCGGTCGAGGTTCACCTGCGTCGCGGTGCCGGACGCCGCCACCTGCCGGGCCAGGTCGGACTGCAGGATCCGGTCGGCCCACATGCCACCCCACCACTGCCGGTCGGTCGGGGTGGCGAAACACCAGGTGCTGGCGGTAGCGGTGATATCGGTGAACCCGGCGGCGCGCGCCCAGGACAGCAGCCGCCGGCCGGCGTCCGGCTCGCCGCCGTTGGTGCGGGTGGTGTGCCGGTACAGGGCGAGCCACTCGTCGAGTGCGGGCACGGACGGGAACCAGGTGAACCCCGCGTAGTCGCTTTCCCGGGCGGCGACCAGACCGCCGGGCCGGCAGACCCGGTGCATCTCTCGTAGCGCGCGGACCGGGTCGGCGACGTGCTGCAGCACCTGGTGGGCGTGGACCACGTCGAAGGTCGCGTCGGGAAAGCCCAGCGCGTGCACGTCAGCGACGACGAAGCCGATGGTGTCCTGGCCGCGGGCGGTAACCTCGGCGCGAGCGAGCTGCAGCGCCGTCTCGGTGGGCTCCATGGCGGTGATCCGTCCGGGCGCCACCCGGGTGGCCAGGTCCGCGGTGATGGTGCCGGGCCCGCAGCCGACGTCCATCAGGGAAATTCCCGGTGCGAGATGGGGCAGCAGGTAGGCGGCCGAGTTTTCCGCGGTGCGCCACCGGTGCGAGCGGAGCACGGACTCATGGTGACCATGGGTGTACACGTTCGGCGTTGCCATCATGCCCCGACCCTAGTTCGCGGGTCCCGTAATGCAGGAAGATGTTCCTACATATCGGGATACCCGCCGCCTGGCCGCGGTCGCCACTGGTCGAACCGCTGAGCTGGTGTACCGCCGTCCGGGTATCGGCGCTGGCAAGAGAGGAGGTACGACGTGGCCAAGAAGGTCGTGGTGGAGGAAGTGCTCTGCTACGTGGTCCGCGATGAGCAGTTGCTGGTGTTCCGCCACCTCGACTACGGCTACGAGCAGGTAGGAATCCAGGTTCCGGCAGGCACCGTTCGGCCTGGCGAGACCCCGGAGGCGGCGGCACTGCGGGAAACGTGCGAGGAGACCGGGCTCTCCGGCCTCGCGATCGTCCGCAAGCTCGGCGTGACCGAATACGACCTCACTCCGTACCGGTACGAAATCCAACGCCGCCACGTCTTTCATCTCGACCTGACCGCGCCGACACCGCCACGCTGGGCGAGCGCCGAGGAGCACGACGGCGAGCAGGAACCAACCAGGTTCGAGTGTTTCTGGATCCCGCTGCACGCGGCGCACATACTGCAGGCCGGCCAGGGAGCGCTCCTCGGTCGCCTGTTCGACCAGCATTAGGAGCTGGGCATGCCACGACCTCGCGCTTTTCGCCTGCTCGTACCGGACGCACCGCTGCATGGCCGCACCGACGGCGACGTCTATTCCACCGCCGCGCTGGAACGGAGAGCCCGAGCCGCGAGCGCCATGCGCGAGGTGCGGCCCGGCTTGCAGTTGCCCTCCCTGATCTCCTCCTGCGACGGCTCGATCGACACCGTGCTCTTCGCGTTCCCGAAATACGGTGTCGAGGACCGCGACCTCGCGGCGGCATACCAGTCGGTGATCGCGGCCTTGCGGGTGGGCACGCGATTCCTGGTCGTCCACCACCGAGGCGGGTACGAGTCGATCGCCGGCTGGTTCACCGGCGCGGGACACCCGGCCGACAATGTCACTTACGTCCCGATGCCCGACTACGTGAGCTTTACCGACTGGGCCGAAGACGGTTACGTCGCGCTGACGGATACCGCCGACGGCAGCGCCTACCTGATGGAGCCCTGGGAGTTCCTACGCGCCGGCGATGCGCTCATCGCGGACGCGGTAGCGGACTACTCGGCAATCGAGGCAGCCCAGGCGCCGCTCATCTTTCAGGGCGGAAACTGCCTCATCGGGCCGGGTCTGTGGCTGCTGGGAAAGGACTACTTCGCCGACAGTCTCGAGCTCCTGTACGGGTCACGGGCTCCGGTCGATATCCCGACCGGGGTGGATCCTGACCGGTTCGTACGCCAGGTCTTCGCCGACTACGTCGACGCCCAACGCGAGCTGATCGTGGTCGGGACCGGGAAAGCGATTCCGGTACGCGACTATTACGGAACCAGGGAAGGAGAGAACTACTTCCTGGAAATCGCCGGCAACGGAGCGGGAACGTTTCAGCCGATCTTCCACATTGACATGTTCCTGACCGTGCTGGGTTCGAATGCAGACGGCCAGTGCGACGTTCTGGTCGGCAGCCCGCGCCTCGCCGACGAGCGGCTCGGCACCAGCTCCCCGTTTGCTCTCGACGAGGTGTACGACGCGATCGCGCGAGACCTGGCCGGTGCGGGGCTGACGGTCCACCGGAACCCACTGGTCCACCGAGCCACGCCCGGCCGGAGCCTCACCGTCGCCGAGCTGAAGCAGATCGCGAGTGAGCCGGGCGACGAACCGCTGCAGGTGGCCGTCGAGGAACTGGTGAGCGCCGGCGCGTCGGACGCCACGGCGGTGACGGTCTGCGCTTGGCACCACGTCACCTGGAACAACTGCCTCGTCGAGAACAGCGAGACGCACGGCAAGCACGTCTACCTGCCGACCTTCGGCCACGGCGCCAACAGCGATCTCAAGCCGCTCGACGACCAGATGAAGGGCACCCTCGAGAGCTTCGGCTACACCGTCCACCTGCTCGGGGACTTCAACAAGTTCGCGCGGCGCCAGGGCGTCGTGCACTGCATCAAGAAGTACCTCGATCGAGGCAACTGATCTCCGGGTCAATCCTGGTTGCAGGCCGGATGCTTGTTACGTGGCGCCGAGCTTGGTTCCCGCGCGGACCGCGGTGTGCCGTGCCGCGGCACGACCGGGCGCTGCTGCCGGTCCACGTCCGGCGCGGTAGTGGCCCGTCTCCACGTCATGGCCGTTGACCTTGGCCTGCTGTTCGTTACTCTCAATGAGCGGGGCAATGCGCTTCGTGTTGGAACCGTCCTACTTGGGGCGGCGATGGGGGGATCAGACAAGTCTGGCCGGGTTACTCGGGCTTCCCTGGGTGATTCGTGCCTCGTCGTGCGATGGCCCGCTCTGCCGCGGGCGGTGCCCGCCATGTTGCTGCCTGGGTGGACGAGAACCACCCGCACCAGGAGGTGCCATGAACTCAGTGGACTCTCGCCCTCCCCGCGGAGTTGAGCAGCGAGCTGGCCGTAGTCGCCTTGTCCGACGGCTCCGGCGCCTGTGGTCACGCCTGTACCGACCTGTCGCGAGGATGCGAAAGGTCAGGCGCGCCCGCCCGGGGCCCCCTCCTCGAATCGACAGGAAACGTCGCTGGCGTGGCAGCAGCCCGCTGAAGAGAAGCATGAGAGCCCTCGTCTACGGCGGCGGGCTTCTCCTGCTTGGACTGCTGGCCTGGGCCGCGGTAGCAGTGCTTATGGATCATTCCTTCACTCTGGACGAGAGATGCCAGAGAATGGCCCTCTCCTGCGGCGTCCTGGCCAATTTCCTGGTGCCAGTCCTGTCGCTCGCGCTCGCGTCCGCCTTCTTCCTGCTGGGCCGGCTCTGGTACCTCCGGAGGGAGTACCTGCGCACGGCGCGGTCCAAGCCGCAAGAGGTGGTGCCGACAGCTGGCGGAATCATCGGCGAGGTGGTCGGGCGCGACGAGCTGTGCCGGGTGATGATCGCGGACCTGCGTGACGCCAGAACACGCCGTCCACATGTGGTCGTTGGCGGGATCGGCGCCGGCAAGACCGCGCTCCTGGTCAGGCTCACCAAGCTACTGGCCGACCAGCGTGCCGTGCCGGTGGCCGTCCGACTGCGCGACGCCCAGAACAAGCTCGACTTCCGCGAGCTGGCACGTGAGCGGTTCATCGCGGACCTCAGGTCTGAGGTCGTGTCCAACGACGAGGGCGAGAAGGTCTGGCGGCAGCTCCTGAAGGAGGGCCGGATCGTCGTGTTGGCCGACGGGCTGGAGGAGGCCCTGATCGAGGACGGCATCGAAACTGAGCGTGACAGTCTCATCCGCCTCGCGATCCGTCAGGCCAACACGGATGGGCTGCCGCTGATCATCGCGTCACGGCCGCACGATCCGCTCCGGGGCATGGAAGCTGCAATCGTCGAACTGGAGCCGCTGAGCGAGGAAGCTGCGTTGGACTACATCCAGCAGAGAGATCCGAGCGAGGACGAGCACCGCCTGGACTGGATCGTCGAGACAGCAGACGTCACCGAGGCGCCGCTGTACCTACAGCTCGCCCGCCGGCTGCACCGCGCCGGGTTGTTGGAATATGTCTCGGCCAACCGGGACGACCGGCAGCTCGACACTCGAAGCGTGGACCGGTCGGAGCTGCGGCTGCGCCTACTCGACACCTGGCAGGGCGCATTGGTCCGAGGCCACTTCCCACCAGGCGTGGCGTTGAGCCGCGAGGATAGGGAAGCGACCATCGAGCAGCTATCCGTGCTGGCGTGCATTGGTCTGCGACAGGACCGGCTCCAGGTGAAGTTGAAGGACTTCGAGGCCCTCCGAAGGTGGCGGAGCTCGTCCGGCCAGCCCTTGCCGATCATCGACAAGGCGAGCGAGCGGCTCGCGAAGGCGGGGCATCGTTTCGACGTCCGGCTCGCCGCGACCTGGGGGACGGAGCTGCAACTCGTGGAGGCCCGGGCGGACGCCGTGCGTTTCCCGCACAGCATCCTGCAGGCCTACCTCGGCTCGCGGCTCATCACGGAGGCCATGGCCGATCCCGAGTTCCGGAAGGAGGCGCTCAAGAGGTCGGGGCGGGAACTCCTCATCGCCCTGGTGATGCGCTCCAGGGCCGAGGCGAACAGAGCCGGCCCGAGCAGGCTCGTAGATGTGGACATCAAGAGCGCTGGCTCGTCGCCCGAACCAATGTCCGTACGCGAGCTCCTGCGCGAGTCCGCACGCGACCGCACCGACGCGAAGGCGCTCGACCTGTACGCGGCCTTGCTTGAGATCGACAGCGTGGATCCCGTTCCCGATCACCGGTCGATCGCCGACCAGATCGCACTGCAGTGGCAGAAGGTGGTCGACGGAGACGCGCGGACGTTGGAGGACGCGAAGCTCAACCTGGTCCGCCGCTTCGGCGAGGCTGCGCGCACAATCACCGAGCGGCGCAGTCGACCAGACCGCCCCGGCCGGCCGGCCTATCTTCGTCTCTTCGAGATCGGCTGCCGCGAATCGTCCTATGCGGTACGGCTCGCGGCGGCCCAGGAGATCGGGGCCGGCGGCGACGATGCGCTGGTCGAGCTAGCGGAGATCGTCGGGCCTGGCCCGGCCCGCCGAACCCAGCCGGAGGACCCGAAGAACGGGAAGGCCCAAGGCCAGGGTCCTCAGGATGACGGGAGGGAGAAGAGCCGTAACAACGAAGACAGGGAGCTGGAAGAGAAGACGCACAGGGAGAACATCATCCGGGCATGGCTGGCGCCCCTACTCGTCGGGTCGGCGACCGACGACGAGAGAGCGACGGCCCGCGAGCAACTCGGGCAGTGGCTGGAGTTCGTCCACGCGCAAGACCCGCGGGCTGGGGGAGCGGGCTCGAGCCTCTCCCTCGAGGTCGCGCTGGCGCAGGGCTTCAAGCACGCGGCCAACCGGCGGCGCCGGCATCCGCATGCCCGCGCGGAGACACGCGCCTACCTTGCCGAGCGGGCCAAGGACATGCTCGACAACAGCGACTTCTGGTTCACCCGGCTCACGCTCGTGCATGCGTTGACCCTGTGGCACCTTCCGGACGGCGCGAACCGGCGGCCGGATCGCGGACGATTCCCTGACTACAAGGCGCTGGTCGCGCAGTGGCGCGGAATGGAGCACGGCCAGCGGCGGGACCGGCGCCGAGAGCACCCGTTCGTGGCCGAGGCGTGCCGCCTCGCCGTACGGGCGCTGGAGACCGGGCAGCCCGAGCGGTACATCTGGATCGATGAGAGCGGGGTTGTCTCCAAAGTCGGGTCCTGCCCCACCAGACCGGGATCCCACCGCAAACACAACCTGTGGATCCCGCCGTCCACAGGGTGGACAGCGCTCCACCCACGTGCGCAACAGCTCGTCGCCGACGCGCTCCTGCTCCTGAACCTCGCCGAGCGGGGGGACCCACGTGACCGCGACCGCAGGCTGCAGCGCACCGACCGGAATTATCTCCCGGCGTGCCTTTCGGAGGACCGGTCCCCCCTCGAACCGACCCGGCCACTGGGCATGGCAGGGGACTCCGCGCCGGGATCCAATTGCCGGGACGGGTGTCAGTTCGGCCTTTGCCCCTATCCCTCAAAGGGCGCACAAGCTCATCGGCAGGAATTGAGTGAGGCATTCTGCCGCAGGCAGCAGCGGCTTCTCACCCCTAGATTGCTGCCTCGCCGCGCGGCCCCGTGGCAGGAGACGTCGCCGGCACAGCTCAGGCGGTTCTGGAGGGATCTCGGGCAACCGGCGCCGCGCGTCGAGCTCGAACGTCATGACGGTGAGCGATTTGGGCTGCGCCGTCGTCGCCGATAGCCGGACCGGCTCTGTTGCATTGGCGATCCACCCGGTCTGGCGCTGTAGATCTTCTGCCACGGGCGTGTGCGGCTCAGCGCGCCAGGTAGAGCGACTGGGCGAGGCCGCTGACGGACCGGGGATCCATGCGGGTGTGCTTGTGCCACTGGTCGAGCCGGTAACTGAGGGTGTTCGGGTGGATCATCAGAACGCGGGCCGCCGCTGATACCGAAAAGCGGGCATCGGCGAACGCCACGACAGCTTTCAGCAGGTGAGGCCGGGCGCGGGCGACCTCGCGGGCGGCGTCGACGAGCGGATCGATCGCCTCCCGGTGAGCGTGTGGCAGGCAGAGGCTCCAGGAGCCGGTGAAGTCCAGCCGCCCACCACGGTCGGGGAGCGCGGCGTGCGCGAGCTTCGCGTCGGTGATGCTCCGGCGCGCTCCCCACAGCCCGGGCCGGTCGGCGCCGATGCCCCACCGCTCGCCCTGGGCCGGCGGGCCGAGCGCGGCGGCCACGTCCACGGACTGGAAGAGCCGCGTGCTGGGCAGGGGGTCGGCATGGTGGCCCTCGGCGGGACGGCCCGGCGGATGACCGTGCACGGCGACGAAGCTGCCGTCGGGGTCGAAGCCCAGACTGGCGGCGAGGGAGCACACCCGGTCGCTGCTGGTCTCGCCGGACTCGAGCAGCATGACGAGCTGGTGCGTCGCGCGTTCGCGAGCGCTGCGGTTGTCGGCCGCCTGCGATTGGAAGCCCCGGCTCACCGCCTCCACCGTGATGTGCAGCCACTGGAGGGCGTGCCCGAACGTACTGGCCAACAGCGCCGGATCGACGCCCGGCCGAGCGATGATGTCGCAGATGATTCGCTGCCACAGCTCCCGATGCGCATCGTGGTAGCCCTGTACGACGGCGGACACCGCGATACCGTGCTTGGCGCGGAGCGCGCCGTAGGCCTCGCAGCGCGCGACCTGCTCAGCCGTGGGTGGGCACCGCTCACTGACGCCGTGTAGGAACGCGCGGATCAGCCAGCGGGCGTGCGCCCGGGTGTCGTCGGCCCCCAGCGATCCGTCGAGGCCGGTCACCGTCCGGTGTTGCCGTGCCAGCAGATCGTCGGCGAGCCGATCACCGTTCTCGAGCAGTTTGCTCGCGATCGCCTGTACCGGCGTCCACTCCGGTTCCACGCGCGTCTTCCCAGCGGCAGCCGTCATAACCTCGGTGATCCCACGAATCTGGCGCCCGGAAGTTCTGGTCATTGCTCATGGATCGTACGGATCCGCTGTTTCAGGATCGAGACGAGTCGTCGACAGCGAGAGGACAGAATGACCCGCGCCCCGGACGAGGCCAGAACGAGCGACATGGATCCGACGCGCTTTCTCCGCCGGATTCTGCACCGCGACGACCCGGAAGGCGTGCTCCGCACCGCGCTGAGCGGCCGCGACGCCGCTGGCGACCTTACCTATGCCGAACTGGCCAGGGCGGCGGCGGGAGTGGCGCGCACGATGGCCGCGGACGGCGTCCGGCCGGGGGACCGGGTTGCGTTGATGGCGCCGTACGGCCCGGGATGGGTGGCCACGTTGCTGGGCGTGCTCTCGTGCGGTGCGGTGGCGGTGCCGCTCAGCCCGGACCTCGCCGCGGGGGAGACGGCCGCACTGCTCAAGGACGCGGATCCGGCCCTCGTCGTCGGGGACGAGCAGCGGGCCCGCACCGCACTTGAGATGGCGGGCCTCGACGCCCGAGCGCAGCCGCTGGCGGTCGCGCCGCCGTACCCGCAGCACGCGTGGCCCGCGACGCCGCGCCGGCCGGACGACCCGGTGATGATCGTCTACACGTCGGGAGCCACGGGCGCCCCGAAGGGCGTGGTCGTGTCCTGGGCGAACCTCGTCTACCAGGTGACCGTCGCCAGCGAGCGGATGCGGGCGTCTACGGAGCCGGTGCTCGTGTCGATCCTGCCGGCGCACCACCTCCTCGAGTTGACCGCCGGCGTTCTCGGCCCGCTGTATCTCGGCGGACGGGTCCACTACCCCGGCTCGATGCTCCCTCGGGACATCCTGTCCGCGGTGGCCGCACAGCGGGCGAGCGAACTCGTGGTCGTCCCGCTGTTCCTCACCGCGCTGCGGCGCCGGTTCGAGCGCGAGTTGGCCCGTGCGTCGCGGTTCGAGCGCGGGTATCTCCGTGCCAGCCGACGCGTGGCGGCCAGCCTGCCGTTCCGGCTGCGCCGCCTCGTGCTCGCGCCGTTGCATGCGCGGCTCGGCGGACGGCTCAAGCGGTTCTACGTCGGCGGCGCGCCGCTAGACGCCAAGTTGGCCGAGTACTTCCGCGGCCTCGGGTTTCATGTCTGCCAGGGATACGGGTTGTCCGAGGCCTCGCCGATGGTCTCGTGCAACGCACCGGGGCAGAGCCGGCTCGGGTCAGTCGGCCGGCCGCTCCCTGGTACCAAGACGCGCATCGGGGCGGACGGCGAGATCCTCGTGCGGGGTCCCGGCGTCATGGGTGGCTACTGGCGGGCGCCACAGCTCACCGCGGAGGCCATCGACGACCAGGGGTGGCTGCGGACCGGCGACCTCGGATTCCTCGACCGCGACGGGTACCTGTTCGTAACCGGGCGGGCGAAGAACCTCATCGTGCTGGCGGGCGGCGAGAACGTTCAGCCCGAAGAGGTCGAGACGGCCGTGCGCCGGTCGGAGTTGGTGGGGGACGTGTGCGTGCTCGGTCGTCCCCGACCGCGCGGCGAGGAGGTCGTCGCGGTAGTCACGGCGAGCGCCGCCGCGCGGGAGCGGCTCGCCGCGGTCGACCTCGAACGGGCACTCGTCGCCGAGGTACGGCGCTTCTCAGCGGACCTGGCGCCGTACAAGCGGCCGAGCCAGATCGTCGTTCACGACCAGGACCTGCCGCAGACCTCGACTCGCAAGGTGCGGCGTGCTGACGTGCAGGAGCTCGTGGGCTTCCAGGAGAGAGTGCACGCACATGGCTGATTTCTACGTGGACGACTTCGTCTACGCGCTCGGTGACACGAAGCTACACATCACCGAGTCTGCGGCGGCCGGACGGCTGCTGTCCGCCGCCGACGACCTCGCCGACGCCGGCTTCCAGTGGCACCACGTGTGCGAACCGACGACGACCGCCTACGACCTTGCCAGGTCGGCGACCGCCCAGCTGACCGAGGGCGGCGGCCTGGCCGACGGTGCGGACGCGATCGTGTACGCGACCTGCCTGCCGCTCAACGGGAACGCCGGCGACCCGAGGGAGTGGGAGCTTTCGCGCGACGTCAAGCACCTGATGGACTTCCCGGCCAGCCGGCTACAGGCCGACTTCGGGCTCGACCGGGCGGTGGTGGTCGGCCTCAATCAGCAGGCCTGCACCGCGATGCTGGGGTCGCTACGGCTGGCGGGTGCGCTGCTCGCGTCGGAGCCGGCCTGGGAGCGGGTGCTGTGCGTCACGGCGGACCGGTTCCCTGACGGTTCGAGCTACGAGCAGGCGTACAACGTCATCTCCGACGGCGCCGCGGCCTGCGTGGTCAGCCGCCGGCCGGCCGCGTTCCGGCTGGTGACGAGCCACCAGATCACCAACGGCGGCCTGTCCGCCGCGACCGACGACGAGACGGTGGGCACCTACTTCTCCTACGTCCACCGGCTGATCAACCAGACCGTGGCGCGGGCCGGCCTGCTCGCCGTCGACATCGACTGGATCGTGCCGCAGAACACCAATCAGAAGGCCTGGCAGATTCTGGCCCGCCTCGTGGGCATCGAACACGAGCGGGTGTGGCTGCCGTCGCTGCCCGACGTCGGGCACGTGATCTCAGCCGACAACGTCATCAACCTGTCCTCGCTGGTCGCCTCCGGACATCTGCGCGCCGGCCAGCGGTTGCTGCTGCTGATGGCCGGCTTCGGACTGAACTGGCAGGCCGTGATCCTGGAAGCGACGGGAGAGCTCTCGTGACGAGCAGGACCGCGCCGACGCTGCGCGAGGCGATCGCCGCCATGTCGGACACCGTGGAACGCCTCAACGAGCTGTCACGGACGAAGTACCAGAACCCGTATGAGGCCATCGAATGGCCGGAGTCGGTCAACCCCGCCGACCACTGGTTCTTCACCCCGGAGCTGTCCACGCTGTACGGCACGCCGTACTGGCAGCAGCTCGATGACGCCGGCCGGCGGCGGCTGACGTTCGACGAGGCGGCCAACTTCTTCAGCCTCAACATCCACGGCGAGAAGTCGCTGATGGAGGGGTTGGCGGCCCGGCTGTACCGATCCGACCTGGTGGAGATCGCCGACTACCTGCACCACTTCCTCGACGAGGAGAACAAGCACAGCGTCTACTTCGGAGGCTTCTGCCGCCGCTACGCGCGGGTGTACCGGAGCCGGCACATCAGCTTCCCGCGGCGGCCGGAACGCGAGGTCGAGGACCTGCTCTTCTTCGCCAAAGTGCTCATCTTCGAGGAACACGCCGACCGCTACAACGTCCTGCAGGCCAAGGATGAGCGGCTGCATCCCTTGTCGAGGTTCATCAACGGGGCCCACCACGCCGACGAATCCCGGCACCTCGTCTTCAACCGCGCCATCGTCACGGCGTTCTGGGACACCTACTCCCCAGGCTGGGACGAGGGCCAGCGGGAGGAGATCCGGGACTACCTCGGCCAGTTCTTCACGACGACCTGGCGCGAGTACTACAACCCCGACGTCTACGCCGACAGTTGCTTCGACACGCCGTGGCTGGTCGCCGAGGACGCCTGGAACGCGCCCGAGCAGCGGGAGCACCGTCGGCGGGTGTCGGCCAAGTGCCTGCGCTTCTTCCACTCCACCGGCCTGCTCCTGGAGGAGCCCGCTGATGTCTTCTGACCGCTCCGGTCGAATGGGTGCTGACCGCTCTGGTCGAGTGGGTACTGAACGCTCGAGCGATGTCGAGATGCTGCGTAGCTGGGTTGCGCGTAAGGCGAAGGACCTCCCACCGGAGGGGCTCACCGACGACCTGCCGCTGCTCGAGGGCCGATACCTGACGTCGTTGCACATTCCGGAGTTGATCCTGTTGCTCGAAGCCTTACGCGGCGAGGCGATCGACGTCGAACGGCTGCAGGCCGGCGACTTCCGCGACCTGCGTACCATCGCGGCCCGTTTCCTGATCGGCAGTCCCGATCCGGCCGCCGCTCGCGCCGCGGAGACCGTCCCGCCGAGCCCACGCGGAGCGTCGCGCTGAGCCGGCAGCAGCGCTCGGCACAGCTCACCGCGGAACTCCGCCGGACCGGGCTCGCGTGGCGGCAGAACGGGCATGCGGTGCTCGCCGGCCCGCTCGCCCGGCTGGCTGCCGACTGCGACCGCGGATTCACCGTGCTCGCCGACGCCTGGCAGGCCCAGCCGGAGGAGCACGCGGCGATGATCGAGCTCGCCGACCTTGAGCGCGTCGACTACCTGGCCTCGTTCCCGCACCTGGCGACGTTCCCGATCTGCCTGGATCCGGACGAGGTAAATCTCAAGGAGTTCACCCACCGTGAACCGCTAGACGCCGGCGGCGCGGTGCGGCTGACCGGAACCGCACCGGTCCGCGAGGTACTCACGCCCGCCGCGTGCTACCACGTCTACCTGCACCATCAGGGCGAGTCGCTCGAGGGGCCGCTGCACGTGACGACCCGCAACACGTGCTTCCGCCGCGAGGCGTACTACGAGCCGCTACGGCGGCAGTGGAGCTTCCGCATGCGCGAGCTCGTCTGCCTCGGCACCCGCGCGGAGGTGGCCGCGTTTCTCGCAACCACGACGTACATGGTGGACGCGCTCTGTCGCGAACTCGACCTGCCCGTGACCTGGGAGCTGGCCACCGACCCGTTCTTCCAGCCGGCCAGGAACCCGAAGTACCTGGCGCAGCGGCTGCAGCCGACGAAGCGCGAGGCCCTGTTCGGCGACCTCGCCATCGCCTCGACCAACCTGCACGAGGACCACTTCGGCGCCGCGTTCGACATCACCCGAGACGGACGGCCTGCGGTGAGTGGCTGCGTGGCCTTCGGTATCGAGCGGTGGCTGTACGCGGTGACCCGCCGCCACGGCGCCGATCCGGCGGGCTGGCCGGACGTAACAGCGGCGGCGCGCCGCGCAAGGCCGGCTGGGGCGGACGCCGCATCGCACCCAGCCGAGGCGGGTGGGGCGCCGTGATCGTGGTCACCGGCGCCGACGGGTACCTGGGCCGCCGCGTCGCCGCCAGGCTGCTCGCGGACACCGACGACCGGCTGGCGCTGACCGTCCGCGCCGCCGACCGCGCGGAACTCGCCAGCAAGGAGGCGTCGCTACAGCGCGAGCTGGGCGCCGCGGCCGCCGGCAGGGTCGCGATAACCCCCGCCGACGTGCGTGAACCCGCGCCCTTCGCCACACTGGACCCTGACACGGTGACCGGCATCGTGCATGCCGCGGCGCTCACGGCGTTCAATGTGGAACGCGCCGCCGCGCATGAGGTGAATGTCCGGGGCGCCGAGAAGCTGGGCGCATTCGCCCGGCGTTGCGCGAAGCTGGAGCGGCTGCTCGTGCTCTCGACGTTGTACAGCGCGGGCCGACGGGTGGGCGCCGTGGCGGAGGCGCCGCACGGCGACGAACCGGCCTTCGTCAACTCCTACGAGTGGTCCAAGTGGGAGGCCGAGCGCCAGCTCCTGGCGACCGGAAATCTCCCGCTGTCCCTCGTGCGGCTCGCGACGATCGTCGCAGACGACGACGCAGGCGCGGTGACCCAGCAGAACGCGTTCCACAACACCCTCAAGCTGTTCTTCTACGGGCTGCTCTCGTTGTTGCCCGGTGATCCGGAGACGCCGCTCTACCTGGCTACCGCCGACTTCACGACCCGCGGGGTTGTCCACCTGTTGCGGCCGGAGTCTCCCGGCGGGGTCTATCACCTCGCGCCCGGACCGTCCGAGGTGCTCACCCTCGGTGACCTCATCGGGATCGCGTTCGACGCGTTCGAGGCCGACCCCAGCTTCCGGCGGCGCCGGTTGCTCCGGCCCGAGTTCTGCGACATCGAGAGCTTCCGCGGCCTGGTCGACGCGTCCAGAGCCCTGACGAACAGCCCGATGAGCCAGGGGCTCAGGTCCGTCGCTCCGTTCGCGGAGCAGATGTTCCTGCCGAAGGACTTCGACAACAGCCGCCTGCGCGCCACCTGGGCCGACTACGTCACGCCCCCGCCGCGGCACCTCGCCGAGGGCGCGTGCGCCTGGCTGGTCCGGACCCGATGGGGCCGAAGCGTGGCCGAGATCCGTGAGGAGAAATCGTGAACCTCAGTGAGAACGACCTGTGGCTGTTGAGCTACTACCGCAGCTCGGAGATCAACGGGGCGCTGTTCTTCGGCAGGGTCGCGCGCACGATGCGCCCGAGCAAGCTGCAGGCGGAGGTGACGCACCACTTCGCCGACGAGGCCCAGCACGCCCGGTACTGGACAGAGTGCATCAACGACCTCGACTGCGACCCGGTCAAGCTGCGCGGCTCGTACCAGGACCAGTACCTGCAGGCGGCCGGCATGCCGGCAAATCTCATGGAGGTCATGGCCATCACCCAGGTCTTCGAGAAGCGGGTGATCGGCCAGTACCACCAACACTTGAAGGCGCCCGGCCTTCATCCTCGGATCCGGCAGACGATCGAGCGGATCATGGAGGACGAGCGCTGGCACATCAAGTATGTCCGGGACGCGCTGACCGAGATGGAAGGCCGCTACGACGCCGCCCACGTCGCCGAGACGGTAGAGCGCTTCAGCCAGGCCGACCAGGAGGTCTACGCGAAGACGCTCGCCGAGTACGGCGAACGCGTCGCCTTCCTCCGCGCGGAGGCCGAGGCGCGATGACCGTCGAGGTGGGGTCTCTGCGCCGTGCGACCAGCGACTCGGACTCGGCGATCCGACCGCAGAACGCGATACCGGTGCTGCTGGTCGCGAGCGAGGCGTCGCTCGACGTCGGCGCCCTGACGGCGGGGGAGTCGACACAGCTGGCAGCCTTGCCCGGCGCGAGCCGCGGCGCCCTGTGGCTGACCGCGCGGCGGGCGCTGCGGCTCGCGCTCGCGGGCACCGGACGCCCCACGGACACCTCGGCGCACCGCTTCCCCAGTCCCGTCGCGTCGCTGTCGCACTCGGCCGACCTGGCGGTCGCGGCGGTGCTCGCGGCGGATCACGACGGTGTCGCGGGCGTCGGCGTGGACATCGAGCTCGACCGCGTGCCCGACCCCCGGACCGCGTCGTTCTTCCTGACCGAGTCCGAGCGCGGCTGGCTGGATTCCGTGCCGACCGACGAGGTGCCCGCCGAACTCACGCGGCTCTGGACCGTCAAGGAGGCGCTGTTCAAGGCGGATCCCGGGAACGCGGACACAGCGCTGCGCGACTACGAGGTCGCCGACCCGGCGGCAATGGACGGTCGAGCGACGCGTCCCGGCGAAATTGACTTTCAGTACGTCAGCCTCGCGCGTCCGCGCGGGGTCCTCAGCGTCGCGTTGGCGCTGTCAGAGTCTTGGAAGGTGGATCCGGTGCAGACCGTGGACTTCGACCTGATGGCGAGCCGCATCAGCTCGCTGATCTCGGTGCCGATCGAGCGGCTGGCTCCCGACGCCACGATCGCCGAACTCGTCCCAGACAGCTTCATGTTCATCGAGGTCGCAGTCGACCTCCAGGAGGAGTTCGACGTCATCCTCTCCCAACACGACCTCAGGGACGTGCACACGCTCGGCGACCTGGCGCAGCTACTGCGGTCCCGTCAGGCCGAGCAGGCCAATGTCTGAGCGCTTGGCCCTCGCCGTCCGGCGCCTGCGATGGCCGGTGTTGGCCGTGTGGCTGGCGGCGCTGGTCGCCGCCGGTATCGCGGCAGTGCCGCTGCCCGACCGGCTCAGCGGCGGCGGCTGGTACGTACCCGGCTCGGAATCACAGCAGGCGGCGGACGCGCTGCGGTCTGGATTCGTCGGGCGCGGCGCCAGCAACGTCACCTTGGTCGTGCGGGACGACCGGCACACCGCGCCGAGCCCGGCGTTCGACGAGCGCGTGGGCCGGGTCATGCGTGAGGTCACCGCTGACCGTCGGCTGAAGGTGTCCGGCACCTATGGATTTCTCGACGTGTCCACGACCGCGCGGGGCTCGTTCGTCGGCAAGGACCACCGCACCGCGATCACCGTCGTGGGCCTGCGGCTCGACGATGGGACGGCCCGGCGCGTCCTGCCGGCGGTGCAGGAGGACGTCGAACGCCGATACGGGGAGGACGGCCTGCGGGTCGCGTTCGTCAGCGCCGGGTCGTTCTGGGGGGAGATCAACAAGCTCAGCCAGGAGGGCCTGCAGCTGGCGGAGCTGATCACCTTCCCGTTGATCCTGCTCATCCTGCTCGTGCTGTACCGGGGCGTCGCCGCGGCGGTCGTGTCGTTCGTTGTCGGCGGGACCGCGATCGTGCTCGCCTTCGGCGTGCTGTCGTTGGTCGCGCAACGCTACGAGCTGTCGATCTTCGTGCAGAACGCAGCGACCATGATCGGCCTCGGCGTGAGCGTCGACTATGCGCTGTTCATGATCTCCCGATACACCGAAGAACTCGCTCGCGGCCGGGACTCCTTCGCGGCGCTCGCCATCACCCTGCGCACCAGCGGCGAGACGGTAGCGTTCTCCGGGGCGATCGTCATCCTGGCAACGTCCAGCCTCTTCCTGATCAACCTCAACGTCATTCACTCGTTGGCGCTGGGCGTGATCGTGGTGGTCGCGTTCGCGGTGCTGTCCAGCGTCATCGTGCTCCCGGCCGTGTTGTACCTGCTCGGCGACCGGATC
>Ga0126306_10000649_pt1 | contig 16876 bp, 15 predicted proteins | sample Plot27_FD_92592 | JGI IMG/M metagenome (GOLD analysis project Ga0126306, IMG submission 92592) | Serpentine soil microbial communities from UC McLaughlin Reserve, CA, USA - Plot27 | ecosystem: Environmental > Terrestrial > Soil > Grasslands | place: USA: UC McLaughlin Reserve, Lake County...
TCGCAAAGGATGATCCGCGCGCCCATGCTCACGAGCTTGTCGACGAAGAACAGGCGGTTCTCGAACATCTTCTCGAAGATCAGGATCGTGCCCCGCGCCTGGGTCGCGACCGCGAGGGCGATCGACGTCAGGTCGGCAGGGAACGCAGGCCACGGGCCGTCCTCGATCTTGGGGATCTGGTCGCCGATGTCGTCCTGGATCACGAGCTCCTGGCCGGCCGGGACACGCACGCTGGCGTTCCGGACCTCAACCTGGACGCCAAGGCGGGCGAAGGCCGGAAGCAGAGGCAGGAGGTCGGCCGGGACGACATCGTCGATGGTGAGCTCCCCGCCCGTCACCGCGGCGAGGCCGATGAAGCTACCGACCTCGATGTGCTCCGGCGCGATCCGCCACTCGCCGCCGCGGAGGGCCTGCACCCCTTCGACCCGCAGCACGTTGGAGCCGACGCCCTCGATACGCGCGCCGAGCGAGCCGAGGAAGCGGCAGAGGTCCTGGACGTGCGGCTCGCACGCGGCGTTGCCGATGATCGTCTCCCCCGCCGCGATCGAGGCCGCCATGACCGCGTTCTCCGTGGCCATAACGCTCGCCTCGTCGAGGAAGATCGAGCGCCCGCGGAAGCCGTCCGTCCGCATGTCGTAGCAGCCGTTGAGGTCGATGTCCGCGCCCAGCTCGGCGAGAGCGTGGATGTGCGGGTCTAGGCGGCGGCGCCCGATCACGTCGCCGCCCGGGGGCGGCACGGACGCGCGGCCGAAGCGGGCGAGCAGCGGGCCCGCGAGCAGGAAGGAGGCCCGGATGCGGCTGCAGAGCTCGGGATCGAGCTCGGTCTTGTGCGCGCCGGAGCTGTCGATGAGGAGATCGTTGGTGCCGGCCCACTCGACCTCGGCGCCGACGTCGGCCAGGAGCTCGCACATCGTCTCGACGTCGCGGATCCGCGGGACGTTGCGCAGGCTGACGGGCTCCGTCGCGAGCAGCGTGGCGGCGAGGATCGGCAGCGCGCCGTTCTTGTTTCCGGCTGCGCGGACGTGGCCGCTGAGGGGGCGGCCGCCCTCGATGACGAAGGACTGCATGAGTGTCTCGGCGACGAGCGTGTCGGGCATCGGGGTAGCCTAGACGAGGCTGTGGAGGTCACCCGCGAACGGGCCTGGGAGACGCTGACGCGTTACACGAAGAGCGAGGCGCTGCTGCGCCACGCACTCGCCGTGGAGGCGTCGGTCGGCTCGTATGCGCAGCGCTCCGGCGAGGACGAGGAGGTGTGGCGGGCGACCGCACTGCTGCACGACTTCGACTACGAGATCCACCCGACGCTCGACAGGCATCCTCAGGACGGCGCCGCGATCCTGCGGGAGGAGGGCTGGCCCGAGGAGGTGGTCGAGGCCGTGCTCTCGCACGCGGAGCACCTCGAGCTGCCGCGCGACACGCCGCTAAAGCGGACATTGTTCGCGTGCGACGAGCTGAGCGGGTTCGTCCACGCCTGTGGGCTCGTGCGGCCGACGGGGCTGGAGGGGCTGGAGCCGAAGTCGGTCAAGAAGAAGCTGAAGCAGCCGTCGTTCGCTGCCGGCGTCCACCGCGACGAGGTCTACGCGGGCGCTGAGCTGCTCGGGCTCGAGCTGGACGAGCACATCCGCAACGTGATCGCCGCCCTCCAGCCGATCGCGCCGGAACTCGGGCTCCGCACGGCGGCAGACGCGCCGGCGGCATAGCGCACGTCATCCCCGGACCCGGCCGCTTCGGCCATCGCCTCGGGGCCGGCCGCTGACCACCCACCGCCGTCGAGGCTAACGGCGAAATCCGCGTGCCTGTGTCACGCGGTGTGCCGCAAGCGTGGCTAGCGATCCACAGGCGCGCCGCCGTCGAGCGCGGCCACGAGCCGCTCGACGTCCTCGTCGCTCGTCCAGTAGCCGATCGACGCGCGTAGCCAGTTCAGGCCCGGAAGATCGCGGATCACCACACCGCGTTCCCAGGCGCGAGCCGCCAGCTTCGAGGCGTCGCCGTCGACCCGCCAGGAGATCAGCCCCGCATGGCCGGGCTCGGTAACCACGTCCACCCGCTCGGCCAGCCGTGCGCGCGCGTGCTTCGCCAGCTCGACCGCACGCTCGAACCTCCACTCCGGCAGGCCGCCGAGGGCAGCCTCCAAACCCACGAGCGACGCCGGCGGAATCCAGCCCGGGTCAAACCGCGCCGCGCCCGCCCGCACGGTGAACGAGCCGTCGGGCTCGAACCCGTCCTGCGCGAAGTAGCTCGGCTTCGAGATGCGCAACGCCTCCGGGTCGGACACATAGAGCGCGCCCGTCGCGTCGGGCCCGCACAGCCACTTCTGGCCGGACACGGTGTAGAAGTCGAACTCGCCGACCCGAACCGGCAGCGCGCCGACCGACTGGGCGCCGTCCACGAGCATCGGCAGCCCGGTCGCCTCCTTCAGCTCGCGGATCGGCAGCACGTGTCCCGTCGTCCACGCGACGTGCGACAACGCGAGCAGCCGCGTCTTCGGACCGACCTCGGCCCTGATGAGGTCGAACGCCTCCTCGGCCGGCCGGTCGCGAACCCGCGCCACCCGAACGCGCGCCTCGGACACGCCGAGCGGCCCCGCGAGGCCGAAATGCTCCACGTCGGTCGTCACGACTTCGTCGTCCGGCCCCAGATCAAGGCCGCCGAGGACGATGTTGCAGCCCTCGGTCGTCGAGCTCGTCAAGGCGACGTTCTCCACGGGGACGTGGATCAGCGCCGCGAGGGCCGCGCGCAGCCGCCCGCGCAGCTCGGTGACCTCGAGGAACTGCGCGATTCCGCCCCGACCGGCCTCGAGCTCCGCCGCGAGCCACGCAGCCATCGCCGCCGCCGTCCGCGTCGCGAGCGGCCCGACCGAACCCGTGTTGAGGTACGCGAGCCGCTCCAGCACAGGGAACTCGGCGCGAACCTCCTCGAACGTCATGCGATCGTGACGTCTACGGGTGAGTGGTCGCTGACGACAACCCCGTCCACGCGCCGCCGCGCGATCGGCCAACGCTCGGGAGCGGTTGCATCGGCACCGCGCACGAGGACGTGGTCGATTCCGTCCGCCGGCGGCGAGAAGCCCCAGTCGGAGCCCGTGATCTCCGCGAGCGTGAGCGAGCGCTCGGTGGTGATGTTGAAGTCGCCGGCCAGGACGCACACCTCGTGGGGCCTGGCCAGCGCGTCGGCGAACGTCGCCGCCCGCATCACCTCCGCGTCGGGGATGCGCTTGTCCTTCGACCCCGTCGCGTGGAAGTTGGTGATCGAGGCGACCCGCCCGTCGGAGAGCCCGGCGCGCACCGCCTGACACACCCGTCGCTCCTTGGCCCAGTAGAGCTCGTCCACGAGCGGCAGGCCGACCCAGCGCGCCTGGGCACGCCGGAAGCTGCGGGTATTGAGGACGATCGAGTCGTGTTCGAGCGCGCGTAGCCCGGGAGCGAGCAGGATCGCGTTCGCCTGCCCGGCGAACGCCCCGCGGAAGCGCGGAGGATCGAGCGCCGTCAGGCGACGGCCGACCTCCGCGGTCGACGGAAGCGGCCCGATCGACGGCCGCGCCGCCACCTCGCCGAAGACCGTCATCCCGCTCCACTTCCCCAGGCGCTCGAGCGCCCAGGGGGGCACCTCCTGGAGGCAGAGGACGTCGGGCTCGTCCGCGGTCGCGAGCTCGATCATGCGCTCGAGGAACATCCCGCGCGCGGGCGGATGCGAGCGGCCGTGAAAGACGTTCCAGGTTCGAACGAGCACGCGACTACTCTAGGCCCGTTGCGGATCGTCCTCGCCGACCCGTCTTCCTTCACGCTCGAGTACGACCACGAGCTCGCCTCGTCGCTGGCCCGCGCGGGCGCTGATGTCGAGCTCGCCACCTCGCGCTTTCGCTTCGGCGAGACGATCCCGCCGGAGGGGTATCGCCGGAATGAGCTCTTCTACCCGGTCAGCTCGCGCCTCTTCCGGCGTTCGCGGTTACGGCTGCCGCTGAAGGCGCTCGAGCACCCGCTCGGGCTCGCCCGCCTCGCACGCAGGCGCGCCGACGTCCTCCACCTGCAGTGGCTCGCCGCGCCGCAGATGGACGCGTGTCTTCTCCGCTCCGGCGCGCCGCTCGTGTTCACGGCCCACGACCTGCTGCCGCGCCGCACCGCCGGCAAGGTCGAACTCTGGCGCCGCCTCCTCGACCGCTTCGACCGCGTGGTCGTGCACAGCGAGCGGGGCCGCGAGACGCTGGCCGGGATCGGCGCCGATCCCGAGAGGCTCCGGGTGATCCCCCACCCCGTGTTCCCGAGCGATCCGCCGAGGCGCGACGACGGCCGCACCGTCCTCGCGCTCGGGATGATCCGCCCCTACAAGGGCCTGGGTGACGCGATCGAGGCCGTGAAGCGCGCAGACGGAGCGCGCCTGCTCGTCGCCGGCGAGGCGCTCGAGCCGATGGGGCCCTACCGGGCCGCGGCGGGCGATCGGGCCGAGTGGCGGCTCCGCTACCTCGGCAACCACGAGGTCGACACCGCGCTCGGCGAGTCGACCCTCGCGGTCTTCCCCTACCGGCCCGAGATCGACCAGAGCGGCGCGCTCCTGCGCGCACTGGGCGCAGGCGTCCCGGTCGTTGCCTACGACGTCGCCGGGCTGGCCGAGCCTGTTCGCCGCTTCGAAGCCGGCCGCGTCGTCGCGGCAGGCGACGTCGACGCGCTCGCAGGCGCGATCGCCGAGCTGATCCGGGACACGGATGCACTCGAGGCGGCTCGGGCCGGTGCGCGGCGCGCGCGCGACGAGCTGACCTGGGATGCGGCGGCGGCCGCGCACCTGCGGCTCTACCGCGAGCTCGTCCCGTGATCTTTCGCCGGCGCCGCTTCGCCGACGCGATCGAGCGCCAGCTGGACCTGTTCGAGCACGAGAACGCCGGGCTCCTCGGGCGCATCGCGGACGCCCGCGACGCGTACTCCGGCGCCGCGGACGACCCCGAGGAGCGCTATTCCGAGCTCCTCGGCCTGGTCGAGGTCGCCACCGACGAGCTCGAAGAGATGCGCGACGCGTACGCGGCCGCGCTCGACGGCGAGGCCGCAGAGGAGTACGAGGAATCGTTTGACCGGGCCTTCAGGAAGCGCTTCCCGATCCTGCGCGCCGGGGGTTGATCCGCTAGCGGTGCCCGAAGTGGTGCGCGGCGGGCAACGAGCCGCGCACGTCCGCACGCGAGAGACGGCGTGCGAGCGGCCCGAGCGTCTCGAGCTCACGAACGAGGACGTTGCGGGCCTCGCCCTCGCACTCGAAGCGGCCACGCGCGAGGATGAGCGGCTCGCCGCGAACGACGGCGCGGTAGCGCTCGTAGACGGACGGGGGCACGATCAGGTTCATCTGGCCGTGCTCGTCCTCGAGCAACATGAAGACGACGCCGTTCGCGGTCGCCGGGCGCTGGCGGGCGACGGTCATCCCGGCCACGGCGACCTGCGCCCGGTTCCGCGCTGCCCGGAGCTGCTCGCTCGAGAGGACGCCGCTCGGAAGATGCGGCCGCAGGAGCTCGAGCGGGTGGACGCCGACGGAGAGGCTCGTGCGCCGGTAGTCGGCGAGCATCCGCTCCCACGGCGTCTGTTCGGGCAGTTCAGGGGTCTTGGCGGTCGGATCGAGCGGTAGCGGGAGCTGGTGCTCCTCCCCGCGGCTCCCGGGAACGGACTCCGCCCGCGGGACCAGTCCGAGCTCCCAGAGCAGCGCGCGGCGTGAGCCGCCGAGGGAGTCGCAGGCGCCGGACGCGACGAGCGCCTCCACCTCGTCCCTGCTCAGCGGCGCGCGCTGGGCCAGCTCGACGACGGTCGTGAACGGCCCGGCGCGCTCGCGTTCGGCGACGAGCGCAGCCGCGTCGTCCTCGCCGAGCGAGTCGACGTACTCGAGCCCCACGCGCACGGCGTCGTCCTGCACCGCGCACTTCGCAGCGCTGCGGTTGACGTCCGGCGGCAGCACCTCCACCCCACGCCGCTGCGCGTCGCGGACGAGGGTCGACGGCGGGTAGAAGCCCATCGGCTGCTCGTTCAGGAGCGCGCAGAGGAACTCGGCCGGGTGGTGGTGCCGCAGCCACGCCGACTGGTAGGCCAGCAGCCCGAACGCGGCGGCGTGCGACTTCGGGAACCCGAACCCGGAAAAGGCGACGAGCTTGTCGTAGACCTCGTTCGCGAGCTCCACGGCGACGCCCTTGCCGCGCGCCCCCTCGACGAAGCGCTCGCGGTACGCCTCGAGCGCCGCCTCGCTCCGCTTGCGGCTCATCGCGCGGCGCAGCCCTTCGGCCTCTCCCACCGTGAACCCGGCCAGCGCCATGGCGACGTCGAGCACCTGGTCCTGGAAGACGACGACGCCGAGCGTGGAGCGAAGCGGCTCCTCGAGGAGCGGATGGTCGGCCGGCGGGACGTAGCCCGGGTCGTCGCGTAGCTTCTGGCGACGCTCGACGTAGGGATGGATCGCCTTGCCCTGGATCGGCCCCGGTCGCACGAGCGCGACCTGGGTCATGATGTCCTCGATCGTCTCGGGGCGCGTGCGCAGGATCACCTGCATCTGCGCGCGGCTCTCGATCTGGAAGTCCCCGACGGTGTCCGCCTTCTGGATCTCGGCGAAGACGTCCCTGTCGTCGAGCCGAATGCGTGAGAGGTCGATCGTCTCGCCGCGCAGCCTCGCAACCTTGTCGACGCAATCCTCGACCGCGGACAGCATCCCCAGGCCGAGCAGGTCGATCTTGAGGAAGCCTGCGTCCGAGCAGGAGTCCTTGTCCCACTGGCACATCTGCCGGCCGGCCATGGCGCACGGCATCACGGGGACGAGCTCGACGAGCGGGCGCGACGAGATCACCATCCCGCCGGGGTGCTGGGAGATGTGCCTGGGCAGGCCGGCGATCTCGCCGCAGAGCTCGCCGAACGCGCGCCACCGCGGCGACGCAAGGCGGCGTTCGGCCTCCGGTAGCAGCGCCAGCTCCTCCGCGACACGCTTCGCGTTCCAGCCGTCGGAGACGCGCGCGAGCCGCTCGAGCTCGCCGAACGGTAGGCCGAGCGCCTTGCCGAGGTCGCGGATCGCGCCGCGCGAGCGGTACGTGGCGAAGCTCGCGACGAGCGCCGCGTGCTCGCGGCCGTAGCGGTCCGTGACGGCGACGATCAGCTTCTCGCGGATGTCGCGCGGGAAGTCGAGGTCGATGTCGGGCACCGCCTCGAGCTCGCGGTTGATGAAGCGGCCGAGCGAGAGGTCGGCCGCGACCGGGTCGACGTGCGAGAGGCCCGTCAGGTAGCAGACGAGCGAGCCGACCGAGCTGCCGCGGCCGCGGCCCGGCGGGAGCGAGTGCCTCGGCGAGTCGCGACCGCGGACCTCGCGGGCGACCCCGCGCGCGAGCTCGAGCACCTCCCAGTGGAGCAGGAAGAAGCCGCTCAGCTTCAACTCGGCGATCAGCGCCAGCTCCTCGTCGAGGCGCTCTCGGGCGCGTCTAACTAGGACGCGTAGCGTTCCGCCGTAGCGCTCCTCGAAAGCGCGGTTGCAGACGCGGGCGAGCTGGACGTCGGCCGGGTCGGGCCCGTCGGAGAAGTCCGGGTAGCGGTAGCCGAGCTCCTGGGTGAGGTCGAACTCGAGCCGCTCGGCGAGCTCGAGGGTGCGCGCGACGGCGTCACGGTCGTCGGGGAAGCGGTCGCCGACGTCGGCCGGGTCGAGCAGGACGCCCTCGTGGTTTCCTCGGCGCTCGCGTTCGCTGCCCTCGAGCGAGGTGCGGTTCTTGATCGCCACGAGTGCGTCCTGAAGCGCCGCTCGCGAGACGTGATGCGCGTGCGCGTCGCCGGTGACGACGGTCGCGACGCCGAGCGTCTCGGCGAGGTCGCGAAGCCGGGCGTTCCGGCGCGCGTCGCCTCGCTCGTACGGGCGCTGGAGCTCGACGTAGAAGCGGTCGCGCCCGAAGGCGGCGGCGAGCCGGGCGGCCGCGTTCGGGTCGTGGACGGCAAGGCCATGGCGTGCGCAGCCCGACAGGCAGACAAGGCCCTCGTTGAGCTCCTCGAGCAGCGTCTGCTCGAGCGCCGGAGGCAGCAGCTCGGTCTCGCGGCCCGGTAGCCGGGTGTGCCTGTGCGCCTCGGTGAGAAGCCGACAGAGGTTGGCGTAGCCGCGCGCGCTCTCGACCAGCAGCGTGACGTGCGAGCCGTCCGCGAGCGTGACCTCGGCGCCAGTGATCGGCCGGACGCCGAATGCCTTCGCCGCGTGCGCGAACTCGAGCGAGCCGTGGAGGCCGTCATGGTCCGTGATGGCGAGGGCGGAATAGCCGAGCTCGGCCGCGCGGGCCGCCAGTTCCTCGGGATGCGAAGCGCCGTCGAGGAACGAGTACGCCGAGTGCGCGTGCAGCTCGACGTACGGCGCGCTTCGCGCGGTGCTCGGCCTTCCCACCGGTCGCTCGTGGCGTCGCTCAGTGTGAGGCACCTCGTACGGCCGGTCGCCGAGACCCGGGTGCTGCGTGCGTGGGAGCCCTTCGACCACTTACGCTCCGCGCCGATGAACGCTGTCGTCTCCCGCCCCGGCGAGGGCGAGCGGCTCGACGCCGAGCACCTGATCAAGCTGGCGTTGCCGGAGCTCGACGTCCTGGAGTTCACGGTCGGCGTCGACTACGAGGGGCCCGGGCCCCACTTCCACGAGCAGCATGTCGACGCGTTCGTCGTCCTCGAGGAGGAGCTCGTGTTCGAGGCCGGCGAGGACACGGTGCGCGCGTTGCCGGGGACGAGCGTCTGCGTGCCGCCGGGCGTCGTCCACTCGTTCACGACCGCGGAGGGCAAGGGCGCACGCTTCCTCAACGTCCACGCGCCCGGAGGCTTCAGCGGCTACCTGCGCGCGCGGATCGCCGGCGGGGATCCAGAGCCGACGGACTTCGACATCCACGACGTCGAGGAGGCCGGCGGCCCCGGAGCCGCGATCGTCGCCGCGGACGGCGAGGGCGTGCGCTCGGTGATGCCGGCGAGCGCGAGCTCGATCACGATCCGCGCGGAGAGGCCCGAGGTGTCCCTGCTCGAGCTCGCGGTCGAACCGGCTTGGAGCGGCGTGGCCCTCCACCATCACGACGACCACGTCGACACGTTCTTCGTGCTCGACGGCGAGGCCGTCTTCCTCCAGGAGGGCAAGGAGGTGCGCGCCGAGGCCGGGACGCTCATCTCGGCGCCGATCGGCGTCGTGCACGGGATCGGCCGCGTAGACGCCCCGGCGCGGTTCCTCAACCTGCACACGCCGGACGGCGGGTTCGCCGCCGGGGTCAGACGCCGCGCTGGCTGAACCAGCAGCCCTGTTCCTCATCGCGGAAGACGACGGTGTTTTCGCCGGTCTCGAGGACGACCTCGAAGTAGCGACGGTCGACGGGGTCCTCCGTCCACCAGCGGTCGACCACACGCCACTCCTCGCGGACGAACGCCACACCCTGGCGGTTCACACGGGCAGGAGAACCGTCGACCCGGGCCTCGACGAGGGCGGGCCGCGGCTCATTTACTCGTCCCGCGCGACGAGCAGTGCGCGCTGTTCGGGAATCCGTGACCAAGGCGCCACCTCCACCACTGTGCAGACCGCGCCGCCGCCGGTGCTCGCACGCACCTGACGGAGGCCTTCGCCAAGCCGGGACGCGAGCTCGTCGCCCTCGGGCTTGACCAGCTCGAGCTGTCGACCCGTCGAGCTCGCGAGCGCGACCGCCTCGAGCTTGAGCGCTACGACGGGCGCCGGCAGCTCGGCCAGCTTCGGCCCGAGCGCTACGCGAAGGCGGTCGCGCTCCGCGTTGGGCTCGCGCAGGGTCAGCGTCCGCCGCCAGGAGCCGCCGCCGACGAGCCGCGCCGACAGCGCAAGCTTGCGGACGAGCCGGTCGGCGCGCTCGGGCCGTGCGAGCAGCGCGTCGAGCAGAACGGTGAGCGCCCGACGGAGGGTGAGCTCGTTCCCGACGGCCTCGGGGAACTCGAGCACCTCGGCGAGCTCGGCGGCAGGCTTCCGTGCGCGGACGCGTCTCCCCTGCGCCCCCCGCGCGACCTCCCACGCCTTTCGCCCGTCGGTGCCCAGCCGCTCTCCGACCGCGGCCGCGGGAAGCGCGGCGAGGTCGCCGACCCGGCGGATGCCGAGTTCGGCGAGCTCCTCGCGGCGGCGCTCGTCGAGCGGCAGCAGCTCCAGCGGCAGCGGGGCGAGGAAGCCGGCGGTGCGGCCGTCGTCGACGACGAGCGCCTGGCCTGGCCGAGCGACGTTCGCGGCCGCGAGGGCCGCGAACCGCCGCTCGGCCGCGCCGGCACGTGGATCCCAGCTCGCGCCCACGGCGGACAGAGCGCGGCGGAGCGCCCCCTCGACGCCGCCGTAGAGGCGCTCGACGCCGCGTGTCTCGAAATACGCACAACCCTGCCCAACCGGTTCTACGGCGATGCCGACGTCCTCCACCCTGCGGACGATCTCCTCCCAAGCCTGCTCGGCTCCGGCCGGGTCGGGCTCGACGAGCGCGAGCGAGGGGCAGGTGGCGAGCGCCTCCCCAAGACGCATGCCGGGCCTGACTCCCGCCGCCTCGGCCGCCGCCGTCACCGGCCCGATCACAGGTTCCTCTCCCTCGACCGGCGCGAGCGCGGCAGGCGTGAGCGCGAGCGCCGGCCGGACACGCAGCGCCGCGCGAAGCTCGAACCCCGGGATGACGATGCAGGCGATCATGGGAACGTATGTTCTACACGAACACACGTTCGCCTGTCAAGTGACCGTTTAAACGTGCGCTGCTATGGGGATCCCGGCGCGCTCGGCGATCAGGTCGACGAGCCGCTCGAAGGGATCGAACCCGACGATCTCAAGCGCATTCGCGACGAAGTTCGACAGCGCGTTGACGTCGTAGAACGTCGGCGTGCCCGTCCGCGCGTCGACCAGGTACTCGACGCCGCCGAGGTCCATTCCCGCGGCCTCGACGATCCGCTTCGCGTCCTCGACTACGTCGGCGGGCGGGTCGAACGCCTCGATCGGCAGCCCGCGACCCGAGACGCCGTCGGCGATCCCCGGCAGCTCGCAGTAGTCGGCCGGGCAGAGGTTGAAGCTCCCGGGCAGCAGAAGGATCCGGATCGCGTACAGAAAGCGGCCGTCGAGGATCTCGATCCGGACGATCGCGTCGCCCGCGGCTGGCAGCTGCTCCTGCACGAGCGCCGTTCCGTCGACACCGAGCTCGATCGTGGCCTCCGCGAGCTGATCGGGCGTCGCGAACGAGACGATCCCCGCGCCGCTCCCGCCCACGTTCGGCTTGACGAGAACCGGGAACTCGAGGTCGCGCGCCGCCTCGACCACCCGCCGGGGATCGTCGATCACGCGCGTGCGTGGGTGCGCGACGGCAAGGCGCGCGAAGAGCCCAATCTGCCTTGCCTTCGAGAGCTCGATCAGATAGGCGTCGTGACCGTTCAGCACGGGCGTGCCGATCTCCTCGAGGTAGGCGAGATAGTCGAGCGTCGAGAACAGCGCCCGCTCGTGGCCGCGCGTCCAGCTCGACGGGCTCATGCGGTTGACGACGAGCGAGTAGCGCCGTTCGCGGTCGGCGGGGTCGAACGCGAGCTCGGCCGCGTGGATGCGCTCGTACGGGATATCGCGGCGCTCGAGCTCCTCGAACAGCGGCACGAACCACTGCGGGTGCTCGTACAGGATCCCGACGGGCCTCACGTCCGGCTCAAACGACACCGTTCCGAACGGCATTCCGACCGCTTACGGTTGCTCCAATGAAGGAGCGAATGCTGCGCGGCGAGCTCTACATCGCCGAGGACCCCGAGCTTGCCGCCGAGCACGCCCACGCCCAGTGGCTGCTCGAGCGCTACAACGCCACGCGTCACACCGAGCAGAACGAGCGCGACCGCCTGCTTCGCGAGCTGCTCGCCGAGGTCGGTGAGGGCGTCGTCGTGAAGCCGCCGTTCCGCTGCGACTACGGCAGCCAGATCTCGATCGGCGCCCGCACCTTCGTCAACTACGGCTGCGTGATCCTCGACGTCGTCCCGGTTCGGATCGGCGCCGCCTGCCAGATCGCGACGGGCGTCCAGCTGCTCGCCGCCACCCATCCCATCGACCCGGAGCCGCGGCGCGAGGGCTGGGAGTACGGCCAGCCGATCACGATCGGCGACAACGTCTGGCTGGGCGGCGGGGCGATCGTCTGCCCGGGCGTGACGATCGGCGACGACACCGTCGTCGGAGCGGGCGCGGTGGTCACGCGCGACCTTCCGTCCCGCGTCGTCGCGGTCGGGAATCCCGCCAGGGTGCTGCGCGCGATCGACGGCTAGTGCCCTTTCAGGTGATGCTGCCCCGCTTCTGGGTCGTGAGCATCAAGCCAGGGGCCGCACTCGCCCGCGTCAAAGGCTCTTTGCAGCCTTTGCAAGGGCGAGGGTGGTTCCTGGCGCCGCGTGATCGCGGGCCAGAAGCAGGCGTGTATTGCCTGAGAGGGCACTAGGTGCGAATCGCGCGGCGACTCGCGCTGGGACGGCTGATCTCCCTCACCGGCGGCTCGGCTGCCTACATCGCCCTGATCGCCGCCGTGTACGACCAGACGGGCTCGGCTGCCTGGGTCTCGGCCGCGCTCTTCGCGGGAGTGGTCGGCACCGTCCTGGCGGCCCCGTTCGCCGGCTGGCTCGGCGACCACTACGACCGCCGCGCCGTCATGGTCGCCGCCGATCTCGCCGCCGCGGCGGTCGCGACCGCGATGGCGCTCACCGGCGAGCCCGCGGCGCTCGTCGTCCTGCTCGGCCTCTCCGCGGTGGCGCAGAGCCCCTTCGAGCCTGCTTCGGCGGCGGCGATCCCGAACCTCGTCGCGCCGTCTGACGTCGCGCGCGCCAACTCGCTTGTCGCTGCCACCGGCTCCGCCGGCTACCTGGTCGGCCCGCTGCTGGGCGGCGTCGTGCTGGGCCTGAGCGCGTCCCCGGCCACGCTGTTCGCCGTCGACGCGGCGACGTTCGTGGTCTCGGCGATCCTCGTCGCGAGCGTTCGGACGCCGTTCGGCCGCGGCGCCACCGCCGAGCATCCCGGTGTCCTCGCCGGCGCTCGCGTGATCCTCGACGAGCGGTCGCTGCGCCTGGTGGTCGGCGCGGGCATGGCGTCGCTCGTGGGAATCGGGATCGTCCACGTGGCCGCCTACCCGCTCTCGACCGAGCTCGACGCCGGAACCGAGGGCTACGGCGCGATGACGGCACTCGTGGGGGGCGGCGGCGTGCTCGGCGCGATCCTCGCCGCCCGGGTGCTCCGGGCCGGTCCCGAGCGCGTCCTGGTCGCCGCGTTCGCCACGCAGGCAGGCGGCCTCGTGATCGTGGGCGGCGCTCCGGTGATCGCGGTTGCGCTCGGTGGCCTGGCGCTCGCCGGCGCCGTCGGCGGCATGGGCGACGTCGCGACGACGACGTTGATGCAGAGCCGCTCGCGCGACGAGGTCCGCAGCCGCGTCTTCGCGGCGCAGGACGGCGCGGCCCACGTGGCCTACACCGTGGCAGCTCTCGCCGGCGGCCTGATCGTCGAGCTGGTGAGCGCGCGCGGAGCGTTCGCGTGCGCGGCGGCCTGCGCAGCCGCCGGCGCCCTGATCGCCGTGCGGCTTTCCACAGTGGAAAAGGCTGTGGAAAACCCCTAGGAGGAGACGAGCTCGGCAGCCGGCCCCACCATGCGGGAGAAGCGTGGAACCGTCGTGACCGTGTCCACCTGGGAGCACCACTCGATGTCTGCCTCGAGCCCCGGCGGCCCGTAGGTGCGTGCGTTGATTCCGTCGATCGGCCGCGGGAAGCGGTCGGCGATCACGCCGGATGCGATCGCTGCGTCGGTCGGCGTCGCGCCGTCGAGCCGCCGCACGATCCGGCCTGCGCAGTAGGCGTCGTCGATCGCGAACGCCCCCTGGAACGCGGCGCAGAGGACGACGGCGTCCAGGCCGTGCGACCGGACGGCGTCGGCGACCGCCCCGAGGTTGAGCAGGCTGCCGAGCAAGACCTCCTCGCACCGCGACACCGCCTCCAGGATCGTCCGCGTGCCGTTGGTGGTCGAGAGAATCGCCGTTGACGCCTTGGGTTCCAGGAACTCCCGCGGTGAGGCGCCCAGATCGAAGCCCTCGATCCGGACGGCGCTCCGCTCGCCGCCGAGGACGGCGTCCCCGATCTCCTCCTTGAGCCGCCGTGCGTCCTCGACCTCGGCACAGCAGAGCACCCGCGCGTAGCCGGATGCGAGCGCCTGCGCGATCGTCGACGTCGCGCGCATGACGTCGACGACGACGCCGACCTCAGCGCGCCCCGCCTCGGCCGGCGTGAAGGCAACGTCTATCCGCACCCGGCCACTACGCTACTCGGCGTGACCGAGCCGGCGCCGATGTACTGCTACCGGCACCCCGACCGCGAGACCGGCGTCACGTGCTCGGAGTGCGGGAGACCGATCTGTCCCGACTGCATGGTCTTTGCGCCGGTCGGGATTCGCTGTCCTGACCACGCGAGCCAGGCTCAGGGGGCTGCGCGGGTGACCGAGGGGGTGCGGCGCGCGAGCTACGCGGGCACGGGCGCTCTCGTGACCAAGGCGCTCGTCGCGATCAACGTGGGCGTCTACCTGCTCGAGCTCGGGACGGGCGGGAACATCAACGGAACCGGCAACGAGATCTACCGGAACGGCGTGCTCTACGGGCCGCTCGTGGCGGACGGCGAGTGGTGGCGGCTCTTCACCCCGATGTTCCTGCACTACGGGCCGCTTCACCTCGGGCTCAACATGCTCGCGCTCTGGTGGTTCGGCTCGGCGGTCGAGCAAGTGCTGGGTCGTGGGCGCTACCTCCTCCTCTACCTCGTCTCGGGCGTCGCAGGGTCAGCCGGAGCGCTGATCGCGAGCCCTGATTCGTTGACGGTTGGTGCCTCGGGCGCCATCTTCGGGATCCTCGGTGCCGCGTTCGTGCTCGAGCGCCAGCGGACCTACGTCCTGGGCGGCGGTGCGGGGATGCTGATCGTCCTGAACCTCGTCTTCTCGCTCGCAGTCCCCGGGATCTCGATCGGCGGCCACCTGGGCGGGCTAGCGGGCGGCGCGCTGGGCACGCTGGCGCTCTCGCGCTTCGGTCGTGGGCATGCGATTTACGGCCGGCCGGGACTGGTCGGGGTCGTAGGCTTGCTCGCGATCGGCGTCGCAAGCCTGGCCGTGGCGTTCTGGGCGGCGCAGGGAACGGTGTGAGGCGCGTCGCGCTCCTCGCCGCGGCGTAACCTTTCGGGTTACCGGCTGCAACAGATGAGCGTGGGACGCGAGCAGGACCTCGTGCAGGCGGCGCTCGGGGGCGACCCGGCGGCTTTCGCGGCGCTCGTCGCACCGGCGCGTAGCCGCATGATCGCGGTGACTGCGCGAATCGTCGGCGCGGACGACGCCGAGGACATCGTTCAAGAGGCGTTGATCCGGGCGTTCCTCGGCTTGTCGCGGTTGCGCGAGCCGGAGCGGTTCGAGGCCTGGTTGACCGCCGTCGCGGTGAACGTCGCAAAGATGTGGCTGCGGAGCAGAGCTTCGCAAGCGCGCCGTGCGCTCGCGGCGGCTTCGTCGGGACGAGCCTCACCGGAGGAGCGGGAGCTGCTCGACGTTGTCCGCGAAGCGCTCGAGCTCTTACCCGTCGGGCAACGCGACGTCGTGCTGATGCATTACATCGACGACTTGTCGTGCCACGAGATCGCCCAGCTTCTCGACACGACGCCCGCGGCGATCCGCGTTCGTCTGCACCGTGCGCGAAGACAGCTACGCCGCGACCTCGCGCCGCTCGCCCCCGCGCCGTTTCCTGCGCCCAGAAAGGAGCTGCCGATGGTGGACGTCAAGGTCGAGGATGTCGTGGTGCGGGTCGCGCCCGACGATCCCTCCAGGATCATTCTCGAGACCCCCGCAATCATCCTGCTGAAGGAGAAGGCCGGCGAGCGCTCGATGCCGATCTTCGTCGGCCTACCGGAGGGCGCGAGCCTGGCCGCCCCGCTTGGCAACGAAACGTTTCCTCGGCCGGCAACGCCCGATTTGACGATCGACCTCTTGCGGGTCGCGGGCGCAAGCATCGAGCGGATCGCGATCACGAGCATCCGCGAGAACACGTTCTACGCACGCATCGCGATCAACGGCCAGGACGTTGATGCGCGTCCGAGCGACGCGATCAACCTGGCCGTCCGCGTGGGCGCGCCGATCCTGATCGAGGAGGGTCTACTCGACGATTACGGCCTCGGGGAAATGACGCTCGTGCAGAAGGTAGAGCATGAGGCAGCGCGGATCGGCCTCATGATCCCCGCCGGCGAATGGAAGTCGCTTTCGATGGAGCTCGTCCTCGCTCTGCAGGTCATGACGCGTGGCCGTAGGCCCTCCTAGTTCACGTCGTCGCGGATCACGAGCACCGCTCCGACGGCACCGACGAGTGCGATCCAGGCGAGCGAGGCGAGGATTCCACCCGTTCGCGAGAGGCCGTCATGGCCCTCGAAGATCGCGCCGAGCGCTGCGCCGGGCAGGTAGTCGCCGTACTGGTGGAGGAGCGAGCCGAACAGCGGCTCGGCGATGAGAAACCACACGACTGCCGCCACGATCGCGGTGACCTGGTTTCTCGTCACCGCGCCGATGGCGGCCCCGAGGCCGCTCCAGAGCGCGCAGCCGATCAGCGTCGCGCCGAGGATCTCGGTCACCGACCCGTCGAACGGCGGGACGCCCGCGTCCTTGACCCCGAGCGCGAGCCAGCCCACGACGACGTTGACGACGACGCCCGCGACGGCGAAGGCGAGCCCGAGCAGGATCGCCGCGACGAGCTTGGCGAGCAGAACACGCTCACGGCGAGGCGAGACGAGGAACGTCGCCGTGATCGTCCCGTGTCGGTACTCGCCGGCCGTCACCGTGACGCCGAGCATCAGCACGAGGATCACGGCCGCGGCGGCGGCGCCGAACGGCGCCTCGGGCGAGAGGCGCAGGTCGGTGACGTCGGTCTGCGAGACGACCGCGA
>Ga0126306_10000650_pt1 | contig 16861 bp, 18 predicted proteins | sample Plot27_FD_92592 | JGI IMG/M metagenome (GOLD analysis project Ga0126306, IMG submission 92592) | Serpentine soil microbial communities from UC McLaughlin Reserve, CA, USA - Plot27 | ecosystem: Environmental > Terrestrial > Soil > Grasslands | place: USA: UC McLaughlin Reserve, Lake County...
CTCCGAGATGCTGGTCGACGGCTTCCTCGACCTCATGGACGCCGGCGTCATCGCCCGCCGCGCCTACGACACGGTGGAGGCGCAGCTCCGGGCCGACGCCGGCGAGCCGGCGGACGAGGGCCCGGAGGCGGCGCGGGGCCACCTCATCCACGCCGCCTTCTTCCTCGGGCCGCGCGGCTTCTACGAGCGCCTGCGGGCGCTGCCCGACGCCGAGCGCGACCTCATCGGCATGACCGGCGTCCGCTTCACGAACACGCTCGACGGCGACCGGGCGCTCAAGGAGCTGCAGCGGCGGGACGCCCGCTTCCTCAACACCGCGCTCCAGGTCACGCTGGGCGGGGCCGTGCTGTCCGACGCCGTGGACCCGGGCCGCGTGGTGAGCGGCGTCGGCGGCCAGCACGACTTCGTGACCATGGCCCAGGCCCTGCCGGACGGACGCGCCGTGACGATGGTGCGCGCCACCCGGACGAGCGGGGGCCGGCCCGCGTCCAACATCGTGTGGGACAGCAGGCACGTGACGATCCCCCGCCACCAGCGCGACGTCGTCGTGACCGAGTACGGCATCGCCGACCTGCAGGGGCGCTCGCAGGGCGACGTGGCGGCGGCACTGGTCGAGGTGGCCGACGCCCGCTTCCAGCGCCAACTCGTGGCGGCCGCCCGGGGCGCCGGCATCCTCCCGGACGACTACCGCGTGCCCGACCACGCCCGCCGCAACACGCCGGAGGGCCTGGCCGTGCGGCTGGGGCCCCATCGGCCGGTCCTCCCGTCCCTGCCGTTCGGGAGCGACCTCACGCCCGAGGAGCTGGCGCTGGCCCGGGCCCTGCGCCACGTCGCCGGGCTGGCGTCCCTCCGGGCCTGGCCTGCGGTCGACCTGGCCCACGCCCGGGCCGTGGCGGCCGCGCCCCCGCCCACCGCCGCCCCCTTCCTCGCCCGCATGGGCCTGGAGCGGCCCCGGTCGCTGCGCGAGCGGGCGTGGCGGCGCCTGGTCCTCTACGGCCTGTCCGCCACCGGCGCCCTCACACCGGACGCGTAGCGGCCGGCACCGGGCCGGCCACTAGGTTGGCCCGCCGATGGCGCCCGACCCCGACGACGTCGACGCCGGCTACCCCGACCCCGACGACCCCCACTGGCGGCAGCTCACCCTCCGCGAGACCGCGTTCTGGTACGGCCTGGCGGGGGTCACCTACCTCGCCGCCTCCGTGGTGGAGAAGGGGCTGCTCAACTGGGTCATCGGCCCGGTGTGGCTGGTCGCCGTCGTGTGGTTCGGCCCGTTGCTGGCCGATCGGCTGCGGGGCCGTGGTCGCCGTGTCGACGGGGGCCCCGGATGAGCTGGGGCGCCCACCAGTTCGAGATCTACGCCGTCCACGCCCACCTGCCCAAGAAGATGATCGGCAAGGTCAGCTTCTTCGGGATCTGGCTGGGCGACTTCACCCCCGACTTCCTGTCGAAGTTCTGGGTGTACGGCATCACGATCGGCGACCGGCACTACGGCTCCTCGATCCCCCACCAGTGGCACCGGGGCTGGCCCGGCATGGGCTTCACCCACACGCTGTTCGCGGGCGTCGTCATCGGCGCGCTCCTGTGGCTGTGGAGGCGCAACCGGGCGCTCACCGTCGGCTACGTGCTCGGCTTCGCCGCCCACGCGCTGACCGACGTCAACGACAGCGTCGGGACGATGCTGCTGTTCCCGTTCACGACCGAGAACTGGACGGTCCGGACCTGGTCCTACGCCGCCACGATCGAGGGCGGGAAGTACCTCGACGCCGCCGCCTACTACTCCAGCCTGGGCCTGGTCATGGACCTGTTCTGGCTGGTCGTCGTGCTGTTCTCGTGGCGCGTCCTGACCCGGGAGTACTGGCGGGCCCAGGTCGTTCCCGCCGACGCCCACGGATGGGCGTGGCTGGGGAGGTACATGCCCGAGCGGGCGTTGCTGGCGCTGTACCGGGCGACGTTCTTCTACGGTTTGTGCCGCGTGATCGCCTGGTCGACCTGGGCCCACCTGATCGCCCGCCCCGTCATCGACGGGGTCGAGCGGTTCGGGTACCCGTTCGACTTCTCCTGGACCGGCCCGTGGTGGATCGGTGCCCGCAGCCTGCCCCACGTGCCGATCTGGATGGTCCCGATCGGCGTGGCGGCGCTGCTGGCCGCGACCTACTGGGCGTTCGCCAGGCTGTGGGAGCCGATGGGCGAAGCCGAGGAGCGCCGCAGGAAGGCCCGCGCCCCCGTCTGAGCGCCGGCGCCGACGGCCACGCGCTCGTCGGCCCGCTCGACCGCGTCGGCGCCGAGGACCTCGACGGGGTCGAGGTCGAGCCGCCGCAGGAACGACACCGTCCGCACGTCACGGGCGACGGGGTCGGGGGCGTCGACCAGGCCCAGGTCGGCCAGCGCGCGGTGCACGGGCGCCTTGGCCACGGCCGCGGCGAGCGCCACGTGGGCCACGACGACTTCCCCCTGGGACAGGCAGTTCGCGCACATGGACGCGACTGTAGGCCCCCGCGTCGCCGCGGGGGCCCTCGTCGGGCGGTGCGGGCCAGCCCGGGAGCCGACCCGTCGTCAACCGATGCCCGTACCGGGCAGTTTCTCGAGCGTCGCCGTGTCGTCGTCGACCGACGACGTGGAGGGCGTGGACGACGTGGACGTCGAGGGGCCGGAGGACGCCGACGGCGTGGACGACGTCGACGGCACCTTGGATGCCACGGCGTCGCCGGCGCGCTCTGCGGTGCCGACCACCTTCTCCTCGACGGCGTCGGTGACCTTGGCGGCGCTGCGCGAGACCGTGTCGGTCACGCGTTGCAGGCGAGGGTTGGCCTTCACCTTGGTGAGCGCCTCGTCGAGCTGCTTCTTCCGTTCTTCTTCGGGTAGTGAGCCGTACCAGTAGCCGGCTGCGAACCCGATGGCCAGTCCGAGCTTGAACCTCATCGCGAGCGCTTACCCGCGCGCGCACGGGCCGAGACGCGATGAAGGCGAGGCCGCGAGGACCTCGCCTTCACCACAGAACTGTCGAAAAGACCCGCTCCGGCTCGCTACTACCGGGAGGGACGAGGCCCCGGCACCGATGCAGACGGTGAGCTGGTTGGACTCCACCGAGTGGTCCGACTAGCCGCTCAGCGGCCAGCTACCTCCAGGGTCCCATAACAACAAGCACTCATGTGATGGACCACCTCCTTCCTCTGGTAGCGGGCAGGCTATCAACGCCTGCCCGCACCACAACCCCGATTCCGGGCGACAGGACGGGGACTACATCATCCCCATGCCGCCCATGCCACCCATGGGGTCGCCGCCACCAGCGGGGGCGGCCGACGGCGGCTCGGGCTTGTCGGCCACGAGGGACTCGGTGGTGAGCACCAGGCCCGCGATCGAGGCTGCGTTCTGGAGCGCGGCGCGGGTCACCTTGGCCGGGTCGATGACGCCGGCCTTGAGCAGGTCCTCGAGCTCGCCGGTGGCGGCGTTGAGGCCGACGGCCCCGGTCTCGCGCTCGATCTGCTGGACCCACACGGCCCCCTCGAGGCCGGCGTTGGCGGCGATGAGCCGGGCCGGGGCCTCGAGCGCCTTCCACACGGTGCGGGCACCGGTGGCCTCGTCGCCCTCGAGCGACTCGACGACCTTGGCCACGGCGGCACGGGTGCGCAGCAGGGCGGTGCCGCCGCCGGCGACCACACCCTCCTCGATGGCCGCACGCGTCGCCGATAGGGCGTCCTCGATGCGGTGCTTCTTCTCCTTGAGCTCGACCTCGGTGGCCGCGCCGACCTTGACCACGGCGACGCCGCCGGAGAGCTTGGCCAGCCGCTCCTGGAGCTTCTCGCGGTCCCAGTCGGAGTCGGTGTCGTCGATCTCGCGCTTGATCTGGGCGATGCGGCCCTGGATGTCGGCCGCGGAGCCGGCACCCTCGACGATCGTCGTCTCGTCCTTGGTGACGATGATCTTCTTGGCCCGGCCGAGCAGGTCGAGGGTCACGCCGTCGAGCTTGAGGCCGACGTCCTCGCTGATGACCTGGCCGCCCGTGAGGGTCGCCATGTCGCCCAGCATCGCCTTGCGGCGGTCGCCGAAGCCCGGGGCCTTGACGGCGACCGAGTTGAAGGTGCCGCGGATCTTGTTGACGACGAGCGTGGCCAGGGCCTCGCCCTCGACGTCCTCGCCGATGATGACCAGCGGGCGGCCGGCCTGCATCACCTTCTCGAGGACGGGCAGCATCTCCTGGACCGAGCTGATCTTGCCCTGGTTCAGCAGGACGTACGCGTCCTCGAGGACGGCCTCCTGCCGGTCCTGGTCGGTCACGAAGTAGGGCGACAGGTAGCCCTTGTCGAACTGCATGCCCTCGGTGAAGTCGAGCTCCATGCCGAAGGTGTTCGACTCCTCGACGGTGACCACGCCGTCCTTGCCGACCTTGTCGATGGCGTCGGCGAGGACCTCGCCGATGGCCGGGTCGGCGGCCGAGATGGCGGCGACCTGAGCGATCTCGCTCTTGTCGTCGATCTCCTTGGCCAGCTCCTGGATCGACTCGACGGCGGCGGCCACGGCCTTCTCGATGCCGCGCTTGAGGCTCATCGGGCTGGCGCCCGCGGCCACGTTGCGCAGGCCCTCGTGCACCAGCGCCTGGGCCAGCACGGTGGCGGTGGTCGTGCCGTCACCCGCGATGTCGTTGGTCTTGGTGGCGACCTCCTTCACGAGCTGGGCACCCATGTTCTCGAAGGGGTCGTCCAGCTCGATCTCGCGGGCGATCGACACACCGTCGTTGGTGATCGTCGGGGCGCCCCACTTCTTGTCGAGCACCACGTTGCGGCCCTTGGGGCCGAGCGTCACCTTGACCGCATCGGCCAGCTTGTTGACGCCGGCCTCGAGGGCGCGACGGGCCTCGTCGTCGAACTTGAGGATCTTGGGCATGCGTTACTTCTCCACCTTGGCGAGTACGTCACGGCCCGCGAGGATCAGCAGATCCTCACCGCCGACGGTGATCTCGGTGCCGCCGTACTTGCTGTAGACGACGGTGTCGCCCACGGCGATGTCGAGGGGGATCAGCTCGCCGGTCTGCTCCGAACGCTTGCCGGGGCCGACGGCGAGGACCTCGCCCTGCTGCGGCTTCTCCTTAGCGGTGTCGGGGATCACGAGGCCACTGGCGGTGGTCTCTTCGCTCTCCCCGGGCTTGACGACGATGCGATCGTCGAGGGGCTGCAGGCTCATGCCGGTGTCGCCTCCGTTGGCGTTGCGTGGCCAGCCGTCGGCGACCCGAACGGTCGCGCTGGGCTAGCACTCTCGATGTACGACTGCTAACCCTACGTCGCACCGATTAGCACTCGCAACAGGCGAGTGCCAAACTTCGTACGGCTGCTAGACAAACCCTCGGGGTAGGCCGACCCCGTGGGGAGGGACCAGCCGTTGAGGAAGCCGCTCGCCATCGCCGCCGTCGTGCTGCTGTCCGCCCTGGGCGCTTGCTCGTCCGCCGACGACGACCCCACGGACGACACGTCGGGGGCCACGACGGCCGACTCCTCCGACGGCTCGTCGGGCGAGGGCACCGTCGAGGGCCCGTCGGTCGGCGACGACGAGGCCGGGGACGACGAGGCCGGGGACGACGCGTCCGGGGACGACGCGTCCGACGGTGAGCGCTCCGGCGACGCCGCCGAGGTGCTCGGCGCGGCCGACGCCGACCTGGCCGCCGACCCCAACGACCCGACGCTGGTCCCGATCCGGTTCGAGGTCCTGTCGCTGGAACGGCTGACGGGCATGGTCGAGCTGCGGGGACGGTTCACCCACGACGGCGCGTCCAACGACCCCGCCTGGGAGCCGTTCTCGACGTTCGAGGACCCCCGCCTGCGCGAGGGCCAGGGCGCCTACAGCCTGAGCGGCGCCGCCCTGGTCGACGCCGAGGCCCAGCAGGCGTACCTGACGCTCGTGGATGGCGACGGCGTGTGCCTGTGCAGCACCGGGTTCGACCGGCTGGCGGTCCCCGCCGGCGAGAGCGTCGAGGTCTACGCCGACTTCGGGGGCGTGCCGGACGACGCCGAGGCGATCGACGTCCAGCTCCCGCAGTTCGGCACGGTCAGCCAGGTGCCGATCAGCTGATGCGCCGCCCAGCGGCCCGGGGCCGGGCGCTCGCCGGCGGCACGCTGGCCGCCGGCCTGCTCGGCGCCGGCTTGGCGGTCCCCTGGTCCGTCGCCGGTGCCCAGGGCGAGCCGGACGCCGACGACGAGCCGGGCGGCACGCCCACCACCGCGCCCGGGCCCGTCGCCGGACGCGGCAGCGACCGGCCGCCCGGGCGCCCCCGGGTCGTCGACGTGCCCCCGCGGGTGGTCGACCTGTCCGTCCGAGTCGCCCGCACCGACGACTCCGAGCTGAGCGTCGAGACGCCCGACGCCCGGGCGGTGACGCTGGCGTCGGACGTCCTGTTCGACACCGACCGGTCCGACCTCGGCGCCGAGGCCCGCGCCCGGGTCGACGCCATCGCCGACGACCTGCTGGAGCTGGGCGGCCCCCGGACGATCACGATCGAGGGCCACACCGACGACGTCGGCTCGCCCGAGCACAACCAGGGCCTGTCCGAGCGGCGGGCGTTTGCCGTCAACGCCCGGCTCGCGGCCCAGCTCAACGACGACTCGTTCACGATCGAGTACGCCGGCTACGGCGAGTCCCGCCCGGTCGCCTCCAACGGCACCGAGGAGGGCCGCGCCCTCAACCGCCGGGTCGTCGTCTCCTACCCGACCGACTGACGCCCGTCAGACCATGAGCGGCAGGCGGAGGCTGGGCGTGGCGCCCGTCTCGAGCGATGACGGCCCGTCCGCCCGCAGGCGCCACCAGGCGGCGGCCGCCACCATGGCGGCGTTGTCGGTGCACATCGACCGGCTGGGTACGAAGGGGCGCATCCCGTCCTCGTTGCAGCCGTCGACGAGGCGCTGGCGCAGGGCGCTGTTGGCCGCCACCCCGCCGCCGAGGCAGATGCCCTTGGCCCCCACCTCGCGGGCGGCGCGGCGCGCCTTGGTCACGAGGACGTCGACCACGGCCTCCTGGAAGCTGGCGGCGACGTCGGCCGTCGCCACGTCGGGGTTGCGGCGGACGTGGTTGACCACCGACGTCTTGACCCCGCTGAAGCTGAAGTCGTGGCCCTGGTCGAGCATCGCCCGCGGGAACCGGATGGCCTCGGGGTCGCCCTCGCCCGCGAGCTTGTCGATCACCGGTCCGCCGGGGTAGCCGAGGCCGAGGAACCGGGCCACCTTGTCGAACGCCTCGCCGGCGGCGTCGTCGATCGTCTGGCCCAGCAGCCGGTAGCGACCGTGGCCCAGCATGTGGACGAGCATGGTGTGCCCGCCCGACACCAGCAGCACGACCAGCGGCATCTCGAGGTCGGGCTCCTCGAGGAACGAGGCGTACAGGTGCGCCTCCAGGTGGTTCACGGCCACGAACGGCACGCCCCACACCAGTGCCAGCGCCTTGGCCGCGCTCACGCCCACCAGCAGCGAGCCGATCAGCCCAGGGCCGTGGGTGGCAGCGACCGCCTCGACCTCGTGGTCGGCCACGCCGCCCTCGACCAGCGCCTGCGCCACGACCGGCGTGAGCAGTTCGACGTGCGCCCGGCTCGCGATCTCGGGGACCACCCCGCCGTAGCGGGCGTGCCGGTCGATCTGGCTCGACACGACGGACGAGCGGACGATCGTGGCGTGTTCCACGACCGCCGCCGCCGTCTCGTCGCACGACGTCTCGATGCCCAGGATCCGGTCGGCCATCGGGATAGTCTGCCACCGCCACCCCGGGTGCCCACGAGCCCACGACCGGGACGGACGACGAGGCCTCCTGGCAGCGATAAGTTTGGTCGCCGTACTTAGTACCGGTACGGCCGTCCAAGACGTCGTCGGTCGCCGGGGCCACCCCCGGCGAGGGGAGTGCAGGTCGCCGTGTCGTGGTGCATCCGGGGCATCGTGGTCGACGGCGGAATCGGCTCCGAATGACCCCGCCCCTCACCGACAAGGGCCGGGCGCGTCGCAGCGCCATCGCCTCCGCCGCCGCCGCGCTGCTGCTGGACGGCGGGCCGCCCGCCGTCACGCACCGTGCCGTCGCTCAGCGCGCCGGCGTCTCGCTCGGGTCGACCACCTACTACTTCGCGGACCGCGACGAGCTGCTGGCGGCGGCCATCGAGCGCGCCCGGTCCGCCGACGTGACCCGCGCCCGCACGGCGGCGTCGCAGTCCCCCGGGCGGGGCCGCCGGGGCCTCGCCGGGCGCCTGGTCGACGTCGTCGTCGGCCTCGACCGGCTCGACGACCCCGACCGGGTCGCCGCCCACTATCAGCGTTTCCTCGGGGCGGCCCGCACCGAGCCGGGCCGGGCCGGCGTCTCCCGCTGGAACCGCGAGCTACGCGACACGGTCGCCGACACGCTCGTCCGCCATCACGCCCCGGAAAAGGCGGCGGGAGCGGTCCTCGCCCTGGTCGACGGCTGCGTCCTCGCCTGGCTCATCGACGAGGGCACCGACCCCGACGCCGACGCCCTGGTCGACCGCGTCCGCGACGGTCTCACCACCTTCGGCGTGCGATAGGTCGCTGGGCTGTTCCGGCCCCGGTGGTGGGCGGCGGGGCGCGGCTCACCACGGGCTGAGCAGCCCAGCGAGCGCCTAGACCCAGCCCCCCTCGATGACCGTTGTGCCGCGGAGGGTGGACTCGATGGCGGCGAGGCGCTCGGCGTACTCGGGGGTGTGGACGTCGTGGGCCCACATGACCAGGGCGTCCTCGAGGTTGTCCGGGTAGTAGGCCTTGCGCATGCCGGCGGGGACGTACCCGAACCGGCGGTAGAGCGACTGGGCGCCGCCGTTGCTGACCCGGACCTCGAGGGTGAGCGAGCGGCTCCCGCGCTCGATCGCGGCGCGGGACAGGGCGATCAGCAGGCGCGTGGCGATCCCCCGGCGGTGCCAGTGGGGGTCGACGACGATGGTCGTGATGTGCGACTCGTCGACGGCATGGAACAGCCCGGCGTAGCCCACGACGCCGGCGCCCACCCGGGCGACGAGGTAGACGCGCGTCGCCTTCTGGCCGATCTCGCCGAGGAACAGCCCGTACGACCAGGGTCGGCGGTACACCCGCTGTTCGATGCGCGTGACGCTGCGCAGGTGCCGCCGGCGCATGGCACAGATGCGCACCTCCAGCCCCTCGGGGCCGGGGACGTGCGGCGGGGTCTCTTCGGCCGGCTGGGCCATCAGGGCGGGCCCCGGGGGTGGTCGCGGGTTACCCAGTTGACCTCGGCGTCGGGTTTGCGCAGGTAGAGCGGCTCGAGCTCGGACGGCTGGACCCACTCCTCCCGCAGCGCCCGGGCGTGGGCGAGCTGCACGAGCGACGCCGCCGACGGGTAGGCCAGGCCCTGGTCGCCGATCTCGACGGACCCCAGCTCCTCGAACAGGTCGCGGTAGCGCAGGGCGCCGTCGCCGACCAGCAGCACGTCCTCCCCGGTGGCGACGAGGTCGCCGGCCAGGTCGTCGGGCGAGCACACGATGCCGTCGGCCAGGCGCTGGATGCCGCCGGGGACCTGCCGGTAGCTGGCCGTGAACACCTCGCCGCGGCGGGCGTCGAGCGCGACCACGACGAGCCTGGGGCTGAACCGGACCGGGAACGCCGCCAGGTCGAGGCTGGGCACGCCGATCATGGGGACGCGCAGGGCGTGGGCCATCGCCTTGGCGGCGGCGAGGCCGACCCGCAGGCCCGTGAACAGGCCCGGCCCGACGTCGACGGCCACGCAGCTGACCTCGTGGAGGTCGACGCGGGCCTGGCGGCACAGGAAGTCGATCGACGGGACCAGCGACTCGGCGTGGCGCTTCGCCCGGCTCGCGTGAAGGGACGCCAGCACGCCCTCGTGGCCGCCGATCGCCGAGCCGACCTGCATGGTCGAGGTGGTGATCCCGAGGATGAGCACCTACGCCTCCGTCCCGCCGGTGCCGTTGCCGGCTGCGCCCTCGGACCCGGGCGGCCCGTCCGGGCTGGTCCCGTTCCCGCGCGGCGGCCCGACGTAGGGGCCGACCACCTCGGCGATCGTCCGGGTGCGCAGGGACCACGTCGGCCCCACGGCCCGGAAGGCCAGCCGGCGGTCGTCGTCGCCCTCGCCGAACGTGAGCCGCACCTCGAGGTAGTCGCTGGGCAGCGCCGGGAGGATCTTGTCGCCCCACTCGATGAGCACGACGCTGCCGTCGTCGAGCAGCTCGGCCAGCCCCAGCCCGGCGACCTCGCCGAGCTGGTCGAGGCGGTAGACGTCGAGGTGATGCATGCGCAGCCGGCCCTCGTACTCCTGCGCCAGGGTGAACGTCGGGCTGGTGATCGTCTCGGTGATGCCGAGCCCGGCGCCGAAGCCCTGGGCGAAGGCGGTCTTGCCCGCCCCCAGGTCACCCGCCAGCAGGACGAGGTCGCCGGGCCGGGCCCGCTCCCCCAGCGCCGCCGCCAGGGCCCGGGTCTCGTCGACCGTCCGCGTGAGGGCGACGAGCGCCGCAGCGCGCTCGGCGGTCACGGGCCCACCGCCGTTGGCACGAAGTCCCTGTCGGACACCGGCGAGAGCCTACCGAGCGGCCACACCCCGCCCCGTCTGGCGTCCGTCCGCCGCCCGCTGCGTGCAGGCGGCGGTACATCGGACTTCTCCCGTCCGCTCGTTCCTGGCCGCCGAGGAGGCGGGCGGGCAGGCGCTCGGGTCGCCGGCGCCGGCGTGCGCCCCGCTCAGGCGAGGGTGAGGATCGCAGCCGCCACCACGTGGACGGCCAGGGCGCGAACCGCGTCGACCGGGGCCTCCACCGGCGGGTCGGTGGGGACGGAGGCGGCCACGAAGGCGTCACCGTCCGTGCGGGTGTGCGGCGGGAAGACCGCACGGGCGAGGCCGTCGTGGGCGCCCTGGGCGACAGTGTGGCAGGCCGCCTTGTCCAGGCGGGCGTTGGTGGCGACGACGCCGATCACGGTGTTCCCGCCGACGGCCGGCCCGGTGGCCGGGCCGCCCCCGGCCACGGCCCCGTGCGACACGGCAGGCCCCGTGGCTGCGCCGGCGGCCCACGGCTCGGTCGTCCAGCCGGGGCGACGGCCGAGCGAATGGTCGAGGGCGATCGTCGCCGGGTCGCCGCCCGGCAGGCCGGAGGCGTTGACCGCGACCAGCGTCGCCACCCGCAGGTGCCCCACGGCGGCCGAGGCGGTCACCAGCCCGGCCGGCCGCGAACCGGCGCCCGGGACGCCTTCGCCCACCGTCGCTCCCGCCCCGGCGCCCACCCGCCCGAGCGCCGCGGCCCGCGTGCCGTCGCCCGGCTCACCCCCGGCGGTGGGCGCTGAACCGGGGCCCGTGGCGGCGCGTGCGGCGGCGTAGCCGGATTCGGCCGTCGGGCGCACGCTCGGGTCGCCGACGTCCAGGTCGAAGAGGGCGAGGGCCACGACGATCGGCACGTTGCCGAACCCGGTGGGGAAGCCGCGGCCCTGCTCCTCGCACCAGCGGACCACGCCGTCCGCCGCCGCCAGGCCGAACGCCGAGCCGCCGGTGAGCACCAGGGCGTCGATCCGGGACACGAGCCGGCCCGGCTCGAGCAGGTCGAAGTCGCGGGTGGCGGGCGCCCCGCCCCGCACCTCCCCCGAGGCGACCGTTCCGTCGGGGAAGGTGACGACCGTGCACCCGGTGTCGCCGGCGTCGTGCGCCCAGTGGCCGACCCGGACGCCGGGGACGTCGGTGAGCACGCCCGCCCCTCAGCCCCGGTAGCGGCGATCGACGCGCGGGCCGATGGCGCAGACGACTTCGTAGTTGATCGTGCCCAGGCGCTCGGCCCATTCGTCCGGGGTGATCTGCTCGTCGCCCTGCCGCCCCAGGAGCACGACGGAGTCGCCTTGGCGGACCGTGGCGTCGGGGCCGCAGTCGACCATGAGCTGGTCCATGGTCACGACGCCCACCATCGGGCGCCGCGCCCCGGCGACGAGCACCTCCTGCCCCGCCACGCCCAGCGAGCGGAAGACGCCGTCGGCGTAGCCGATCGGGACGGTGGCGACGACCGTGTCGGCCGGGAACGTGTAGCGGTGGCCGTAGGAGACCGCCTCGCCGGCGCGCACCCGCTTCACGTAGGACACCTCGGTCGCGAGCGTCATCGCCGGATGCAGGTCGACGCGGCCGGCGAGGGCCGGGGCGGGCGGGAGGCCGTAGACGGCGATCCCGCAGCGGACCATGTCGTAGCGGGCCGCCGGGTGGGCGATCGCCCCGGCCGAGTTGGCGGCGTGGACGATCGGCGGATCGATGCCGGCCGCCCGCAGGTCGGCGACCAGGGCGTCGAACACGCCGAGCTGTCGGGCCGTGAACGGGTTGTCGAGCTCGTCGGCCACCGGCAGGTGGGTGAACACGCCCTCGAGGCGCAGCTCGGGCCGCTTGTCCACCCCGAGGGCCAGGTCGACCAGCTCGTCGGGGGCGCAGCCGACCCGGTGCATCCCGGTGTCGACCTTGAGATGGACCGGGATCGGCGGGCGGCGGTGCCGGCGGGCCGAGCGGGCGATCGCCTCGACGGCAGCGGTGCTGTACACGGTCAGCCGGGCGCCGGTGTCGACCGCGTCGTCGACCTCGTCGGGGCGGGGCTCGGCGAGCACCAGCACGGGCGCCTCGATGCCGGCGTCGCGCAGGGTCGCGGCCTCGTGGACCTGGGCCACCGCCAGCCACTCCGCCCCGGCCGCCAGCGCCGCCCGGCCCACCGGGGCGGCGCCGTGCCCGTACCCGTTGGCCTTCACGACGGCGCACACGCAGGCCGGGGCCACGAGCTCCCGCAGGGCCCGCACGTTGTGGCCCACCGCCTGCAGGTCGATGTCGGCCCAGGCCCGGGCGCTCATCGTCCCTCCCGATCGCCGGAGGCATACCCACTGGCCGCCCCGGCCTCGGCCGACCCGCTGTCGTCGGCAAACGAGCGGCCGTCGGCGTGGGCCGCGTCGGCCACGTCGGCCACGTCGGCCAGGTCGGCGAGGACCGTGGGGATGGCCTCGACGAGGTCGGAGGCCACCAGGCCCTGGGGAGGGCCGTGGAGGGCGGCGGTGCCGTGCACCCAGGCGGCCGCAGCGGCGGCCTCCGCCGGGGCGGCGCCCCGGGCGAGGAAGGCGCCGACCAGGCCCGAGAGGACGTCCCCCGTCCCCGCCGTGGCCAGGCGCTGGTCGCCGGCGGTGGACAGCAGCACGTCGTCGCCGTCGGGGCCGGCCACCACCGTCGTCGGCCCCTTGAGCAGGACCACGCAGCCGAGGCGCATGGCAAGGTCGCGGGCAGCGGCGATGCGGTCGTCCCCCGGGGGCCCGCCCGCCAGGCGGGCGAACTCGCCGTCGTGGGGCGTGAGGACGACCGAGGCAGCGTCCGGGCGGCGGCCCAGCACCTCGGCGGCCCGGTCCCCCAGGATGCTGAGCCCGTCGCCGTCGACCACCGTCGGCACTCCGGCGCCCGCCACCAGGTCGACGACGGCCTCGGCGGCGGCGTCGGACCCGCCGAGGCCGGGGCCCACGACCAGGGCGCCGGCCCGGTCGAGCTGCTGCCGGACGACGGGCGCCCAGCCGGACGCCGGCGTCGTGATCCCCACCGCCTCGGTGGGCAGGCCGGGGTCGTGCTCGATGCCCGGCGAGGCCACCCGCACCATGCCGGCCCCGGCCCGCATGGCGGCGGCGGCGGCGAGGTGGGCGGCCCCGGTCATCCCGGGCGAGCCGGCGGCGAGGACGACCGCCACCTTCCACTTGTGGGCGTCGACCGCCCGGGGCGGGAGCCACCCGGCCACGTCCGCCGCCGTGACGAGGAAGGCCCGGGCGCCGGACACGTCCAGCCCGATGTCGGCGACCGCCACCTCGCCGGCGTAGCTGCGGCCCGGCTCGAAGAGGAGGCCGGGCTTGAGGGCGGCGAACGTCACGGTCCGCACGGCGGCGAGCGGCGGGGCGTCGCCGACGGCCCCGGTCAGCCCGTCCACGCCGCTCGGGATGTCCACGGCCAGCACCGGTGCGCCACCCGGGTCGGGCGGCTGGTAGGTGCCGCGGAACCCGGTCCCGTAGGCGGCGTCGATCACCAGGTCGCACGGGGGCAGCACGTCGGGGGCGTCGGCCGCCGGGACGACCTGCACGCGCACGCCCCGGCGGGCCAGGCGCTCGGCGGCCACGCGCCCGTCGTTGCCGTTGTTCCCCTTGCCCGCCACGACCACCACCCGGCGGCCGTACGTGCCGCCCAGCAGGTCGCGGGCGTGGCGGGCGACGGCGGCGGCCGCCCGCCCGATCAGGACCTCGACCGGGTCGGGCGCGGCGGCGTCGACCGCCGCCATCTCCTCGGGTGTCAGGACCGACAGCATGCGACGGCGAGGCTACGACCGTCGGCGACCGCGAACACGTCCCCCCGGGGCACCGACGACGGGAGGCGACCGGCAGGCCGACCGGGAGGCGGCGAGCGCCGGCGGCTAGCTACGGGACAGGTGGCCGCGGGCGTACAGCCCTGCGAAGCAGGCGCCCGCCAGGACCAGCATCAGAGCGGCGAAACCGGGCGAGCCCGCCATCACGGCGGCGATCCCCCCGACGACGCACACGATCAGCGCCACGGACAGCGCCAGCCCCTCCGTCGCCGGAGCGCTGGGCGTGGGGGCGGACGGGAGGGGGGCGTCCATGCCTGCCGTCTACCCGCCCGGGTGGGCCCTCAAAGGCCGGTCAGCGCGAGGTGCCCGATGTCACCGACGGCGCACTGGTCGCCACCGCGAGCGCCTGCGCCATCGTGGCCGTGTGCGTCATGCTCACGTGCCAGGCGGTGATGCCCCGGTCGGCGGCCAGGCGGGCGGCGGTGCCGTACAGGACGAGCGACGGCGCCCCCGACGCCGCCCGCACCACCTCGATCTCGGCCAGGCGGCAGGCCCCGATGCCGAGGCCCATGGCCTTGAGCACGGCCTCCTTGGCGGCGAAGCGGGCGGCGAACCGCTCCGCCGGGTCGCGCCGCTGCTCGCACGTGGCCCGCTCGCCCGCCGTGAACACCCGGTCCCGGAAGGACGGCGTGCGCGCCAGCGTCGCCCGCATCCGGGCCACCTCGCACAGGTCGACCCCCACGCCGACGACGGCACCCGGCGGGGGGACGGCGGACGGCCCGGTCACGTCCGCCAGCGGTCGGCGAGCTGGTTGATCGGCTCGGTGAGCAGGTCGTCGACCGGCACCTCGGCCAGCAGGTCCTCCCGGAACGTCGGCTCGGTCTCCAGCACGGCGTCGCGCAGCACGGCGTAGCGGTTGCGGTAACCCTGGAGGACGCCGCGCGCCGTGCCCTGGGGCAGGCGGTCGGCGAACGTGACGTGCAGCAGCGTGATGCCCACGGCCTGCCCGTCCTTCACCTCGGGGACGATCACGATCGGCCGGCCGTCGCTGCGACCCCTGGCCACGAGCACCTCGCGCTCGTTGGCCACCCGGTGCTTGGTGCCCCGCAGCTCCGGGAACCGCTCGGTGCGGCTGGCCAGGTCGCGGGCGATGCCGCCCCGGTCGATGAGCTGGATCGTCGCCGGCCCGCCCGGGGCCGCCGCCGGCTCGATGCGGTAGCGCGTCCAGCCCCGGACGTCGCTCACGACCGGGCTGACGTCGGCCAGCGTGCGCAGGACGCGGTAGGTCAGCTGGTCGCGCGGCGCCCCGGCCCGCATCGCCTCGGCCACCAGCGGGACCTCCAGCAGCGTCTCGTCGGTGCGCGAGATGCCGACGGTGACGGTCTTCGCCTGGTGCTTGATGGCGTCGATGGGGCGGGTGAGCTCCTCGATCGCCCGGGTCAGGCCGGCCGTCAGGTCGTCGACGACGACGGCCGGCGTGCCGACCTTGCCCTCGTCCAGCTGGTAGGCCTCGAGCGGCACGACGCCGAGCGCGTAGCGGAACAGGGCCGCCAGCCGCACCGCCGTCGACGCCTCGAGGTGGCCGTCGTAGCGGCCGACCCGCAGCTCGTCGAAGAAGAGCCGGGCGGCCGGCTCGACCGACGGCCGCAGCCGGGCCAGCAGCGTCTCGCCCCGGCGCGGGCCGCCGGAGGCCACCACCGACTCAATGGCCGCCCGCGCCCGGCGGAGCGGGTGGGCCAGCCCGTCGATGGCGAGGGCGGCCTCGTAGCCGAACACGTGGCCGGCCATGGCGGAGAGCACGAACGCCAGCTGGGGATGGGTCTCGGGGACCGGCAGCACGGCCAGGGCGGCGGCGAACCGGGCCTGGCCGTCGGTGGCGATCACGATCGGGGACGCCTTGTGCGCCCGGTAGATCGCCACCTCCTTGGCCACGTCGTCGGCGGTCGAGCCGGTGAGGCCCGCGGCACACACGAGGATGAGCGGCTCGGCCGACAGGTCGATGTGCTTCTTGTCCTCGGTCCGGTCGAAGGCGATCGACTTGTAGCAGAGCTCGGACAGCTTGATCCGCACCTCGGCTGCGGCGATGCGGTTCACGCCGTTGCCGACGACGGCCCAGTAACGCTTGGACGGGGCCAACTCGTGGGCGGCGGCGGCGATCTGCGGGCGGCGTTCGAGCACGGCCGCCATCGCCGCCGGCAGGTCGCGCAGCGCCCGGAGGACCTGCTGGTCGACCGTGCAGCCGACCTCGTCGGCGATCGCCTCGGCCAACAGGACGCCGGCCGCCACCTGGCTGTAGAAGGCCTTCGTGGAGGCGACCGACATCTCGACGTCGCGGCCGTCGGACGTGTAGAGCACCCCGTCGGCCTTGTCGGTCAGGTCGCTGCCCCGCCGGTTGACGATGGCGACGACCCGGGCGCCCCGGGCGCGCACGAGGTCGACCGTCCGGTTGGTGTCGGTCGTGGTCCCCGACTGGGAGAAGGCCACGACCAGCGTGTCGGCCATCTTCGGCGCCAGGCCGAAGCCGGACAGCTCGGTGGCCGGGAGCGCCTCGACGTTCAGCCGGCTGGTGCCGCAGGCCGTCCGCAGGGCGGC
>Ga0126306_10000652_pt1 | contig 16857 bp, 16 predicted proteins | sample Plot27_FD_92592 | JGI IMG/M metagenome (GOLD analysis project Ga0126306, IMG submission 92592) | Serpentine soil microbial communities from UC McLaughlin Reserve, CA, USA - Plot27 | ecosystem: Environmental > Terrestrial > Soil > Grasslands | place: USA: UC McLaughlin Reserve, Lake County...
AGCGACGCTGACGGCTGAACCACTCCAAGTATACGGTGCCGTATACTTCGTTGCCATGGTCGCCGTCACTCGCACACCACGCAGCGGCTGGATCGAGCAGGGCCTGCTGGCCCTCGCCGCCGGCGGTCCGGATGCCGTCCGGATCGAGAGCCTCGCCCAGGCGCTCGGCGTCACCAAGGGCGGGTTCTACGGGCACTTCGCCGATCGGAACGCGCTGCTTGAGGCGATGCTCGACACCTGGGAATGCGAGAGCACCGACGAGCTAATCGACCGAGTCGAGCGCGAGGGCGGCGACGCGCGGACAAGAATCCAACGGGCCGGCCTACTCACCCGGTCCAGCCGCCTGCTGTCGATCGACCTCGCCGTGCGCGACTGGGCACGACGCGACGAGGCGATCGCCGAGCGCCTGCGCCGCGTCGACAACCGGCGCATGGACTACCTGCGCGAGCTGTTTAGCACCTTCTGCTCAGACGCGGACGACGTCGAGGCCCGCAGCATGCTCGCCTTCTGCCTGCTGATCGGCAACCACTTCCTCGCCGCCGATCACGGCACCCGAACCCGCGCCGAGGTCGCCGCTCGCGCCTCCGACCTGCTGCTCAAACGGCCGCACGACGACGACGGCCACTAAGGTCAACGGCCGTCTGTCGCGGCGATGCCTACTACGTGGTCCGCCTGGACGAGACCACCAGGTGGCCCTCATGACTGGACAACGTCGTGTGGAGTTCGGGGATGTTGAGTGAGCGTAGGACCCGTTCGCCGATGTCGTCCCTCCGTCGGCCGTCCGGCAGTGTATAGACGAGGCACAGGCGAGCGCCGGGCTTGAGGTGGGCGGCGAGGACCGCTGCTTCCGCGGTGGCGTGTGTGGTCCAGAAGACGTTGACGTTGATGGCGAAGGCGAGGTCAAACCGGGTGCCGGTCCCAAGCTCGACCGTCAGGTCACTGAGCTCGGCCCGGACAACCGTCAGTCGGGCGATATCCATTAGCCGGCCGGTGCGCCGCTGGGTCTGCCGGACCGCGTGCGCCGACCGGTCCACGGCGGTGTAGGCCAGGCCCGGGTAGGTGCCGAGTAGGTGTTCCACTGCTGCACCTGTGCCGCAGCCGATCTCGAGGACATGCTCGTTCCCCGCAGGCGCCAGGCAACGGGCCGCGGTGACGATCCGGCCGGGGACGGTGGTCGGGGGCTCCGGACCGGGGGGCGAACTGGCTCGGCCGGGCATGTCGGCCTCCTCAGCGGGGGTTCGGCGGCGTCGTCATCTAAGCGTGATGCGCAGCGATGACCCAGCCGTGCGGCGACCGGACTGTTGCCGTTGGACGCCGAGCGTCAGGCGGAGAACGGATCCCATCAATTCGATCGCCCGGATCGCAGGGCATCGCCACATCCGATCTCGTCACCGCCGGGGTACTTCTCGCAGATCTCGGCGTCGCCCCGCTCGATCAGCAGCCAGCTGCGGCTGCCCGGCCCCGACAGGGTGGGGTACTCGAAGCGGACCGGGACCCGGCGCGGCGGTAACCGTCGCCGGCTGTGCGCCCGAGGCATCGTGATCGACCACAACCAGATGTCGAGATCAGCGGCTCAGCTTCTACCTGCCCATGAGAGGTGCTCACCAGCGACACCCGAGGAGCAGCCATGACAGAGCTGAACTATCTGGCCATCGCAGCGGCCGCCGTGGCGGCCTTCATCCTGAGTGCGGTCTGGTACGGCGTGTTCGGCCGCCAGCTCGCCAAGCTGAACGACGCCTACGCTGGCGACCAACGAATGCCCGCGTGGAAGGTCCTGGCGGAGTTGGTGCGGAATCTCGTGGTCGCCACCGCGCTTGCCGGCATCATCGACCGGGCGGGGATCGGCGCGGTAGCCGGCGCGGCGGCGCTCGGCTCAGTCATGTGGTTGGCGTTCCCGGTGGTCATCCTCGCCGGCTCGGTCATCCACGAAAACGTCCCACCGAAGCTGGCCGCCATCCACGCCGGCGACTGGCTCATCAAGCTGACCGCGATATCGGTCATCGTCGGCGGCTGGCAGTAGAACAGACCTGAGGCGAGGAGTGGACCATGACGAACAACAAGCGAACCCCCGGCACCTCGAGCGCACTGGAGCAGGCGACCGGACGCGACCGGGACGCGTGGTTCGCCGCGCTCGACGCCTGGGGCGCCGCCGGCCGCCCGTACCGGCAGATCGCGGATTGGCTCACCGGCGAGCACCACGTCAGCAAATGGTGGGCTCAGAAACTCATCGTGGAATATGAGCAAGACCGCGGGCTGCGCGACCCGGGAGCGCGACCCGGCGGAACCTTCGGGGTCACCGCGAGCAAGACAGTGGCCGTGCCCGTCGATCAGCTCTTCGAGGCGTTCACCTCAGCTGACGTGCGAGAGCGCTGGCTCCCCGGAGCCGACATGCGCGAGCGCACTTCACGGCCCGGCCGGTCGGCGCGCTTCGACTGGTCAGACGACGGCACGCTGATCAGCGTGGACTTCATCTCCAGCGGCGCGAACAAGTGCCAGGTCGGGCTCGAACACCAGCGTCTGCCCGACGCCAAGGCTGCCCAGGAGGCGAAGGTCTACTGGCGCGAGCGACTCGACGCGCTCAAGGCCCTGCTGGAAGGGGGCGGCTGAGTACCTGATCCAACTCGGTCGGTGCCAGGCGATTCGGTTGGTACAACGGGATACCCGCGCTCTTCCCGCACCGCACGTGAGCAAAAGGGGGACGGCAACACTGCCAGGGTCGGCGGTTCAGCCGGCATATCGACCACAGTGGACGGACGCGGCAGGTCAGCAGCACGCCCGCAGGAGCTCCAGCAGCGGCTCAAACGCCTGACGCCTCAACCGGGTCAAGTGCCCCGGCGGCCGGGGCAGGGTCAACGGGGGTCCGGCCGGCCCTGCCTCCAACCCCGCCCCCGGCGTGCGTCAGTGCGCCGCGGCCACGAGCAGCCGGACCATCACGTCGACCGCGGGCCGCTCCCGCGCGTGCGACCGCGGACTCTCCGCCGCAACACAACTGTCTCTTGACGGTCACTACGCAGGGCACCTACGCTCCTGCCAAATCGTTATGCCAAATCCTTTTGGCACTCTCCTGATGTGCCTACCTGCAAGAACGAGCGCGATCTGTGCCTCCGCACCTCCACCCCGACGGCTGCGTGCAGCACGCGTGGCCCGCCCGACGTGAACGGAGCGAACATGGCAAGTCTCAACGCACAAGGGATGAACCGGCGGCGGTTCCTCGGCCTCACCGCAGGTGCCGGCGCCACCCTCCTGGCCGGTGCGGCCTGCGGTGCCGGCGGACGCGGCACTGACGGCGGCGACGCGAAGACGCTCAGCCTGGTCTGCGAGGGCGGCGGCAAGATCGAGTTGCAGCCCGTCGTCGACGCTTTCAAGAAGTCGACGGGGGTCAGCGTCAAGCTGGTCGAGCTGCCCTACGAGGGGCTGTTCAACCGCCTCACCAGCGAGCTGGCCAGCGGCAAGACCAGCTTCGACATCTGCGCCGTGGACGCGGTCTGGCTGCCGCTGTTCGCGAAGAGGCTCCAGGCGATCGACCAGCTCTTCACCGACGCCGTGAAGGGCGACCTCTTCCCTGCGTTGGTGAGGGAGGCAAGCACTGGCGGCAGGTTCGTCGGCATGCCGGTGTGGACGAACGCTGAGGTGCTGCTGTACCGCAAGGATCTGTTCGAAAGCCCGGCTGAGCAGGCCGCGTTCCAGGCCAGATACGGGTACAAGCTGGCGCCGCCGACGAACTGGCAGCAATTCACCGACGTGGCGAAGTTCTTCACCCGGCCGAACCGGAAGCTCTACGGCACCGATGTCAAGGGTGCGGTGGAGACGGAGTGGCTGGCGCACGTCCTGCAGGCCGGCTCGCCGGGCGTGGTCCTCGACGACAGCGGCAAGGTCATCATCGACAACGCCGAGCATCTCGCCGCGCTGGAGTTCTACGCCGACCTGGCGAACAAGCACAAGGTGAATCCGGCCGGGCCGCAGCAGACCGACTGGAATGCCGCGCAGAACCTCTTCAACCAGGGCGGCACGGCCATGACCCGCTTCTGGGCCCACGCCTACCGCCAGATCCCCAAGGACGCTGCCGTCAGCGGCAAGGTGGGCGTGGCGCCGATGATCGGCGGTGCGGCCGGGGTCGCGGCTATCCCGGGCCCCTGGTACCTGAGTGTGCCGCAGAGCAGCACCAAGCAGGAGCTGGCGGCGCAGTTCATCAAGGCCTGCTACGACGACAACGCGCTGAGCCTGCAGTCGTCGCTCGGCCTGGCGGCGCGCAAGTCCGCCTACCAGGCGTATGCGAACCAGGCCGGTTACGAGTCCTTCGGTCCGCTGCTCACCACGCTCGACTCGAAGGCGACGCGGACCCGCCCGGCCACGCCGCACTGGCAGCGCATCGTCGACGGGGTGCTCATCCCCATGCTGCAGAAGTCGCTCAACCCGGGCGCGAACTACGCGTCGCTGCTCAAGGACGCCAGGAGTCAGATCGAGGGCATCGTCAAGTGAACGCGAAGACGCTGCCGGCACCGGCGTCCGTCGAGCCGGCCGCACCGCCCACCAGAGAGCTGCCGCGGCGGGCCCGGGCGCGGATGTCCGACGCGCGCTACGCAATGCTGCTTGTCACGCCGGCAGCGGTGGTCCTGCTCGGGCTGGTGGGTTGGCCGATCGTCCGGCTGGTGATCGACAGCTTGTACAGCGGCTCCGGGCTCGGCGACGGGCGCCGCTTCGTCGGACTGGAGAACTACGTCGGCGCGGTGAGCGACCCCGCGATCCGCGCCGCCGCTGGCCGCACGCTCGCCTACACGTTGGTTGTCGTGACCGCTGAGCTGGTGATCGGACTCGCGGTGGCGCTGCTGTTCCACGCGCTCGGTCCGCGGTCGCGGCTGCTGCACACCCTGTTCCTGTACCCATTGATGATCGCGCCGGTCGTCGCCGGCCTGCTGTGGCGGTTCCTGATGATCGACAATTTCGGCATCTTCAACGAACTGCTGTTCCGGGCCGGGCTGGTGGACAGCCCCGCCGCGGTGTCGTGGCTGAGTGACCCGGACATTGTGCTGTTCTCGGTCGCCGTCCCCGACATCTGGATCACCACGTCGTTCATGACTCTCGTGCTCTTCGCCGGGCTGCAGTCGATCCCACCCGACCTCTACGAGGCCGCGCGGCTCGACGGCGCCGGCGGTTGGCGGATGCTGTTCAACCTCACCCTGCCGCTACTGCGGCCGGTCATCGCGGTCGCGCTGGTCATCCGCGGCGTCGACGCGGCCCGGGCGTTCGACGTGATCCTGGTGCAGACCGACGGCGGCCCGGAGTCGGCGTCGGAGACGTTGAGCCTGACCATCTACAAGACAATGGTCACGTTCAACGATCCGGGCACGGCCGCCGCTACCAGCACGCTGTTCATGATCGTCATGATGGCCATCGCACTCGTCGCGGTGCTCACCCTCTGGCGTCCGGCCCGGGAGTCATGATGCGACGCGCACTGCTCTGGGCGGCCGCGGTACTGGTCGTCCTGGTCTACGGGTTCCCGTTCGTCTACCTGGTCCTGACGTCGTTGAAGCCGCCGGTCGACGCGATCGCGGTGCCGCCGAGCGTCCTGCCGGAGCGGTTCTCACTGGAGAGCTACGCAGCGGTGCTCGGCCGCGAGGGCGTGGTGGCGTCGTTCGTCAACAGCGTGAGCGCCGCCGGGCTCACCACGGTTCTGTCATTGGCGCTCGCGATCCCGGCCGCGTGGGGCATCACCCGCTACCGCAGCCGGGCTGGCCGGATCATGCTCGCCGGATCGCTGCTGGTGCGGATGACCCCGGCGGTCGCGATCGGAGTTCCCCTCATGGGCATCATGGGCACGCTGCGGCTCAACGACACCCCGACCGGCCTGGCCCTGGCCCAGACCACCATCGCGCTGCCGCTGGCGATCTGGCTCTTGGCGAGCTTCTTCGAGTCGGTACCGCAGGAGATCGAGGAAGCGGCCCTCATCGACGGCTGCTCCCGCCCACGGGCCCTGTTCAGCGTCATCCTGCCGGTCGTCTCCGGCGGGGCGGCCGTCACGGCGATCTTCGCGTTCCTCGCCTCATGGAACGAGTTCCTGTTCGCGCTGCTGCTCACGTCGCTGCGAGCGCAGACGACGCCGCTGTCGATCGCCAACCTGCAGACTCAGTTCGGACTGGACTGGGGCCCGATGACGGCGCTCGCCACCCTGTACTCCCTGCCGGCTGTAGTCCTCACGTTGCTGCTGCAGCGGCGCATCGTCGCCGGGCTCAGCCTTGGCGCCGTCAAGGGCTGAGTTCGCTCTACCCAGTGCAGATCCAAGAGAGGACGAAGATGACCTTCTGGGAGCCGACCAGCCCGCTTGCCGGCCTGCCCCGGATCAAGCCCGGGCGCTCGCGACGCGAGTCGAGCTGGGACCGCACCGGTGGCAACCGCGACTTCAACGTGGTGCCGCCGGGCGAGACCCACGTGCTGGCCGACATCTCCGGCGCGGGCATCATCGAACACCTGTGGGTCACCACTCGGTGCTACTCCCCGATGTACCTGCGGAAGCTGGTCCTCGAGATGTTCTGGGACGGTGAGGAGAATCCCAGCGTGCGCACGCCTATCGGCGACTTCTTCGGGGTCGGGCACGCCGTATCGGCGCACTTCGTCTCGCTGCCGATCAGCATGGTGACCGGGCCGCGCCGCGGGCCAAAGGGACCCTTCTCCGCGGCGATGAATACCTACTTCCCGATGCCGTTCGCCAGCGGCGCACGCATCCAGATCCGCAACGAGAGCGACCTACCGATCGAGAACCTGTTCTACTACGTCGACTACGAGCTGACGCGGGAGCCGACCCCGGCGGACGTCGGGCGCTTCCACGCCCAATGGCGCTCGGAGACGCCGTGCCAGAAGGTCGTGCACCCGTTCACAGCGGAGGGCAGGCCGGCGCCGTGGGATCTGCCGGGCACCAACCTCACCGGCGAGGACAACTACGTCATCCTCGACGCCGAGGGCACCGGGCACTACGTCGGTTGCGTGCTGAACATCGACAACTTCGACGCCTCCAACCAGGTCTACTCGTGGCCCGGCGAGGGCGATGACATGATCTTCATCGACGGCGAGCAGTGGCCGCCATCGCTGCACGGCACCGGTACCGAGGACTACTTCAACGCCGCATGGGGCTTCCCCAGCGGCGCCTACGCCGCGCCGTACCACGGCATCACGCTCGCCAGTAGCGTCCAGGAGCACTTCGGGCTGTGGAGCATGTACCGCTTCCACATCGAGGACCCGGTGCGCTTCGAGAGGTCGATCCGGGTCACGATCGAGCACGGGCACGCCAACGACCAGGGCAACGACTACTCCAGCGTCGCGTACTGGTACCAGACCCATCCGCACCGCCCGCTGCCGGACCTGCCGCCAGTCGAGGAGCGGCTGCCGCGGCGCTGGCCCGAACACGGCCTGTGGGACGAATGACGTCTCGGCTACGGTTGTCGGCGGTCTTCGAGTCGAGCTTGGTGGTTGCGTGATGGCGCGAAAGGTCAACATCCGGGACGTGGCCGCGGAGGCCGGTGTCTCGGTGACCACCGTGTCCCACGTGCTCAACCACTTCTCCGGGGCGCGGGTCAGCGAGGAGACGCGGCAGCGCGTCGAGGCGTCCGCGGAGCGGCTGGGCTACGCGGCCAACGGGCTGGCCCGCGGCCTGCGCCTGCAGCGCTCGCAGACCCTCGGCCTGCTCAGTGACGAGATCGCCACCACGCCGCACGCGGGACGCATCATCCTCGGCGCACAGGAGACGGCGTCGGCTCGTGGGTGGGTGCTCATACTGCTGACCACCGGCAAGGACCGGCAGGCCGAGCAGCGGGAGATCCGCGCGCTCACCCAGCACCGGGTCGACGGGGTCCTCTACGCGACGATGTACCACCGCGAGGTGGTCGTGCCGCAGCAGCTGCGGGTGATGCCGGTCGTGCTGCTCGATGCCAGTTCCCGCGACGAGACGATCCCGTCGGTCGTGCCCGACGAGGTCGGCGGAGGCCGGGCCGCGGTCCGGCACCTGCTGGAGCACGGCCACCGCAGCATCGGCTTCGTGACCAACGTTGACGACATCCCGGCGACCCACGGTCGTCTGCGCGGCTACCGGGCGGCGCTCGAGGAGGCCGGGATCGGCTATCGACCCGACCTCGTGGTCGCGGCGGCCACCGACGCGCGCGGCGGCTTCCGCGCTGCGAGTGCGCTGCTCGACCGGGCGGACCGGCCTACCGCCCTGTTCTGCTTCAACGACCGGCTGGCAATGGGTGCCTACCGGGCGGCGGCGGAGCTCGGGCTCCGCGTGCCGGCCGACCTGTCGATCATCGGCTTCGACAACCAGGAACTCATCGCGGAGAGCCTCTACCCGGGGCTCACCACGATGGCGCTGCCGCACTACGAGATGGGTGCCTGGGCTGTCTCCACGATGATCGACATGGTGGAAGGGAAGTCCACTGAGGATGCTCGTCGGATCACCATGCCGTGCCCATTGATCGTGCGCGAATCGGTGTCCGGGCCGGGGTAACGCTCGACCGTTTCCGTTCGCACCGCACTCGCGGCGGTGTGCCGACCCCTGCTGCCTTCGTGCGGCTTCCTGATGTTCATTGGCTCTTGTGATGTGAGGACGACGACGATGCTTCGACTTCCGGACGCCTGGCTGTGGGACTTCTGGCTCGCGCAGGACGGCGAGACCTACCACCTGTTCTTCCTGCGCGCGTCGCGGGCGCTCGGCGAGCCGCGCCGCCGCCACATGCGTGCCAGCATCGGACACGCCGTCTCCACCGACCTGACGCACTGGACCCAGCTCGCCGACGCGCTAGTGACCGCCGACCGGCCGGCGTTCGACGACGTCGCGACCTGGACCGGCTCGGTCGTGCGCGGCCCCGACGGGCGCTGGCACAAGTTCTACACCGGTGCCGGAAGCGCGGAAGACGGTCTGGTGCAACGCATCGGGCTGGCGACCTCCAACGACCTGCTGACCTGGCAGCGGCACCTCGCGGCACCGGTGCTGGCGGCCGACCCGCGCTGGTACGAGGTGCTTGGCACCTCGAGCTGGCACGACGAGGCGTGGCGCGACCCGTGGGTCTTCCCCGACCCGGACGGCGACGGCTGGCACATGCTCATCACCGCCCGTGCAAACGTTGGGCCGGTCGACAACCGTGGCGTGATCGGCCACGCGCGCTCCGTCGACCTGGTGCGGTGGGAGGCGCAACCGCCGCTGACAGCCCCCGGCGCCGGCTTCGGCCACATGGAGGTGCCGCAGGTAGAGATCGTCGACGGCCGCGCCGTGCTGCTCTTCTCCTGCCTAGGTCACGAGTTGGCCGCACGGCGCAGGGTAACGGGGGTCAGCGGTGGTGTCTGGGCAGTAACTGGCGGCTCGCTGCTCGGTCCGTTCGATCCGTCGGCGGCGCATCCCGTCACCGACAGCGCACTCTATAGTGGACGGTTGGTCCGAGACTCTGATGGGCGCTGGGTGCTCCTCGCGTTCCGCAATGTCGATGCGCACGGCGCGTTCGTCGGTGAGCTGAGCGACCCGATGCCGATCGAGGTGAACTCGGCCGGTCGGCTCACGCTCGCCGGGAGGTCCGCCCAGTCGGCGGACTGCTGCGCGTCGAGCGGCGCTCCCACGGTACCCGCACCGGCACCAGGGCGTTGACATGCCTGGTCGCGCTGGCCGGTGCCGCAGCTTCAAGTCCGAGGGCGTGCTGTTGGCGCCCGATCGGCGATCAGGCTCCGCTGTCCGGGTAGGTGCGTTTGGGGGAGCGGGCGCTGGAACCATGGCGTCATGTCATCCCCTGCGCTCGCTCGTCTGGTCGAGTTGGTTCCGCCGCCGACCGTACCGGTATTGGGAACGGTCACATGGGTATAACTGTTTGGCCGACTTGGCACAGCCTTGCCGCCGGACTACATCGCGTTGGTGCAGCGGTACGGCGCGGGGCTCGAAGGCGGCGGTTTGCTGGCTTGTGCGATGAGTATCGACGTCGAATGGATCGGCTGGCTCACCGATGGGGAACCGTCGGAGGGCCGGTGATGATCTGGCCGCGTCACGACGACGGTGACACCGTCATGCACCGCCCCATCACGCAGGTCTTCGTCGGTCACCTGACCGACCTGCGCCGAGTCTGGCGCATCACACCAGGGCTGAGTTGACGGCCGCGCTCCTCGATCAGTATCGACTCTCGCTGCGGTCCGCGTGCGGCTACCTTTTCGCGGGATTTCTCGCTGAACACGGCTGATGGCACAGTCGGCGGACAACGCCCGACTGCCCGCCGACGCCGAGTTCCGTGCGGCGTTCATGGCCTACATTCAGTGGGGTTCGCGGATCGCGGTGGAGACCTCCACCGTCGGCGCCCATCCAACGGAGGGCATGCCGGTGCCGCGGTGGTGGTGGGTGTGCGACGCGACCCCGGGCGCACAGGTATCGGCGCTCGCCCCGCAGGTCGAGAAGGAGCCCGAGATGGTATTGCCGGCGCCGGGCGAGGCGCTGAGCTTCGCCGCACACATCAAACCGATGTTCCGCTCCCGGGACCGCCAGTCGATGAGTTTCGCGTTCGACCGTTGGTCATACGACGATGTCACCCGGCACGGCCCGGCGATCTTGTCTCGACTACGCAGCGGTTCGATGCCGTGCGACGGCGCCTGGCCGCCCGCGTGGGTTGACGCATTCGAGCGATCGTTGGCGACCGGCGCCCCGGCATGAGCCGGCAAATGCCCGATTGGGAGGCACTTCAAGGTGTGATCGCCGGCGCGGTGGTCCTCCCAGGCTCTCCTGACTACGAGGAGTTGCCCAAGCCGTTCAACGCCCGGTTCGATGATGTCTGCCCGCAGGCCGTCGTTCTCTGCGCGACGCCGCAGGACGTCTCCGAGACCATCTCGTTCGTTACTCGGCACAGGTTGGAGTGCGCGATGCGGAGCGGGGCCCACTGCTTCGCCGGGCGCTCGGCGAGCCGTGGCGTTGTCATCGACGTCACGCCGATGCGCTCGGTATCGGTCTCGGGCGGCGTCGCCACCGTCGGTGCTGGCGCACGGCTTGGCCATGTGTACGACTCGCTGCAGGAGCATGACCTCGCCATCCCCGCCGGGACGTGTCCGTCGGTAGGTGCCGCCGGCCTGACCCTGGGCGGCGGGCTGGGCATCCTCGGCAGGAGGTACGGGGTTACCTCCGATCACCTGATCGGAGCCCAGATCGTCCTGGCGGACGGTCGCGTGGCCGAGTGCGATGATTCCCACGAAGAGGACCTGTTCTGGGCGCTTCGAGGCGCTGGCGCCGGGACCTTCGGAGTGGTGACATCCCTGGTGTTCCGCGCCGTTCCCGCGCCGGCCGCGACGAACTTCCACCTGGCGTGGCCGTTTGCCAGGGCGGCCGCCGTCCTGGCGGCCTGGCAACGATGGGCCCCCGTCGGACCCGACGAGCTCTTCGCGAGCTTGAAGGTGACCGCCACTGGCGGAGCCGACCGGCCAGCCTCCGTTGATGTGTTCGGGGTGCTGTTGGGAACCGAGTCCGATGCGACCGAGTTGCTCGATGCGTTGGTCGTCCGGGCAGGCTCGGACCCGATCTCGGCATCTACAGAGCACATGTCCTTCACGGAGACGAGGCGATTCTGGGCCGAACTCCCGGTTGCGGAGAATGTGGACGGGCATGGTCCACAGGCCCCGTCGACACAACGGCTCCATTTCGTCGCCAAGTCCGAGTTCTTCCGGCGACCGTTGCCCTCCGAGGCCGGCGCTGCGCTGATGGAGAACTTCGGTCAGGGTCGGGCTTCAGGCGAGTCCCGCGAGCTGGACTTCACGCCGTGGGGTGGTGCGTACAACCGGGTACGACCGGATGCCACCGCCTTTGTGCATCGCAATGAGGCGTTCCAGCTCAAGCATGTGGCCGTAGTCGACCCCGAACGGCCGACGAGTGAGAAGGAAGCGGCGCACCGTTGGGTGGCTCGATCATGGGCGACAGTGCATCGATGGGGTTCCGGTCGGGTGTTTCAGAACTTCCCGGATCCTGACCTGGAGGACTGGGCGGGCGCGTACTACGGCCCGAACTACCAGCGATTGCTGCGGGTCAAGGCCCGGTACGACCCGGGAGACCTCTTCCATTTTCACCAGTCACTACCCGTTCGTTGACCACTGATGCCTGGCGCGGCTCAACAGTCCACGCAGGAGATCAGCAGGCGGACGACAGCGGGCGTCCGCCTGGACCGCGGCTGAGGCGCCGGCACCAGGCGCCGGTCGACCGTAGCCGGCGCGCGCCCGTGCTGGAGGACCGCTACCTGCTGCGCGCTCAGGCATCCACTGCGCTCGCGGTCGAGTTCTTCCACGTGGCGCATGCCAGGAGCATGCCGGGCAGCGTCCTGGCCAGGTGCAACAGTCCCAGGCCGGCCATGGTGTAACGATTCCGCGGCCTCATGCGCTTAGCAGACGGGGGGCGTGGGGGCCACGCAAGGTGCGGCGTATGAACGTCGCACGTGGAGGTTGTTGGTGACTGACAATGGGATGAGGGGTCGTGTTAAAGGGTTACTCGGAGGATCTCCTGTGAATGATACCTTGGAACAGAGGAATACTCTTTCCGAGCCAACCGCCCAGCACCGAGCACTCCAGGTGCTCACGCTGGCTCAGAGAACAGCTGAGGAACACCTCGCCGGTGCTCGGGGTCAAGCGGATACGATTTGCGCGGATGCGCGCGCAACGGCGGAGAAGATAGTCCGAGACGCCCAGGCGCACGGCCACGTTCTTCAGCAGGAAGCCGAGAAGGCGCTGTCCGAAGCACAGGCCACGGCAGCGAAGATAGCCCGAGACGCCCAGGCTCGTACGAACAACGCTCAGCGGAACGCCGAGAAGATTCTGTCCGATGCGCGAACACGGGCAGACGAGATGGCCAAAGATGCCCAGGAGAATGCCGATGAGCTTATGTATCAAGCCCAACAGCGCTATGAGGATATCGTCGGGAGTCTGGCCGCCAAACGTGAGGCGCTGCAGCGGCAGATCGAAGCGTTAGAGCAGTTTGACGGCGACTACCGGGCCCGACTCACGACCTTCATGCAGAATCAGTTGCGTGCGCTTTGGGTGGATGAGCCGCGTGTAAACGAAGAAGAGATCGAGCAGTCCGGCTCCGAGGAATCGACTACGCCCCCACCGGCGGAAGCGAGCCACTCTGATCCGTCGTAACGGGAGGATGTGGTTCATTCGAATAGCAGTGAGTCCAGCCCCCTCCGCACACCTGCGACGTCGGCCGCTTTGCGTACGGCCAGCAGGGTACCGGCCACGTACGGATCGGGGCTGAGGCCCGGGTCGTGACGCATGATCAGCCGTTCGCCCGGTCCGCCAAAGATGATTTCGGTGGTGACCACGAAGCTGGGCAGGCGCACCGAGTGGATGCGGGTGCCGGCCACCTCCGTGCCTCGTGCCTCGGCGGGTCCATGCAGATCTGAGGGCGCCACCGTGGCCTGCGGCGTTCGGACGTGGGCCAGAGTCTCGGCGAGTTCACGTGACGTGCCGCTCGGCACGTCGGGTTTACTGTCGCTGGCGTAGTCGATGACCTCCCAGTGGTTCAGGTGCTGCGCGGCCATCGAGGCGGCCCGGCGCAATACCGCCGCCATGATGGAGAAGTTGCCAACGGCGATCACGCCAACGCCTCGGTCGCAGGCGATGCGATCCAACTCCTCATAGTCGGCCGCGTTCAGGCCACTGGAGCCGATCACTACGTGAACCCCGGACTCAACTGCGGTCCATACGTTGTCTTTGACCGCGGAGGCGCTGGTGAAGTCCACGAGAACATTCACCACGGCGGACTCCAACGCCTCAGAGACGGTGGCGTAGACAGAGCCGGCGCTTTTCAAGCCCATGGCCGCGGCGAGGCTCTGCCCTGCTGCAGAACGAGATACGCCCGAGGTAAGGACCAGGTCATCGGAGTCTTCGATCGCGGCGACGATCGGCGGTGCCGCCCAGCCGGTGATGCCCGCGAAACACACGTTAATCATGACCCGACTCTACGGAGGGCCCCGGTGGTCTGCCCGGGCACAGCGGCGAGAACCCGACGGCGCACATCCACCGGATCCGTCACGAGCGTCCCGATGTGTAGGCCGCCACGCGCGTGTTCAGCTGCGTCGATCAGCTGACCACGCACACCGGACCTCGCGAGGTTTTTCGGGAGCGCGCCGTGTCCAACCGGTGGTCCGGGACGCAATCAGGCGGGTTCTGGACGGGACGTCCTGAGTACCTTCGGCAGCGGCACCTGAGTACAGGTGCGGATGTGCCGCAGCGGCCCACCGTAGTGGAGTTGTCGCATGTCGGAGGCCTACTGCGGCGGGCTTGTCTTCGCCAACCAGCACCTGAACGGGCTCCCCGCCGCCAGCGCTCTCGCCGGGCTCCCCGCGTTCGGCGTCATCGAGGCCGGCCGGCGGATCCTCGGGCGAGCCCGCCGCGGCTGGCCGACGCCGCCGCTGTCGAAACCCCGACGACCGCGATCCCACGGACTGCTTCATCGACGCGCTGACCGGAACCAGGCCCGACAAAGGCGAGACCGCGCACCGAGCGCGACCGCGGAGCTGATCGCCCAGAGCGCGGTCTTTCTCTCCCGCGATCCGCGGCTGGGCCCCGTGCTGCCCGATGGCGCGGCCGATCTGAGCAGACGGTTCCTTGCGGTCGGGGCTCCACGCAAGCTCATGCTGATCAGGCAGCTGTCACGTCCCGGCCTCCGTGTCGTCGTCAGAGCCGTCGAGCGCGCGGTGCTCCCGGGCATACAGCTGCATTACGCGGTGCGCAAGCGCTTCATCGAGGACGCCGTGCGCGGCTTCCTGGCCGGCGGCGGCACCCAGGTGGTCGTCCTCGGCGCAGGCCTCGACACGTTGGCGAGCCGGCTCGCACGCCGATTCCCTCACGTCGACTTCATCGAGATCGACCACCCGGCGACCCAGCGGCGCAAGCGGCGGGCGATCGACGCGACTCCGGCCCGAAATCTGCGGCTGCACGCCGCGGACCTCGGCCGCACGACGGTCGACGTCGCGCTCGGCGGCGTCGCCACGTTCCGGCCTGGGACGCCCACCTTCTTCGTCCTCGAGGGAGTCACGATGTACCTCTCCGGAGCCACGGTCGCCACGACGCTCCAGTCCTGCGCGGACGCCGGCGGTGCGGGCACGCGCATCGGCTGGACCTTCATGGAGCCCGATGCGCGCGGGCGGATCGCATTCCGGCGCTCGCGTCGGGGCCTGGTCGGCGCCTGGCTCACCACGACGGGTGAGCCCTTCACGTGGGGCATCGCCCCGGCACGCGTCCCCGCATTCCTCGAGCCGCTCGGGCTGCGAACGATGCAGATCGTCGACGCGGATGAGCTTCGCGCGCGGTACCTCACACCTAGCGGGATCAACGACGCCCTCGCGGAAGGCGAGGACATCTGCGTATGCGAGGTCCCCACGTGACCGCGCCCATCCTGCTGAACGACGTGCACTCAGGGCTCAATCCGACACCCGTCCGCGAGCTGGTCTCGCCCCGCTCGGTCGAGCAGATCGCCGCCGCCGTCCACCGCGCGGCGAAGGCAGGCCTGCCCGTCTCCACCTGCGGCGGCCGACACGCGATGGGCGGGCAGCAGTTCGTGGAGGGCGGGCGCCAGGTCGACCTGACCTCGTTCGACCACGTCATCGACTTCCGGCCCGGCCAACGGCTGATCACCGTTCAGGCCGGCATCCAGTGGCCCGGCCTGCTCACGGCCCTCCACACACTGCAGGTGGGCAGTGCCGGCCGGCTCACTTTTCGGCAGAAGCAGACCGGAGCCGACCGCCTGAGCATCGGCGGGGCGCTGGGCGCGAACATCCACGGACGCGGCCTTCGCTTCAAGCCGTTCAGCGAGGACGTCGAGTCTTTCACGCTCCTCGACGCGCAGGGCCGACTACACCGGTGCAGCCGCATCGAGAACGCCGGCCTCTTCGCGCGCGCCATCGGTGGCTACGGACTGTTCGGCATCGTCTGCGAGGTCACACTGCGGCTCGTGCCACGCCGCAAGCTCCGGCGGATGGTGAAGGTCACCACGCTCCGCGAGGCCGAGGCGTCATTCGACCGGGGGGTCGCGGAGGGTTTCGAGTACGGGGACTTCCAGTTCGCCACCGAGCCCGCCGGCCCAGGCTTCCTCAACGAGGGGATCCTCTCCGCCTACCTACCGGTGGCCGACGACGTGCCCGTCACCGCCTCGGCCGTCGAACTGCGTCCCGAAGACTGGCACCAACTCCTCGCGCTCGCCCACACAGATAAGACGCGGGCGTTCGAGGTCTACGCCGACCATTACCGCGCGACCCACGGCCAGGTCTACTGGTCCGACCTGCACCAGCTGGGCGTCTATGTTGACGGCTACCACGACCGGCTCGGCGCATCCGCAAGCGAGATGATCACCGAGGTCTTCCTGCCGCGGGACACACTCATCGACTTCATGGCAGCGTGCCGCGACGACTTCAGGACGCACGCCGTCGAGCTAATCTACGGCACCGTCCGGGCGATCAAGAAGGACGACGAGACGTTTCTGCCGTGGGCACACGGGGACCGGGCGTGCGTCATCTTCAACCTGCATGTCCGGCACGACGACGCTGGCATCGCCAAGGCGCGACAGGACTTCCGGAGGATCATCGACCGCGCCCTCGAACGAGCCGGCAGCTTCTACCTCACCTACCACCGGTGGGCGACCCGCGAACAGCTCCTCGCCGCCCACCCGCGGTTCCTCGAGTTCCTCCACGCGAAGCTCACCGCGGATCCCCAGGAACGCTTTCAGAGCCAGTGGTACCGACACTGTCGCGACCTCTTCCAGGCCGAGGTCTACACCGGCGCGCGGTGACCGCACGAACGGCCGGTCTTCATGCCCCTTTCAGTGTGCTAGCCACCCGGTCAGGAGGGCGCGATGATCGAGGCACGCAGCGG
>Ga0126306_10000653_pt1 | contig 16847 bp, 17 predicted proteins | sample Plot27_FD_92592 | JGI IMG/M metagenome (GOLD analysis project Ga0126306, IMG submission 92592) | Serpentine soil microbial communities from UC McLaughlin Reserve, CA, USA - Plot27 | ecosystem: Environmental > Terrestrial > Soil > Grasslands | place: USA: UC McLaughlin Reserve, Lake County...
CGCGGATGCCGGAGATCGGGGACCAGCTGCGCGAGACGCGCATGCGCAACCGGATCGACATCACCGACGTCGAGGCGGCGACGAAGATCCGGGCCAAGTACCTGCGCGCGCTCGAGAACGAGGAGTGGGACCTGCTGCCCGGGCCCACGTTCGTCAAGACGTTCCTGCGCACGTACGCGGACTACCTGGGGCTCGACGCGCGCAACCTCGTGGAGGAGTACCGGGCGCGGTTCGAGCGCCCGGCGGCGCAGGAGCTGACGCCGTTCGGCACGAGCATCGGCGGCCGCCGCGCGCGTCCGCGCCGGCCCGTGTTCGCGCCCTGGATGCTGATCGTCGCCGGCGTGCTCGTGCTGCTCGGCGCGTTCTACCTGCTCGGCACGTGGGGCGACGACCCCGACGACGAGCAGGCGGCGGCGCCGACGCCCGCTGCCACCGCAGCGCCGGCCGAGGACGGCGGGGGCAAGAAGAAGAAGCGCAAGGCCGCGGAGCGCAGGACGCTGCGGTTCCAGATCCAGCCGACCGGGCCGGTCAGCGTCTGCCTCGAGGACGCCGCCGGCAAGGCGCTGATCCGGAACGTGACGCTGCAGGCGAACCAGGACACCGAGACCTTCACGAGCACCAAGCGCTTCCGCGTGTCGTTCGGCACCGGCGCGGCGGTCATGCGCGTCGACGGCAAGCCGCACGAGGTCTCCGACGACGCGCCCGTCGGCTATGAGCTCCGGCCCGGGCGCAAGCCGCGCGAGCTCTCCGAGGACGCACGCCCGACCTGCGCGGGATGACGGTCCGCGCCGGCATCGTCGTGACGGGCAACGAGGTGCTGTCCGGCGCGATCGCCGACCGCAACGGGCCGTGGCTGTCCGCCCGTCTGCGCGAGCACGGCGTCGAGCTGGCGCACATCGTCGTCGTCGCCGACCGGCGCGACGACCTGCGGGCGGCGCTCGACTTCCTCGCGCGCGAGCGCGTCGACCTCCTGATCACCTCGGGCGGGCTCGGGCCCACGGCCGACGACCTCACCGCCGAGATCGTCGGCGAGTTCGCCGGCCGCCCGATGGTGCTCGACGAGGCGCTCGAGGAGCGGATCCTCGCGATCCTGCGGCGCAACCGGGCTCGCTGGCGCTCGTACAGCGAGGAGGCGATGCGCGCGGGCAACCGCAAGCAGGCGGTCGTGCCCGAGAGCGCGACGATCCTGGAGCCCGTCGGGACGGCGCCGGGCCTGATCGTGGCGGGTGCCGGGCCGCTCGTCGTGGTGCTGCCCGGGCCGCCGGGCGAGCTGCGGCCGATGTGGGCGACGGCGGTGGAGTCCGAGCCGCTGCGGGAGCTGCTCGGGCGGGCGGGCGCGCTCGAGCAGCGGATGCTGCGCCTGTTCGGCGTGCCCGAGTCGGAGATCGCGCTGACGTTGCGCGCGATCGAGCGCGACGGCGTCCCGCTCGACCGGCTCGAGATCACGACCTGCCTGCGCCGCGGCGAGGTCGAGATCGCGACGGTGTTCGCGCCCGACGCCAGCGACGACTACGACGCGTTCGCGGCCGGCGTGCGCTCGCGCCACGGCGACACGCTGTTCTCCGAGGACGGCGCGTCGATCGACGCGCAGGTCGCGGGGCTGCTCGTCGGACGGACCGTGGCCGTCGCGGAGTCCTGCACCGGCGGGCTGATGGCGGCGCGGCTGACCGAGCGCGCGGGATCGAGCGCCTACATGCTGGGCGGCGTCGTCGTCTACTCCGATGCCGCCAAGACGCGCTTCGCCGACGTCCCGGCCGAGCTGATCGAGCGCCACGGGGCGGTGTCGCCGGAGGTCGCCGCGGCGCTTGCGGACGGCGCGATCGCCCGCTTCGGCGCGGAGCTGGGGATCGGGATCACCGGCATCGCGGGGCCGGGCGGCGGAAGCGTCGAGAAGCCGGTCGGCACCGTCTGCCTGAGCGTGGCGCGCAGCGGCGGCGAGCGGATCGACCGCACCGTCGCGCTGCCGGGGAACCGCGACATGGTGCGCGAGCGCACGACGACGGTCGCGCTGCACCTGCTGCGCCGCCTGCTGCTGCGGTGAGCGTCCGCCTCTTCGTCGCGCTCGACCTGCCGCCCGCGGCTCGCTCCGCGCTCGCCCGCTTCCGCGACGCCGCCGCCGATCCCGCCGTCTGGCGGCCGCTGTCCGAGTCGTCGTTCCACGTGACGCTCGCGTTCCTCGGCCACCGCCCAGAGGACGACGTCGAGCGCGTCGCGGCCGTGCTGCGCGCGCTGGACCCGTGGCAGGCGCCGGAGCTCGCGCTCGGCGACGGCCTGCTGCTGCCGCCGCGGCGGGCGCGCGTCCTGACCGTCGCACTCACCGATCCCGGCGGACCGCTCGCCAAGCTGCAGGCGGCGGTCTCCGCCGGGCTGAGCGCCGCGGGCCTCTACGAGCCGGAGGCGCGCCCGTTCCGCCCTCACGTCACGGTCGCACGGGTGCGGGCAGGAGCACGAGCGCCGCGGACGCTCGACGCCGCGCCCGAGCGGCTCGCGTTCAGCGCCGGCGCGGTGACGCTCTACCGCTCGCGGCTCGGCCGCGGCGGCGCGGTCTACGAGCCGCTCTTCGCACGGCCCGGCTGAAGCACTACATTCGCTCGCGGATGCGGGCGATCACGACAGCGGCGCTCGCGCTCCTCCTCGCGCTCGGGCTCGGCAGCCCGGCCGCCGCGCGATCGCCATGGCGGCCTTGTCCCGAGGGTCCGGACTGCACGCGGATCACGGTGCCGCTCGACCGCTCGGGCGTCCTGCCGGGCGAGGTCAACCTACGCGTCGCTCGCGTTGACCTCGCCCCGCGCGGGAGCGGTCACCTCATGTACCTCTCGGGCGGGCCCGGCGGTGCCGGGATCGCCGAGCTGGTCGACGTGATCTTCGAGGTCCCACAGCTCGCGCGCCGGTACACGGTGATCGGCTTCGACCAGCGCGGCACCGGCCGCAGCGGGCTCCTGCGCTGCAGCGAGCTCGAGCGCGACGGCCGGCTGCGCTCCAGCGCGGCGGCGGAGAAGTGCGCCCGGCGGCTCGGGCCGCGGCGCGCGCTCTACACCACGCCCGACACGGTCGCCGACATGGAGGTGATCCGGCGCGCCGTGGGCGCGCGCAAGCTGACGCTGTTCGGGATCTCCTACGGCACGCAGCTCGCGCTCGAGTACGCGCGCGAGCATCCGGACCGCGTCGAGCGGCTGATCCTCGACTCGGTCGTCGACCCGGACGACCGCGACCCGTTCGGGCTCGCCGGCTTCCGCGCGGTGGGGCCGTCGCTGGCGTCGCTCTGCCCCGGCCGCTGCGCTGGGGTGAGCGCCGACCCGGCGGCCGACCTGACGGCCCTGACCGCCAAGCTCCGGGCCGCGCCGCTGCGGGGCTCCTGGTTCGACGCGCGCGGCCGCCGCCACCCCGGCACGCTGCGCCCGGTCGCGATCGCCGACCTGCTCTACGACGCCGACTACGACCCGGCGCTGCGGGCGGGTGTGCCGATGGCGGTCCGCGCCGCGCTCGTCAACGACGACGCGGCGCCGCTGCTGCGGCTGCTCGCTTCCGCGCGGGCGTTGTCGCTCCCGTCGGACCCGCGCCACTTCTCCGCCGCCCGCTACGCGACGCTGTGCGAGGAGACGCCGCTGCCGTGGCCGCGCGGCACGCCGCCGGCCGACCGCATCCGTGTCGCGCGCGAGCGCGCGCTCGCGCTGCCCGGCGCCGCGTTCGCGCCGTTCGACGCCGAGGTCGCCTACGCGGACGAGATCGAGCTGTGCTTGCGCTGGCCCGACCCGGGCCGGCCCGCGCGCGCGGCCGGCAGGGCGTATCCCGCCGTGCCGACGCTGATCCTGCAGGGCCAGGAGGATCTGCGCACGCCGCCCGAGGCGTCCGCCCGCGTCGCGTCGCTGATCCGCGGCGCTCAGCGGGTGACGGTCCCGGGCGTCGGGCACGCGATCGTCGGCGCTGACCCGAGCGGGTGCGGCCGCCGGCAGCTGCTGCGCTTCGTCGCCGGCGAGCCTGTTCGTCCGCGCTGCCCGCGTGTGCCCACTGGCGTCCCGCCGACGGGCGTGCCGCCGCCGTCGTTCGAGGCGCTGGCGCCGGCGGCGGGGTTGGAGGAGCGCGTGGGGCGGACGGTGAGCGCCGTCGACGCGACGCTCGACTGGTTGGACTTCGCGCTCGCCCGCGACGATCGCGGCGGCGGCCTGCGCGGCGGCACCTTCGCGGCGATCCCGCGGCTCTCGCTGCGCGGGTTCGCCGTGGTGCCGGGCGTGTCGGTCAGCGGCTCGGAGGGGCGCCGCGGGACGCTGACGCTGCGCGTGGGCGGCGCGTCTGCGGCTCCGGGGACGGTGCGGGTGTCGCGCGACGGGGCGCTGCGGGGGCGGTTGGGCGGGCGGCGGGTCGAAGCGTCTACGTCAACGGCGGGCAATTGAGGGATGGGTCCGTTTCGGACGTCAACGCTGAAAGGCCCTACGGCGCGGCGCCGGTGGAGCGTTGACGGCGAATCAGGCCGTCAACGCTGCAAGCCGGCCGAGAATCGCGAGCCTTGCGGCGTTGCCGCCAGCTTCCGGTCCTCCTTCAGTGCGGCAGTTGACCTAGGCGCACGAACCCACCATCAGACGCCCGGCAACGCCGCCGCTACCGGTTCACGCTCGACATGTCCGCATACCGCTCGCCCTGCGCCTGACCCGCCGCGTCGAGCGCCTCGAGGTCCTCGTCGCTCAGCTCCACCTCGACCGCGCCGACGTTCTCCTCCAGATACGAGCGCCGCTTCGTGCCCGGGATCGGCACGATGTCCTCACCCTGCGCGAGCACCCAGGCGAGCGCGATCTGGGCCGGGGTCACCTGCTTCTCGGCCGCCAGCGCGTCGATCCGCTCGACGATCGCGATGTTGGCCTCGAGGTTGTCTCCCTGCAGGCGCGGCTGATAGCGCCGGAAGTCGTCGTCGGTGAGCTGCTCGAGCGAGCGCAGCTTGCCCGTGAGAAAGCCGCGTCCGAGCGGGCTGTAGGGCACGAAGCCGATGCCGAGCTCGCGCAGCGTGGGGAGGATCTCGGCTTCGGGGTCGCGCGCCCAGATCGAGTACTCGCTCTGGAGCGCGGAGATCGGGTGCGTCACGTGCGCGCGCCGGATCGTGTCGGGCGCCGCCTCGGATAGCCCCAGGTAGCGGACCTTCCCCGCGGCGACCAGCTCGCCCATCGCGCCGACGGTCTCCTCGATCGGCGTGTCGGGATCGACGCGGTGCTGGTAGTAGAGGTCGATGTGGTCGACCCCGAGGCGCTGCAGCGAGCCCTCGCAGGCCTGCTTGACGTACTCCGGCCGGCCGTTGATCCCGCGCCCGGCGGGATCGTCGGGATCGCGCATGATCCCGAACTTCGTCGCCACGACGACGCCGTCGCGCCGGTCCGCGATCGCGCGGCCGACCAGCCGCTCGTTCGTGTGCGGCCCGTACATGTCCGACGTGTCGAGGAACGTGACCCCGAGCTCGAGCGCGCGCTGGATCGTGGCGATCGACTCGGAGTCGTCGCGCGGGCCGTAGAAGTCGGACATGCCCATGCAGCCGAGGCCCTCGCGTGAGACGGTCAGGCCCTGGTTACCGAGTGAGATGGATTGCATCAGCTAGCGATCCTTTCGCGGTAGATCTCGATCTTGTGGTCGATTGCTGCGAGGTTGTGCTCCATCGCCTCGAGCTGCGCTCGCACGGCGACGCGGTGTGCCTCGAGCAGCGCGAGCCGCTGCGCCTCGTTGCCGTCGCCGGCGCGCACGAGGTCGGCGTACTCGCGCATGCGCCGGATCGGCATGCCGGTCGAGCGAGCTTCGTGAGGAGGACGACCCAGCGGATCTCCTCGTCCGTGTAGCGGCGGTGGCTCGACGACGCGCGCCCGACGCGGTCGAGCATGAGCCCCGCACGCTCGTAGTAGCGCAGCGTGTGCGCGCTCAGGCCGGTGACGCGGGCGGCGTCGGAGATGCTGAGGCCGGGGGCTTCTGCGATGACCATGTGGATCAGCGTAGGACTTCGAGCGCGCTCTAAGTCAAGGGCTTCACAGTTTCGGCACACCCGCGTGTTGTTCCGTTACGGCGCAGGGCGGAGGCTCTCGTTCTGTCCGACCCACCGCCGAGACTTCCGCGATCACGACTTTGAGAGCTGCAAGAGGAGCACTGTCCACATGAGCCAGGACCCCGCCGGCAAGGCCCGCGACACCGCCCTGCAGGGCGCCCTCGCGCAGATCGAGCGCCAGTTCGGCAAGGGCACGGTCATGCGCATGGGGGACGAGGGGGCGCAGGTCCGTGTTGACGCGATCCCCACGGGCGCGCTCTCGCTCGATCTTGCCCTGGGGATCGGCGGCATGCCGCGCGGGCGGATCGTCGAGGTCTTCGGCCCCGAGTCCTCCGGCAAGACGACGCTCGTGTACCACGTGATCGCCGAGGCGCAGAAGCTCGGCGGGGTGTGCGCGTTCATCGACGCCGAGCACGCGATGGACCCGCTGTACGCCCAGAACCTGGGTGTCAACATCGACGAGCTGCTCGTCTCCCAGCCCGACTACGGCGAGCAGGGGCTCGAGATCGCCGACATGCTCGTGCGCTCCGGCGCCGTCGACGTCGTCGCGATCGACTCGGTCGCGGCGCTCACCCCGCGGGCCGAGCTCGAGGGCCAGATGGGCGACCAGACGGTCGGCGTGCAGGCGCGGATGATGAGCCAGGCGATGCGCAAGCTGGCCGGCAACCTGAACCGCACTCAGACGCTCTGCCTGTTCGTCAACCAGATCCGCGAGAAGGTCGGGGTGATGTTCGGATCGCCCGAGACCCAGCCCGGCGGCCGCGCGCTGAAGTTCTATTCGTCTCAGCGCCTGGACATCCGCCGGATCGAGACGCTGAAGGACGGGACCGAGGCGGTCGGCAACCGCGTGCGCGTGAAGGTGGTCAAGAACAAGGTCGCAGCGCCGTTCCGTCAGGCCGAATTCGACATCGAGTTCGGCAAGGGCATCTCGAGCTCGGGCTGCATCCTCGACCTGGCGATCGAGCACAACGTGGTCACCAAGTCGGGGTCGTTCTTCTCCTACGGCGACGACCGGCTCGGCCAGGGCCGCAACAACGCGAAGGCGTATCTGGACGAGCACCTCGAGGTCGCCAAGGAGATCGAGTCCAAGATCTACGCCGCGCTGGGCATCGGCCAGGACCTCGTGACGCCGATCGAGCGCGAGGACGCTCCGGTCGAGTCGCTCGAGGCCGCGGAGGCCGCGGCTGCGGCGGCCGCGTGATGTCCGGCCGGCTCGCGCCCGCCTTGTCCGCCCGCCGCCGGTAGCGCGTGGCCGGCGTCGACGCGCGTCACCAGCCCGCCGGCGAGCGGCTCGCCGATCCCGCCGAGCGGCTCGAGCGGGCGCGGGCGCTCGCCTGGCGCGCTATCGGCCGGCGCGAGCGCACCGAGCTCGAGCTGCGCGGCATGCTCGCCGAGAAGCGCGTCGCGCCGGAGGAGGCCGATGTCGTCGTCCGCGAGCTCCTCGACGGCGGCTTCGTCGACGACGCGGCCTTCGCGCGGCGCTTCGCCGACGACCGCCGCCGGCTCGACGCTTGGGGCGCGGAGCGGATCGGGCGGCGCCTGCGCGCGCTCGGCGTCGCTCCCGAGCACGTCGCCGCGGCGCTGGGCGAGCAGGATCACGATGGCGAGCTGGAGGCGGCGCTCGCGCTGCTCCAGAAGCGCGTCGGCGCCGTCCCGCAGACGGCGCGCGAACGCGATCGCGCGCTCGGCATGCTCGTGCGCAAGGGCTACGAGCTGGAGCTCGCCCACGATGCGCTGCGCCGCTTCGCCGGCGCCGACGAGCTTTGCTGACGCCAGAGTTGCACCGTGTCATTGCGAAGCGCCCCTTCCGGTACTACGATCCACGCAGCGATAGACCGGGCCGTACGGGCCCATTGAAACTCCAGCAAAACAGCCACTTTCAGCGCAAACCAGCAGCTCAGCCGTGACGGCGAACGAATCCACAACCCCCGGGCCCGAAGGTCCGGTCAGACGCTCCGAACGCATCACCCACTAGCCGCCCTCTGACGCGGCGGCCAGCTGGCCGCCTTGATGCTGGCATGACGCTCGTGCCCAGGGCACGGCCCGGCCTGCCGCTCACCAAATCGAGATAGAAGAGAGCGGGGCCGCGATCCTCGATCCGGCCCGTCGGGGAGAAGAGAGTCATGGAAATCCTGATCGCCGCGGTCGTCCTGGCCGTCGGTCTCGTGGCCGCAGCCTCGCTGCTCACGCGCCGCGCGCCGGGCTTCGCGGCCGGGGCGGCGCCGCCGAAGCCCAAGCCCGTCGCGGCGCCGAAGGCGCCGCCCGCCGCGGAGCCTCAGGCGCTGATCGCGACCACCGAGGACGGCAAGAGCGCCGAGCGCCGCGCCGACCTGCTGCGGCTCGAAGAGCGGCTGCGCGCCCGCGAGGAGGCGGTCGAGAGCCGCCTGGCCGAGCTGGGCGAGCGCGAGCGCCTGCTGGCCGTCAAGGCGACCGCGCTCGAGGCCGCGCGCGAGCACCACGTGCGCGAGCTCGAGCGCGTCGCGGGCATGCCCGCCTCGCAGGCGCGCAACCAGCTGCTCAAGGAGGTCGAGGACCAGATCCGCCACGACCGCGCGCGCATCCTGCGCCAGGTCGAGGAGGAGACGAAGCGCGATGCCGACCGGAAGGTGCGCAACATCCTCTCGGTCGTGATGCAGCGGCTGGCCGCCGGCCACGCCGCCGAGACGACGGTCTCCGTGGTTCAGCTCTCCGCCGACGACATGAAGGGCCGCATCATCGGCCGCGAGGGCCGCAACATCCGGGCGCTCGAGCACCTCACGGGCGTCGACTTCATCATCGACGACACGCCGAACGCCGTCATCCTCTCGGGCTTCGACGGGGTGCGGCGCGAGATCGCGCGGATGACGTTGGAGAAGCTCCTCCAGGACGGCCGCATCCACCCGGCGCGGATCGAGGAGACGTACTACCAGGCGAAGTCGGAGCTCGAGGCCCACATCGCGGAATCGGGCGAGCAGGCCTGCTTCGACGCCAACGTCCAGGCGCTCGACGCCGACCTCGTCACGACGCTCGGCCGGCTGAAGTACCGCACGTCCTACGGCCAGAACGTGCTGGCGCACTCGGTCGAATGCGCCCACCTTGCGGCGATGATGGCGCACGAGCTCGGCGCCTCGGCCAAGACCGCCCGTCGCGCCGCGCTGCTGCACGACATCGGCAAGGCGGTCTCGCACGAGGTCGAGGGCCCGCACGCGCTCGTCGGCGGCGAGCTCGCGCGCCGGCACGGCGAGTCCGAGGCGGTCGCGCACGCGATGGAGGCGCACCACAACGAGGTCGAGCCGCAGACGGTCGAGGCCGTGATCGTGCAGGCCGCCGATGCGCTCTCCGGCGCCCGCCCGGGCGCCCGCGGCGAGTCGCTGGAGCAGTACGTCAAGCGCCTGCGCGACCTCGAGCACATCGCGACCCGCCACGACGGCGTCGACAAGGTCTACGCCATGCAGGCGGGCCGCGAGATCCGCGTGATGGTGCAGCCCAACGCCCTCGACGACGACGGCGCGGTCCTGCTCTCGCACGAGATCGCGCGCGAGATCGAGCAGGAGCTCGAGTACCCCGGTCAGATCAAGGTGACGGTGATCCGGGAGTCGCGCGCGACCGACTACGCGAAGTAGCCGCTACGAGCGCCGGCGGAGGAACGCGACCACGACGATATACGCGATCCCGGCGATCGCCCCGAGCTGTCCGTAGGGGCTGCCGTCGTCGCCGTTCGCGATCTCCCACAGCCAGGCGCCGAGGATCGCCGTGATCACGATCAGGCCCGCGAAGGCCGACGCGCGCAGGTCGATCGCCGCCCAACGCTCGTCGCGGCCGGGACCGCCGAGCGCCAGCGAGAACAGCGGCATCCACAAGCGGCTCCGCCAGAACTGCCTGTCACGCATTGTCGTCTCCATGGAATATCTCCTCTACGGTCTTGCCGAAGTAGCGCGCCAGCGCGATCGCCAGCGGCAGCGAAGGCGTGTAGCGCTCCTTCTCGATCGAGTTGATCGTCTGCCGTGACACGGCCATCGCCTCCGCGAGTTGCTGCTGCGAGAGCTGCATATCGGTGCGGAGGTTCCGGATCTCGTTGCGCATCGTAGTCAAGCGAACTTTACATGATATGTCAAGCATGCTTTCCATATACGCTGTCTCTCGATGAAGGCGTTCCACGTTACGACGTTCGGGTGCCAGATGAACGAGCACGACTCCGAGCGGATGAAGGGCATGCTCGAGTCGCTCGGCTATCGCGAGGTGCCGGAGCGCGGCGACGCCGACCTGATCCTCTTCAACACGTGCTCGATCCGCGAGAAGGCGGACGAGCGCTTCGTCGCCCACCTGCACGAGGCCAAGGCGCTCAAGCGGCGCGACCCCGAGCGCGTGATCGGCGTCGGCGGCTGCTGGGCACAGTCGCTCAAGGAACAGGTCTTCCGCCAGTTCCCGTTCGTCGACGTCGCGTTCGGCCCGGGCCAGGTGCACAAGCTGGCGGAGTTCCTCACCTCGGACTCCCTCACCGCCCAGGGCTACTTCGAGTTCGAGGGCTTCACGGGTCACCTGCCGCCCAAGCGCGCCCGCGACGTGCAGGCCTGGATGCAGATCTCGGTCGGATGCAACTGCAACTGCTCCTATTGCATCGTCCCCAGCACGCGCGGGCGAGAGGTCTCGCGGCCGCCGGCCGAGCTCATCGACGAGGCACGCCGGCTGGCGGCCGACGGGGTGTCGGAGCTCACGCTCCTGGGCCAGAACGTCAACGCATACGGCCGCGACCTGCGACCGGAGCGGGCGTCGTTCTCGCAGCTGCTGCGCGAGCTCGACACGCTCGACGGCCTGCGCCGGATCCGCTACACCAGTCCGCACCCGAAGGACATGCGCGAGGACGTGATCCACGCGCACGCCGAGCTGCCCTCGCTCTGTGAGCACATCCACCTGCCGCTCCAGGCCGGAGCGTCGCGCATCCTCAAGGCGATGCGCCGGACGTACACGCGCGAGCGCTACATGGACCGCGTCGCGCTGATCCGCGAGCACGTGCCCGACGTCGCGCTGACGACCGACATCATCGTCGGCTTCCCGGGCGAGACGGAGGCGGATTTCGCCGCGACGCTCGAGGTCGTCGAGGAGGTCGGCTACGACGGCGCGTTCACGTTCATCTTCTCCCCCCGGCGCGGCACCGAGGCAGCGAAGCTGGAGGATCTCCTGGCCCACGAGGAGAAGGTCGAGCGCATGCAGCGGCTCGTCGAGGTGGTCCAGCGCCGCGCCCGCGAGCGCGCCCAGCGCTTCGTCGGGCGGACGATGGAGGTGCTGGTCGAGGGAACGTCGCGCACCGACGCGAGCCGCCTGCGCGGCCGCACGCGCCACAACAAGGTCGTCAACTTCGCCGGCCTTGCGCAGCCCGGCGAGTACGTCGACGTGGAGGTCCACGAGGCGACCAGCCAGACGCTGATGGGGGAGCAGGCGAGCCTGCTCGTGCCGTCGCCCTGAGCCACTGCCGGGGCAGACGATGTAGACGCTGCCGTATGGATCTGCGCATCTCAGCTATGGACCGTCTCGCCTCGACGCAGCACAGTTGCCGGCATGACTTCCACGTTGACACCCGGCCAGACGCTGGAGAACCCGGTCACGGGCGAGCGCTTCACCTTCACGCAGACCGCGGCCAGCAGCGGCGGCGAACTGCTCGCGTTCGACTTCGCGCTGCGGCCCGGCGGCGCGGTGCCGATTCCGCACGTCCACCCGATCCAGACCGAGCGCTTCGAGGTCGTCCAGGGCCTGATGCGCTTCCGCGTCGGGTTGCGCACGAAGCTCGCGGAGCCCGGCGACGTGATCGAGGTCGCGCCCGGCGTCATGCACTCGTTCGCGAACGCCGGTGAGGAGGAGGCGCGCCTGCGCGTCGAGGTCCGCCCGGCGCTCGCGATGGAGGAGATGCTCGCCGAGGTCGTCGCGATGGCCGAGGCGGGTCGGATGACGGATCGTGGCATGCCGCGCGACCCGTTCGAGCTCGCCGATCTCGCCCGCCGCTACGACCGGGAGGCGCACGCGCCGTTCCTGACCGTCGGCATGCAGCGCCTGCTGCTGGCCCCGCTGGCAATGGTCGGCCGGCGCCGCCGGCGCGCGCGTACATCGCCGCTGCTCGTCCCCGCCGGCTGAGGCTGCGATGCTCCGGCGCGTGGGGGGAGCTTTCGTTCGACGAAAGCGGAGTGCTCGACAACTACCGCTCCGCCGTGCATCCCGGTCCCTCGAGCGCGCACTTCGTGATGGAGGAGCCCGCCGTCCTCGACGCGCTCGGCGACGTGCGCGGACTGCGGACCCTCGATCTCGGCTGCGGCGAGGCCGCGATCGGTCGCAGGCTGCTCGACGCCGGATGTCGCGGCCACTTCGGGATCGACGCGTCCGCGCGGATTATCGATGCGGCCCGGGATGCGCTCGACGGCACGGCGGGCGACGAGCCGCGCACGAGCTGGCCCGTCGACGACTACCTCGCCGCCGGCCCGCGCCTGCTCGACTGGCTCGGCGACCGCTGAACGCCGCTTCCGTCCGACCGGCATGCGAACATGTGTTCGTGCGCTGGGACGGACAAACCGTAGAGGCGGATGAAGAGGCGAGACTGCCTGGTCACGCGGGCACGGCCGTGGTTCGCCGCTTCGACGCTCCCGAGGCGCTCGAGACCCGGTTCTATGAGGTTCGGGCCAAGAGTGCGCTCAACCGAGTGCCCGCGAAATCGCGCGTTCCGTTCTCATGGACGGTGAACGCCTATCGAGGATGCAGCCATGCCTGCACTTATTGCTTCGCCCGCCCGACGCACGAGTACCTGGAGCTCGACGCCGGCCGCGACTTCGAGAAGGAGATCGTCGTCAAGGTCAACGTGCCCGAGGTGCTGCGGGCCGAGCTCGCGCGGCCGTCGTGGAACCGCGAGCACGTCGCGATGGGGACGAACACCGACCCGTACCAATGGGTCGAGGGCCGTTACAAGCTGATGCGGGGGATCTGGGAGGCGCTGCGCGATGCCGCCAACCCGTGCTCGATCCTGACGAAGTCGCCGTTGCTGCTGCGCGATCTCGACTTGATGCGAGAGATCGCCGCGCGGACGGAGATCAGCGCGTGCCTGTCGGTGCCGACGCTCGACGAGAAGGCATGGCGCGCGAGCGAGCCGCACACGCCCCATCCGCGGGCGCGGCTTGAGGCGGTGGGTGAGCTCAACCGCGCCGGGATCCCGACGGGCATCCTGATCGCGCCGTTGATGCCGGGCATCAACGACGCGCCCGCGCAGATCGAGCGGATCATCGAGCTCGCGACGGAGGCGGGCGCGGTGTCGATCGGCGGCCAGACGCTGTTCCTCCGGGGGTCGGTGCGCGAGATCTTCTTCGACTGGCTGCGCTCCTACCGGCCGGACCTCGTGCGGCGCTACGAGCGCCTCTACGCGCGCGGCGCGTACGTGCCCGAGCGCGAGCGGCGGGCGATCGAGCGCGCGGCCGGCCTGCCCGCAGCCCGGCTGCGGCGAGGCTCGGAGCGGTTCAAGCATCGCGGAGACGCGCGCGTCGCGGACGCGCCGACCGCGCGGAGGGAGGAGGTGCGCCAGGAGCGCTTGTTCTAGGCATCCGCGGTTCGGAGCCGGCCTCGGCATCCGCGGTTCGGAGCCGGCCTCGTGGGGCAAGTGTCAAAGGAACCCATGCCGCGACTGCGTTCGAGAGCACCGATGGTCCAGCCGGCCGCGCGGGCCCGCGCGCTGACCCTCCAGGCGGCCCAGCGGGCCGCGCGGGCACGGATCGAGCTCGCGATCGTTATCCCGCTGATCGCCATCGTGCTGCTGGCGAACGAGTACCGCCGGGAGATCTTCGGGCTCGACATGCCGGTGCGCGTGTTCACCGCGATCGCGCTGCTGATCCTCGGCTGGCGGCTAGCGCGCGACATCGGCCGCACGCTCGCGCCGCAGCTGTTCAAGCGGATGGATCCCGCGACCGCGGGAACGGTCGGCTTCCTGATCCGGCTCGCGTTTCTCGTCGCCGCGGTGCTCGTCGCGCTCCGGATCGCGGGGCTCGAGCCGCGCACGCTCGCGGTCTCGGGCGCGATCGTGGCCGTGGTCTTCGGCCTCGCGGCGCAGCAGACCCTGGGCAACCTGATCGCGGGCGTGGTGCTGATCTCGGTGCGCCCGTTCAGGGTCGGCGACCGCGTGCGGCTGCAGTCCGGCGGCCTCGCGGGCGAGATCGAGGGCGTGGTCTCGACGCTCGGGCTGCTCTACACGACGTTCGCCCGCGGCGAGGACTCGATCATGGTGCCGAACAACATCGTGCTCGCCTCCGCGGTCGTGCCCCTGCGGGAGCCGTCGTCGGTCGACCTGCGTGCACGGCTGCGCCCCGACGTGAAGCCCAGCGAGGTGCAGAAGCTGCTGCACGAGGGCGTCCGCACGCCCGTGCGCTCGGAGCCGCACATCGGCGTCGAGGAGATCGACGCCGACGAGATCGTCGTCCGGATCGCCGCGACGCCGTCCGCCGAGGCCGACGGCCCGCGGCTCGCCGACGAGATCCTCGCGGCGATCGCGCCTGTGACACGCGAGGGGCTGACGGAGGAGCGGGAGGGCGCTCGCGCGGACGACAACGGCCGCCGCGACGATTCCGGGCCGCGGCCGAGAGCGGACCCACCGGGCCACGTGACTCAGGAGTACGAGTCGTAGGGACGCCCGCCGCGGCGGCCGCGGACGAGCGGCTACAGCACGCCGAGCAAGAGCTCGGCGACCACCGTGATGGCGGCCGCGGGCGAGCGGCTACAGCGCGCCCGGCACGGCCTCGGCGACAACCGCCACGGCGGCCGCGAGCACGAGCGCCAGAGTGATCGCCGCGGCGACCGCCGTGTACGCCGCCAGCCTCGCCGCCTGGCGTCCGCGCCGCGCTACGGCGGTCGGCAGCCGCCGCTCGACCGCCAGCTGCGAAGCCGCCCCGAGCAGCCCACGGCCATAGCGGACCTGCTCCGCCGCCGCGACCCGCTCGCGCCAGCGCCACGCCATCGCGCGCGCCTCGCGCCTGCGCACCAGCGCCCAGCGCGGGAGCCTCCGCGCGCGCCGCTCCCAGTACGCGAGCAGCTCGCGCGCCTCCACGAGCTCGTCGGCCGCTCCCTGCGGCGTGCGCAGTGTCTCGGTGACCTGCGCCAGCCCGGCCAGGAGGCTCCAAGCCACCGGCCAGGGTCGGCGCTGCGCAGAGGCGGACGGCATCGCGCTCAAGGGTAACGAGCGCCCTGTCCGCGCCCACTGATCACGACCGCGACCATCGTCAGCAGCACGCCGACGACGGTCGTCGCGGTCACCTCCTCGCCCGCCGCCGGCGCGACCAGATCCACGATCAGCGCGCCGGCCATCTGGCCGGCGACCATCGCGAGGCCGAGCTGTAGGACGCCCAGGGTCTGCACCGCCGTCGCCCCGACGACGACCACCAACGCGCCCAGCAGCCCGCCGGAGTAGAGCAGCGGATTGCCCGGCAACCCATCCAGCGCCGAAGTCGCAAGCGTCACGAGCGCCACCACGCCCAGCGCCGCGAACCCGACCGTGACGTTGACCAGCGAGGCCGCCCACGGCTCGCCGGTCGCGCGCGCGAGCTGCCCGTTCGCGGCCGCCTGCAGCGACATCCCGAGGCCCGCCAGCGCGAGCGCCAGCAGCAGCACGTCGGGATCGCCGCGCGCTCCCAGCGCGCTGAGGGCCGTCGCGCCGACGGCCAGCAGTACGCCGGCGACGCGCGGCGGCGTGATCGGCCGCCGCCCCGCCGGCCCGAGACCGGCGGCGTCGACCGGCAGGCTCCCGCCCGTCGACCCGCAGACGAGCGCGACCGTCAGCAGGGCGACGCCGACCTCCGGCGCCGCCGCGGCCGAGACCAGCACGAGCCCCGCGCCGCCGAAGCCGCCGAGGAAGTACCACAGCGGTGGCCGGCCCAGCGCGCGCAGCCGGTCGCGGGCGCGCGGCAGCGCGCCGATCGCCAGCGTCGCGACGAACGCGACCATGTTGTTGGTCGCAGCGGCGATCGTCGGGAGCCGACGTCGCTGCCGAGGCGCCCGTCGATGTAGGACTGCAGCGATATCGCGGCGCCGGCGAGGATCGCCATCGCAACCGCCCGCCGCGGGCCGGCGAGCAGCAGGCCGAACCCGCGCGGGCGCGCCTGGACGGTCGTCACGCGCGCCCTACACCCGCTCGCTGTGACCGCGCTCCACGGCACGGGCGATCGAGGCGCCGACGCGCTTGTTCACCGTCGCCGCGAGCACCGGGGCGACGCCGGCGATCCGCGCGCCCGCGCGCAGCGCGAACGGCGCCGCGTCTACCTCGGCGCGGTTGCGCTCGATCGCGCGGACGATCGCCCGAGCGACCGCCTCCGGAGTGACCGTGCGGACGCCCGGCGGGAGCGACGCGCCGGAGTCGGCGAACATCCCCGCGCCGCTGACGAAGCCGGGCGAGACGCACGAGACGCCGACGCCGTGGTCGGCCATGTCGAGCCGCAGCGAGAGCGAGAAGCCGCGCAGCCCGAACTTCGTCGCGGTGTAGAGCGCGGACAGCGGGCTCGCCGCCTTGCCCTGGAGCGAGGAGACGAACACGACGTGGCCCGAGCGCCGCGCGGCCATCGGCTCCGCGAGCAGGCGCGCGAGCATCAACGGCGCGCGCAGGTTGACGGCAAGCACGCGGTCGAGCTCGGCGGGGGAGAGCGACGTGATCTCGCCGGCCTGCGACAGCGCGGCGTTCGCGACGAGCACGTCGACGTGCCCGGCCGCGGTGACCAGCCGCTCCGGCCCGTCCGGCTCGGACAGGTCGGCGGGAAGCGCGCGCCCGCCGATCTCGGAGGCGAGCGCCTCGAGCTCCGCGACCCTGCGGCCGCTCGCCGTCACCGCCGCGCCGCGCGCGGCCAGC
>Ga0126306_10000654_pt1 | contig 16834 bp, 16 predicted proteins | sample Plot27_FD_92592 | JGI IMG/M metagenome (GOLD analysis project Ga0126306, IMG submission 92592) | Serpentine soil microbial communities from UC McLaughlin Reserve, CA, USA - Plot27 | ecosystem: Environmental > Terrestrial > Soil > Grasslands | place: USA: UC McLaughlin Reserve, Lake County...
ACCACATCTATTACAGATAATTTCTCCCGATTCAACATCAGTAATCATTCTGGATTCACTAGGATCACATATTTCACATTGAATTATGGATTGCATATTTTTTTTGTATTTATTATAATAATGGACAATCAAATATATAAATCTTATACCGCTTCTTATAAGATTTTCATAAAATGATTCTACTGAACCTCGAATTTAAATCTTAATTTAAAAACATATGATTAACTGAAAAATATAACTTGCTTATCATGGGTCCATCTGTAATCAATCTTTGGGTTTACTTGTGAAGCAAATACTCTCCACATCTGAGAAATACGAATATCTGAGTTTTACTCTTTTCAAATCACTAGATAATTGTTTTATAAATAGAAATTTGTTTATAATGAGCAGTTGGAATAAGTAATAAAATATCTAAACCAGCTATGACTAATCGATATTAATAGTTAATATAATTATACGTTTTTATTAATAATATCTCTCAGTGTTTGAGTCAGAGTTTCTTGATCCCATGAATCATTGTAACGCATGCCATTAAGATAAAAAGTTGGAGTACCATTTACACCACTTCTTATCCCACTAAGAAAATCTTCACGTATTCTAGACGCAAAAGTATGGTTATAGAAATCATCTTGAAATCTAGGCATATCCAATTCCAATATCTCTGCATATTCTACTAAATTCTCATCTTCTAGGGCTTGTTGATTTTCATATAATATATCGTGCATATCCCAAAACTTATTCTGAGCTCCTGCACATTCAGCCGCCTCAGCAGCATGTTGAGCATGGGGATGGATTTGAGTCAGTGGAAAATTGCGGAATGCAAAACATATCTTATTTTCAAGTTGTTGAACCACCTTGTCTACTACTAGATTAGCTTGTCCACAATAGGGACATTCATAATCTCCATATTCAAGTAAAGTTACAGGTGCTCTTTGAGATCCCTGCATATGATCCCGATTACTGTTGACAGGTAAAGTCAGTTCTAGCTCCATCATTATGTACGTGTATCACCTTTTTGTTCTGTAGATTGAGGAAGAGATTCCAAAGCCTTCAAGATTCCATCAGCGCCTGGATTGACTCCTATTGGCGAAACATAGCTGTACCTAATTATACCATCTTTGTCAACTAAAAATAAAGCTCTTTCTGTGACCCCATCATTTTTGCGATAAACACCATATTTTTGTGCTATATTTCCTTTAGGTTCAAAATCTGAAAGTAACGGAAAGAGTAAGTTTTTGTGCTTTGAAAAAGCAAGATGACACCAAACACCATCAACTGAAATTCCAATAACCTTAGCATTGAGGCGTTGGAATTCAGGTAAAATTTCATTATATAAAGATACTTCATCTCCACAGACAGGAGAAAAGTCGGCTGGGTAAAATAAAAGAACTACTGGATTTCCCTTAAATTGATCCAAAGATACAGACTGATTTGGAGTAGTACGTAAAGTAAAGTTTGGTGCAGTAGTACCAGGTTGTAGTGCATTGGATGTTTGTTTTTGTTGTTCTGTTTGGGTAGACATATTATTAAATAGTATTCATCACATATATGCATTTCAGAAGCTAGTCAAATATTGACCGGTTAAATCCATCATAATAATCATATAATTATAATAATAACTTCATTATGAAATTCATATTCATTCAACATTGTATTTGTTGCTTTATTAGTACTTTTTTGAATTCATCTGATTTTGACCACTCTCTCTCTTATCCAATAGGAAACATATAAGATGATAAGATGAAACCGCTTCCTTGTAAAAAATTATCCAACTTACCATAATATATTATGCTCTATCTGCCAACTCAGTAACGATATACTATCAAATAATATAGGATTGGTATTATTCACAAGTGCTATCTGTATTCCTATGGCTTTAGAATAATCTTCATTATATCTTTTTTCTTATCAAAACCACCATATCCTTTAGGTGCATCATCAAGTTTCATTTTATGACTTATAACCTTGGTTGGGTCTATTCGTCCTGTTTCAATGAGATGAAGCAATCGCTCATTATATTTTTTGACAGGACATTGTCCCATGTTAATCTGAATGTTACGGTTAAACAATAGTCCTAGTGGAAATTGATCATAGCCTGATCCATATACTCCTGGTATTGAGATAGTAGAATATTTTTTTGCAACTTGTGCCATCCAAGTAATTACTTGCAAGGGATTAACAGGATTATATTCAGGATTAGTTATCTTAGTATGATCATGATTAGTACTTTTGTGACTATTACTATTACCTTTGAGGTTGTTACTATTAATTAGTCCACCGCTACCATCACTAACATTCCCTGCCATATGTCCTACAGCCTCAAATCCCACAGCATCTATACAAATGGCTCCTTTCCCATTAGTTTCTTTTTTTATTACATCAACTGGATCTTCATCATCAAAATTAATAATCTCAGCTCCTAAATCTTTTGTCTTGTTTAATCGTATAGGCCAATGATCAATTGAAAATACTCTTGCAGCTCCTCTTAAAAAGGAACTCATAACTGCAAAGTATCCAACTGGACCTGCGCCAAACACCGCAACGTCATCTCCTGGCTGCACATTTGCAATATCAGCGGCAAAGTAACCAGTGGGAAGTATATCGCTAAGAAATAGCACCTGTTCATCAGTTTTAATAGCTTCAGGAACCTTTAGTGAGGCTCCCGCATTAGCAAATGGTACACGTACATATTCTGCTTGTCCACCATCATATCCTCCTAATAGTTGGGTATAACCATAAGCCGCTCCTATATCTTTTGTTTTGGGATTAGCCCTATCACACTGAGACCACATGTTATTTTTACAAAACCAACATTTACCACAATTAACATTAAAAGGAACTACTACCCTGTCGCCTACTTGTACTTCGTGTACTTCTGATCCTGTCTCTTCTATTATTCCCATGAATTCGTGTCCTAACGTTTGCCCTGGTTGCATTCCTGGTACTGTACCATGATAGAGATGAAGGTCAGAACCACAAATAGCAGTTGATGTAATACGCAGTATTGCATCTTCGGGATGTTGTATAGTAGGTTGAGGTTTATCGTCTATTTGGACATTCCATGGTCCATGATATACTAATGCTTTCATTCTAATATTGACCTCTTATTTTTTATTATTATAAGGAGAAAGGAGGAGCATTAGCAGCAACAGCTGATTGTATCTTTGGCCATAACTGAGCAAGCATGCCAGGTGAATGAGTCTTTATCCAATCAGCTTGTTCCTGTTCATCGTTCATAATTTTTGATAATGGTCCTATTGCATTTGCATAAACTCCTCCTGCCATTTGGCATTTTTGTATCATCATAAGATAACAACATATTTCTGCATTTTCTACAATCATATCTTCTTCAGTTCTTTTTAATTCATATTCCTGTTTGGTCATGGATTTATCCATCATTGCTTTCATATCTTGAGGATAAGAAGGCAATGGCAATCCTAATTTGTCCGACGTAGGATTACCCTTCATGTTAGAAATTAACTGTTGCAATAATTGTTGGTGTTGTTGACTTTCTTCCAAATGATGTTCTAACTGTTGCTTTGCGTCTGGCAAACTAGTTTCTTCAATTCGTGTCTGCAATCTTTCTACTCCTGCATTTTCCATAGCAAGAGCAGCATTTAGTTCCAAAATGAATTTTTGATTCATTAAATCAATAGTGGGGTTTGACATGAGTTAACCTATTAAATATTATATATAATAGTTATAGATCAATTATATTTATTATAGCTTTACAATAAAATTTTTAAAATTTAAATAAAAATATAAATATTTCTACCAAAAACTTTTGTAATGAGTTTTAATTCTTATTCTTTCGTATACCAAGGTAATAAATTTCCTAACGATCATACAATTGTAATCCTTTTGAACATTACTATTATTATTTGGGTAGAACATATTAAGTTGCTTAATTTAAATGACCAAAGATGGTAATATATAATATAATTATGATTTTCATAGCTAAGCATATATAAATGCAATTACAATAGTATTCATAATTAAGAAATATTTATCTTAGGGATGGCAATTTAAAAGAGACAGCAACCCAGATATTTGAAATGGAAGGAATAATATCAGTAGCTATACACGTTGGAAATTTAGATATACTAGCAGAATTAGAACTATTTTCCTATATTATAATGGAATTATATATTAATAAAGGACAGAAATTGTCTTCCCCAATAACCAGAATGATATTATCATAAAAAAGGAATAGACAGACAAATGAATGAAACTGAAAATGAAAATACATGTAATATCTAGAGAATTGAATGAAACTGTTATCATACTGAAATGAAACAACAAAATTATGCTCTGACTAGGGAAATACCAATAACAAAGAATTAATTGGTAATTGATGCACGTCGTTGAGGTTAAGATATATTGATAAATGTAGAATATATTTTAAAAGTTAAAAGTATCATAGACTAATAAGGAATATATCCAAATATATCCATCTCACGTTATTTAGTCAATGTCAATGTTAAAGCAGTATGCTAACAATTTTAAATTTATACGTTCCAAAATAGGTTTTAAAATAGGAATATTAGTGTTTATCCAAATTATTTTTATTATTAGTAGTTTTATCATTCTTACTTATTACCAATCACAATCAACCTACTTGGGAAACTCAATAAATATTGCTGGGAAGAATCGGTTTCTTACATCTAATCTTATGCTTAGTATAACGGAATATTTTATGGAAAGCAATAGCGATTCTTCTAAAATTAATTATGCAATAGATCAATTGGAATCAAATATCGTAGTATTAAAACAAGGTGGAAAGATATCAGAAATAGATCTTAAACCATTGCCGTCAGAATATTTGGATGATTGGTACCATATTGATCAAAAATGGAGGTTATTAAAAACAAGCTTAACAAACCCTATAATCAAAGAAAATCAAATAATCAATCCAGCAGTATCATTTACAACAACAACTTCATCTACCACAGAGAATGAAATAGACACATTTATTAAAACAATACAAACAGGAGCATTATCTTTAGTAAATTCATCAAATGTATTAGTTACAAAATTAGGTGAACATGCAAAAAATAGTTCTCAACATTCGATATTTATGCATGTACTCTTTGCTTTATTAAATATTGGAGTTATTAGTGTTTTTGTTATTTATTTGAGTAAAAAAATATTAAAACCAATATTTGCTCTCACTACTGTAACTTCTGCGATAACTAAAGGAAATCTTGATGTATCTGTTAAAACCAAAGGCAATGATGAACTTGCACGTCTAAGTCAGTCATTCAATTTAATGGTAAACTCTATAAAAAACTTTATCACAAAACAAAATGAATTAACAAAGGAACTTGAAAAAGCAAATGAAGAATTACAATATAAATACTTAATAAAGGAAGAATTCATAAATGTGGCCTCACATGAACTCTGAACTCCTATACAATCAATACTCGGTCTATCTGAATTATTGCATTTCAGAACGATAAAAAATATTACTAACATTCAAGACATAAATATTCAAAAATATGAAGAAATTGTAGATGTTATTATTAGAAATTGTAGAAGAATTTTGCAACTAACTAATAATATATTGGATGTTGCAAAGATTGAAAGGGGATCTCTAATTCTAAATAAAGAAAAATTTGATCTCAGAGAAATGATACTAGAGATTTTGGAAGAATATGAACATACAATAAAAAATAGAAATAATGTGAAATTTTTATTTGAATCTCCTGAAAGTAACAACAATACAATAGAGGTAGAGGCAGATAAAGGTAGACTATCTCAAGTTCTTCATAACTTGTTAAGTAATGCCCTCAAGTTTACGAAAGAAGGACAAATTGCTGTTATTGTTGAAAGAAATGAAAATGAGATTATTGTTAGTATAAAGGACAGTGGATCCGGTATAGATCCAGAGATCTTTCCAAAACTTTTTACAAAATTTACAACTTATTCTCTTGGGAGTGGTGGTACAGGATTGGGGTTATTTATTTCCAAAAGTATAATCGAATCGAAAAACATGGTGGAAAAATATGGGCTACTAATAATGCAATTAATGGTGAAGATAGAGGGTCAACGTTCTCATTCAGTCTACCTATTTAGTAATTATTTATTTCAAATAATGTAACTTTTCGGCGCCGAAAAATTTGGAGATATTAAAAATTTTATCTAGAGTAACAACTTCATACATCAATATTTTAATATCGAATATTCTTCATATGGGTGGCAAGTAATAATTTGTTTAACTATTTCTAATGCACAATATATTCTTGAATTACAAGAGAGGAGTACCTAACATTGATAATATAGTAATTACAAAACCCGTCACATTGTCTTTAATACTTTAATTAAAAGAGTCACATTTTTAAACAAAATTTAAAGTACAATCTGTCTGAATAAGTTTACATCTATAGTCACACTCTAAGTGCTAAGCTTGAATTTTAGTTATAGAAAAAAGTCTTTTGGTTAATGGGAAAAGGTAATATAACTTGATTGAGCTATTTTTCTAAAGCAATTTAATCAAATAATGCCTATCGAATTAACATCTATAATATCAATTAACACATCTGTATGTATCTAAAATAATCATTTTTAAGGCACTTCCTCTTTAATCTTTTTTCTAGAAACCCTAAATCAAAAACTATTAATTATCTTAGAATATAGTTTAAGTAGTATTTTACGGTAACCAAAAAATTATTCAAGTTAATAAAATTGAGAGTTATAATATATTATTAACAATTAGAATTGATATTTTTATGTCAGAACATTTATGTCAGATTATAACTTGAAGATATCTTAATAGTGCCTAACGAGTACATCAATTTTACCAACCTTTATAAATTATATTTCACAGAAATCATCATGACAACAGTCAAATATGAAATAGACATCAACGCACCATTAGAACAAGTATATGAATATTATACCAATCCAGATAACATAAAGGAAGCGTGGCCACAGGATATTGTTAAGGAATCACAATCCCTTTCAGGTTCGAAAAATGAAGAAGGGTCTGAAATGAAAGTAAAAGGTGAATATATGGGAAGAGAAGATGAGATGATTTTACAAGTAACTGATAAAGAACAAAATAAGAGACTAGTAACAGAACAAAAGGATGGCCCATTTAAATATTGGAAAAGTGTACAAGAATTTAATGGAAGTCAAAATGCTACGCATATAAGACATTCTATCGATTACGAATTACCAAGTTCAGGAAAGATTGCGAATTTTCTTTCAGGAGATGGTGCTAACAATAAGATAGAAAAAGGATTACAACAAGCAGCTCAAACAGTAAAACAAAAACTGGAATCACAATCTGTCTAATCATAAGATAAATAAGAATCTAACATCATAACATCCTCTATATTTTATCATTAAATAAATTTTTTCTAACCATTAATTATAATAGTATTTTTAGTTACTATCTTTATTATTCTGAAAAGAATTAATAATATTTATTTGTTATATAAAATAAATATCCCACTTGCATTATATTTAAATTTATGATGAGTTAATCTGTAAATTATATTGGACACTATATGAAATTAACAAAAAAAAATTTTGAAAACATATCATTGTAATTGATTTTTTGTGATTTGCTTTATTTTTGATTTCGCGTATAATTCAAGTAATTTTAGGATTGAACAAAAGTTATTCATTAATTAAAGAAACAAAAGAATTTTATTTTTTATATTCAATATTAAGTATTCAACGTTGTCTGACCGTTGAATTTTGAGTAAAGTGATATTTATACACTTATTGTATGATATCCTGTTGCTCCATCTGGAAAGGGTTTATTTAACTCCGAACTTTGGACTTTTCCATTTTTGTCTGTCGCTCTAACTATGATTTTATAATTTTCTACTTTTTCTGGAATGAATCCTGTTGTCCACAATACCCAGGTATATCTAGAAAGAGGTTCCTTGATTTTAGCAGTTTTCCAAGTTATACCTCCATCTGTACTGACTTCTACTTTTGAAATTCCTTTATCCCCTCCAAATGCTATTCCTGCTATAGGTACTCTCTTACTAGATGAACGAGAATTAGTAGTAAAATTTTCATCTAGATTTCTGAACCTATTTCTTATTGGTGCTTGTCCGGGAATAACTATGGAGGATCCAGTATTATATTCAGCTATATTTGACCAACCATTTCTCTGCCAATAGCCCTCGTATACTTTATCCACTAATTCTATTTCTGTAATCCATTTTGGATTCATCATTCCATATAAGCCTGGCACTATCGCTCTAACAGGAAATCCATGCTTAGAGGTTAATGGAGCTAAATTCATTTCATATGCTAGTATTGTTTCCTTCATAAGTCCTTTATTCAATGGTATCCCCACATCATAACCATCAGAACATCTAAATACTATGTATTGAACACCAGGAAGAATCTTTGCTTTTTCAAGAATATCTTTGAGCCGTACTCCTTTCCATAATGCAGTACCAATAAGATCTCCACCTATCTTATTACTTACACATTCTAAGGTTACAAATTCTTCAATTGCAGACATAGATTTTATTTCTTCATAACTCAATTTTAATGGAGTACCAACCATTCCTTTAATCAGCAAATTCCAAGAATTTACATTTACCTCAGGAACAATAGGATTTATATCTATTCTATAAAATAGATAAGTAGGTGTTATTTCTGAAGCAAGAAATGGAGCAAGTGTTGGATCTTTAAAGTCAGGGGATATTGATCGTGATTGTGGCGGCAATAAATTTGAGGTATCAGGTTCAATTTGTTGTTGTTCTACTTCTTGTGGTGAAAATAATCGATTTAACCCAAAATATATAATTGGAAGAGAAACTACAGATGCAATAATTAAACGAATAAATTCTTTTCTATTGTAATTTACTATTGTATTATTCTCCCTTACTTCTGGTTGGTAAGGCTCTTGTAATTTATCTTTAGTTTTTGTTTTTGTTTTTCTCGAAAACAATGAAAAAATTAACCCAAAAACTATTTGTGGTAGAATAAAAGAAAAAACAATATGTTGAATTGAAATTGTTTGAGATCCGCTCCTAACATGTATCATTATTACCATCATAATAGAAATAATAACCAAAACAGCATAAGTTAATGCGAAAGAGGATATAAATTTCCATATATAGTTGTTCCATCGAAGCTTGTTATACAATTTAATTAGGAAAATTCCAATTAGACCAAAGATTATTATTGTAACTATTATAGAACCTATGAAGGCAGAATATTTTGCAAGTGTACCTAATGTATCTATTGCTTGAGATTCAAATTCTCCTGGTGTGAGTGAAAATAATGTTTGTGAGGCAAGTTCTGGTAGAAATACTCCGCCAACAAATACTTTAATCATTACTGCTACTGCAATAGATACAAGTCCCGCAACAATTCCTAAAGCAAAGGAAAATAAGATAGAATTTGATCTCTCTGTCACAGAATTTATTAGATAATAACTGATTTAAGGTTTTTTAAATCATATTATTAATTATAAAATAAATGTTATTATTATAACCTGGATAAAAAGTCTATTTAAAAGTTAACATTAATTACGTATTATTTGACGCATATTATATTTAATTTTTTATTTATCTATTTCTTCCATATTATCCATTATCTTCATCATATCTGACATCTCTTGTTCATGTGTATTTATATTATCACTGGTTATATTCAATTGCATCAATGCTCCATCAATATTATTCTCTTTGAGATCCATTATAGCTTCCATTAAATGCATTTTTGCATTATCAAGAGATACACCGAAGGTCATATTTTTTCCGGGCAACATTATACTATCATTTCTATTTATTGATTCACTATTATTTTGGTGAGCTACTGCAAGATTATTAGATGAAGAAAATACATTAATAGAGAAAAAAATGATTGAAACAAATACTAAAACAACAAAGATCATTATATTTATATTTTTTTTATAGATGAAATCCATGTTGTTTTCATCATTAAATACTTTCACAAATATTATTTAAATGTACTACAGTTATTTTAGTTTACAGAGTATATACAAGATTAAAATCATCTTTTCTGTCTATCAAATTAGTGAATCATAGAAAAGAAATTAATGCCATTTTAAAGTCATGATTTAATATCATATTTATTAAAATAACTATTTTATAGTATCATTATATATTTTGATAATAATAATTATAATTTTTGCCTTTAGATAAATAACATGTTATACATGCAATAATTGTTTTTTATAAATTAAAGAATCATATTATGAGTTTTTATTTTGAGAATTACTCATGTATAAAGAATCAACTTCATATTTATCCATCCGAACCGCCTTTTTAAAATTAAGGAAAAATATTTCTGTGCAACCCCTGTATGAAACAGTCAGTACTAATCACAAGTCATCGGGTCGGATTTTATATAATGCTATCAATTCAACTGTTAATATTCCATTGCATGATTCTTCACACATGGATGGTTTTGCAGTTCTTTATGATGATATAAAGAATGCTTCTAATTTAAAACCCATCATCCTTAAAGTAATAAGCGAGGTTAAACTTGGAAAGATAAAATTTGAACCTTTGGAACCCGGACAGGCTGCCAGAATTCCAACAGGTGGATATTTACCTCCAAAGTCAGATACAGTCGTTCCTATTGAATATTCACAATTTAATGAAATGGATAGATCAGTTAGAATTTTTGCTGAATTTCCAAAAGGATCATTTATTTCACCTGCAGGAAAGGATATTACTAAAGATAAATTAATGTTTAAAAAAGGACACTTATTACGAATTCAAGATATATCTTTATTAAATAGTATGAGAGTTAAAAAATTAAATGTATATAAAAAACCAAAAGTTGCAATAATTCCAACTGGAAGTGAATTAACCAATGATATTAATGAGGTTGCTTATGGAAAGATTCTCAATACTAATGGTCAAATAATTTCTACATTAATAGAAGCTTCTGGCGGAATACCTGTTGATCTAGGAATAACATCTGACAATGTGAAAATGATTAAGAGTAAGATAAACAATGCCTTATCTCAAAATGATATTGTTCTTACTATAGGAGGATCATCAGTTGGACATAAGGACCTCATTGCAGAAACTATTAATTCGATGGGAAAACCAGGCATTCTCGCTCATGGAATTAAACTTGACCGAGGAAGAGTAACTAAAATAGCAGCACTAAAATCTAAACCTATTATTATATTACCCGGTCCTATCCAAGGAGCTATTAATGCTTTCATTGTATTGGCTTTACCATTGATCAGATCTTTAATTGGATTATCACATAATAATTATGTTTTTATAAATGCTCAGATTACTGATAACTGGAAAGCTAGAAAGAAATTTCAAAACTTTGTAAAAATATTATACGTTCGTTTATCATATTCAAAAACTAACAATAGCATTAAGGCGGAACCAATAACTGGAGAAACCTCAAATATGACAGTTATGACTAGAGCAAACGGTTATGTATTAGTATCTGAAAAAATAACAAAAATTGAAAAGGAAAATAATGTACAAGTAAATTTACTGCCTGGATTTTCTTTTGCATCTAGCAATCCTATAGACTTTTCATAATTTATTATTTGAATAATCTGGTAGCAAGATTAATGGCTGCTAAGGCAACTAAAATTCCTATTATGATTATAATTTTTTGATGATCAAACTTGAGTGCACCAAGTCTAGACCCCATTAAACCTCCTATCAGAACAACAATGGACAATGGTATGACCAAACCAAAATCTATATCCTTGGTTATAGTATGAGCAATAAATCCACTTATAGAATTTGTTAGTATAAATAAACTGGCAGAAGCTGCAGCCTGTTTGGGATTAGCTAAACCTGACATTATCAAAATTGGTGAAAGCCATATCCCTCCACCTATTCCAACAAGACCAGAAATACTACCAAGAAGAGCACCTAATGGAGTGGTTATTAATGCAGTTCTAACAAAATTCAAATTCATTTTTCTTATCTTTTCGCGTTGAAATGTTATTCTTCTTCTTCCAGACAATAGCAATGCGGCTGAAGCAGAAAAAAGAGATATGACAAAAATCAATGTTAACATTTTTTCTGGTAGAATTATAGAACCTCCAATAAATGTAGGCGCTAGATTAATCTACCATTTATTGTTAAAATATTTGCAATTACTAAAATCTATAGTTTTCTATAATGAATACCATAAAGAAAATCAGACTATGACCTATAGACATTTGTATAGAGGCAGTTTGATGGTTATATATCATACTATCATTATACTATTAAAAAAATTAATTAATTATTAAATGGTAAAACTTTACATTCATTATTAGAATTTATTATATATTGCTATCTTAATAGATTTACTTATACAGCAGACAAAGAATATTTTTGTATGTTTATCAATATAACTAGATTTCATTCAAATACCATACCTCTAACTGCAATTTTTTTATCAATTGTCTTTTTTATACTGTTTTCATCTAGCATAAAGGAATTAAGTGCCATCAAGACTATTGATAAAGATGTATCAGTATTATATGCAGGTTCTCTAATTAACATCTTTGAAAATGAGATTAAATTGGCATTTCAGAATTCAACTGGATATAATTTTATAGGAGAGGGAAAAGGATCTGTACAGATTTCTAATATGATCTTGGATGGATTCCGAAAGCCAGATGTATTTGTTAGTGCTGATACAACTCCTATTGAAAGTTTGATGAATCATAGTCCTCCATTAGCCAATTGGCTTGTAAAGTTTGCATCTGCTGAACTTGTAATAGCGTATAATCCACAAAGTCCCTTTGCTTCAGATCTGTTGAAGGTTAGCAATGGTGAGATACCATGGTATAAAGTTCTTCAGAAAGAAGGATTAAAATTTGGAAGAACTGATCCTGAATTAGATCCTAAAGGATATTATACAATCATTGCTGTAAAATTAGCAAATATTTACTATAATGATTCCACAATTAAGGATCGAATTTTAGGCGAAGATAGAAACAAGAGACAGATTTTTCCTGAAGAAGTCTTAAAGTCTATTCTGGATTCAGGACAAATCGATGCAACTGCTGCCTATAAACATGAAGCAATAGCAAAAGGACTTCCATACATCTCACTTCCTGATCAAATTAATTTGAGTAATCCTAATTATACAAACTATTATAACAAAATCTCTTACAAGTTGGGAATAGGTGAAACTATTTATGGCAATCCAATATTTTTTTCATTTACTATACCAAATACTGTAGAAAATATAGCAGGTGCAATGTCTTTTGGTAAATTTTTGTTATCTGAAAGTGGAAATAAAATCTTAGAACAATATGGGTTAAGTCATATAAAACCAATTTTGTATGGCGATGATTACGACAAACTGAATCCTGAAATTTTGTCTTTTGTTCAATACTATGACTAGTCTTTCTTAAGGATACTTTAATGGTTGGTGAGAGTAGATATAGTTAATTTCGCTTTAAGAAAACAAAATATAATTGGATTTAATTTTCTTCTTTCCATTTTAGTTATAATTCTTATAGTATATATTATCTACCCATTTTTTGGATTAATCTTTGTAATTGAACCTACTAGTCTGTTAGAATCATTGAAAAGAACTGAAATATTAGATTCTGTTATTTTGAGTTTAACTACTGCTACTATTTCAACTATACTAGTTTCAATATTCGGAATTCCCTTAGCCTTTGTATTGGCAAGATTTCAATTTAAGGCTAAATTTCTAATTCGTATGATTGTTATACTTCCTTTGGTTCTTCCGCCACTTGCCAGTGGAACAATGCTTTTGGGAGTCTTTGGTCCTTATTCCTTTCTTGGAAAACTGATTCCAGTAGATTTTACACAATCAGTTATTGGAATCATTATAGCCCAAACTTATGTTGCTTCACCTTTTCTTATTCTTCCGGCTCAGGCTGCTTTTGAAGCAATTCCTGAAAGATATGAAATTGTAGCAAGAACACTAGGAAAAAAGAAGTGGCAAGTTTTTTTTAGTATATCTCTTCCATTAGCAAAGATAGGAATACTCATAGGTTTGTTGATGGCATGGATTAGATCTATCGGAGAATTGGGTGCTACAATAATGATGGCGTATAATCCACATACTATCTCAATTCAAATCTTTGAAGATAGTGCTATTGGTGGAATAAGAAATTCTGTTGCAGGAATAATCTTGGTCATTATAATAGCACTTTTTGCTTTAACAATATTTGTGTTATTAAGAAGGCATCAAGTTTTGAAAGTTGGCTGGTGATCTAAATAGATGGTATTAGAAATAATTAATATTACAAAAAATTTTAGAAAATTTCGATTGGGACCTCTAAATCTTAATATAAATAATGATGAAATCATAGTTATATTAGGTCCTACAGGAAGTGGAAAGACTACACTTATAAATTTGATCGCTGGAATTTTAAGACCTGACAATGGTAAAATAATCTTGAATGGTATAGATATTACCAATCAACCTATAGAGCAAAGAAAAGTAGGATATGTTTTTCAAGATCCATCATTGTTTCCTCATTTAAATGTGTATAATAACATTCTTTTTGGGTTAAGCAAAAAGGTACGTGAATCTAAAGACAAGATTGCCACTATAAAAAATATTATTGATGAATTAGATATTGATTACTTGCTAAATAGAAAAGTAGATCATCTTAGTGGCGGAGAAAAGCAAAAAGTGTCTTTAGCAAGAATTCTTGTTTTAAATCCAAATGTAGTATTACTAGATGAACCTCTTTCTCATATTGATTTGTTAGCAAGAGATAGATTAAGAATAGAGTTGAGAAGCATATTAAGAAAACAACAAATTCCAACAATATATGTTACTCATTTTGAAGAAGATATTTATGCATTAGCAGATTCAATTGCTTTTTTGGATGGAGGAAAGATAGAAGAAAGTGGAACTCTTGAAGAAATATTTAATTTATCTCCTAGATCATCATCATTTTTTAACAAAATAATAGCTTTAGGTAATTATGTAACTGGAGAAGTGACTAAATGTGAAAATGATTTAACTGAATTTAAAGTAGGTTTGAATAGGTTATATACTGTTGGAAGTTTTCCATCTAAATCTAAAATTAGCGTCATAATTAGACGTGAAGACATCTTGTTATCTAAAGAAAAAATAAAGACCAGTGCACGTAATATAATTTTTGCAAAAGTAGTGGATATTATTAATAAACATAATATAATTGATGTATATTTGAAATCTGATAATTTGAATTTGATTTCAAGAATAACTAGATCTGCTTCTGAAGAACTGGGGATTGTTATAGGCGATTATGTATATGCAATTTTTAAGGCATCTACACCATATCTAATCAGAGAGGAAAATTAAATATCTATAGAATTATTTGATTAGCGATATGAATTCATTCTAAACGATCTCACTAATTAAATGACTAATAGTTAGTAGTATTTGTAAATTATTATCCTTTGTTAATTATTAACTTGTTCGATATTTTTGACATGACTTAAATTTATAAAAATTGGTTTTTGTACAGGAAATGGTATAATTAAACATAACTAACATGGAGGGGATGGGATTTGAACCCATTACTGCTGTTCATGGGATTACACTAAATCTAATAATATAGTGATATTGTGTATGCTAATAATTCAAATATGCTCTTAAGAAATCTTTCATCTTGGAGAGAGATATATCGGATTCTGGTGTGTTTATTAATATATTGAAATACATGAGGCATTCCTTCGTAAATATCTAATTTTACCGGTACATCGGCTTGGTCTAAGCCTTGATATAAACTAACAAAGTCATTTACTAAAGTTTCTTTAGTACCACCATGGATTAATAATTGATTTTTTTATATCATGATAACTCAATATAACTAATCGAAATTTATCTAAAATATATATTTGTAAACATATATTGAGGCTTATGGATAATCACAGTAATAATATCAAATATGATTTTTTAAATAGGATTGTTTTAGTAACAGGTGGCACAGGAGCTTTAGGAAGCTCTATAACAAAGGCTTTTGTTGAATCTAATGCTACTGTAATATCTTCATACGTTCATGACAGAGAAGAATCGTCGACGCAAACAGAAAATAAATCATCTATACAATTAATCAAAGCAGATATTACAAAGGAAGAAGAAGTAGCTAGACTAGTTTCTATTGTTATGGACAAATATGGTCATATTGATATATTAGTTAATGTGGTTGGTGGTTATATTGGAGCAAAAAGCATAGTTGAATTAGATGAAAAAGAATGGGATTTGATGATGGCTATGAATTTAAAATCAGCATTCTTGATAAGTAAACATGTTACTAAACATATGGTCGCTTCAAAATATGGTAAGATAATACACATATCTTCTAAAAAAGGCTTACATGCTGAAGGTTCTGATTCTGCTTATGCAGCATCCAAATCCGGACTAATAAGACTAGTAGAGTCACTATCTGAGGAAACGAAGGAATCAAATATTAATGTAAATTGTATAATGCCAATTATAATAGATACCCAAGCAAATAGAAAAGCAATGCCAAACGCAGATTTCAACAAATGGGTAAAGCCAGATGATTTGGCAAATGTAGTCTTGTTTCTTAGCTCAGAAGAAGCAAAGACTATAACAGGTGCTGCTATACCTACATTTGGAGTATTATAATAATTTTTTATAGATTTTGTATCTACAGTTAAATCAATGAAGTTTACAATATATGAATCATTTTACCTAATCATATTCAACACGAGATATCGAAATATTGAAGAATATTGTCACCAAGGAAGGGATTTGAACCTATTACTGCTGGTCATGGGATTATGTATGAATCTTAAATTGAATCATATTTGACTTTTCTAAACTTTCTACAATTAGAAAACAGCAATTGATATTGGATACAGGAAATCGCTATATGACATATGCATCATAAAATGTTATGTCCAAAGCT
>Ga0126306_10000655_pt1 | contig 16832 bp, 14 predicted proteins | sample Plot27_FD_92592 | JGI IMG/M metagenome (GOLD analysis project Ga0126306, IMG submission 92592) | Serpentine soil microbial communities from UC McLaughlin Reserve, CA, USA - Plot27 | ecosystem: Environmental > Terrestrial > Soil > Grasslands | place: USA: UC McLaughlin Reserve, Lake County...
ACGACCGTCCCAGCCCCCACCCATGGGGCCCGCCGGGTTCCCGGATCGGGCCCGGAGCCGCGGCTCACCGACCCGGCCCGCAGCCGGGTCCCCTGGTCGGGGGCGGCCTTCACCCACCCGGTCCGGAGCCGGGTCCCCCGGTGGGGGAGCGTAGCCCAGCCGCGGAACTGGGGGCGCCGGCTGTCCACAGCCCCCCAGCTACCCACGGCCCCTGCGGTCCCTGGGGTTGGGGGGATGGTGGTGGTCGGGGGGCTGGCGTTCCTGTTGGCTCGGCCGGCGATCGGCGGGCTCTCGATCGCGGTGCCGGTGCTGGTGGTTGGGTACCTGGCGCTGTTGGTGGGAGCGCTGGCCACCAAGGAGCGCAACGTCGACCCGGCGGCGGGCCGGGGGGCGCCGCTCGGATGGTGGGTGCCGTTGGGGGTCGGCCTCCTCGGGGTCGTGGGGGCGACGGTCGTCGGGGGGCCGGTGGGGGACCGACGGGTCGGTGTCGTCGCGGGTGGGGTAGCGCTGCTGGCGGCGGTGGCGGAGGAGGCGTTGTTCCGGCGGTTGCTGTATGACCGGCTGCTGCGGTTCGGGGTGCTGACGGCTGTGATCGGGAGCGCGGTGGTGTTCGCGGTGGCGCATCTGCCGGCGTACGGGGTGGCGGCCATGCCGGTGGACCTCGGGGCCGCGCTGTTGCTGTCCTGGCAGCGGTACGCTTCCGGCTGCTGGACGGTCCCGGCCGTCACCCATGTCGTAGCCAACCTTCTGGCGGTGACCTAGAAGATGCGCCACCTGCGAGCCCTCGCCCTGCTCCTCGTCCTGCTGCTGACGGCCTCCTGCGGCGGCCCCGCCGGCGACCCGTCCGAGCCGGTGCGGGTCGGGGCCATCTATCCCCTGAGCGGCACCCAGGGCATGGGCGGGATCGACGAGTACCACGGGGTCCGGGTCGCGGCCGAGCTGGTCAACGCCGACGGCGGCATCAACGGCCGCCCGGTCGCGCTCGACCAGGTCGACGTGCCCGAGGCCGACGCCGCCCCCGGGGCCATCAAGGCGCTGGCCGACCGGGGGGTGGACCTGGTCCTGGGCAGCTACGGGAGCACCATCTCCAGCCCGGCGGCCGCGGCCGCGGCCGGTCACGGGTCGCTGTTCTGGGAGACCGGGGCGGTGGGCAAGCTGGCCGGCCCGGGCGGGGGCGACCTGGTGTTCCGGGTCGCGCCCACCGGCGGCCTGCTCGGCCGCGGGGCCATCCGCTTCGTCGCCGACCAGCTGGCCGCCAAGCTGGGCCGCGAGCCGTCCTCGCTGCGCTTCGCCATCGCCGCCGTCGACGACGTCTACGGCGCCGCCGTGGCCGACGGCGCCCGGGCCGAGCTGCGCGAGCGCAAGCTCGAGACGGTCGCCGACGTGGCCTACGACCCACGCCGCTACGACCCGGCCAAGGTGGTCGGCAAGATCCGCGCCGCCCGCCCCGACGTGCTGTTCGTGGTCGCCTACCTGGAGGACGGGGTCGCGCTCCGGCGCGAGCAGGTCCGCCAGCACCTGCCCCTGCTGGCCAGCATCGGCACCTCCTCCAGCTACTGCATGCCGGAGTTCGGGGCGCTGCTGGGCAAGGACGCCGTCGGCCTGTTCGCCTCCGACAAGCCCGACACCCACGGGATCAACCCCTCCGGGCTGGCCCCCGACGCCCGCGCCCTGCTGGAGCGGGCCGACGCCGCCTACCAGCAGGCCAACGGCCATTCGATGAGCGCCGCCGCCCTGGCCGGCTTCTCCGGCGCCTGGGCGCTGTTCCGCCACGTGCTGCCGGCAGGCAGCTCGATGGAGCCGGCCGACGTGGCCGCCGCGGCCCGCAAGGCCAGGATCCCGGCCGGCGGCCTGCCCAACGGCAGCGGCCTGGAGTTCGCCCCGCCGGGCGGGGTGGACGCCGGGGCCAACCTCCGGGCGGCCAGCGTCATCTGGGAGTGGACCAAGGTGAACCGCCGCGAGGTCACCTGGCCGCCCCAGTTCGCCACCGCCGATATCGCGGCCGTCCACCCGTCGCGATGAGCGCCACCGGCCAGGACCGACGGCCCCGGGCCCCCGCCCGGGGCCCGGCCCGCCACGACCGGGCGCTGGTCGCCCTGCTGGCCGGGGTCGGGGTCGTGGCGCTGTACCTGGCCGGGGCGGCGGTCAGCGGCCGGGCCAGCATCCTGGCCAGGCGCCCGCTGCTGGACGGGCTGGCCCCGCCGACGCCGTACCGCTGGGTGACGCCGCCTCCCGACCTGGCCGCCAGCAACAAGCCGCCGGCCTCGACCCGCTTCACGGTCGAGCTCACCGCCACCGGCTCCCGGCTGGGCGCCTTCTCGACCAGCGACGGCCAGATCAACCTGGTGCTGAGCGAGGGCGCGGTGCCGGCCCGGTCCGGCCAGACCGGGGTCGAGGTGGCCGTCGACCCGGTCGACCCGGCCACCCTCGGGCCCGCTCCCCCGGGGCTGGTGGTGGCGGGGAACGCCTACCGCATCCAGGTCAGCTACCAGCCCTCGGGCGATAGGGTCGAGGCCCTCGGCGGCCAGTCCAGCGTCGGCCTGGTCTACCCGCTGCTGGCCACGGCCGTGGCCGACCCGGGCGGCCACCAGGTGCTGTCGTCGGCCGACGGCCGGGCCTGGGAGGCGCTGGCGAGCACCGACACGCCCGGGACCCACCAGGTGAGCGCCCGGCTGGCCCGGACCGGGTACGTCCAGGTCGGGGTGGCGCCGGGGGCGGGGTCGGGCGGCGGCGACTCCCGGAACCGGATCCTGCTGCTGGCCTCGGGCGTGGCCGTGGTGATCGTGGGCGCCGCTCTGCTGCTGCGCCTCCGCGAGGCCCGGGCCACCCCCCGGGGACGAGGGCGGCGACGATGACCACCCGCGGCCTGCGCCGGACCGGCCTCGTCCTCGGGCTGGCCGTGGCGCTGGTCGGGCTGGCGGCCGGACCGGCGGCGGCGCACACCATCGGCACCGGCACCGAGGCCACCAACTACCGGACCATCGTGCGCGGCATCGACCAGGGGACGCCCGGCCTCTCGGTGCGGGCCATCCCCGGCGAGCAGCTGGAGCTGACCAACCGCTCCGACCAGGAGGTGCTGGTGCTCGGGTACCGCCTGGAGCCCTACCTGCGCGTCGGGCCGGCCGGGGTGTTCGAGAACCGGCGCTCGCCCAGCAGCTACACCAACCGCTTCCGCACCGCCCCGGCCTCGATCCCGTCCGAGTTCGACCCCGAGGCCCCGCCCGAGTGGCGGCGGATCGGCGAGGGCCCGTCGGTGGCCTGGCACGAGCACCGGGCCCACTGGACCGGCCCCGACCCGCCGGCCGTGACCGCCGCCCCCCACGCCACCCACGTGGTCATGCCCGGCTGGCAGGTCCCGCTGCGCCAGGACGACCGCACCATGGTGGTCTGGGGTGACGTCACCTGGGTGCCCGGCCCCTCGCCCTGGCCGTGGGCGCTGGCCGCGGTGGCCCTGTTCGCCGCCGCCCTGGCCGCCGCCGGCGGCTACCGCCGGCCGCGGGTCCTGGCCGTGGTCGCCCTCCTGGCCGTGGCCGCCGACATGGTCCACACCGCCGGGGCCGTGCTCGCCTCCACCGCCCCCGTGGCCACCGAGCTGTACGGGTCCGCCACCTCGGCCGCCGGCTGGGTCGTGGCCGGCTTCGCCGCCTACCGGCTGCTGCGCGGGCACGCCGACACCGGCCTGGTCTACCTGCTGCTGGGCGGGGTGTTCCTGACCCTGGCCGGGGCCCTGCCCGACGTGTCGGCGCTGGCCCGCTCCCAGCTCACCTCCGGCTTCGGCCCGCTCGTGACCCGGGCCGCGATCGTCTTCACCCTCGGCCTGGGCGGCGCCATGGTGGCCGCCGGCCTGGCCGGGTTCCGCTCCCCGCGCCGACGCCAACCCGCACGCGTAAGCTGACCGGGTGGTGGTGTGGTCCCTGGCCGGCCCGACGGCCGGCGCGGAGGTGCCGGCCCCGACCCTGGGCCGGCTGCTGCTCTCGTGGGCGCTCAACCCGCTGGTCACCGTCGGCCTGCTGGCCGCGACGATCGCCTACCTCCAGGCCCGGCGGCGCCTGATCGCCAGCGGGGTGCCCTGGCCGGCCCGGCGGACCGCCTACTTCATGTCCGGCATCGGCGCCCTCGCCCTGGCCCTGCTGTCGCCGATCCAGGCGTACGACACGGTGCTGTTCTCGGTCCACGTGGTCCAGCACATGCTGCTCACCATGGCGGCGGCGCCGCTGCTGGCCCTGGGCGCGCCCATCACCCTGGCCCTGCGGGTGGCCAAGGGCCGGACCCGCCGGCGCATGGTCCGGGTGCTGCACAGCCCCCCGCTGCGGGTGATCGGCCACCCGCTGGTCGCCTGGGTGCTGTTCACCCTCAGCCTCTACGCCCTCTACTTCTCGCCCTTGTTCGACCTGTCGCTGCGCCAGCCGCTGGTCCACGACCTGGTGCACCTGCACTTCCTGGCCGCCGGGCTGCTGTTCTGGTGGCCGGTGGTCGGCCTCGACCCCTCCCGCTGGCGGATGCCCCACATCGCCCGGGTGGGGTTCGTGTTCCTGATGGTCCCCTTCCACGCCTTCCTCGGGGTCGCGATCATGAACAGCGGGCGCGTGCTGGCCCCGACCCTGGAGAGCTTCCAGCGCAGCTGGGGCCCGACCCCCCTGGCCGACCAGCAGACCGGCGGGGCCATCCTGTGGGGCGCCGGCGACCTCATCGCGATCGTCGCCGTGCTCGGCATCCTCATCTCCTGGGCCAGCTACGAGGAGAAGGTGGTCGCCGTCCGCGAGGACCGCCGCCTGGCCCGCGAGCGCGAGGCCGGCCGCGCGGCCCGACCCGTCACCCGCCCCCCGACCCCATGACCGACCTGACCGGCAAGGTCCGCGCCTACTGGGACGCGGACGCCGCCACCTACGACCACTCGGCCGACCACGGGCCCGGGTCGCCGGCCCAGCGGGCGGCCTGGAACGCCGCCCTGCACCGGCTGCTGCCGGCCGCGCCGAGCCGGGTGCTGGACGTCGGCGCCGGCACCGGGTTCCTGGCCCTGGCCGCGGCCCGGCTGGGCCACCGGGTCAGCGCCCTCGACCTGTCGGGCGGGATGCTGGAGCGCCTGCGGGCCGCCGCCGACCACGACGGGCTGGAGGTCGAGGTGGTCCAGGGCAGGGCCGAGGCGCCACCGCCGGGCCCGTTCGACGCCGTGGTCGAGCGGCACCTGCTGTGGACCCTGCCCGACCCCGGGGCCGCGCTGGCCGCCTGGCGGGCGGTGGCCCCCGAGGGCCGGCTGGTGCTGTTCGAGGGGCTGTGGGGCGGGGCCGACCAGCTCGAGGCCCTGCGCGCGCAGGGCAGGGAGGGGCTGCGCAAGCTGCGCGGCGAGCCCGACCACCACCACGACCACTACGACCCGTCGATGCTCGAGGAGCTGCCGCTGGCCGGCGGGACTCACCCCGACCAGGTGGTGGAGCTGGTCGAGGCGGCGGGCTGGGGACCGGCCCGGCTGGAGCGGCTGCGCGACATCGAGTGGGCCCAGCTGCTCGAGCTGCCGGTGGGCGCGCGCCTGCTCGGGGTCACCCCGCGGTTCGCGGTGGTCGCGGGGCGCCCCTAGACTCGTTCCCTGATCCCAAGGAGGGCGATCCGATGGCAACCGACCTCGTCTGTCCCAAGTGCCAGAGCCACATGCGCACCTACGAGCGCAGTGGCGTCACCGTCGACCAGTGCGCCGACTGCCGCGGCATCTTCCTGGACCGGGGCGAGCTCGAGCGCCTGGTCGACGCCGAGCAGGGCTGGCAGCGCAGCCACTCGGGCTCCCGCGACCGCGACCGGGACTACGAGCGCGAGCGGGAGCGGGAGCGCGGGCCCAGCTTCCCCATGCCCTTCGGCGACCGCTACGACGACGACGATGACGACCACCGCCGCTACAGCCAGGGCTCGCACAAGCGCCGCAAGAAGAGCTTCTTCGACGAGCTCTTCGACTAGCCGGCCAGCTCGGCCTCGGGGTCGGCCTGGAGGTCGCGGGCCGCGGCTTCGATCGCTTCCCTCACTGCCCGGCCGTAGATGGTGCCGAGGAAGGCGTAGCCGGCGCTGGAGGGGTGGAACCGGTCGGCGCTGAACATCTCCCGCTTGCCGTGGAAGGCCGACCTGGTCAGCTTGGCGATGTCGAACACCGAGATGCCGTGCGGGGTCAGCTCGGCCCGGTACAGGCGGGTGAACAGCAGGGCGCGGAAGCCGATCAGGTCGCGCAGCGGCCGGTGGAAGGCGGTCGCGGTCTCGGCCGGAGGCAGCCCGGAGACGATCACCTTGGCGTCGGGGGCGATCCGGGCCAGGCCCTCGACCAGCAGCCGCAGCTGGCGCCGGGCCTCGCGGAGGGTGGTGCCGTGGGTGACGTCGTTGGTGCCCACGCAGACCAGCACGATGTCGGCCTCCAGGCCCTCCAGCTGGGGGAGCTGCTGGCCGACGACGTTGGCCAGCCGGGAGCCGGAGACGCCGAGGGCGTGCAGGCTCACCCGGTACTGGTCGCAGAGGGCCTTGGCCACGCCGTAGGTGAGGGTGTCCTCGGCCGCGTCCGCGCCGACCCCGGCGACCGAGCTGTCGCCGAGGACGACCAACGTAAGTGGCTCGCCGTCCTCCGGGCCGATCGTGCCGCTGATCTCCAGCGGGGGATGGGAAGGAACAAACCGGTGGCGCCTGGCCGCCATGACCTCGGCGGCCAGCGTCGTGGCCAGAGCGCCCGCTCCGAGCAGGGTCGCCCGCGCGATGTGCCGGACAGCGATGCCCAACAGCGCCTCCTCGGGGAGGCTTCTAGCGTACGGTTTGCTGACCGGTTTGTGAAGCTGCAACCACCGTACGCAACGGTGCGTCGCTGTCCGTCACCTGACGATCTGCGCGGGGTCGCGCTGGTAGTGGTCGACCAGCTGGGCCGTGCAGGCGTCGATCCGCTCGTGCAGGCCCGCCGGTAGGCGGACAGCTTGACCTCGGCCTCGACCAGGCCCCGCTCCAGCCGGTGCAGGGCCGGCGGATCGTCCCAGGCGATCGGGGCGTCCCACAGGTCCTCCAGGCCGGCCAGGTCGTCGGCGCTCGGGTGACCGCCTCCAGGGCGGTGCGGACGAGGTCGAGCCGGCCCTGGACGAGCTGCCGCCAGTAGCTGACCCGCTGCTCCTCCTCCCGCAGCGACTCGCGACGTGTGCGAAGGTCCTCGAGCGGCGCCTGCCACTCGTCCTGCACGCGGTTTCCGGTCACGGCACCCTCCCCAAGCGCACGGTCCCCAACCTTTCTCGGCAGGTTCGGCCTCCGACTTCAGTGTGTTACTGACGTTGTAGTCTCCGATCATGTGTTCGGTCCCGTCGGTCAGGCTGCGACCGTGAAGCTGGTCGTCCAGACCAAGCTGCTGCCCAGCCCTGAGCAGGCCGAGGCGCTGGCAGCCACGTTGGCCGCATGCAACGCTGCGGCGAACTGGGTATCCAGGGTCGGCTGGGGGGAGCAGTGCTTCGCGAACCGTATCCTCCGCGGGAAGGCCTACCGGCAGCTCAAGGAGCAGTACGGGCTGTCGGCGCAGCCGGCTCAGCATGTGATCAAGAAGGTCGCCGACGCATACAAGGTCAACCGCACGAAACGTCGATCGTTCCGCGGGGACGCCGCCCAGCCCTTCGATGACCGCTGCCTAAGCTGGCAAGTGGCCGCGGGGACCGTATCAATCTGGACCATCCACGGCCGCATCAAGGGCATCCGGTTCACCTGTGGCCGGCGACAGCAGGACCTGCTCGCTTCACGCAGGGGTGAAAGCGATCTACTGATCAGAGACGGCTGCTGGTATCTCCTTGCTACTTGCGACGTCCCGGAAGCGACGATGTCCATGCCCACAAGCATGATCGGCGTCGACCTTGGAATCGCGAACATCGCAACCACGAGCGATGGCACCCGCCTTTCCGGCAAGCAGATGAATCGGGTTCGGCATCGCAATCGGCAACTGCGCAGCAAGCTGCAGCGTAAAGGCACTAAGAGCGCCAAGCGGCTACTTCGAAAGCGACGACGAAGAGAAGCGCGGTTTGTAACTGACATAAACCACGGGATCAGCAAGTGGATTGTCGCCGAGGCCCAACGCACCGGCCGTGGGAGTTCCCTTGAGGCTCTTCAGGGTATCCGCCGCCGGGTCCGGCTCCGTGCGCCCCAGCGGGCGGCATTGCATTCCTGGTCCTTTCACCAGCTCGGGACCTTTATCGGCTACAAGGCTCGCCGGGCTGGTGTCCTCGTGGTGTTCATTGATCCGGCGTACACGTCGCAGACCTGTTCAGCCTGCGGTCATGTTGACCGGAGGAGTCGGATCAACCAGTCAACCTTCAAGTGTCGTAGGTGCGGCTTCGCTGAGCACGCCGACGTCAACGCGGCCGCGAACCTCTCGGTGAGCGGCTGGGCTGTTGTCAACCAGCCAGACGCGGACATGCCCCTCGCAGCCAGCGAGGCGGTCTGAGCTGCAAGCTTGGTCTCATAGGCCGAGAAGTTGACTGGCCGATCGCTCCGGGGGCGCTTACCATCCGGCCATGCCAGCCTCCCCCATCGGCGCCGCGCCCCGCCGCCGCCGCGAATCCAAGGCCGCCAAGGCGGCCCGGGCGGCCGAGATCCGGGCCCGGCTGGCGGCCCGCTACCCGGTCGTGACCACCGCCCTCGACCACCGCTCGGCCTGGGAGCTGCTGGTGGCGACCATCCTGTCCGCCCAGTCGACCGACGTGGTCGTCAACCAGGTCACGCCCGAGCTGTTCCGCCGCTACCCGACCCCGGCCGACCTGGCCGCGGCCGACCGGGCCGAGGTGGAGGCGGCCATCCACGCCACCGGGTTCTTCCGCAACAAGGCCCGGTCGATCCAGGGGGCGGCCGCCTACCTGCTCGACCACCACGGCGGCGAGGTCCCCGAGACCATCGACGAGCTGGTCGAGCTGCCCGGGGTCGGCCGCAAGACGGCCAATGTGGTCCTGGGCACCTTCTTCTCCCGCAACGAGGGCGTGGTCGTCGACACCCACGTCGGCCGGCTGACCCGCCGCCTCGGCCTGACCACCATGAAGGATCCGGTCAAGGTCGAGCGCGACCTGATGGCCCTGGTCCCGGTGGACGAGTGGACCATCTTCTCCCACCGCCTGATCTGGTTCGGGCGCGAGGTGTGCACGGCCAAGGACCCGCGCTGCGACCGCTGCGAGCTGGCCGACCTCTGCCCGTCGGCGTTCAAGGTGGGCCGCTTCGTCAAAGCGGCCGATACGACTCGTGCTCGTCGCTGACGCCATGACCCCGCGGCCGGTGACGGTGGCGCCGCAGGCCACCGTGGCCGCCGCCCGCTCGGCCATGCGCCGGGGGCGGTTCCGGCACCTGCCGGTGGTGGCCGCGGCCGAGCTGGTCGGGGTGGTGGCCCACGGCGACCTGGCGGCGCCGCCGGGCGCGCCGCCGGAGGCGGCCGAGTCGCTCGCCGACCGCCCGGTGGCCGAGGTCATGTCCGGCGAGCCGGTCACCGTCTGGCCGGACGAGCCCGTCGAGGTCGCGGCCCGGCTGCTGGTGGAGCACGGCATCGGCTGCCTGCCGGTGGTGGGCGACGACCGGCTGGTCGGCATCCTCACCGAGTCCGACCTGTTCATTGTGCTGCTGCGGCTGCTCGGCGGGGGCGAGCCGTCGAGCCGCATCACCCTGGTCCTGCCGGACGTGCCCGGCGCCCTGGGCCGGGCCATGACCGTGGTCGGCGACCTCGGGGTCAACCTGCTGACGGTGGTCACCGAGCCCGGCCCAGAGCCCGGCACCCGCGGGGTCGTGCTGCGGGCCGACACCATCAACGCCGCCCCGGTGGTGGCCGCCCTGGTCGCCGCCGGCTTCCCGGCCACCGGCCCGGGCCGGCCCGCCCGGTGAGCGGGGCCTGCGGGCTGGCCGCCGACGACCGGCTGGCCGCCTACGACTTCGGGCCCGACTACCCCTTCCAGGCCGGCCGGCTGGACGCCGGCCTGTCGCTGCTGCGGGCGGCCCGGGTCCTGGACGACGGCGACCTGCTGGCCTTCGGGCCCGCCGCCGACGCCGACCTGGAGCTGATCCACGACCGCGACTATCTGGAGGCGCTGGCCCGCTTCGCCGCACCCGGGGCGGGGGCGGCCGACCCGGCCGAGGCGGCCCGCTTCGGGCTGGTCGGGGACAACCGGCCGTTCCCGGGCATGGACGAGGCGGGCCGGCTGGTCGCCGGGGCCACCGTCGCCGCCGTGGACGCGGTCGCCGGCGGCGACCTGGCCCATGCGTTCGCCCCCGTGGCCGGCCTGCACCACGCCCAGCGGCGCCGGGCGGTCGGCTTCTGCCTGGTCAACGACGTGGCCGTGGCCATCGCCCGCTGCACCCGGGCCTGGCCGCTGCGGGTGCTGTACGTCGACCTGGATGCCCACCACGGTGACGGCGTGCAGGCCGCCTTCTACGACGACCCGCGGGTGTGCACGGTCAGCCTGCATGAGACCGGCCGCTACCTGTTCCCGGGGTCGGGCGAGGTCCACGAGCTGGGCCGGCCGCCGGGGGCGGGCCGGAGCGTGAACGTGCCCCTGGAGCCGCGGACCGGCGACGACGGCTTCCTGGCCGCCTTCGACGCGGTGGTCGAGCCGCTGGCCGCCGCCTTCCGGCCCGACCTGCTGGTCACCCAGAACGGCTGCGACGGCCACGCCGACGACCCGCTCAGCGACCTCACCCTGAGCCTGCGCGGCTTCCGGGAGCTGGCCCGGCGGCTGCACCGGCTGGCCCACCGCCACTGCCAGGGCCGCTGGGTGGCCACCGGGGGCGGCGGCTACGACCTGGCCCGGGTGTTGCCGCGGGCCTGGGCGCTGCTCTGGTCGGAGCTGAGCGGCCGCCGGCTGCCGGCCCGGGTCCCCTCCGACTGGCTGGACATGCACCCGGGTCCGGTGAGCTGGCTGGACCCCCGTCCGCGGCGGCGCGGACGGGCCCAGGCCGAGCGGCGGGAGCTGGAGGCGCGGAACTCCCGCGCCGTCAGGACGGTGCGGCGGCTGGTCCTGCCGCCGTCGGTGCGGGTCGTCTACCCGCTGGCCAACCGGGCCGGCGGCCCGGCCAGGCTGCCCGGCTGGGAGCCGCGGGCCGGCCGGCACGAGGTCCCCCAGGGGCCGCTGGTGCTGCGCGACCGCTGCCCGGGCTCCCTGCTGCGCCGGCTCGAGGTCGACCCCGGCATCCACGCCTTCGTGCGCGCCCCCGAGCAGGAGCGCGAGGTGCTGGCCCGGATCGCCGAGGAGCCGACCGGCGAGGTGGTGGTCGCCCACACGCCCGAGGGGGTGGTGGTCGGCTACGTGGCCGTGCTCGAGCCCGAGCCCGGGACCCGCTTCGCCAGCCTGCCCGGGCTGCTGGAGGTGGGCGCGGTCGAGGTGGCCACCGGCTGGCGCCGGGGCGGGGTGGCCAGCGCCCTGCTCCGCTTCGCCGTCGAGCCCGACCCGTTCGAGGACCTCATCCTGATCGCCTCCGGCCTGTCCTGGCACTGGGACCTGGAGCAGAGCGGCCTCTCGGCCGTGGCCTACCGCGAGATCCTGCGGCGGGTATTCGAGGGCGCGGGGTTCGAGTCGCTCCCCACCGACGAGCCCGAGATCGCCTACGACCCGGCCAACCTGTTCGTGGCCCGCATCGGCGGCCGGGTCCCTGCCGCCCGCCGGGCCGCCTTCACCAGTCGCCTGGTCCGCGGGCACCGGGTCGGGTGACGTGTGCGACGCTTGACCGGTAGTTGAGACGAATCCCTCGAACCTGTTTCATACGCGGTCTGTGAAACGGACCAGGGAGATGGCGCAGCCCCCCCAGACCACGCGCCGCCCCGCGGGCGCGGCCTTCCTGGCGATCCCGCTGCTGGCCGTTCTGGTCCTGGCCGGGGTCGGCGCGGTCGCGAGCCTCCGGGAGGGCGCCCGGGCCGAGCGGGTGCGGGGCCTGGTGCCCTTCGTCGGCGCCCTGAGCAACCTGGTCCACGAGCTCCAGCGGGAGCGGAACCTGTCCGTCGCCCCGCCGGCCGGCCAGGAGCCCGGGGCGGCCGGCACCGCCCTGGAGATGGCCCGGCGGGCGGTCGACGCCGCCGCCGCCGCCTACCGCGACGCCGCCGTCACGATCGACATTTCCGACCGGGACCGCCAGCTCCACCAGCGCCTCGACGACGGGCTGGCCGAGCTGGCCGGGCTGACGGCCCTTCGGGCGAGCGTCGACACCCCGGAGGCGGGCGACCCGGCCGCCGCCTCGGCCGCGGTGTCCCGCCGCTACTCCAGGATCGTCGGCAACTTGCTGGCCGTGGGCGGCGACGTCGGGCTCCGCGAGGCCGGCCAGGACGCCGCCCTGCTGCGGGCCGTGACCGCGGCCAGCGCCTTCACCCGGGCCCGGGAGCTGGCCGACCGCGAGCGCGAGGCGGCCGCCCTGGCGGCGGCCGGCGGCCGCTTCGACCCGGCCGACCGGGCCCAGCTGGCCAGCCTGGCTGGCCGCCAGGACGCGCTCCTGGACGAGTTCGCCGCCCTGGCCAGCGCCGAGCAGTGGCGGGTGTACGGCCGCGCCTTCCCGGCGGCCGAGGTCGAGCAGGCCAACGCCCTGCGCCGGGCCGCCCTGGAGGCTGGCTCGGGCCCCGCCCCCGACCTGGCCGCCTGGTCGCGGGCGACCACCGCCCGGGTGGAGCGGATGGGCGAGGTCGAGGGAGGCCTGAACGACGAGGTGGCCCGCCTGGCCGGCCTGGCCGACCGCGACGCCGACCGCCGGGCCGCCGTCTACGGCGGGGTGTTCCTGCTGACCGCCTGCGCCGCCACCGTCCTGCTGGTCCTGGCCGCCGGCCGTTCCCGCCGTTCCCGCGACCGCGACACCGCCGCCGACCGCCCCGGCGCCGACCGCCCCGGCGCCGCCTGGCCCGGCGCCGCCTGGCCCGGCGCCGGGCGGTTCGGCGCCGACCGGCCCGGCGAGCGGTTCGGCGCCGCCTGGGGCACGCCGGGATCCCACCCTCCGGTGCCCGGGCCCCCAGTACGGGAGGGTAGCCCGGCCGCCAGCGACGCGTCGCCGGCTGTCCACAGCCCCCTGGCGGAGGGCGGTACCGCCCTGGTGGGGGGCGGTGCGCTCCACGCCCTTCCGCCGCCGCCGGACCTGGCGGCTGGGGCGGGGCTGGCCGACCTGGCCAGACGGAGCCAGGACCTGGTCGACCAGCAGCTCGAGCTGCTGGAGCGGGTCGGCCGCGACCAGGCGGACCCGAAGCTGCCGGGGCGGCTGCTCCAGGTCGACCGGCTGGCCGCCCGGGCGCGGCGCAACGCCCACAACTTGATTGTTCTGGCCGGCGGCCAGCCGAGCAACGACCACGACGACCCGGTCCCGCTGGCCGACGTGGCCGCGGTGGCGGTCCGGGGCAACCCGGACGCCCCCCGGGTCGACCTGGCCGTGCCCGAGGACCTGGTGCTGCCGGGCCCGGCCGCCGACGACCTGGCCAACCTGCTGGCCGAGCTGGTCGACAACGCCACCGCCTTCTCGGCCCCCGAGACCAGGGTCCGGGTGAGCGGGCAGAAGGTCGGGTCCGGCTACGTGCTCGAGGTCGAGGACCAGGGCCTGGGCATGACCGACGCCGAGCTGGAGGCGGTCAACCGGCGCCTGGCCGGCGACCCGGCGGCCGGGGACGGGCTGGAGCAGGGGCTCGGCACCTGGGTGGCCGGCCGCCTGGCCGAGCGCCACGACGTCCGGGTGCAGCTGCGCCGCTCGTCCTCGGGCGGGGTGACGGCGCTGGTGTTCTTCCCCGAGCCGCTGGTGGGGCGGGCCGAGCCGGCCGGCCGGGGCGCGCCGCCGGCCGGTGAGGGGTCCGGGGACGCCGCCCTGGCCAGCCTGCCGCTGCGCCGCTACATGACCCAGATCCCCGAGCGCGAGCCGCCCCTGCCCAAGCGGGCGCCGCACACCAGCCTGGCCCCCGACCTGGCCGCCACCGGCGACCCCGGCGACCCGGCCGCCCGCGCCGGCTCCCGTTCGCCCGAGCAGGTCAGGAGCATGCTGACCAGGTACCGCTCCGGCCTGGAGCGTGGCCGGGCCGCCGCCGCCCGCGACCTGCCCGACGACCCGGACGACGAGCCCGCGTCCTGACCGGCCCGCTCAGGCGGCCGCCGGACCGGCGCGGCCGCCCTCGAACAGGTTCGCCGCCGCCCGCCAGCACCTGGCCCCGACCGTGGTCCCGAGGGCCCGGCCGACCAGGTCGCCGGCCTTGAAGTGGATGCCGCCGTAGCGCCGGGAGCGGCCGGCCTGGTCGGCGGCGTCGGCGAAGGTGGGCCAGGAGAGGAGGACGTCGGCGGCCGGGGTGACGCCGGGCTCGACCTGCGAGCTGCCGGCGGGGACGGTCACCGAGGCCCCGAAGCGGTCGGACCCGGTGAAGCAGGTCAGCACCATGGCCGCGGCGGCGCTGAAGGTCGAGTGCCCCGAGGGGAACTCGCCGAACGGCGGGGTGGGCAGATACGGCCGCCACTCCTCGCCCTTGATGGGTCGCGGGCCGAGCCCGGGCCCGCCCCAGGCCAGCACCTCCTGCCCGGCGTACAGGAAGCGGATGGCGGTGATCGGCCGCACCGAGTCGAAGGCCCGCTTGGCGTCCCAGCAGGCGATGCCCGCGTCCAGCAGGGCCGCGGTGACGGCGAAGAACAGCGGCGCGTCCTCGTCCAGGCCGTGGCCGTCCCTGGCCGAGACCTGCTGGGCGAGCCGGCACCAGTGGCCGGGCGGGGTCTCGGTGCCGGGGCCGTCGGCCCAGTGCTCGGCGATCGCCTTGCGCTCGTCGGTCAGCCCGGCGCTGTCGGCCAGGACCTGCGCGGCCTGGACGGCGTAGCCGCGCCCGGGGTGGCGCCGCGGCCCCAGCCGCGGCCGCAGCTCCCAGCCGGCCTCCAGGGCGAACGGGGTGACCAGGCCCCAGTGGGGGACCAGGAAGCGCTGCCCGAGCCCGTCGGGGGTGGGCAGGGGCTGCCAGCGGTTGGGGTCGACCAGCTCCAGGAGGGAGTTGACCGGCCGGTAGCCGGTCCAGTCGGCGTAGGCGGCGGCCGGCCCGCCCGGCTCGGGGCCGAGGTCGCCGAGCTGGTTGGCGCCGTCGCCATGGCGAAAGGCCAGCACCGCCGCGGCCGCCTCGGCCCCGACGGCGCTCGGTGAGCCCTCGGGCCCGACGGCGTCCGAGTCGTAGCCGAGCTCGCCCATCAGCTTGGCGAAGGCGTCCACCTGGGTGGGGAAGAGGTCGACCAGGGCCCGGTGGGCGGCGAAGCTGGCCGCCTCCCGCCTGGCCTGCGAGGTGCGCTCGGCCGGGGGCCGCCGCCGCAGGTCGCCCAGGCGGCTGCCCAGGGCATGGTGGTGGTGGGCCGCCCAGGCGTCGTAGATGGCCGCGTCCAGGACGTGGAGGGCGCGGGCCACGATCGGCGGGCCCATGCGGAGCTGGCGGACGGCGTCCAGGGCGGCCGTATTCCAGGACAGGGCGACGTTGTCGGGCATCTCGGTGTCTCCTCCTGGCGCGGATGGGGCCAACTGCCCGGTTCGGGGAGGATCAAACACCTCGCGCACGTTTCGTTGCCGGGGCGAGGCCAGCCTGCTACCGTTCCCTAACAACTGTTCGTTAGGAGTGCTCGTGCAGACCCGGCGACGGCAGATCGAGGACGTGGCCAGCACCCTGTTCAGCTCCCGCGGCTACGCGGCGACCAGCATGCGCGACATCGCCAAGGCCCTGGACCTCCAGGGCGGCAGCCTCTACAGCCACATCCCCTCCAAGGAGGCGGTGCTGGCGGCGATCGTCGAGGAGGCGGCCGAGGAGTTCCACGCCGCCGTGCGGCCGATCGCCGAGCGCCCCGGCCCGGCTCCGGAGCGGCTGCGGGAGATGGTCGCGGCCCACATCCGGGTGGTCACCGGCGGCCGCGAGCGGGCCAAGGTGTTCCTGTTCGAGTGGACCTTCCTCAGCGAGGAGCGGCGCGCCGCCGTCACCCGCTCGCGCGCCGCCTACCAGGGCTACTTCGAGCGGGTGGTGGCCGAGGGCGTGGCCGCCGGCGAGCTGGCCACCCCCGACCCCAAGCTGGCCGCGGTGTTCGTGCTCTCGGCCATGAACGCGATGGCCCACTGGTACCGGCCGGAGGGGCCGCTCGGCCCCGACACCCTCGCCGAGCGCTATGCCGACCTGTTCCTGGGCGGGCTCCAGGCGACCCACGAGAGGACCTCATGACCGATTCCAGGCGGATCCAGGAGTTCAACCGGCACGTGGCCGCCGGCGGCAAGGTCGAGGCCACCGACCGGATGCCCGAGGAGTACCGCCGGGCCGTCTGCCGGTTCGTCGAGATGCACGCCAACTCCGAGCTGATGGGCGTGCTGCCCGAGCGCGAGTGGATCCTGCGCGCGCCCACCCTCAAGCGCAAGCTCGCCCTCTCGGCCAAGATCCAGGACGAGGTCGGCCACGCCCAGCTCCTCTACCGGGTGGCCGAGGACCTGGGCAAGCCCCGCGAGGCCATGCTGGCCGACCTGCTGGCCGGCAAGACCAAGTTCCACAACGTCTTCCACTATCCGACCCAGAGCTGGGCCGACGTCGGCATCATCGCCTGGCTGGTGGACGCGGCCGCGATCGTGGCCCAGCAGGCCCTGCGCGAGTCCAGCTACGCCCCCTACGGGCGGACCATGAAGAAGATCTGCTGGGAGGAGTCGGTCCACATCCTGCACGGGCGCGACGTCGTCCTGACCATGATGAACGGCACCGCCGGGCAGCGGGCCCTGGTCCAGGACGCGCTGGAGCGCTGGTGGGGGCCGCTGATGCAGATGCACGGGCCCCGCACCGACCCGGCCAAGGACCGCGACCTGGCCTGGCGGATCAAGAACAAGGACAACGAGACCCTGCGCCAGGAGTTCCTGACCGTGTACGTGCCCCG
>Ga0126306_10000656_pt1 | contig 16821 bp, 18 predicted proteins | sample Plot27_FD_92592 | JGI IMG/M metagenome (GOLD analysis project Ga0126306, IMG submission 92592) | Serpentine soil microbial communities from UC McLaughlin Reserve, CA, USA - Plot27 | ecosystem: Environmental > Terrestrial > Soil > Grasslands | place: USA: UC McLaughlin Reserve, Lake County...
CGCCACCGTGAACGTGCGGACCACCAGCCTCGGCAAGATCTTGGTCGACTCGCAGGGCCGCACGCTGTACCTGTTCGAGAAGGACACGGGGTCGAAGAGCAGGTGCTCGGGCGCCTGCGCAAGCGCCTGGCCGCCGTTCAGGACGAGCGGCAAGCCGAAGGCGGGCAGCGGGGCGACAGCCAGCCTCGTCGAAGCCACCACGCGCTCGGACGGCAAGCCCGAGGTCACCTACAACGGCCACCCGCTCTACTACTACGCCGGCGACCAGAAAGCGGGCGACACAAACGGGCAGGGCCTCGACGCGTTCGGCCGCGGCTGGGACGTCGTCTCCCCCGCCGGCAGCAAGATCGAGGGCAGCGGCTCCGGCTCGGCCAGCACCAGCCGCGGCTACTAGGCCGCTGTGGCTTCGGGGCTGCCGGCCCGCTCGAGGAACGCCAGGATCGCGGCGGTGTCGTAGTGGAACATCTGGGCCCGAGCGAGCTTGCCCTCGCGCACTTCGTAGAGACCCAGCACGGGCGACTCGAAGCGCTCGCCGTCGGGCGCCACGGCGCGCGTGGTGTAAAGGACGACGACCTCATCCCCGGCGGTCGCGACGACCCGCGGGTCCATCCGCCGCTCGTCCTCCGTCGGCTGCAGCGGACCCCAGGTCCCGAGCCAGGTCTCTTCGGGCGCTGTCTCGAGCTGCTCGCGCATAGCGGTCTTGCCGCGAGCGCTGTACGTGTACGGAAGCGAGGGCGCATCATGGAGCTCGACGTCGGAGTGGTAGAGCTCGAAAAGGGCCTCGGCGTCCCGTTCCTCGACTGCACGGATGACGGCCAGCACGACCTCTGCGTTGCTCATGAGGGACTCCGATCTCCGGGGAGGACCCGGTGTGTGGACCTGATCAAGGACCACATTATAGAGGCTTCATTCTATAATGTTTCCCCTGATGACCGTTGAACTCGCTGCCCGGGCGGCGCGCCTCCGAGAGCTGCACGAGAGTGGTCTCCTGGTCATTCCCAACGTCTGGGATGCAGCGACCGCCAAGCTCTTCGAGGAACTTGGCTTTCCGGCCGTTGCCACCGCCAGTGCAGCGGTATGTGCCTCGCTCGGTTACCCAGACGGCAGTGAGATCCCGCCAGGCGAGATGTTCGCCGCGGTGGGCCGGATTGCGGCCTCGACCGAGGTCCCGGTCAGCGCCGACCTCGAGGACGGCTACGGCATCGACCCCGATGAGCTGATCGAGTCGCTTTTGGCGACGAGGGCCGTGGGCCTGAACATCGAGGACACCGATCACGCCGAAGGCCGGCTGATGGATGCCGAGGAGCAGGCAGCCCGCCTGGCAGCTATCAAGTCCGCCGGCTCAAGAGCCGGCGTCGAAGTCATGCTGAACGCTCGGATCGATGAGGCGCCCGTTCGCTCCGGACCCGAGCCCCTGCGCGGTCTCTTGCATCGAGCCAAGCTCTACTCGCAGGCGGGCGCGGATTGCCTCTACCCGATTCGCTTGCAAGAGGAGGAGCACATCCGAGCCTTCACGCACTCTGCGGGCGCACCCGTGAATGTTCTCATCCGGCCAGGCTCCCCTTCACTGCGCAGGCTGCGCGACCTCGGCGTGCGACGGGCGACCTTCGGGCCAGCCCTTCACCGAGTCGCCCTCAATGCCCTCGCGGAATTCGCCAGGGGCCTCGACATCGACAGCGAGCAACCTGTCTTCCGCTGACGGGTGCTCACATCCGCTCAGGAGGCAAGGGCTACATCCGTCCCCAACTCGGCAAGGACGCCCGCGTGATCCGAGGGCCAGACACCGCGGACGGGGGTCGCGCCGATGCGGCAGACCGAGCGGATATGGCCACGCTGACCGTCGTGAGGCCGCCCGACGAGAACGTAGTCGATTCGCGAGCTCGGCTCCATGGTGGAGAGAACGTGGGGATTCGCTCGGTCCCACGTCCACGGCTCGGCTCCTTCGGGGGCGTAGCGCCAAGCGTCGACCAGCACGAACCGCTCCCGCGCCGGAGCGGTCTTGTGCCCGCAGAGAAGGCGCACCTCGTCCGAGTCCGGCTCGGCGTTCATGTCTCCGAGCGCGACCACCGGATAGTCCTCGCGCTCGAGCCCTGCAAGCAAGGCCACAAGCGTCCGACTTGGGCGCACCGGGTCGCCGAGTCCCATGGAGCCGAAGTGAGCTGGGTCGTAACCACCGGAATACGACCGTCCGGCGACTCCACAGTGGAAGCCAGGGCAGTGCGGCTGCCGTCACCGGAGCCTCCGGCGGGCAGGACGACGTCCACGGACCGGGAGATCGGCCATCGTGCCAGGAGCGCATTGCCCACCGCTGCTGAGCATCCAGGAAGGCGGGCATGCCACCGCTCGGGCTCCGGCGAGCGGACCCAAGCCCAGTGCATCCCGAGCTCCTCGGCGAGATCAGCCGCGAGATTTCGCCCACCCTCGGCCCAGACCTCTTGCAGGCCGCAGATATCGGGGCGCGCCTCGCGAAGAACGCTGCGGATCGCGGCCATTCGCTCTTTCCATGGACCGAAGCGCCACCACAGATTCCAGGTCGCGACCCGAATCGAATGGCTCCTACAGCTCAGGATCCGCCTCACTCCGGGCCTGATCCCAGAGCAGCTCGTAGTGCATCGTCCGGTAGCGCATCAGCCGGTGGGTCAAGGGGACGAGCAGGCGCTGCAAAAAGGGATGGCGGCGTGCGAGCGCGCTCCCTGCCGTGGCCGCCTCCCGGCCTTGGAGGAGCCTCGCCTCGGCGGAGAGCGCGGGGCCGGTCGGCTCGCCCCGCAGAGTTGCGGGAGCGACCTGAACGTTCGGGTTGCGCGCCAGTCGCTTGGCCTTCCACGCCTTGTGCCATGTCCGGAAGAAGGCGCGATCGCCGTCGAAGGCGATGCTCACGGGCGTCGCGACCGCAGACCCGTCGCGCTTGAAGGTGGTCAGCAGAATCGTCTTGGTTTCTCGAAGCTGAAGTTGCGACACAGGGTCGTGCATGTGGGACAATATATGATGCTTGCATATGTTGCGGCGACCTCCCCAGGCGGCCGTGGGCCGGCCGGAGCATGATCTCTGACGACGCCTACGACACCATCGGCGCCGGCTACGCTGCCCGTCGCCGCCCGGATCCGAGGATTGCGGCGGAGCTGCACCGCGCTCTCGGGGACTCGGCCACCGTCCTGAACGTCGGAGCCGGCGCTGGCTCTTACGAGCCGACCGATTGCGTCGTCGTCGCAGTCGAGCCGTCACGGGTCATGATCGCGCAGCGGCCGAGGGGCGCTGTGCCGGCCGTGATCGCGCGGGCTGAAAGCCTGCCGTTCGTCGACTCAGCCTTCGACGCTTCGATGGCGGTCCTGACGGTGCACCACTGGGCTGACCTAGACCGCGGCCTGGCCGAGCTCCGGCGCGTCACCGCCGGCCCGATCGTCATCCTGACTCACGACCCCTCAGCCAGCTGGTGGCTGATGGACGACTATGCACCCGAGATCGCCGCGCAGCTCGTGGAAGCCGGCCCCACGGTCGAAGCCCTCGTTGATCGCCTCGGCGGAGACGAGGTACGGATCGTCCCCGTCCCGGCCGATTGCTCAGACGCTTTTCTGCTCTCGTTCTGGAACCGCCCCGAGCTCGTGCTCGACCCGGAGGCCCGCGCCGCGACATCCTGCTTCGCCAAGCTCTCCGCCGTCACGCAGGAGCGGGTTGCGCGAAAGCTCGCCGCCGACCTCGAAGACGGCACCTGGGAAGCGCGGCACGGCTACCTCAGGCAGCTGGCGGAGTTCGACGCGGGGCTCCGCCTGATCCGGGCCTCCTAGTGCCCAACTAAGCTATGAGCGATGCATAGATCACGGCGAGAGGCAAACCTGCTTGGCAGCGCGTCGCTCGCGGTTGTCGATCGGATGCTCGCCGCGTGTCGCAGCGAAGCGTCCAGTACCGGCGAATCGGCCGCAGGGATCGTTGCCGCCGCGACCTTCCTTGCGGGCGGCTCCATCGAGGCGTTGAGCCGCTCGGTCGGGCTGACCCACTCGGCGACTGTGCGGCTGGTCGACAAACTCGAAGCTCGAGGCGAGCTCGAGCGGCATCCTGGACCCGATCGTCGGAGCGTCGCGGTCGTTGCGACCAGGCAGGGCAAGAACCTGGCCGGGGGTGTTCTCGCCGCGCGTGAGACGGCGCTCGAGGAGATGCTCGGCGCGCTGACCGCAGCGGAGCGTCGTGAGCTCGCCCGCCTGCACGAAAAGCTGCTCGCGGGCGTAGTGCGGGCCGGCGCCACTACCACCAACGTCTGCCGCCTCTGCGACGCCGACAGCTGCGGACACGACGTTGGTCGATGTCCCGTCACCGAAGCCGCTCGCCAAACCCGCAGATAGTGTGATGAACACCGTTCTGGTAACCGGCGGAACTGGTGTGCTCGGCAGCCGAGTTGCCTCACGGTTGGCCTCAGGTGGAGACGCGGTCAGGGTCCTGTCGCGTCGCGAGCGCCAGGGCGCCGATGGCGTGCAGAGCTTTCGCGGCGAGCTTCGATCGGGCAAGGCGCTGAGCGCGGCAGTCGACGGCGTCGACACGATCGTGCACTGCGCCAGCAGTCCTCTCTGGCGGGCGCGTGCGACCGAGGTCTCAGGGCTGCGCAACCTGATCGCCGCCACGGGCGCTGCTCGCCCCCACCTGCTCTACATCTCAATCGTGGGCGTCGATCGGATCCCCTATTACTACTACCGCGCCAAGTGGGAGGCCGAGCAGGCCCTGAGCGCATCCAGCCTCCCGTGGACGATCTTGCGCGCAACCCAGTTCCATTACCTCATCTCGAAGTACGCGATCGGCCCCCTCGCAGTCGCCCCGAAGGGCTCCAGGGCTCAGCTCCTGGACGCCAGTGAGGTCGCCGACCGACTGGTCGAGCTGGTCGCAGCCGGACCAAGCGGGCGGGTCGCCGACATGGGCGGACCAGAGATCCTCACCATGCGCGACGTCGCGCGGCTGCAGAAGGAGGTGCTGGGCCGACGGCTCTGGGTGCTCGAGTTGCCCGGGGTCGGTCGCACTGCCCGCGGCTTCCGAGAGGGGTTCAATCTGTGCCCAGACCAGGCCGTAGGGCAGATCACCTACGAGGAGTACCTGCGCTCCTTGCGGGATGATCGCTAGCTCCGGAGAACATCTCGATCGGCAAGACGCGAACTCCTAACGAGGGTCGAGGATCACGATCGGGATCTTCCGGCCTTTTGCGTTGCGCTGGAGGAAGTCATATCCGGGATAGAACGCGACGAACTTCGGCCAGAGCCGCTCGCGCTCCTCGTCGGTCGCGACGCGAGCGCGAACGTCGCGAATCTCGGAGCCGATCTGAATTGTGCTGTCCGGGTTGGCCTTGAGGTTGTGGAACCACGCGGGATGCGTTGGCTGACCACCCTTCGACGCGGTCACAACGACGATGTCGCCGTCCTCGTGGTACATCAGCGGCGAGGTCCGCCTCAGCCCGCTCTTGGCGCCCGTGTGGTCGAGCAGGAGGATCCGCGCCGCGGGCCAGCCGGGAAGGTGCCCACCGAGCTTGCCGCCGGTGCGCCGGTAAAGAGCCACATGGATCCTCGTCGAGCGCCGGCCGAGGTAAAGGCCGTGCTTGTTGGCGAACTGAGAGCTCGAGGCCGCGATCCGCCCGAGCAAAGGCATGCCGCTACTCGATGTCACGCGACCCCGCCACTGGGCTCCGACCTTCGACCATAGCCTGTCGGCCTGTCACTGCACGCGATGGACGACGATGCTGACCTCGCGTCGATCAACGCCCTTGAGTTCGTGCAGAAGAGCGCGGAGCAGCAATACCGCTCCGCCGCCCGCCACGCAGACCTCCACAGAGTCGGCGCGTGCCTCGGCGGCTGACGCCGCGATCCGGCGAGCGCTCGATTCGCGCCCGAGGTACACGATCTCCACTCCCGCCGCCTCCAGCGACCCGGCCAGGGCCCGCACCGCCCGGTCACTGACGCGCGCATCCCCGGCGAAGACGACCACGGATCTACGCTTGCGGAGCGTCAGGCTTGGCGGGGTCACGAGGCAGGCGCCCGGCGGGCCCTGTGCGGTCGCGCGAACACCTGGCGGAGAGCGGCCGCGGACTTTCCGACGGCGTCCTGGGCGGCGTGGGTCACGCCGAGCATGTGGAAGAAGCCGTGGATCTGCCCCCGGTAGTCATATAGCTCGGCCCGAACGCCCTCGACCTCGAGCCATCGGGCGTACTGGTGAGTGTCGTGCCGGAGGATGTCGTGCTCCGCGGTGATAATCACCGCGGGGGCGACGCCCCGTAGCGAGGCCGCTCGCATCGGAGCGGAATCCTGCCGTAGCCTGTCGGCGGGGTCGGGGATGTAGACCTCCCACATGAACCGCAGATCGTCGAGACACGTGGGCCCGAATCCTGGCCTGCCGGCGAACTTCGCGTACACCTGGCCGAACCGGTAATACGAACCGCTGTCGACGGCGTAGTCGACCAGCGGATAGACCAGGAGTTGCAGGGCGAGGCGGACCTTGTTGTCGCGGGCCCGCAACGCCACGGCGGCGGCGAGGTTGCCGCCGGCACTGTCACCGCCGACCGCTACCTGCTGGAACGCGCTCCCCGCCCAGACCGTCGCCGCCCAGGCGTCGTCGATCGCCGCCGGAAAGCGGTGCTCCGGAGCAAGCCGATAGTCGACGGAGAGGACCGCGCATCCAGCGCGATTGGCCAGCGCGCGAGCGATTGGGTCGCAGGTATCGAGGTCGCCGAGCATCCAGGCGCCGCCGTGAAGCCAGACGAGCACGCTTTGCTCGGCCCCCGCCGGCCGATACAGGCGCGCCGGGACCCCGCCGGCGTCCACCGGCTCGACCACTGCCACGGGCTCCGGCTCTCCCCCGACCATCGACGCCCACGCGCGGACGTCCTGCCGGGCGTCGTGGAGCGAGCGCTGCCGCATCGGGCGCCTGGTCGGCTGCGTCGCAAGAAAGCCGAGTAGCTCGGCCGCCGGCTTCAGTCGCCCGTCGATCACCTCTGGCCGGCTCCCAGGAATTCGGAACGAGCTCGGCGGCTTCGCTGCATGCGCGGGTTCGGCAGCGGAGCGGCATCGAGCAGGGCCGCCGTGTAGGGGTGCGCCGGAGCGCGCGTCACCTCAGCGGTGAAGCCGGACTCCACCACGCTCCCGCGATACAAGACGACGACCCTGTCGCACATGTGACGCACGACATCGAGATCGTGCGATATGAACAGGTAACTGAGTCCGGACGCCGATTGCAGCGACCGGAGCAGATTCAGGACCTGCGCCTGCACGGAGAGGTCGAGGGCGCTCACCGCTTCGTCGCAGATCACCAGCCGCGGCGACAGCACCAGCGCGCGGACGATCGCGATCCTCTGCCGCTGCCCGCCGGAGAAGTCCCCGGGGTAGCGCTCCATGGCCTCGGCCGGTAGCTCGACCCGCTCGAGCAGCTCGCCGACACGCTCCCGGATCGCGGCGCGATCCCGCTGCCCCTGCGCACGCAACGGCTCGGCCAGCGTCTCGCCGATCGTGCGCGACGGGTTCAGCGAGCTGTATGGATCCTGAAAGACGAGCTGCACGCTGCGGTACAGCTCACGTCGTTTCCTGAAGCGCAGATGCGTGACGTCCTGCCCCAGGAAGCGCACGCGGCCGGACGCGACGGGGGCGAGTCCGAGGATCGCGCGCGCGAGCGTCGACTTCCCGCTGCCGGACTCGCCGACGACCCCCATCGTCTCGCCCGCGTGCACGTCGAGGGAAACTCCGTCGAGAGCCGCGATGACCCTGCGGCCGCTCCGGTAGCGAACCACGAGCTCGCTGGCCTCGAGTAGCGGCTGCACTACGCGCTTACCTCCGCGACCAGCTCCTCGACCCGGACGCAACGCGAGAGGCGGTCCGGCTCCGGCGTGCCGAGTGCAACCGGCCCGCCCACGCACGCCTCGCGAGCGAACCTGCAGCGCGGCGCGAACCGGCAGCCGGTCGGCCACGTGCCCGGCGCCGGCACGCGCCCGGGCATGGCAACCAGATCCCTGCCGGGCTCTGACAGCGAGGGATGTGATGCCAGGAGCCCGGAGGTGTATGGGTGAAGCGGCAGGTCGAACATCGCCTGCGTCTCGGCTTGCTCCACGATCTGCCCCGCGTACATCACGACCGTGCGGTCGCAGAAATCGGCTACGACCCCCCAGTTGTGCGTGATCATGAGGACCGCCATGCCGGTCTTCCCCCGAAGCCGTCGCAGGAGGCCGAGGATCTCGCTCTGAATCGTCACGTCGAGCGCGGTCGTCGGCTCGTCGGCGATCAGGAGCCTCGGTCGTCCGGCGAGCGCCAGCGCGATCGCGACCCGCTGCGCCATTCCGCCCGAGAGCTCGAACGCGTGTGAGCGTGCAACCTGGTCCGGCCTCGGCAGCTCGACGAGGCCGAGCAATTCGATGGCGCGACGCCTGGCGGCGGCCCGCGAGATCCGCTCGTGCCGGCGGATCACCTCCACGAGTTGGCTCCCGATCGAGAAGGTCGGGTCGAGGCTCGACTGGGGCTCCTGCGAGACCAACGCGAAAGCCGATCCGCGCAGCTCGTCGAACGCGTCGTCGGGGAGCGCCATCAGGTTCGCGCCGTCCCACACGACCCGGCCGTCCGTCACGCGGAGACCCGTCGGGAGGAGTCGCAGGAGGGCGAGCGCCGTGACGGTCTTGCCGCAGCCAGATTCCCCGACGAGGCCGACGCTCTCGCCGGGCTGGATGTCAAAGCTCACCCGGTCGACCACACGCGTGTCGGCGTCCTCGCCCGAACGCGCGACCGACAGGTCCCGGACCTGCAGGAGCGCAGCGCTGGCCTCGTTGCCGTCGTCGTGCGCGGCAGGGCTGTTTTCCGAGCGGCGCCCCGCCCGAGTCCGGTCGCGCGCGGAGCCGCGGCGGTACGCCCCCGCGGCGTCGCCCACGGCGTCACCGAGCAGACCGCAAGCGAGGATCGTCAGCGCGATCAGTGCGCCCGACGGGGCGAGGAGCCATGCCTGCTGCTGGAGCACGGTGGACGCCTCGGCCACCATTCCGCCCCAGGTCGGGGTGGACGGGTCAGCCGTCAAGCCGAGATAGGCGATCCCGGTTTCGAACAGGAGCGCGTATGCACAGAACACGGAGGCCTGCACGATGATCGGCCCGGTAACCATGGGAAGCACGTGCCTGATCACGATTCGCGGGTGGGACAGCCCCGAAACGCGAGCGGCGACCACGTAGAGCTCCTCGCGCACCGCCAGCGTCGCTCCCCGGACGACCCGCAACACCGCCGGTGCGCCGAGTAGCCCGAAGGTCGCCATCGCAGCGTCTTCGTTGTGAGGGACAACGGCGAGCACGACCAGCACGAGGACGATCGCCGGGATAGAAAGGACGATCTCCGCGAGGCGGCTGACGAGCCGATCGGTCCAACCGCCGGCGTAACCGGCCGCCAGTCCGAGCGGCACACCGAGCGCTAGCACGACGCCCAGTGCCTCCACCATCGAGAGCAGGCTTCGACGGCCACCGTAGAGCAATCGGCTGAGCACGTCCCGTCCGAGCGTGTCGGTTCCGAGCAGATGGTCCAGCGTCGGGCCCGTGAGCACCTTTGAAAGGTCCTGCGCGCGCGGGTCGAACGGCGCGACGAGCGGCGCGGCCACGCATGCGATGGCCAGCGCGAGCAGGAATGCGATCGCCCCAACGGCGACGGGCCGGCCGCCGAGCGCCCGCCACAACGACCTCACGAGCCACGCACTCGCGGATCGATCCAGCCGTACAGCAGGTCGACCACCAGGTTCACGATGACGACGAGCACCGTGAAGTACACCGCGACCCCCTGGATGAGCGGCAGATCGCGCTCACTAGTCGACTCGACCGCCAGACTGCCGAGGCCGGGCATCGCGAAGACGGACTCGATTACCACCGCTCCGCTCAGCGAGCCTACGAACACCAGGCCGACCACGGTCACGAGCGGGATCGCTGCGCTCCGCAGCGCGTGCTTCAGCACGATCGAGCGCCGCCGGACACCGCACGCACGCAGCGTCCGCACGAACGGACGTGCGAGCGCGTCCGTCATCGCGTCCCGCGTCTGCTTCGCGATCACCGCGACGCCCGGGACCGCGATCGCGACCACCGGCAGGACAAGGCCACGCAGCCATTCCGGGATCGACTGGGTGGGCTCGACGTATCCGGTCGCGGGGAACAGCGGGATCGCCACGGCGAACCAGGCAACCAGCAGGAGGCCGAGGAAGAAGTTCGGTATCGCGAGACCGAGCAGCGCCACGGCGTCGAGCGCCCTGCCGAGGCTGCCCGGGCGCAGGGCCCCTGCGATCCCGAGAAGGACGCCGAGCAGGGTCGCGACGACCGTCGAGCCGATCACCAGCGACAACGTCACCGACAGCCGGCTGTTGAGCATCGAGACGACGGACTCTTGCCCGAACACCGAACGCCCGAGATCCCCCTGCACCGCGTGCTCAAGCCACTCCCAGTAGCGCGTCGGCAACGACTCGTCGAGCCCGAGCGCGTCTCGCAGCAGCTCGTACTGCTCCTGCGTACCGCTCGAACCGACGATGGTTCGCGCGGCATCTCCGGGGATGAGCGCAACGAGGAGGAACGTCGATAGCGAGACGACCAGCAGCAGCGGCACCGACAGCACCAGTCGCCGGCCGATCAGTCGCAACATGCAGGCGACGGCTCCCTACTTCGGCTCGATCTCGTTCGTGTACACCACGGCTCGCCGCGGGGTCGCCGTCACGCCCTTGACTTCCGGGCGATACAGCACGACAAGCGGCGTGGCGACGACAGGCACGAACCATGCCTCTCTGACGATCAGCCGCTGCATCTCTCGTGCGATGGGGGCCCCGTCCTCCGGTTTCGCCGCGGCCAGCGCGCCGTAGAGACGGTCGAGCTCGGCGCTTTGGCTCTTGAACGGATTGAACGGGCCTGCATTGGGTCCGTACAGGGCGCCGTAGTCGAACGCGGCCGGGAGCCGGCCAAAGGCGATCGTCGCGGCCGGGAAGCTCGCGTTCGCGAGGTTCGTGAAGTAGTCACTGATCTGGCCCTTCACCTCCAACGGCTTCAGCTCGACGCCGACCTTCGCGAGCTGGCCCGCGAGCGCCTGCGCGAGGAGGTCCTGTCCGACGACGTTGGACGCCAGCGTGGGCAGCTCGAAGCCGTCCGGATAGCCGGCCGCCGCGAGGAGCTGCTTCGCCTTGGTGGGGTCGTACGGATATGCGGCGTCGAGCTCGGGGTCGTGGCTGTCATCGCCCTCGACGGCCATCTGGGCGATCGGCTCGCCGTGCCCCGCCCCCACCACCCGCGCCACCATGTCCCGGTCGATCGCGTAGTTGAGCGCCCTGCGCACGCGAACGTCGGCGAGCGGCTCGGCGAGCTTGCCGTCACGGTCGTTCAGCGACAGGGCGAGGAGCAGCGTGAGCGGGCTGACGTCCTCAAGCCCCGCTTTGCTCGCCGCATCGAGACTTGACACCGGCTGGCCGACCGCCACCTGTACCTGCCCGCTCCGGAGCGCCTGCAGTGCCGCGTTGGGATTCGCGATCACCTTGACGACGACCTTCTTCCAGTGGATCGCGTGCTCGTTCCAGTAGTGCGGGTTCGGCACATACGTGTAGTGGTCGCCTGTGACCGTGGAGCGACGGTCGAGCTTGTACGGGCCGGCGCCCGCGGTCGCCGTCGCCGTCGTCTTCTCCGCGAGCGCCTTCGGGCTCCCGACCATGCCGATTTCGAGCAGCTGGCTGAAGACCATCTCGAGCTGGGGTGTGGGCGCGCTGAAGTTCAGACGAAGCTTCAGCGGGCCGGTCACGTCGATCGACTCGAGCGCCCCGAGGTAGCTGGGCGCGTGCCCTCCGGGCACCTTCAGGGCGTGGAGAATCCACTTCTTCACCGCCGTGGCGTCCAAGCGCGTTCCGTCGCTGAACTTGACCCCGGGCCGCAGCCTCAGCTCGAAGCTCTCATTGCGCGGGCCGTACCGCCAGCTCAATGCCAGGCCGGGCTCGAACGTCCCGTCCGCCGCCATGACGATCAGCGGATCGTAGGCGAGGTTGTAGTAGTCGCTGTACTGGTTGTCGCCCCCCGCCGGGTCGAGACTGGGAGGAGAGCCGGGGCTTGCGATCGTCAGCGTGTCACCGGCCTTGGAGGCCGACCCCGAGTCGGAGCAGCCTGCGCCTCCGACCGCGCTCACGAGTCCGAGCATCGCGATCACGGCCGTTACGATCCTCCGCGCATTCATGTCTCCTCCTGCCACGCCAGCCTCCGGAACAGTTGTTCAGGATGCGGCAGGATACACGTCCCTGAACGACTGTCAAGGACGGCTCGGCAGGCCGGAGACTAGGTTGTCCAGCGGCGTGTGAATAACGGCCGGCCGTCGAGGGCGACCTCGCCCGCAACGAGCGCGCCCTCACTCTCGAGCCGCAGCTCGGCGCGGACGACGAGCTCTCCGTGCCGAGTCCTCGCGCGCGTCGTCGATCGGCCGCTGATGGCCGCCGCCCCAGGCCGGTCGGCGAGCACTGTGGCCGACGCGTGAGCGTTCACGTCGAGCGCGCGCTCCTCCTGCGGCGTCCTCATCACCAGGTGATCCCCCGTCGTCACTGTCACTCCGCCGGGCCTGCGAGTTACCGTGTTGAGGGGGTCGGCGCGTAGCACCAGCGACGGCTGGGCGCGGTCGAAGCCTGGCGCCGGGAGCTCGGCGGGCTCGAGTCGGTCGAACTCGGTCACCGGGAGCGAAACGTGAGTAGCGCCAGCGCCCCAGCGGAGGGCCAGCCGCCCACCGACCCCGTCCGGCCACAGGCGAGGGAAGTCCGCTGTCGTGACGATCATGCGGAGGCGGTCGCCGGCTGGGATCTCGTATGCGGTGGCCACCAGGTCGACCTCGTGCGCCGAGTCGATGCGCCCACGGAGCTCGAGCTCGCCCGCCGGAAGGACCGGCAGCGAGACCGTGCCGGAGCTGATGAGGGTCGACCGCCCGTCGGCGCCGACGTGGGCGAGCTTTACGACGATGGCCCCGCTGTCCCCCGACTCGCGCACGAGCACGACCTTCGCACGCGGTCGTCCGCAGATGCCGAGCTGGGCGCCGAGCGGCGGGCTCGTAAAGGCGAGCGACTGCGCGTCGTCGTCGCGCTGGTCGCGCGGGCCGCCCGAGCCGCGCGCCGGGACTCCCCAGAGCGCGCTTCGCGCGCCGACCGTCGGGTCGATCGCGTGCTCGGCCACTCCCTCGGCGGCCGGGGCCTCGCGGCGAAGGCTCGACTCGACATCGGGGAACATGCGCACGCAGGCGCCGTCTGGAGGCCAGGCCCCCAGACGCCGCCAGCTCCGCCGGCCCTGCCAATAGACGGAGACTGCCGATCCCGCGTCGACCGTCCCAGCTTCGTCGCGCAGCCAGCGATCCCACCAGGCGGTCACGAGCGGCAAGAAGCCAACCGGCTCGATTTGCGACTCGTCGGGCAGGGTGTGCATCCACGGCCCGACGAGGAGCTTCTTCGGTCCGCGAACCTGCTCGTACGCGCGAATGGTCGGATCGCAGGAGACGTCTCGCCACCCCGCCACGCAGAAGGTCGGGATCCGGATAAGGGATGCATCCACGACGCGCGAGCGCCACTCAACGTGCCCCGGACCATGGCGTAGGAGGTCGACGATGTACGGGTCGCCGTGCTCTAGGCGCTCGCGCCAGCGGCGTTCCCAGCGGCCGTCGGAATCCTGCAACAGCGGGGGCGTCAGATGCTGAGCGAGTGTGCTGAGACCCCACAGGCCGAGGCCAAGGCAACCGCGGAGGCCGGCGGGATGTACGAAGTCACGCTCCGGATCAAGGAACCCCATCACCGGGGCGATCGCTTTGAGCGGCGAGGGGCAAAGCGACGCGGTGCGCAGCGTCGTCGTGGCCGCGTACGAGACACCCCACATCCCTACGTTCCCGTCGCACCACGGCTGATCGGCCGCCCACTCCACCACCGCGACCCCGTCGAGCGCTTCGTCGGGATCGAAAGGAGGCAGCGGCCGCCCGCCGGAGGAGCCGGTCCCTCGGCAGTCGACGATCAGACAGGCGTAGCCGCGCGAGGCGAAGTAGTGGTGCGCGTCCCAGGCGGCGATCCCGCCGAGGCCGTCCTTGTTGTATGGAAGGAGCGTCACCAACCCCGGACCCGGCCGTGCCTCCCGCGGCAGATACAGGTCCGCGGCGAGCTCGACCCCGTCGGAGACCTGAATCGCGCAGTTGCGTACCACGTCCACGCCGCAGCGAGCGGGACGCCCGGCCGAGGCGCTCACCCGCGTGACGAGCCCAGTGCGCGTGCGGAAGGGCCGTTCAAGAGCGCCGTGAGCGCGTGATGACACTCGTCGCGGAGCTCGGCGTGCGACTCCTCCCAGTCCTCGGCCTGGAGCCACTGGACGAAGCCACCCTCCACGATCGCGCGGGCTTTGCGGGCCGCCAGCTCGATGTCGTCGATGTCGAAGACGCCGGTCGCGACGCCGTGCTGGATCACGACGGCGTACGAGCCGTTCACGTACTTCCACAGCATCTCCGCAAGCCCGCTGAACGACGGGTGGCGAACCGAGTACTGCACAAGGTCGAGGTATACGAGGTAGAAGTCGCGGTTCTCCTGCGGATCCACGAAGATCGCATCGACCAGCGCCTCGAGCGCCTCCTCAGGATCGTTGATGTCCTCGAGCCGGGCGCGGATGCGCTCCACCAGCTCGAGTACGGCCCAGCGCATGGTCGCGAGCAGCAGATTGTCCTTGGACCCGAAGTGGTAGACGAGCAGCTGGGCGCTGACGCCGAGTTCCTTCCCGAGCGGCCGCAACGACAGCTGCTGGCTGCCCATCTCGGCCATCACCCGGTACGTGCCGCGCACCAGCTCCACCTCGCGCTCGCTCAGCGGCGGCAGCTCATCGGCGGGGGGGACGGCGTGAGCATCGCGGAGCATCTTAGGGCCAGGGTCCAGCCGCAGCGACGCGTCAGGACCTCGAGCCGAAAGCGCCGCCCGGCCCTCCAGCTTGTCGAGCGACTCGCGGTCGGCGCCGATGTCGCCAGCGCCCACGGCGAACTTAGAACCTGTTTCAGAAGAGGGTCGGTGCCGGCGGCGGCGGACTGGCAGGCTGCGCGTCCCCGACCACGTTGCGTTCAACGCCATCGCCTTCGTGTTGGTCCGAGCCGCCCGAGCTGCGAGCACTCCCGCACGACGCGATCCCGGTCACATGTGGCTGAGGATGTTGAGCACCTTGCCGTTGGGATCACGAACAAAGAAGCGGCGAACACCCCACGGTTCATCGGTCAGTGGGTGCACGATCTTGCAGCCCAGCCGCTGAGCTGCGGCGTGCGCAGCGTCGACGTCGTCGACCTCGATCGAGGCATCCGGCTGCACCGACGCGCTCGCGTCCTCTCGCATCACGCTGATCTGCGCCGCCGGGTTCCCCGGAGCGACGAACGTGACGATCCAGCCCAGGTCCATCGCAAGCTCAAGACCGAGCACATCCGCATAGAAGTTGGCACTCGCACCAGGGTCAGGGGAGTGGAAGTCCGGCACGATTCGATGAACACGCATGCCGACAGGATCACAACCTCCCCGGCGGCACCTGGACCGCTCTCGCCCCAACCGCGACCGCAGTAGAATACGCGCTCTATAACGCGCTCGAGCCATTGCTCCGCGCGTTTGGGTTGGCGGCGAGCAAGACTGGAGCAATCACGATGAATCGCACAACGTTGACCGCTTGCGCGGGTGCGGCGACCGCACTTGGCGGACGCGCCCTGCTGGCTCGCGCCCTGCTCGCCAAATTCCGTCGGGACGTCAGAAAGCTGAACGCGGGCGAGTACACCTCGTTGCTACGCGCCTATGCCGACGGCGCCGTGCTCGTCTTCAACGAGGGCGACCACCGATGGGCGGGCGAGCACCACGGACGGCAGGCGATCGAGCGCTTCCTGCGCGACTTCGTCGGCGCCGGGCTGCAGGGCGAGATCGGCGATCTGCTCATCGCCGGGCCGCCGTGGAAGCTGACGATCGTGGCGCGCTTCGACGACCACGCCACGGGGCCGGGCGGCGAGGAGCTCTACAGCAACCGCGTCATAGTGCTCCTTCGCACGCGCTGGGGCAAGATTGTCCGCCACGAGGACTTCTACGAGGACACTGCGCGCATCGAGGCGCTCGAGCGCCGCTTGCGCGAGCTTGGCGTCCGACCCGTCACCTCGCCCGAGCCCGCCGGCGCCGTTTAGCGTCCTCGGGGCCAGAGCTCGCTTGGGCTTCGCTCGATCACCATGTGCTGCGTCGGGTGCTCGAGGGGGGCAAAGCCGAACCGCTCGTAGACCCCGTGGGCATCGAGTGTCACCAGGGACCAGCGGCGCAGGTGCCCGAGCTCCGGATGCGCAAGCGCGCATTCCACCAGCCATTTGCCGAGACCGCGCCCGCGATGCCCTGCGAGGACGAAGACGTCGCACAGCAGCGCCGCTGTCGCGCGGTCGGTCACCACGCGAGCGAACCCGCATTGGCCACCCTCAGGGTCGTAGAGCCCAAAGCAGACCGAGTGCTCGAGCGCCCGCTCCAGCACAGCTCGCGGGATGCCGGCTGCCCAATAGGACTCGCGCAAGAAGCCGTGGACCACGTCCAAGTCGAGCCGCGCGCGCTCCGTGCTGATCTCGTAGCCGTTCCTCGACCACGAGACGGCCCGCGAGGACGCAGCCTCCGTCACCCGACCCGCTCGTGGATACGGGTCCTTGCCGAGGTACGAAACCTCGATCGGCGAGTAGCACTGCCGCTCCCAGAACCTCCGCGCCCCGGCAGTGTCGACATGGACTCTCAGCAGCTTCGCGCCACGTTGCAGCAACCGGCGCTCGAGCTCGGCCGCGAGCCAAGAGCCGAGCCCCAGGCTGCGCCACCCCTCCGTCACGGCGACCCGGCGCAGCA
>Ga0126306_10000658_pt1 | contig 16808 bp, 18 predicted proteins | sample Plot27_FD_92592 | JGI IMG/M metagenome (GOLD analysis project Ga0126306, IMG submission 92592) | Serpentine soil microbial communities from UC McLaughlin Reserve, CA, USA - Plot27 | ecosystem: Environmental > Terrestrial > Soil > Grasslands | place: USA: UC McLaughlin Reserve, Lake County...
ACGGCGCCCGTGCTCGAGCCCCCGATGAGCGCGACGAAGGGCGCCGCGACGGCGGCGGCGAGCGCGAACGAGCACGCGTTGTAGGCGATGCGCACGAGCGGCCGGTGCTCGACGAGCTGCATGATCGCCGGGGCGGCGAACGCGACGAGCACACCCGCGTCCCAGCCGAACAGGACGAGGGCGCTCGCCCCGAAGACGAACGACAGCGACACGCCGCCGCTGTCCACGCCCTCGACGGGCACGGGGAAGCGGTTGGCGAGCGTCGAGGCGGCCAGAAGGGCCGTCACCCCGAGCAGGGTGGTCAGGTCATGCGGCTCGAGTACGAACGAAACGGCCGCCGCAAAGACCGTTACGAGACCGAGCGCGCAGACCGGTAGGACGACCGTCAGCAGGCGCTTCGGCATGACGTCTCCTCAGCCCTGCCGGACTACCACTCCCAGTAGTTGGCGTAGTTGAAGAGATCTGACCAACCGCCGGCGAGCGCGATCACGAGCAGCGCGATCAGCGCCAGCAGCGAGAACAAACGCGGATTCCACTCCAACACTGCGAACCTCCCGAGGCGGACTGCGGTTCGACGATTGTTCCCTGAGGGGGGTCCCGACTCATCACCCGGAAGGGTGATTTGCCGTTTTGCTCGGGTTTTCCGCGTCTCGGGCTAGAACAGCCCGGCTTCGGCGAGCGGCCGCCGGCCCCACGCCAACCGCTCGCGGTACCAGCCGTCGACCTTGACGAGCGTGACGCCGTAGCGCGAGGAATGGATCATCCAGTCGCTGCCCACGTAGATGCCGGCGTGGTCGATCGCCGCCGGCTTCGCGCGTGGGCCGCCGGAGCCGAAGAAGAGCACGTCACCGGGTTCGAGGCTCGCGAAGCCGACCCGCTTCGCGCCCTTGACCTCGCCGGCCATCTGCGCCGCGGTCCGGCCGCGGATGACGTTTCCGAGCCCGGCGAGGCCCGGGTAGGCACGCAGATTGTAGACCTGCCAGAGGAAACCCGAGCAGTCGAAGCCGCCCGGCGCGCGGACGCCGAACGGGGCCTGCTTCGTGGTGCTCGTGCCGCCCCAGACGTACGGGTAGCCGACCAGGCCGAACGCGTACGTGAGGATGCGCTGCTGCGAGTCCGTCAGCTCGGGGAAGGCCAGCTCGGCGGCCGCCTCCTCGACGGCCTCCGTCTCCCAGCCGCGGAAGCGCAGGATCTGCGCGGCGGAGTACGCGGCCTCTGCGCGCGTCGCGGGATCCGACCACAACAGCTCGAGCCCGTCCTCGGCGGCCGGGTGGTTGTAGCGGAGGCCCAGCAGGCGGGCGACGACCTCGCGGCCGAAGCGTGCGGGCGGCTTGATGCCGACTGCGCGGGCCGCGCGGTAGAAGAGCGCGGCGTCGTCGCCGAGACCGAGCGCGTCGACCAGCTGTGCGTCGAGCTGCGCGATCGTGACCTTGCCGCCGGTCGCGGCGGGGGCGAACGTCGGCTCGCCGGTCAGCCCCGTCACCAGCTCGGCGATCTCTCGCTACGTGACCGGTCCGTCGGGCCGGAAGGACGCGCCCGCGGTCGTCATGAGGCCGCGCGAGGTGACGAGCTTGATCTCCTTGTCGGCCCACGACCGCTTCGCGGCGGAGGCGAGGGGCGGCGCGACCGCGAGCAACGCGGCTGCGAGCATGGCGAGGACGACACGCCGAGTCACAACCACTCCATCGTCCGGCCTCGGCTCGACCTTTAGGCTGAGCGGCGTGGAGCTTCAGATCAGGCCCGAGCCGCCCGACGCGGAACGGCGCGCGATCGAGTCCGCGCTCCGGCGCCTTCCGCCGCGCGCAGAGCCGGGACTCGACGTCTATCGCAGCCGCTGGCGCACGGCCGGGCTTCCCGGGAGGGGCGCGCTTTCGCCCTGGGCAGTGGGCGTCGGCCGGAGCAGTCCGGGCGCAAGTCGCGCGTAGTCGAGGCCGGATACCCACGTGAGGACGAGGGCGACGAGCAGCGCCCACCACGCGACTGCGTCGTCGAACGCGCCCGCGACGGCCAGCCCGCCGAGCCCAGCCGCGACCGCCTGAGCCCACGTCTTGAGCTTGCCGAGGTCACGCGCGTGGAGCACAGTGCCGCGCTCGAGCGCCGCGAGCCGCAGGCCGGAGACGAGGAACTCGCGCGCAACGATCGCCGCGACCATCCAGCCGGGGAACGCCCCGCGGTCGACCAGCACGATGATGACGCTTAGGACGAGGACTTTGTCGGCAATCGGATCGAGCAGGGAGCCGAGCGCGGACGTATTGCCACTCCGGCGCGCGAGCCTGCCGTCGAGCCAGTCGGTTGCCATTGCGACCGCGAAGAGGGCCGTCGCCCAGTAGTCGTGCTGAGGGAAGTCGACCACGAAGAGTGCGACGATGAGCGGCGCCGCGCAGATACGGGCGACGGTCAGCTGATCCGCGACGGGCATGCGCGGGGAGAATATGCCGAGCGTGGCCGTCTTCTCCAAGGTGCTCGTAGCCAATCGCGGCGAGATCGCCGTCCGCGTCCTCCGCACCCTGCGTGAGCTCGGGATCGGGACAGTCGCGGTCTACTCCGAGCCGGACCGGACCTCGCTGCACGTCGCGAAGGCGGACGAGGCGTACCTGATCGGCCCAGGCCCCGCCGCCGAGAGCTACCTCGTCGGCGAGCGGATCATCGAGACCGCGGTCCGCGCCGGCGCCGAGGCGATACACCCTGGCTACGGGTTCCTCGCGGAGAACGCGGCGTTTGCGCGCGCCTGCGCGGACGCGGGGATCGTTTGGATCGGTCCGCCCCCCGAGGCGATCGACGTCATGGGCTCGAAGGTCTCCGCGCGTGAACGGATGCGCGCAGCCGGCGTCCCGATCATCCCGGGGACCACCGAGCCCGTCGAGTCCGCGGACGAGGTGAAGCGGCTCGGCGACGAGATCGGCTGGCCGATCGCCATCAAGGCGTCCGCCGGAGGCGGCGGCAAGGGCCTCAAGGTCGTCCGCGGCCGCGAGGAGGCCGAGCGCGCGTTCGAGTCCGCCCGCCGCGAAGGCGAGGCCTACTTCTCCGACCCGGCCGTGTACCTCGAGCGCTACCTCGAAGACCCGCGGCACGTCGAGGTCCAGGTCCTCGCCGACGCCAACGGCAACGTGATTCACCTCGGCGAGCGGGACTGCACGATCCAGCGACGCCACCAGAAGCTCGTCGAGGAGACGCCGTCGCCGGCCGTCGACGACGAGCTCCGGGCCCGGATCGGCCAGATCGCCGTCGAGGCGGCCCGCGCGGTCGGCTATCGCTCGGCGGGGACGATCGAGGGTCTGCTCTCGAGGGAGGGCGACTACTTCTTCCTCGAGATGAACACCCGGATCCAGGTCGAGCACACCGTCACAGAGCTCGTCACCGGCCTCGACCTCGTGCGCGAACAGGTTCTAATCGCGGCCGGGGAGCCGCTATGGCTGAGCCAGGAAGACGTGCACCTGCACGGCCACGCGATCGAGTGCCGCATCAACGCAGAGGACGTCACCCAGGGCTTTCTGCCGGCGCCGGGGCGGATCACGAGCTACCGGGAGCCGGCGGGTCCGGGGGTTCGCGTCGACTCCGGCGTGGGGCCGGGCACCGAGATCAGCGGTCTGTACGACCCGATGGTCGCCAAGCTGTGCGTGCACGACGTCGACCGCGAGCGCGCCCGCCGCCGGATGCTCCGCGCGCTCGAGGAGTTCGAGATCGGGGGCGTGATGACGCTGATCGGGTTTCACCTCGCTTTGCTCGAGCACGAGTGCTTCGCAGAGGGCGCGACCTGCCACGGAGTGGTCGAGTCCGAGCAGCTGGCGAAGCGAGCCGCCGAGTTGTCCGATGAGTTGTCTCATAAGGCAACAAGCGTAGGGACGGGCCCGGACGGATCGCTCGGCGTAGCGGCGCCGCGGACCGTGGAGCGGGCGCTCGCGGCAGAGGTAGACGGCCGCCGCTACGACGTCACGGTGACCGTTCCCGAGCCGCCCCACGCGGAGCTCGTCCGACGCCGCCGGGACCGCGGCCGCGCGGGCGGAGCCCACGCGGCCGCCCGCGACGCCGTCGTGACGCCGATGCAGGGCACGGTGCTCGCGGTCGAGGTGGCCGACGGCGACGAGGTCTTGCCGGGACAGGTGATCTGCGTGGTCGAAGCCATGAAGATGGAGAACGAGATCGCGGCGCACCGAGCCGGCGTCGTCACCGAGCTGTCCGTCGAGGCGGGCGAGCCGGTCTCGGCCGGACAGGTCGTCTGCGTCCTTCGCCAGGAGGGCGATGCCGAGGCGTAGGCCGTTCTGCGCCGACGAGTCTCGCGCGAACGACGAGCCGCTCTCGGGCACGGCCAGCCGAGTCGACCACTGGATCCTCGTCGAGTACCGGTCGCTCTGGAGCCACGACGCGTTCCCCGGCAGCGGTCTGTCGGAGCAGGTGAAGGGCCACTTGCGGGAGCAGTTGGCCGTCCGGCGCCGCACGAGGCTTCTCTTCGTCCGTAGCCGCGCCCGCCGCGGCGCGCCGGGCCTGATCGCGTACGCGGCGACGTCGCGCGAGGGCGAGGAGGCGCTCCGGACCGTGGTCTTCGAGGACTACCGCGATCTCCTCGACGTCGACTTCGCAGGCGGCGCGGGGGACGCCGTCGACCACCCGATCCTGCTCGTCTGTACCCACGGCAAGCACGACCCGTGCTGCGCGCGCTACGGCCGGCCGCTGTACGACGCCCTCGCCGACGAGCTGGAGCCGGACTGGGTGTGGCAGTCCACCCACGTCGGCGGCGATCGCTTCGCGGGGAACCTCGTCTGCCTCCCACACGGGCTGTACTACGGCCGTCTCGACGGCGCATCTGCGGCCCGAGTCCTGGACGACCTTCTGGCCGACCGCGTCCACCTGGATCCGTATCGCGGGAGGTCGTGCTACTCGTTCGCCGTCCAGGCCGCCGAGCGAGCCGTCCGCACGGACACGGGCCTCTACGGCCTCGACGACCTTCGTCTCGTCGCCGCCCACCGCCGGTCGGACGGCGCCTGGACGGTCGCGATGTCTGCGCGCGGACGCGGCATCGAGGAGGTCGACCTCCGCGAAGAGGCCGGCGACCTCGTGCATCTGACCTGCAGCGCGGAGGAGCTCAGGCGCCCGCGCCGCTTCGTGGTCACGGCCCGGCGGGCGCGGCCGGCGGCCTGATCCGCAGGAACCCCTCGCGCACCAACCGCCGCACGAGGACGACCCGGCCGGCGTCGTCGAGGTCGCCGGGAAGGTCGGCCGCGGTGAACGGGTCGTCCGCGCCGACGAGGAAGTCGGCCTCGGGCCACAGGCGGCTCGGCAGCAGGAGCCGCTTGCCGTGGAACATGAGGGCGACCGCGTCGCCCTCTTCCTCGACCGTCGCCAGGACGCTCGGCCGCCGTTCGACCTCGGTCGACGTGTCGAGCCCGTCGAGGGCACGCAGCTGCGAGATCTGTCCGTCGAGAACGGGTCGGCGACGGCGCTCCAGCCGTTTCGCCTTCCGTCGGGCGACGTCCGCGACTCCGAGCCGCTCGCCCAGCAGGTCGGGGAGGTCGGACGGCATCGCGAACTCCCCGTCGACGGACCTCCTGAACGCGAGCTCCCCTTCGACGTCGGAAAGCGCGTCCCGCACGGCGTCGAGCCAGGTGTAGACGTTGATCCCCACGGTGAGGTGGAGCGAGTCGACATCCGACGTCCTCGCCTCGTGCAGCCAGCCTCGCGGGAGATACAGCGTGTCGCCGGGGCCGAGGACCGTGTCGATGACGGCTTCGCCCGGTGCGCCGTCGACGGCGGCTCGGTACCGCTGCTCCTTCAGCGGGAGCTCGAGCACCGGCTCGTAGACGAGCCATCGCTTCTCGCCGGCGGTCTGTAGCACGAAGACGTCGTGCGTGTCGTGATGCACGGCGAGGCCCTGCGAGCCGCGCGGCGTGTAGTAAGCGTTCGCCTGAACCGCATGCCCGAGGGCGCCCTCGAGCGCGGTGCAGAACGTGGCCGTGTCCGCGCGGTTGAGGTGGAGGCCCTGGACGACGATCGTCGCGCCCGCGTCGAACTCTGCGAGCACCCGCTCGACGTCGACCGTTCGGGCGAACGGGGCCGGTCGCCACGGCAGGTCGACCGTGTAGTCCGCGACGTCGAGCTTCGCGCCTTCCTTCACGAGGCGGAAGGCCGGAAACCGGAGCCCGGTCTCGCACACGAGGCGCTCGACCTCGGCCTCTGAGAGCAGATCGTCGTAGCGGCCCGCCTCTCCCCGCGGGATCACGAGCGGCCGGCGCTCCCAGTATTCGGTCCGGAACTCCTCCGCGCCGACCGGCTCGATGCACCGCGCCAGCGCCGCGGCTGTCGCCGCGCTAGGGGGCGTCGATCGTGTCGGCGTCGTCGCCTGAATCGGAGTCGTCGGAGTCGGCGTCGGTGCTGTCCGTGTCGTCCGTATCGCCGGCGTCGTCGTCCGCGGTGACGTTCGGCGTGGACGACCACATGGGCTGTGTGACGAGCTCCTCGTCGGTCAGGGTCGTCTCGTCGGCCATCGAACCTCCCTTCTTCGAAGTCGGTCGCCTCGAGTCTAAAGAGTCACGCGTCCGCGCCTCAGATCCATCCGAGCTCGCTGAATTGCGGGAAGCGCTGCCAGTAGAGCCCCCAGCCGACGAGGGCCGCGAGAGCCAGCGCGTAGGCCGGGACGAGCAGCTCGGGCAGGCGGCCGCGGCGGCGCACGCCCCAGGCCACGAAGACGATTCCGGAGAGGAGGCCGAGGGCCGCCGTGCCGCCCTCGACCGAGTTCGTGAAGATCGTGACGCCGAATCCGAGCGAGAGCGCCAGGGCCCAGACGCTCCGCGACGACGGCACGTCGCGAAGTCCGTACGCCAACGTCGCGACGATGCCGGCAAGGCCGCCGTACCACAGCCAGTGCCCGATGGTCTCGTCCCAGAGATGAGCCGCGTCGCTCGGCTCGAAGCTGGCGATCGAGTTCGCCGCCAGGTGGATCCCGTGCCCCTGGGTGTACAGGATCCCCGTCGCCACGAGCAGGATCCAGGCGCGACGTCCGGCGTCGGCGGCGGCGAGGGTGGCCACCGCTGTTCCGAGCACGGCGTACGGCACGAGCAGGTCGACCCAGTCGGCCCAACGCGTCGTGCCGACGTCGCCGATCGGGCCGAGAGCCGTGTTCACGTGGTGGGTGACGATCACCGTTGCGGCGAAGACCGCCAGCCGCCGGTGGACGGTCGAGATCGTCACGGCGGACATCGTAGGAGTCAGGCGGGAGGGCGTCGTTAGACTCCGCCGCCGGAATGGACCTCTACGAGTACCAGGGCAAGGAGCTTTTCCGCCGCTTCGGGATCCCCGTCTCCGACGGTCGCCTCGCCGAGAGCCCGGCGGAGGCGCGCGCCGCCGCAGAGGAGCTGGGCGGGCAGGTCGTCGTCAAGGCGCAGGTTCTCACCGGCGGGCGCGGTAAGGCCGGCGGCATCAAGCTGGCCGACGGCCCTGACGAGGCGGAGGCCCGCGCCGAGGAGATCCTCGGCCTCGACATCGGCGGCCACGTCGTCCGCAAGCTGTGGATCGAGAAGGCGTCGGACATCGAGACGGAGTACTACCTCTCCGTCACCTTCGATCGCGGCGCGAAGCAGGCACTGTTCATGTTCACGAAGGAAGGCGGCATCGACATCGAGGAGGTCGCGGCCGAACGCCCGGAAGCGCTCGTTCGACTGCACGTCGACCCGCTCGTCGGCTTCCAGCCGTTCCACGCGCGGCGGCTGCTTCACGAAGCCGGCATCGACGACCCGAACGAGTCGAAGCAGATTGCGGCCATCGCGGCGCGCCTGTACGACGCGTTCGTCGGGACGGACGCGATGCTCTGCGAGATCAACCCGCTGATCGTGACGCCGTCCGGCGAGGTCAAGGCGCTCGACTCGAAGTTCACGGTCGACGACAACGCGCTCTACAAGCACGCCGACATCGCCGAGATGCGGGATGTCTCGGCGGCCGACCCGCAGGAGGCGCTCGCCCGGGAGAAGGGCGTGACCTACGTCAAGCTCGAAGGCGAGGTCGGGATCTTGGGCAACGGTGCCGGTCTCGTCATGTCCACGCTGGACGTGATCGCGCTCGCCGGCGGGAAGCCCGCCAACTTCTGCGACCTCGGCGGCGGCGGCGACGCGCAGGGCGTGGTCGACGCGCTCGAAGTGATCACGAGCGACCCGCAGGTCCGGTCGATCTTCTTCAATGTCTTCGGTGGCATCACCCGCGGCGACGAGGTGGCGCGCGGGATCCTGCAGGCGCTCGGCCAGATGACGATCGAGCATCCGATCGTCGTCCGCCTCGACGGGACGAACGCCGAGGAGGGGAGGCGCCTGCTCTCCGAGGCGAGCCCGCCGAACCTCTACACGGAGCCGACGATGCTCGACGCCGCACGGCGAGCCGTGGAGCTGGCTTCATGAGCCAGGTCTGGAGCGAGCGCTCGTCGCTCTATCGCGACAGCGAGGCGCACCGGGCGGGCGAGGACCTCGACCTGATCGTGGAGTGGGCGGCGGAGGCTCCCGGACGCCGGGCGCTCGACGTCGCCACGGGCGGCCGTCACGTGGCTCGACGCCTTCGCGAGGCCGGTTTCGACGTCGTGAGCTCCGACTCGGCGGCCGGCATGGAGCCGGACGTCGTCGCGCGCGCGGAGGCACTCCCGTTCGAGGACGGTACCTTCGACGTGGTGGCGTGCAGGGTCGCCGCACACCACTTCGAGGACGTCGAGCGCGCGGTCGGCGAGATGGCGCGGGTGAGCTCGTCCCTCGTGATCGTCGCCGACAACCTCCGCCTCGGTGAGGCGGTCGAGGAGGCCGAGCGGCTGCGCGACGAGACGCACGTTCGCTGCTACTCCGAGGCGGAATGGCGGACGCTGTTGACGCACGCAGGCCTCGAGGTGCTCGACGTGCGCGTCTCCGACAAGCGCATCGAGCTCGAGCCCTGGCTCGCGCGGGCGGGCTGCGAGCGCGAGCGGGCAGGTCGGGTTCGAGAGCTGCTCGCGCATCGGATCGAGGACGGCCGGGTCGTCCTCTCGAGGGCTGTCTTCAAGGGAAGGAAGGCGTAGTGGCGATCATCGTCGACAGCGACACCCGGCTCGTCGTCCAAGGCCTGACGGGGAGCGAGGGCTCGTTCCACGGCACGCGGAATCGCGACTACGGCACACAGGTGGTCGCCGGGGTCACGCCGGGGAAGGGCGGACAGGAGGTGTCCGGGATACCGGTCTTCGACACGGTCGCGGACGCGGTCTCCGAGACGCGCGCGAACACGACCATGGTCTTCGTTCCAGCGCGGTTCGCCGCCGACGCCATCTACGAGGCGGTCGACGCGGGGATCGAGACGGTCGTCTGCATCGCCGAGGGGCTCCCCGCGCACGAGATGCTCGGCGTCTACAACTACATCAAGCCGCGTGGTATCACGATGATCGGCCCGAACTGCCCGGGCGCGCTGTCGCCGGGGAAGGCCAATGTGGGGATCATCCCCGCCGAGATCTTCAGCGAGGGCTCGATCGGGCTCGTCTCGCGGTCGGGCACGCTGACCTACCAGATCGGGCACGAGCTGACGCAGCTGGGCCTCGGCAACTCGACCATCGTTGGGATCGGCGGCGACCCCGTGGTCGGCTCATCGTTCATCGACATCCTGGCGCGATTCGAGGCGGACGACGAGACTGAGCACGTCGTCATGGTCGGCGAGATCGGCGGCAACGAGGAGGAGAAGGCGGCCGAGTTCATCGAGACCGAGATGTCGAAGCCGGTGCTGGCGTACATCGCAGGGTTCACGGCGCCGCCCGGGAAGACGATGGGGCACGCAGGCGCGATCATCTCCGGCTCGTCGGGTACGGCTCAGGGGAAGAAGGAGGCGCTCGAGGCGCGCGGCGTTCGGGTCGGCACCACGCCGACCGAGGTGGCGCACCTCGTCGCGGAGGTCGGCGGCGTTCACGCCTAGCGCGGGCTCCTGCTCCTCAGCTCGCGTGGGAGTACGAGCGGTCGCGTGTGCGCGAATCGACACACGATCGGCGCATTTCGCACGTGTCCGGCGCGTACCCTCTTCCCACCCCCGAACCCAATGGGTGGGGGCGCGCGCGCACGCACGCGCGTGAACATCTAAGACGCGGCGCTACTCGACGGCGGGCTTGAGCTCTCGGCCGATGACCTCGACCATCTCGAGGTTTTCGTGGACGAGGTGTTGGAGCATCACGCGGGAGACGCCCGCGCGCTCGTAGGCGGTTAGGCGCTCCGCGACCTGGTCGACCGTTCCGATCAGATCCGCTTCGTCGGTGCCCTCGAGCAGGTCCTCGACGGATGTGTCGGGCCGGTAGATCTCGACGTAGCGCGCGACATGGTCGCGGAGGTTGGCCTCGTCCGCGCCGACGATGCACGTGCGCATCAGCGAGAGCGGCAGCGAGGCCGGGTCGCGGCCCGCGCGCTCGCATGCGCGGTCGAGAGCGTCTCGGCGCTTCCGGCAGTCCTCGGGCCCCGCGCCCGTCGTGTTGTACTCGTTCGCCCAGCGGACGGCCGGCTCGACCGTCCCCCGCTTGCCGGAGCCGCCGACGACCAGATGCGGGTGCGGCTGCTGGACGGGCTTCGGTTGGATCCGGTCCTCCGTCCAGTGCCGGACGATCGTCTCCAGTTGCTCGCGGAGGAGCGCGACACGCTCGCCGGCCGGGAGGAACGGGAAGCCATACACCTCGTGCTCGGCCTCGAACCAGCCGGCTCCGATGCCCAGATCGACGCGCCCGTTCGAGATGTGGTCGACGGTGACCACACTCTTCGCGAGCACTGCGGCCGGCCTGAAGGTCACCGGCGAGACGAGCGTGCCGAGACGGATTCGCTCGGTCACGCCGGCAAGGCCTGCAAGCGTCGTCCAGGCATCGAGCGAGCCACCGGCGCGGCCGGCGCGCGCGATGCCGAGATAGTGGTCGGAGCGGTACATCCCGTCGATACCGGCCGTTTCCGCCGCGCGGGCGAGCGCCACCCACTGCTCCCAAGTGACGCCCTCCTGGCCTTCGATCATCAGACAGACGCGCACTGAGGTGAAGTCTTCCAGCCGGGACCGCGCCTAGACTCGGGCCGTGCAGACGATCTCGTTCGCGCGCGGCATCCCGGCCCCGGGGCTGCTTCCGGTCGCCGAGCTCGCCGACTGCGCCCGCGCCGCGATAGAACGGGACGGGCCCACGATCCTCAACTACGGCGCGGCAGGCGGCTACGCTCCGCTCCGCGGCTGGATCGCCGACCGCCACGGCGTTGACCCCGACCGCGTCGTGCTGACGAACGGGTCGCTCCAGGGGCTCGCCTTCCTCGCCGGCGAGCTGGTCCCGAAGGGGCGCGTCCTCGTGGAGACGCCGACCTACGACCGTCCGCTCAAGCTCCTCGCCGAGCTGGGCGCCGACGTCCACGGGATCCCGCTCGACGACGAGGGGCTCGATGTCGGCGCGCTGGAGGCAGAGCTCGATGCCGCCTCCGCGTCCTTCCTGTACACGATTCCGACCTTTCAGAACCCGACCGGCCGGACGCTCTCCGAAGAGCGGCGGCGCCGCCTGATCGACGTCGCCCGCGAACGCAATCTGCTCGTGGTCGAGGACGACCCGTACGGTCTCGTCCGCTTCGAGGGAGACGCGCCGCCGACGCTGTTCGAGCTCGCCGGCGGCGAGGGCGTGGTCTACGGCTCGTCGTTCTCGAAGACGATCGCGCCGGGCGCCCGGGTCGGCTACCTCGTGCTCCCCGATCACCTCGCGCAGGCGGTCACCGCCTCGGCGACCGCCACCTACATCACTCCGTCGCTCGTCGGCGAGGCGGCCGTCTACGAGTTCGTCCGGCGAGGTCTGCTCGAGACGAACCTCGTCCGCGTCCGCGACGGCCTCCAGGCCCGCCGCGACTCCATGCTCGAGGCGCTCGAACGCCACTTCGGGGCCGGGGCCCGGTGGTCCCGACCCGAAGGCGGCTACTTCGTATGGCTGGAGCTGAGCGGGGAAACCGACGCACGCGAGCTCCTGGGCCGCGCCGAGGCGGTCGGCGTCACCTTCGTCCCCGGCGTGGATTTCGGCGGGCCGCCGAACAGTCTGCGCCTAGCGTTCAGCTTCGTCGACGCCGACGCGGTCGCCGAGGGTATCTCCCGCCTGGCGTCGGTCGTGCCGACCGCGGCGGCGGTAGAGCTGGCTCAGTAGGACACCGACCACGAGTCCGAGGACGAGGCTCAGCAGGATCGTCCAGATCAGCGAGGTCCGCTCGGAGCCGACCACGAAGTCGACGTTGACCTCGTCGTCGTTCTTCACGGCGAACGCGAACAGGTACCCGCCCACCAGGAGCAGCGCGATCAGCAGCAGCCACAGCCTCGGCTGCCATGTCTCGGAGACCTCTTTCCCGCGCCGACCGAAGGGCACCGCGGGAGTCTAGGCGGCGGCCGCGACCGCCTTTCCACGATCGGCCGGGCGCGGGATGAGCGGCGCCTGCTGCGGCCGGGCTATCGACCCGCGGCGGACGGCTCGGAAGGTGGGGCAAGGAGCGTCGAGCGAGAGGGCGCAGAGCCCCGCCCGATGGAAGTAGCAATCATTGCACGATGGTTCGCTGCGGTTAGCCATTTGTTCCGTTTGCTCCCGAGTCGAGGGGGGACAGGAGTCCTCCGGGACTATAGGCCCTTCGGCGCAAAAAGTGACCAAGGTCGGCCAGAGAAACCCCGCATTTTCCGGGACTTTTATCCTACGCCGGCCGGAGCGTTGCCAAGCTCTGCAACGCCTGTTTAAAACTCTTAACAGGGACGATTCGCATCCCGCCCGCATGCTTCCTCGCCTCGCGCGCGTTGTCCCCAGCCGGGACGAGGAAAACCCCGATTCCCGACCGGCGGACGGCGATCGTCTTCTGCTTCACCCCGCCGACGGGAGCCACGGTCCCGTCGAGCTCGATCTCGCCCGTCGCGGCGATCTTCTGCCCCCCGTCGACGTCGCGGCCGAGCTCCTCCATCACGTCGAGGGCGAACGCGAGGCCTGCCGACGGGCCGCCAACGTTGCCGAGGTCGATCTTGACCTTCAGCGGCAGCTTGATCGACGCCGCCTGGTTCACGTAGACGCCGATCACCGCACGCTTCGGCTCGTCCGGGTCGGCAGCAGTTCGCAGCGTGATGGGCACGAGCTTGCTCCCGCGCTCGACGACGAGACGGACCTGCTGTCCGGGCTGATGCGTGCCCACCAGCCGCAAGAGGTCGGACCGTGTGTGGACCGGCTTGCCGTCGACGGACACGATCACGTCGTTCGGCCGCAGCTTGCCGACCGCAGGCGAGTCCGCCACGAGGGCGTCGACGAGCACGCCGACGTCTTTCGTCTTGACGTCGTACCCGAGTCGACGGAGTGCCACCGCCGCCGCTACCTGCTGCGATCGTGCCATCGCCCTGAGCTCGCCCTCGCGCCGAGCCTCCTCGTTCACGCCCGGCGGAAGAAGCTGCTCCTTGGGCACGAGGGTCGAGCCCTCGTGGACGCCCGGGAAGAGGCTCTCGAACAGCGACGCTTTTCGCACGTCGACCGCGACGAAGTAGATGCCGCCGCCGTCGCGCGAGGGCTTCTCACCCTGAATCTGGACGAGCGGGCCGACGGCCCGCGCCCGGTCCGGGAGCAGAAGGTAGTCGTCCGACGGCAGAAGGAAGAGGCCCGCCGCGATCGCGACGAGGACAAGGCCGACCGCCGCCACGCGGGCCGGCGTGAACGCGCGCCACACGCGTCGGAGGATAGTTAGGAGTCGAAGTACTTCGTGTTACGGCTTGTTAGAGAAGCCCACGCGTGAGCCCGCCGTCGACGGGGATCGTCGTCCCGGTCACGTAGCTCGCGCGCGCGGACGCGAGGAAGCAGACGACGTCCGCGAGCTCCCGCGGCGAGCCGAAGCGCTTCAGGGGCACCTCGTTCATGCTCTTGGCACGCGATCGCTGGCGGAAGCTCTCTGCAAGCCGTTCGGTGTCGATCCTCCCGACCGCGATGTTGTTCACCGTGATGCCTTCGGGGCCGAGCTCGCGGGCGAGCGCTTTCCCCCAGCCGACCACGCCGGGGCGCACCGCGTTCGAGAGCGCGAGGTTCTCGATCGGCTCGCGCACGGAGCTCGACGCGATGTTGATGATCCGGCCGGCCGCACTCTTGCGTAAGTACCGCAGACACAAGTTCGTGAGCCGGACCGCGGAGACGAGCAGCAGCGACACGGCCGCCTCGAGGGACTCCTCGGTCATCTCGAGAGCGGGCCCGCGTGGCGGTCCGCCGCTGTTGTTGACGAGAACGTCGACTCCGCCGAAGGCCTCGACCGTCCTCCTGACGAGCCGCTCGCAGTCCTGCGGGTTCGTCACGTCGCCCCGCACCGCCAGCGCGCCGAGCCGCTCGGCCTCTCGTTCGAGCACCTCGCGGCGACGGGCGAACATGGCGACATTCGCCCCTTCCGCGGCGAGCACCTCGGCGACCGCGAGGCCGATTCCCTGCGAGGCCCCGCACACGATCGCGGTCTTGCCCTCGAGCTCTAGATCCACTCGGTCAGCCCCCAGACGGCGACGAGCACGAGCCCGATCGCGACCCCGACCGTCCAGAGCACGTTCTCGGCGCTGACGAGGCCGTCGTCGAAGAGCGGCCGTGTCCGCGGCGCCCGCAGCCAGCGCTTCGCCCTGGCGAGGTCCTTGACCCCCCAGCAGTCCGCGCACATCCCGTCCACGGTCTTCGTCAGGCGACCGCAGTGCGGGCAGGGCGAGCTCGGCGCCTCTTCGAGGCGGCGCCGCGCACGAACGTTCGCGCGCTCACGTCTTGAGGACGGCCACGACCTCCCGGACCGCATCCGCCGAAGCTTGCAACATCTGCCGCTCGTCGTCCGAGAGATCAACCTCGAGGATCTGCTCGATCCCGCCTGCACCGAGCTTGACCGGGACGCCCATGTAGAGGTCATCGATGCCGTACTCGCCCTGCAGGTAGGCCGTGCAGGCGAGGACGCGCTTCTCGTCGAGGCATACCGCGTCGACCATCTGCGCCGAGGCCGCCCCCGGCGCGTACCAGGCGGAGGTGCCGAGCAGCTTGACGATCTCGCCGCCGCCGACCGCCGTCCGCTCGATCATCGCCTGCAGTTGGTCGGCCGGCACCAGCTTCGTCAGCGGGACGCCGCCCACGGTCGTGGCGGACGCGACCGGGACCATCTGGTCGCCGTGGCCGCCGAGAACCAGCGCCTGTACGTCCTTGACCGACGCGTTCGTCTCCCAGGCGATGAACGTCCGGAAGCGCGCGGTGTCGAGGATCCCGGCCTGGCCGAAGACGCGCTCACGGGGCCAGCCCGAGACGCGCCGGGCGACCTCGCACATCGCGTCCAGCGGGTTCGAGACGACGATCAGGACTGCGCCCGGCGAGGCTGCGACCGCGGCCTCCGTGACCGACTTGACGATGTTCTCGTTCGTCGCGACGAGGTCGTCGCGGCTCATTCCGGGCTGCCGGGGCAGGCCGGCCGTGATAACGACGACGTCGGAGCCGGCCGTCTCCTCGTAGCCGTTCGTGCCGACGACACTCGGCTCGTAGCCGAGGACGGGCCCGGCCTGGTTGATGTCCAGCGCCTTGCCCTGAGGCAGGCCCTCCTTGATGTCGACGAGGACGACGTCGCAGTAGTCGCGGCGCGCGAGCTCCTGTGCACACGTGGCGCCGACATTCCCGGCGCCGACGACGGTGACTTTCCTACGCCCGGGCAAGGACGTCCATGCGCTCGATCAACGCGTCCGCGACCTCGCTCGTACCAACTGCCGTCGGGTCGTCGCGCGTCGGCTTCATGTCGTAGGTGACGCTCTCACCCTCGCGGATGAGCTCCGTGATCGCGAGCTCGAGGCGGTCGGCCGCGGTCGTCTCGCCGAGGTGTCTGAGCATCAGCAGCCCCGACAGGATCTGCGCGAGGGGGTTGACCTTGTTCTGGCCGGTGTACTTCGGGGCAGAGCCGTGCGTCGGCTCGAAGATGGCGATCCCCTCGCCGAAGTTCGCGCCGGGGGCCATGCCGAGCCCGCCGATCATCCCGGCGCAGAGGTCGGAGACCACGTCGCCGTAGAGGTTCGGGCAGACGAGCACGTCGTACTCCTCCGGACGCTGGACGAGCTGCATCGTCATGTTGTCGACGATCCGGTCGTCGAAAGCGATGTCGGGGTTCTCCGCGGCGACCTCACGTGCGACGCGCAGGAAGAGCCCGTCCGAGAACTTCATGATGTTGGCCTTGTGGACGGCCGTGACCTTCTTGCGGCCGTTCTTCCGCGCGTAGTCGAACGCGAACTCCACGATTCGCCGCGTCCCGGTGACCGAGATCGGCTTGATCGAGATGCCGGCGTCGTTGTGCCGGAATTTGCCGCCGTGGGCCTCGATCCACGCGATCAGCTCCTGCGCCTCCGGCGAGCCCTCCTCGTACTCGATCCCGGCGTAGAGGTCCTCGGTGTTCTCGCGAACGAGCACGAGGTCGACGTCCTCGAAGCGGGAGCGCACGCCCGGGTAGCTCTTGCAGGGCCGCACCTGTGCATAGAGGTCGAGCGCCTTCCGCAGCCCGACGTTGACGGAGCGGAAGCCGCCGCCGATCGGCGTCGTGATCGGCCCCTTCAGCGCGACTCCTGTCTCGCGGATGGCAGCGAAGACGTGATCCGGCAGCGGGTTGCCGTCGTTCTCGTCCATGACGTCGGTGCCCGCGTGCTGGACGTCCCAGTCGAAGTCGACGCCCGTCGCCTCGAGGACGCGCCTCGTCGCCTCGGTCAGCTCGGGGCCGGTTCCGTCGCCGGGAATCAGGGTCACCCTGTGCGCCACGGCGCGAGACGATAGCGGAGGTTTGCAACTGCGCCGTTCAGGTAGATTCGCGGGCCGATGACCGACTTCAAACCAGGCCTCGAGGGCG
>Ga0126306_10000659_pt1 | contig 16807 bp, 11 predicted proteins | sample Plot27_FD_92592 | JGI IMG/M metagenome (GOLD analysis project Ga0126306, IMG submission 92592) | Serpentine soil microbial communities from UC McLaughlin Reserve, CA, USA - Plot27 | ecosystem: Environmental > Terrestrial > Soil > Grasslands | place: USA: UC McLaughlin Reserve, Lake County...
CCCGTCCACATGGTCGAGAAGCTCAACAAGGTCGTGCACGTCGAGCGCCAGCTCGTGCAGTCGCTCGGCCGCGAGCCGACCCCCGACGAGATCGCCGCCGAGCTCGAGTGCACCGTGCGCGAGGTACGCGACATCCAGCGCATGGCACAGCAGCCGGTCTCGCTCGAGAAGCCGATCGGCGAGGAGGAGGAGTCCGAGCTCGGCGACTTCGTCGAGGACGAGGCCGCCATCTCACCGTTCGACCAGGCCTCTGACAACCTGCGCCGCGAGAACGTGCGCAGGGCGCTAGACGCGCTCCCCCAGCGCGAGCGCGAGGTGATCGAGATGCGTTTCGGGCTGACCGGCGCGCGTCCGTTCACGCTCGAGGAGGTCGGCCGCGCGTTCAACGTGACGCGCGAGCGGATCCGCCAGATCGAGAACCACACGCTGAAGAAGCTCGAGTCGCTGCCCGAGGCGCAGCGGCTGCGCGACACGGGCTGACGCAACGATCTCCGTACCGGCACGGGCGTTCTCCGTGCCGGTACGTGAACCGCCTGCGCCGCTAGACTTGGCGCGTCTCGAGGGTGGGATTCCCGAGCGGTCAAAGGGGACGGGCTGTAAACCCGTTGGCTCAGCCTTCGCAGGTTCGAATCCTGCTCCCACCACCTTTCTGCGCAGCGTACCGTCCTTCACCATGACCGATGACGACGCTCTCGACCGCCTCTCGTCGCAGGAGTTGCACGACCTCGCGGTCTCCTACGCCAAGCGCCACCTCGACGTGCGCTTCTTCTGGGAGCTGATGCGACTACTGCCTGCCGCCGAGGCCGCCGCCGGCGAGCTCGACGAGGCGGAGACCGACGTGATGCGGCTGAGCGCGCACGCAGACGATGTCACCGATGCCGGACGGGGCGAGGTCGGTGACCTGCTGCGGCCGTACTACCTCGAGTACCTGCGGCGCCACGGCGTTACCGCGCCCTGAGCCCGGGAGCGCGGGTCTGCACGTGAGGTGCCTGCTCAATCCGGCGTTGAACGCCGCCGCCGTGCCGGCGCCGTCCGGCGATGCCGCGGCCTTCCACGCGTCCCTTCCCCGCTATCGCGCGACGCCCGTGCGGACGCTGCCCGAGCTTGCGGCGGAACTCGGCGTAGCGACGGTCGCGCTCAAGGATGAATCGGACCGGCTCGGGTTGCCGGCGTTCAAGGTGCTCGGCGCGGCGTGGGCCGTCGAGCGAACGCTGCGCGAGCACCCTGGCATCGACACGCTCGTGGCGGCCAGCGCCGGCAATCACGGCAGAGCGGTCGCCCACGTCGCGGCGCAACGCGCGCTGCGCTGCCGCATCTTCCTGCCGCAACGGTCGGCTGCCGCCCGCCGCGACGCGATCGCCGCCGAAGGTGCCGAGATCGTGATCGTCGACGGAAGCTACGAGGACGCTGTCGCGCAGGCCGCGGCCGCCGGCGGGGAGCGCGGGAGCGTCGAGATCGCGGACGTCGGCGGCTCCGGACCGGCCCGCTGGGTCATCGACGGCTACGCGACGCTCTTCGCCGAAGCCGCTGAGCAGCACGACCACGACATGATCCTCGTACCGGTCGGCGTCGGATCGCTCGCTGCGGCCGGCGCCCGCTACGCCTCCCGCGCCGGCGCGCAGCTGATCGGGGTCGAGCCGGTCACCGCCGCCTGCCTGACCGCCTCGCTCGCGGCCGGCCGGCCGACGCGCGTGCCGACGCCGGGCTCGACGATGGCCGGCCTGGACTGCGCCGAGGTCTCCACCGCCGCATGGCCGTCGCTGCGCGATGGGGTCCACGCGACCGTCACGGTCGACGACGAGGAAACGCGCGCCGCGATGCGCGAGCTCGCCGCCAAGGGCCTGGCGATCGGCGAGTCCGGCGCCGCACCACTCGCCGCGCTCCGAGCGCTCGCCGCCGATCCTCGCTGCTCCACGCTGCGCCGGTCGCTGCCACTGGCGCCGGAGAGCCGGATCCTGCTCATCGCGACCGAGGGCCCGACGGACCCCGCCTCCTTCCGCGAAGCGCTGGCGTGAGCCTGCCCTTCCACACCGTGGCGCCGCAAGCGGGCATCACTGGACCGTGACACGATCCAGCTGATGCCCAAGGCGAGGTGGTGGAGCGCCTGCTCCGCGAGGTCCGCCCGCCGAGCCCCGACGACGACACGATGGTCCACCAGATCCTCAAGGAGATGAGCTGACCGGAACCACGTGTCGTCGCCGGCGACGACTGCGTCACGGGCGCCGGCGTTCCTCCACGGCGGTGACCTCGAAGTTCTTGTCGACCTTGACCTCGACCTCGCCGCCGTCGGCCTTGCGCACGTGTGCCTCGTAGATGCCGCCGGCGTCGGTCTCGACGCGCAGCACCGTCCCGCCCGGGACCTTCGCGAGCGCGGCCTCCTTGACCTTGGTCGCGGTCGTCCCGGTCAGCGGCTTCTCGTCAGGATGCCGGCCCGGGCCACCGGGGCCGCGAGCGCCATGCTCCTCGACGGCTGTGACCTCGAAGTCCTTGTTGACCTTGACCTCGACCTCGGTGCCGTCGGCCTTGCGCACGTGTGCCTCGTAGATGCCGCCGGCGTCGGTCTCGACGCGCAGCAGCGTCCCGCCCGCCACTCTCGCGAGCGCGGCCTCCTTGACCTTGGTCGCGGTCATGCCGGTCAGCGGCTTCTCGTCCGCTCGGGCTCTGCGGTCGCCGTCGTTCGACGTGCCGGCCGCGCCGGCGAGCGCCGAGCCGCCGAGCGCCAGGGCGCCGAGCGCGGCGACTGCTGCAACCGTCTGCTGGATCCTGCGAAACACCTTCGAACCTCCTTGCGATGTGGATGCGATGAACAGCAAGGTGGCGGCGGCGTGTGAGCGGAGCTTGGGATTCGCCTGGCAGTTCGCTGAGAGTCGCTCCACGGATTCTCAGGAGATCCCAAGCTGAACGCCGACAATGGGAAGCGTGCCGAACCCGCCCGTGAACCACCGCGTGCTCGTCGTCGACGATGAGCCGAACATCCTCGACGTGCTCTCGATGGCCCTGCGCTTCCACGGCTTCGAGGTGGAGACGGCCGCCACCGGCGCGCAGGCGCTCGCGGCGGCCTCCGCGTTCAAGCCACAGCTGATGGTGCTTGACGTCATGCTCCCCGACATGGAGGGATTCGACGTGGCGCGCCGGCTCGGCTCCCGGCGCGCGGAGATCCCGATCATCTTCCTGACGGCGCGCGACGCGACCGCGGACAAGATCCGCGGGCTCACGATCGGGGGCGACGACTACGTCACGAAGCCGTTCAGCCTCGAGGAGCTGATCGCGCGGATCCGGACGGTGCTGCGCCGGAGCGGCCGCTCCGACGCGGAGTCCAGCCGGCTGGCCTTCGAGGATCTCGAGCTCGACGACGACACGCGCGAGGTCGCGCGAGGGAGCTCGCCGATCGAGCTGACCGCGACCGAATACCGGCTGCTGCGCTACCTGATGAGCAATCCGCGCCGCGTGCTCACGCGCGAGCAGATCCTCAACCACGTGTGGGACTATGACTTCGCCGGCGACGCGCGCGTCCTCGAGACGTATGTGAGCTACCTGCGGAAGAAGCTCGACGCGCACGGCCCACCGCTCATCCACACGATCCGCGGCGTCGGCTACGCGCTGCGGGAGCCGCGCGGCTGATGACCTCGCTCCGGGCGCGCCTGATCGCCGTTCTGCTCCTGGTGGCGGCTGCCGGGCTGCTGGTGCTCGCCGGCGTCACTTATGCCGAGCAGCGCTCGTTCCTCTCGGACCGCGTCGACGAGCAGCTGCAGACCGCTTTGCCCGCGATGGAGCACCAGCTCGACGAGAACGCCGGCGGTCGCGATCCGTTCGACGAGGGGAGATCCGAGCGCGGCGCAGGGCGCGAGCCGGGCGGGCGGCCGCCGCCCGCGAACGTGAGCCTGCCGCCGGGCACCTACGGGGTGCGGCGCGACGCGAGCGGACAGGCGACCGGCGAGCCGGTCGTCATCAGCTACGGACAGCCCGAGCCCGCCCCGCCCGACCTGCCGGCCGAGCTGCCGGCCGGGCGTGCGGTGACCGTCGGCGCGCGCGGCGACGAGGATCTGCGTTATCGCGTCCGCGCCGTACCCGAGCGCGGCGGCGGCACGATCGTCGCGGCAGTGCCGCTGGTGGAGTCCGACGAGACGCTCGCCCGGCTTCTGCGCGTCGAGGGGGTCGTGATCGGCGGGGTCCTGATCGTCCTCGGGCTGGTGGCGGCGCTGCTCGTCCGGCTGAGCCTGCGCCCGCTGGAACGCATCGGCACGACCGCCGGGATCATCGCCGGCGGTGAGCTCTCGCGCCGCGTGAGCCCGGCGACGCAGAAGACCGAGGTCGGCCGCCTCGGCTTGGCGCTGAACGCGATGCTCGACCGCCTCGAGGACGCGTTCGCCAAGCGCAAGGAAAGCGAGGATCGGCTGCGACGCTTCCTCGCCGACGCCTCGCACGAGCTGCGGACGCCGCTCGCGTCGATCCGCGGCTACGCCGAGATCTTCCGGATGGGCGCCGCCCGTGAACCAGCCGAGCTCGAGCGGTCGATGCGCCGGATCGAGGACGAGGCGGCCCGCATGGGCGTGTTGGTCGAGGACCTGCTGACGCTGGCGCGGCTCGACGAGGTGCGCGACGCGGTGCGCGAGCCCGTCGACCTCGCCGCGCTCGCGCGCGACGCCGTCGACGACGCCAGGACCGCTGCACCCGATCGGGCGATCGCACTCGATGCCGGGCCGGACATCACCGTGCTCGCGGACGCCGACCAGCTCCGTCAGGTGCTCGCAAACCTGCTGAGCAACGCGCTCGTGCACACGCCGGCCGGAACGCCGATCGAGATCAAGGTGACGCGCGAGCGCGACAGCGTGCGGATGGACGTGCGTGACCACGGCGCCGGCCTCCCAGGCGGCGATCCCCGGGCGCTGTTCGATCGCTTCTGGCGTGCGGAGGCCGGCCGTGAACGCGGTAAGGCGGGCGCGGGCCTGGGGCTCGCGATCGTCGCGGGCATCGTCGAGGCACATGACGGTCGTGTGCAGGCGGTCGACGCGCCCGGCGGCGGCGCGTGCTTCACGGTCGTGTTCCCCGCGGGCGCCCCGGCCGCCGCGCCGTCGCTCGCGCGCTAGCGCGTCCGCGGTGGGACCTCCCCTGTTTGGGGGATGAGGCCGGGACCGGATTTCACGCTGGGTGGCCGCTGGGGTACGGTGCCGTCGTCGGAGGAACCGGCCGGTCAGCAGCCGGCCCTGAACGGAGAACCCATGAGCGGCTTCCGCATCTAGTCCGCGCCTGCCGCGCGTCTTACAGGATTTCGCGCGCACGCCGAGACTGCAACTGATATGGATTACGCGGTGCGGGCTGAAACACGCCACCGGCTGACGACGCGTGAGCGCGCCGGATTCTCGCTGTACGCGCTGGGCGCGCTCGCGCTCATCCCAGCGCACCTTTTTTTCGCGCCTCGGGCCGATTGGCAACAGCCGCTTCTGCTCGCGGTCCTGTGCGCCCTCGCTGTCATCGCGATCTTCCACGACGTCAGGCTCATTCGCGGCGTTCACTTTGACGCCACGGCGGCTCTCGCACTGATCGCAACCGCGCTTGTGGGACCGCTGCCGGCGCTCGCGGTCATCTTCCCGCCGATAGCCGTCAACGCCTTGTGCGGGCGCGAGCGACTCCTGCGCGTGGGCAACCTGGGCAACCTGGCGGCGTACGGCTGGTACACACTCGCAGGCGGCCTGATGCTCCAGGCCGTCGCACCCGATCCCACGCAGCCCGCTGCGCTCGGTTGGCTGATCGCCGTCGGTGTCCTCCAGCTGGTGATCAACTGGGCGATCGCCCCCGCCCTCTGGGGCACACTCTGGCTCGGCCACCCACTGCGCGCCCTCGCGGTGATGCTGCGCGACGCGCTGCCCGCCGGTGCGGCCATGGCGGCGCTCGGCGGGTTCACCGTGGTTCTCCATGGCGAGCTGGGACTCCTGGCGCTGGGCGTGTTCGCGCTCGTGGCCGTGATCCCGCAGAGCGCTCTCACCTTCGTCGCGCGCGAACGTCCGGTCGCGCTGCTCGACCCGCTGACCGCGGCGCGCCGATATGGCGACGCCCTGGCCGTGCAGCTCCGGCTGCCGCGCGTCGAGCGGCGCGAGCTCGACGCCGTGATCCGGGTCGCGCACGCGCGCGCTGTCGACGGCGACCCCGGCCGGCACCTCGGCCACACGGTCGTCGACTGGAGCGAGGTCTCGTGCGCCGCCGGGCACGTCACGGAGTGGTGGAACGGCGCCGGCGGACCGGCGGGGCTGCCGGGCGCGATCATCCCGCAGTCGGCCCGGATCGCGGCCGTCGCGCGCACGTGGGCGGCGCTGACCGCCGAGGGAAGCCCGCGACTCGGGCACATCGAGGCACTCGCGCACCTCGACGGCGCCGCCGGAGTGCGGCTCGACCCGAAGGTCGTACGGGCTGCCCGCTCCGTCGTGGCGCAGGAGCGCCTCTCGCCGGCCGTGCCGGCGCCCGAGCCGCGGCTGCATCGCCTCCGCGTGCCCGCGCCGCTGCGGCGCGTGCTGGCCGCCGCCGGCTGAGCCCGCGCTACTGGTCGAATCCGCCGGTGCTCAGTTCCCTGCGCTCGGCACGACCCAGCCCGCCATCGCGATGAAGTGCGCCAGCGCAGCGGCGATCACCAGCGTGTGGAAGACCTCGTGGAAGCCGTACGTGCGCGGCCATAGGTTCGGGCGCTGGATCGCGTACACGGCGGCGCCGAGAGAGTAGAGCGCGCCGCCGACCGCGAGCAGCACGAATGGTGCGACGCCGACACGCTCGGCGAGCTGCGGGAGCGCGATCCCCGCGACCCAGCCGAGCGCCAGATAGCAGGCGGCCTGGAGCCAGCGCGGCGCGGTGATCCAGGCGAGGCTCATGATCACCCCGCCCGCGGCGCCCGCCCAGACGCTGACGAGCACGACCGTCTGGATCGTCCCTTCCAGCACCAGCAGCCCGACGGGCGTGTAGGACGCTGCGATGAAGACGAAGATCGTGGAGTGGTCGAGCCGCCGCAGCCACGGCTTCCAGCGCGGATCACCCGGCCAGCGGTGATACAGCGCGCTCGCCGAGAACAGCGCGATCAGCCCGGCGCCGTAGATCACCGCTGCCGCACGTGCGGCGGCGTTCGGGGCCAGCATGACCAGCAGGATCGAAGCAGCGCCGGCGACCCACGCGGCGTGAGCGTGCAGCAGCCCGCGTAGGCGCGGGATCACCTCCTCGGCGACGAATCGCTGTGCCTCCATGCCCATCGAGCCTACCCGGGTTCGTCAAGCCGTTCGCGCCGAGCGGTCGCCGCGCCGCTGCCGGGGTCGATGCCGACGAGGTCTGCGGCGAGCGGCTGGAAGCCGCCGGCGAGGCTGTAGCTCAGCCGCGCGAGCCCGACCTCGGTCGCCTCGTCGGACAGGTTGCCGGTCCCGCCGCCGCCGATCGAGCCGCCGTTGACGACCGTGACGGTGCCCACGCGGGTCAGCCCGGGCTTGTGCGTGTGCCCGACCACGAACACGAGCGGCCGCGCGGGCGGCGCCAGCTCGAGCTCGTCGAGCGACTTCGCGATCAGCGCCTGCTCGTGCACCACCACGACGTCGACCTTGCCGCTCAGCCGCCGCAACCAGAGCGCGAACGCCTCCAGCTGCGCCTCCGTCGGCTCCGCCTCGAAGCGATCGCGGTAGTCCTCCGCCGCGCGGCGCTCGAACGGGTCGGAGTAACCCGCGACGCGCATGCCGGCGATCTCGTTGATCACCGGGCCGTAGCCGCCGCCGCGCTTGAGCCGGCCGAACTGGGTCAGCACGATCGCGCCGTCGTCGGCGAGCTCCTGCGCCGAGCGGTCGGAGTCGTGGTTGCCGGTGACGAACACGAACGGCCTGCCGATCCTTGACACGCGCGCGACCAGCGCGGTCTCGAGCGGCGAGCCGCGGTCCGACAGGTCGCCGGGGAACAGGACGGGATCGTTGCCTGCGGCGCGCTCGAGGATCGGCAGCGAGATGAAGTTGTTGTGCAGGTCCGATGCGATCGTGATGCGCGGAGCGCCCTCCACCGGCATGCGGTTGGCGGGGGCCGTGACGAGCCGTGCAAGCCCGACGAGCTGCGCATCAAGCTCCTGGTCGAGCGCGCGGCCGGAGCGGCGCGCGGACGAGACCGCATCGAGCGCGCGCGGGATGTCGGCACCGTACGCGTAGTACTGCGGCGTGTCGATCTCCCCGCGCGGCGGGATCAACACGACGAGCGCGACCGCGACGCCGAGCGCGGTGATCGAGGCCGCCGCGACCGTGTAGCGCAGGCGCGGGCCGACGCGGTGGCGGACGGCGAACGCCGTCAGCAGCCCCAGCGCCAGCCCGCACAGCGTCACGATCGCGATCAGCGCGCGCAGGTAGGAGGCGATCGCGTCGCGAGCCTCCGCGCGCACGGCGCCGACATCGAGCTGGGCGCCGCCCGCGACCCGCTGCAGCGATGCGCGGTCGACGGTGCGCACGTCGACGCGGAGGCGCACGGGCAGGCGGATCGCCTCGAAGCGGGTGCCCCAGTCGACCAGCGGCACGTAGACGTCCAGGGCACCCTTGTGCCCGGGCGAGACCGACAGCCGGATCTCACCGACCGACAGCGAGCGGACCTGGGTGTAGGAGACGAGCGCGAGATAGCTGCCGGCGAGCGTCGCCGCGATCACCGCGACGATCATCAGCCCCCGCGCCGCGGCCCGCCACGGGCGTCCGTGTCGCGCCGGCCCGCTGGGGAGTGGGCGTTCGGGCAGCGTGCTCGCCATGCCTCCATGGTGTCGGCCCGGCGCCTTCTGTGCTGAAGCGTCAGCCGGCGACGGGCGCGCCGTGCTCGAGCGGCAGCCCGGCCTCGCTCCAGTGCTGCGGTTCTGGCGGTCGCGCGCAGGCTTCAGTGGTCGAGGAAGTCGTGTAGGGCATCGCCCGTGGACCAGAACGCGAGCTCCTCCCAGGGGAGGCCTTCGGGTCGGAACGGCCGCACCTCGCTGGCCTCCTCGGTCGTGCGTGGCTGGTCGCTCGTGCGGGCGGCGTAGACGATCAGCACGATGCGGCTGTCGGGGCGGCTGTAGACGCCGACCAGCGGTCCGAGCTCGATCGCGATGTCGAGCTCCTCCCTGGTTTCGCGGTGAGCGGCCTGCTGCACCGTCTCGCCGAGGTCGACGAAGCCGCCGGGGAACGTCCACAGGTCCTTGCCCGGGTCGGAGGCGCGGCGCAGCAGGATGATCTCCCCGGCGGGCGTGACGGGGATCGCAGCCGCGACCGGCTTCGGGTTGTAGTAAGCGCCGTAGCCGCAGTGCCGGCAGGAGATCGAGCGCGGGTAGGCGATCTCGGCGGGCTGACCGCAGCGGGGGCAGAAGCGCGCCTCGCGCAGCGCGGGGTTCAGGCTGCTCAGAAGCGCTCCTCGTAGAGATGGAGCGACCCGACCGAGGCGAAGCCGAGCCGCTCATACAGCGGGCGCCCGGCCTGGCTCGCCTGCAGGCTCGCCGTTCTCTGGCCCCGCTCGCGTGCATCGAGCAGGAGGCGTTGGAGGATGCGTCGGGCGAGGCCGTTGCGCTGCGCTTCCGGGAGCGTGGCCACGAACCACACGGCGGTGTCCGTGCCGATGTCGAAGGCCAAGGCGACGGACGCCGTGGTGTCGCCATGCTCGGCGCCGTACGTGAGCACCACTTCGGGGAGCGCCGCGATCGTGGGCGCGAGCTTGGGCTCTGAGTAGCCGTAGGCGAGGTCGTTGACGCGGCCGACGGTGGCGAGATCGACCGGCTTGCACGCGCGCGCGTCGTCGAACGGCAGGTCGTCCAGCGCCGCGACCATCGGGGCGGGCCGGCTGTCGAGCACCAGGCCGTGCCGTTCCGCGACATCCGCGGCTTGCTGGTCTGCGCCGTCTACCCACAGCCCCCACTTCGCCGCGCCGCCCGCTCTGAAGCGGTGGGCGAGGAGCCGCAGATTCGCGGGCGGTTGGGTCGGCTCGACGGCGAGCGCGCAGTTCAAGAGCGACGACGCCGGCGCGGCCGGCATCACGCTCGCGACCATCCCGTCGGACTCGATGAGCGTTGCCTTCGGCGCGTGCGAGCCGAACAGCCTCACCTGCGCGACGAGCCCGGCCCACTGCCTGGCGAACTGCGTGGCGTCGGGCATGCCCGAACGCTACCCAGAATCGCCCCGCCCTCTTGGCTCAGTTGGTAGAGCACTCAGCACGCTAACGGAGCCGCCGCGGCTGAGCCGTCCCGGATTTCGCGGTGACCGCGTTACGTGTGCGGCAGTCGTCGGCGGTCTCGCATCGGCGTGGACGGCCGTTCAGACAGGTGGTTTGCGCTCGGCCCGGATTGGGCACGGCCGTCGCGGGGGTCGCGCGGGGACCCGCGCGTAACGAGGGAAGTCCAGGGGGAGAGCGGCATGGCCGAGCGGTTGCGGGTTGGGCGTCACGACGTTCGGGAGTCGCGCTCGCCTTGGCGAACTCTGCGACACGCCTGCGCGACCGCGCTGGCCCTGGCCATTGCGCTTGCGGATCCCGCCGCGGCGCACGACATCCCCGCCGCCGGCCCGCAGTGCGACGAGGGCACCGCCGTGTTCCCGTCGCGCGTGCTGCTCTTCACCGAGACGGCGGGTGCCCGGTCGGACGCGATCCCCGCGGCGACGGCGGCGATCTGCGAGGCCGCGGGCGCGCGCGGCATCGCGGTCGACCACACCGAGGACTCGAGCGCGTTCGACGAGCACCTCTCCGCCTACGACGCCGTGGTGTTCCTGCACAACACCGGCGACGTGCTCACGGACGCCGAGCAGGGCGTGCTGGAGGGCTACGTCCGCGGCGGCGGCGGCTTCGCCGCGATCGGCGCGGCGGCCGAGGCCGAGCCGTTCTGGAGCTTCTACGGGACCCTGGTCGGCAGCCGCGTCGGCGCCCGCACCGCCGAGCAGCCCGCGACGGTCGAGACCTACGACCCCGCCAACCCCTCGACCAAGCAGCTTCCCCGCCAGTGGCGCATCACCGATTCCTGGTACACGCTGCCGTCCAACCCGCGCGACAACGTGCACGTGCTCGCCGGCCTGGACGAAACGTCGTACGACGCCGGCGCCGGAGCGATGGGACGCGATCACCCGATCGCCTGGTGCAAGGACGTCGACAGCGGCCGCTCGTGGTACACGGGCATCGGTCGCTCCAGCGCCCTCTTCTCGTCGGCGGACGTTCGGCAGCACCTCGCCGGCGGCATCCAGACCGCGATCGGCGGCGCCGACGTCGAATGCGGCGCGACGATCTGGCGCAACTACCAGAAGACGCTCCTGACCAAGGAGGTCGGCGAGCCGATGGACATCGCCGTGCTGCCCGACGGGCGCGTGCTGTCGACGGACCGCCGCGGGCGGGTGCGCCTGTTCGATCCCGCCGACAGCTCGGTCAGCCTCGCGGCGGAGCTCGACGTCTACGCGGGCGAGGAGGACGGCCTCCAGACCGTCACGCTCGACCCGGGCTTCGAGACGAACCAGTGGGTCTACCTCTACTACTCGCGGCCCGAGTCAGCGCCCTGCTCGCAGGCCGACCAGCTCGGCGGCGTCCTGAAGTGCGGCGTCAACCGCCTCGCGCGCTTCAAGTTCACCGGCGAGACGCTCGACCTGTCGACGGAGCAGACGATCATCGAGGTACCGACCCAGCGCGACCTCTGCTGCCACGTCGGCGGCGACGTCGGGTTCGACTCGCAGGGCAACCTGTACCTCACCACCGGCGACAACACGAACTCGTGGGCGTCCGACGGCTACTCGCCGATCGACGAGCGCCCAAACCGCGGGCCGTTCGACGCTCAGCGCTCGTCGGCCAACACCAACGACCTGCGCGGCAAGCTGCTGCGGATCAGGGTCGCCGCCGACGGCAGCTACACGATCCCGGACGGCAACCTCTTCGGCCCGAACGGCCGCTATCCCGCCGTGGCGGGCAAGACGCGCCCGGAGATCTACTCGATGGGGCACCGTAACCCCTTCCGCTTCACGATCGACCCGGTCACCGACTGGGTCTACATGGGCGAGGTCGGGCCCGACGCCGGCGGCGACAACCCGCTCCGCGGCCCGCGCCAGTACGAGGAGCTCAACATCATCAAGCGGGCCGGGAACGGCGGCTGGCCACACTGCATCGGCACCCCGCAGAACATCGGCGGGCTGTTCGGGTACCGCGACTACAACTTCGCGACGGGCGAGTCCGGCCCGGCCTTCGACTGCGCGAAGGGCCGACGAACGACTCGCCGATCAACACCGGCCTGACCCAGCTGCCGCCCGTCGACAACCTGCCGACGATCTGGTACCCGTACGCGAACTTCTCCTTGTTCCCCGAGCTGGGCAGCGGCGGCGGCACCGCGATGGGCGGCCCCGTCTACCGCTACGACGCCGACCTGCAGTCGGACACCAAGTGGCCGGCCTACTGGGACGGCAGCGAGATCTTCTACGAGTGGTCGCGCTCGTACCTGAAGGACGTCAGGTTCACCGAGAGCGGCGACCTGCTGCAGATCAACCCGATGTTCGCGGGCGTCGGGTTCTCGCAGCCGATGGACATGGAGTTCGGGCCGGACGGCTCGCTCTACGTGATCGAGTACGGCGGCGGGTTCTTCACCGTGGGCCCGAACGTCGGGCTCTACCGCGTCGACTACGTCAAGGGGCGCCATCGCCCCGACATCGACCTCGAGAGCGACGTCGATTCGGGCCCGGCGCCGCTGACCGTCAACTTCGACGCGTCCGGGTCCAGCGACCAGGACGGCGACGTGCTCACGTTCGCGTGGGACTTCGACGGCGACGGGACCACCGACGCCAGCGGGCCGACGGCCGCGCACACCTACGCCGCGAACGGCGTCTACGCCGCGAAGGTCACCGTGACGGACTCGACGAACCGCTCCTCGACGCAGACGCGCACGATCACGGTCGGCAACACGCGGCCGCAGGTGACCGTCGACGGGCCGGTCGACGGCGGCTTCTACGAGTGGACCGACACGGTCCACTACCGGATCGACGTGACGGACCCGGAGGACGGCGCGATCGACTGCAACGAGGTCAACCTCGTGATCGGGCTCGGCCATGATGAGCACAGCCACCCGATCGATCAGAAGGTCGGCTGCGAGGGCGACGTCGTCACGGACGTGATCCCCGAGGGCCACTCCCCCAGCTCGCGGCTGTTCTACGTGCTGCGCGCGACCTACAGCGATCACGGCGCGCCCGGCACCGGCGTGCTGGAGGGCTCGCAGGAGATAACGCTGCGGCCCAAGTTCTGGGAGGCCGAGCTGTACGACCGCTCGCAGGGCGTGCAGCAGACCGTGACGTCCTCGGCGAGCGCCGGCCGGCGCGTCGGCTCGGTCAGCCGCGGCGACTGGTGGGCCTACGAGAACGTCGACCTGCGCAACATCGAGTCGATCACCGCGCGCGTGTCGTCGGGGTCCAACAACAACGGACGGATCGAGTTCCGGCTCGACGCGCCCGACGGCCCGAAGATCGGCGAGGTCGCGATCCCGAACACGGGCGGCTGGGACACCTACCGGACGCTCGACCCGGCGCCGATCACCGATCCGGGCGGCAACCACACGCTCTACCTCGTCGGCGCCGACGACCAGGCGGGCGACCTGCTCGACGTCGACTGGCTGCGCTTCAACGGCATGGGCGTCGCGACCAAGCTCGCCGCCCACCCGACGGCCGAGCCGGGCACCGGCCCGGCGCCGCTCGAGGCGACGCTGGACGCCGGCGTGCAGGACGCGCCGGACGGCACCACGTTCACGTGGGACTTCGGCGACGGGAGCACGGGCCAGGGCGCGCAGGCCACGCACACGTACGGCACGCCCGGCTCCTACCGCGCGACGTTCACGGCGACGTTCAACGGCGCGACGATCGCCGACGGCGGCGTCGACGTGCGCGCCTTCGAGCGGCTGGACGGGACGCTCGCGCTCAGCCGCGAGAACGCGACGCCGTTCGTCGGCGACGCGACGACGCTGAGCGCCACGTTCGCCCCGAGCGGCGCTCAGTCGGCGGCGGGCCGCGACGTCACGTTCCAGGCGTTCCGCCAGTCGCGCCTATCCGGACTGCCCGCCGGCTACTCGACCGGCACCCCGTACGTCCGCGTCGACAGCCAGGTCGCGCAGACCGACGCCGCCGGCGTCGCGCGGTTCACCTACACGGCCGCGGTCGTCGCGAGCGACATCGTCGTCGCATGCCTCGGCTACACCGGCTCGTGCCTGAACGCGGACGAGACGACGCTCGTGATCGACGACGCCGGCGCAGCGATGAACCTGCGCGCGGGAGTGATCGCCGACCGGACCGCGATCGACTGGCGGTTCGAGCCCGCCACAGGCGAGTGGACATCGCTCTGGGACGGTCGCACGTTTGCCGGCTGGGACCACGCCGGCTCGGGCGGCTTCCAGCGCGTCATCGACGACGGCGCGCCGTCGCTGCAGGCGCAGGGCTCGGGCGGGATCCTCTGGTACAGCGCGCGCGAGTTCGCCGACTACGAGCTCGAGGTGTCCTACGAGCACAACGGCGTCAGCGACAACGGCGGCATCTTCCTGCGCTTCCCCAACCCGGGCGAGAACCGTTCGGTCGCCGACCAGGGCTATCAGGTGGCGATCCTCGACCGCGTCGACAACGTCGCTCAGCGGACGGGATCGGTGCTGGGCTGCGCGTCGGCGCAGAAGCTCAACGCCAAGCCGGTCGGCGAGGGCTACAACCGGTTCCGGATCCGCTTCGTCGGCACCCGGATCGAGGTCTTCCTGAACGAGGATGCGCAGGCGAACGCCGACCCGGTCGCGGTCTGCGAGAACGCCGACCGGGCCGACCAGGGCTTCGTCGGGATCGAGAACGCGGGCGCGTCGATCCGCTACCGCGACATCCGGGTCCGCGAGCTGCGGGCCGGCGTCCAGCGCCCGCTCGTGCGGGTCAGCGCCACGCCGCAGTCGGGGCTGGCGCCGCTCGACGTCGCGTTCCGGGCGGAGGCCACGGACCCCGAGGGCCAGGGCATCAGCTACGCGTGGGACTTCGGCGACGGCACGACCGGCTCCGGCCAGTCGCCGGCGCACACCTACGTGCAGGCGGGCTACTACCAGGCCGAGGTGACCGCCACCGACGGGAAGGGCGCGACGAGCTCGGCCCAGATCGAGATCGCGGCGGCCTCGCCGGGCGCGTGCCTGCGCGTCGCGTCCGGCTACTGCGTGAACGACCTGACGGGCCACTACAACACCGACGGCATCTCCGAGGAGGGTGACTTCGACGACGGCAACTTCGACGACGCCGGGTGGTCGTTCGCGGGCGACACGATGCCGCCCGCGGGGCCGGTGACCTATCACGGCGTGCCGTTCGAGTTCCCGAGCTACGCGGCCGGCCGCAAGAACACCGTCGAGGCCCGCGGCCAGACGCTGCCGCTGGCGCCCGGCGCATACGAGGAGATCCGGCTCCTGGCGTCGGCCCACCACGGCAGCCCCGACTCGACGGCGACGCTCAACTACACCGACGGCTCGACGCAGCAGGTACGGCTCGCGCTCACGGACTGGGCGCAGGCGCCGCGCTACGGCGAGCTGGTGGCGATCGCCGCCAACCACCGCCACGACCAGGACAGCGACGCGTCGCCGCCCGTGAACATCTTCATCCAGACGCTGCCGGCGGACCCGCAGCGCCAGCTGAGGTCGATCACGCTGCCCGACGAGCGGCGCATCCATCTGTTCGCGGTATCGCTGCGGACCTACGCCCAGTGCACGATCGAGGGCACCGACGCGGGCGAGACGCTGACCGGCACCGACGGCGACGACGTGATCTGCGGCCTCGGCGGCGACGACGTCATAGACGGCGGCGGCGGGGCCGACCTGCTGCGCGGCGGCGACGGCGCCGATCACCTGATCGGCGGCGCCGGCACCGACGAGTGCATCGGCGGGGCGGGGATCGACACCGCCAAGGCCTGCGAGCGCGAGGCGGGGACGTCGACACTGGCGCTCACGCCGGCTCACGCCTCGACCTACACGGACGAGACGCACGAGCTGACCGCCGCGTTCGGAGGCGACGATCCGCCTCCGGCCGGGGCCGAGGTGCGGTTCGAGCTGTACCGGCAGGCCGGCGGCGGCCATGAGAAGGTCGCCGCGGAGGTGGTGGTCGCGGGCGCCGGCGGCACGACGGTGTTCGACTACCTCCACGACGCGCCCGCTCAGGACGTCATCGTGGCGTGCACCGGCGCAGCCACGTGCGGCGCGCCCGGCGCGCCGAACGAGGCTGCCACGCGGCGGGCGACGGCGACCAACACGATCATCCCGACGCCGCAGCTCGAGGCCGACTACGACCTCCTGTTCGACGGCACGTCGACCGACGGCTGGATGCAGTCCGGGCCGGGCGAGTTCCGCGTCGAGGACGGCTCGATGGTCACCTACGGAGGCCTGGGGCTGTTCTGGTACGCCGCGCAGCAGTATCGCGACTTCTCGCTCAAGCTCGCGTGGAAGCTGACCGGCGACACGAACAACTCGGGCGTGTTCGCGCGCTTCCCGGATCCGGGCAACGACCCGTTCGTGGCCGTCAACCAGGGCTATGAGATCCAGATCTACGACGGCGTGACCGGCGAGCCGCAGAAGACCGGGTCGATCTACAACTTCAAGCGCGAGGAGGCGCGCAACTCCAACCCGATCGGAGAGTGGAACCAGTACGAGGTTCGCGCGGTCGGGCAGCAGTACACCGTCATCCTCAACGACGAGGTCGTGAACACGTTCACCGGCGCGCGGAACCTCGCGGGCTACATCGGCCTGCAGAACCACGACGCGGGCTCGCACGTGCACTTCCGCTACGTGCGCATCAAGGAGCTCGACCCGCCCGCGACGACCGCCACGCTCGATCCGGCCGCGCCGGACGGCGGC
>Ga0126306_10000661_pt1 | contig 16790 bp, 19 predicted proteins | sample Plot27_FD_92592 | JGI IMG/M metagenome (GOLD analysis project Ga0126306, IMG submission 92592) | Serpentine soil microbial communities from UC McLaughlin Reserve, CA, USA - Plot27 | ecosystem: Environmental > Terrestrial > Soil > Grasslands | place: USA: UC McLaughlin Reserve, Lake County...
CCATCCTTGTGGAGGATCGATTCCGCTGCGGGCCACCAGGCGCATGACTGCGAGATCACGACCTCCCGCGGTCAGTGCGCGGATCATCGGTCGAGCGAAGGCTGCGGCCAATTCCTCGACCGTGGACTCGGGGGCCAGTTCGCTCACGGCCGCTTGCTGCGCGTCCAGGTAGCGCTCCAGGGCATCCTCGATCGCCGCGTCAGAGAGCGACTTCAGCGAGCCGAAGTGGTAGCTCACAGCCGCCACGTTGGCCCCTGCAGCATCCGTCAGCTCTCGGAGAGTAACGCCCTCCTCGCCGCGTTCAGCGAGCAGGTCCAACGCCGCATCCATGAGTCGCATCCGCGTCCGCAAGCCCGCTTCGCGTCGACGGTCCACGCTTTTTTCTTGCATCGCAGATTATTCAATCATACGATTGAACATACCTCAAGCACCCCTCTCGAGCTGGGTGACGAACTTGAACTCGGGCATGTCTACCGGCATTGTAGGTCTGCCCTTCTTGCTATCAGCTCCTCGCGACAACCGTTCTCAACTGACCCTCCAAGTTCTCAAGAAATTGTTGCGATGCCCGCAGCCAACCCGAGGGGAGGAGAAGGCGTGGACTCCGACCGCGAACTCATACTGGAGGATGCCCGCGCGATTTCGCAGGGGTTGTGGCGCATAGCGCAGCTCGCCTAGGACGCCGCAGAGTCGTTGGACGCCAGGATCGAAGACGAGGACCTGCACGGGATGGAGGAGGCAGTGGAGGTGCGCGAGGCCCTAGAACGTCTACAGGCCCTCAACATCGAGGTGAGCGAGGAAATCGACGCCTACCAGTATCGGCACGCCCGCTAACGAGGAAGCCCCCGGCTCTCTTGGTCGTCGCGCTAACCCGGGAGGATGCGGCGAAGGTCCCGACAGGTACTAGTGGGAGCCAGAATAGCCAGTAACGGGGTGGGCGCTGTTAGCGGGGCTCCGGCTCTTTCGTGTCCTAATCTACAGATACCGAAGGCACCACTGCTCTCTCTGTAGGTTCATTACCCGGTGAAGAGATTTATCACCAGGGCAAGGATAGAGGTGTTAAAGAAGAACGAGAGAACTTGATGTCCAAGGACCGCCCGGCGAATCGCTTGGTCGGTTACGTTCACGTCAGAGACGGCAAAGCTAGTAGCGATAGTGAAGGCGAAGTAGGCGAAGTCGAGTTGATCGGGATCTTGCTCGCTTGGGAAGGCAAGCCCTCCGGCCGATTCTTCGGATCGATAGTACAGGTAGGCGTAGTGGAGCGTAAACGAGCTGTGAAGTACTCCCCACGCCGAGATAACCCCTAAGGCGGCCATGATAGCTACTGAGAGGCCACCCGTAGTATCAAGATCACGTATTGCGGGCACCAATCTGATCGCTAGCGCCATACTCACCAGGCTTACGAAGACGATGAAAAACAGAGAGCTCGTCCTGCTAACCAGGAACAGAGCTCGCAATACTCTCAATATCACCGAGCGCATTATGGAAAGATGAGGATGAGGTGGTGTTCGCTGATCCAGGGCCCATTGACGGGTTTGTTGGGCTGAGGACCGCATTATGAGTAACCAGGTAAGCCCCAGGTAGACGAGTGCCCAGACGTCCCAGAAGGTCACTAACCTCAGTACCCAGATATCCTCGAAGGTTACCAGCCCAGGGCCGGCGCGTATAACCCAGAGCCGCAGCGCATAGACGACGATAAGGGCAACGAGTGCTGCTGTGAGAACCCGCCAGAAATCCCTCTGGGGGCTTGCTCGCCCTCTGAGCCACTTCAACGTTCGCGCAGACTTCGACATTGTACAAGTCTAGCTTCTTTGCCGGGATCGAACTTATACGGGCGACGATCGACTAGTTCGCATCGAAGCACCTGGAGCGTCTCCACCCTCCTATACTTCCGGTGGCCTCCTGCGGTGACGCGCGACAAGGGAGAGGCGCGTTCAGGTGGTGGGCTGTGAGGGCGACGCGACGGCGGGCTCGTTCGCTTCTTGTATGGCGCGCCGGTAAGCCACCACTTCGGTAACTACTATCCGGATGATCTGGGCTACAGGTATGGCCAGCAACGCGCCTGGAATGCCAGCCAACAGCCCCCCTACCACAACGGCGATGAAGATCACCAGCGCATTGAGCTGGACGGCGTGGCTGTATACGAGTGGTTGGAGGATGCTGTCCTCTACCTGCTGGTAGACCACGATGTAGATGAGCAGCACCACTGCCTTCCATGGTGCGACGAACAACCCTACGATGACGAGCAACGCCCCGCCTAGTGTTGCGCCGACGAGCGGTATGAGGTCTAGCACTGCAACTAGGAGTGCTAGAGCGGCGGCATAGGGCATGCCAAGGATCACCAGCACAACGAAGGTACTTACACCGCAGATCACGCTGATGGCGAGGTTGCCGCTGACGTAGCCCGTGATGGCCCCTGCCGATTGCGCGAGGATTCGTCGCACGAGCGGCCGTTGTGCCTCGGCGAAGAGCCCTACCCCAGCGTTGATATATCGCTCGCTGCCCAGGATCAGCAAGAACGTGAGCGTCAGGACGGTTCCTAGTGCAGTGACGAACCCGGCCGCGCTAACGACTATACCTCCGGTTGATAAGAGGACGTTTCTGGCTGCCACTCCCACTTGGCTGCGAACATCACCGAGCTGTTCGCTGAACCTCTCGAACATCCAACCCAAGTGGTATTGCTGGGCGAGCCCCTTGAGGTATTCGGTCGGCCCCTCCGGGGCGTTAGCCACGGCGCCAACGAAGTTGGTCAGACTGTTGATCTGGTCGACCAGTATGGGCAGGAGGAGCCCCACCATAAAGAGCAGTGCCACCACCAGCCCCAGGTAGGTAAGCACTATAGCGAGGGGGCGCTTGAGAAGCCTGTGATGCCGCTGAAGCCAGTTGACCGCCGGGTTTAGCACCGCAGCCAGAAACAGCGCGATGACGAACCAGCTAACAAAAGCGCGTACCTGCCAGAGCAGAAAGAACGCGCCAAGGATTACTGCTGCGCTCAGGAGGGCTATGACTACCGTGCTCATCACCTGCGAGGGCGAGATGCGCACCCACACAACAGCCTCGCTCGGCACGGAGGCGTTAGGTTCCGCAGGAGGAGCCCACTGAGGCTTGGTTTGCGCGTCCGTCCTGGGCTTCGCCTGCGTCACTTTCTGGCTCATATCTCTGGCGCCTACTGTATGTTCAGAGGGTCCATCCTCACGGGGCGATGTGCCTCGAGTGGGCCGCGGCCTTACGACGCGGCCCACTCCAGCCTCACGAAGAACTACATGGCATCGATCGCCTTATCCATCTCCCTGGCGTCCGCATTAACCTCCTTCTTCAACTCCTTCTTGGCGCGCTTGGTCGCCTCATCAACCGCACGCTCTATCGTCGCCTCCCCAACAACGACCAGCGCAGCCTCGCCCTCCTCGAGCGTCTGGCCGATCTCATCGAGGTCAGAGCGGGATATGCCGCCCTCCAGGTGGCCGATCAGCGCTCCGGTTCCTGCCCCTACCAGAGCGGTAGCCAACATAGCAGGAGGATAGATCAAGCCGAGCAGCGCTCCGACCGCCAGGCCGGCCCAGCCGCCGTGCTCGGTGGGCTTCTCTATCCTGTCGACGATGTCGACCTTGCCTTCCTCGTTCTTGGTGATCACAGCAGCGTCGTAGGTTCCAACGACGTCATCGCGGTGGAGTTCCTTGAGGTCCTCTAGGTCTGCCTTGGCGTCGACTACGCTATCGTATACGGCTGCGTAGACGAACACTGGGTTGTCGCTCACCTTGGTTCTCTCCTTCTTCTCTGCGTCTCTAGGGCTTGCACTGGCTACTCTCCTCAGACACCTAGCCCATATCTCACTCCTTTCCCTGTGTGTCCATCTTTCTGGGGTGTTGGTCAGAGCGTTGTCTTGTTCGAGAGCGGCTTTCGCAGGAAGCACCATTAGCCGCTGACTTCCTTTCCCCTTCCGTTTATCGCACTCTGCCCTCGGCGCTGCTCATCGCGTTTCGCACCCGGAAGGCGAGAATGACCAGCAGCACACCGAACGCCACGGCGTAGATGCCGATGAGCCATGTGAGCGAGAGTAGGCCTGCGCGTGCAGGGATCACCACAAGGAGCACCCCGAAGATGACAGAGAGCGCCCCGCTGAGGATCAGCGCCCACTCGCCCACTAGCTCCTGCCTCAGCCTTATAGCCTCAACTATCTCCATGATCCCGGTCACTATCGCCCAGGCGGCTATGAGGTAGAGCAGGGCGAGAGCTGTCAGCCCTGGCCAGAAGAAAGTAACGAGCCCGGCCACAACGCCAAGGATGCCCTCGACGAGCAACAGCCACCATCTCGTCTCCTCTCTCGCGGCCCTCACAGCGGCGACTATGGCGAAGATGCCGTCAACCAGCATGTAAGCGCCGAAGAAGAGGATTAGGACGAAGAGGGTAATGCCAGGCCAGGCGAAGGCAAGGATCCCAAAGAGTATGGCGGCCAACCCGCGCAGGGCGAGTGCCCACCAGTTCCTGGAGAGGATGGGCAATACGGGCTGCCCCATTCCGGTGCTTGCGTTCGTCGTCATCAGTTACTCCTTTCTTAGATTTGCTTTCTCCTGCAATTCGTTCGTTGACTCCGTGGTGGAGTTCCGAAGTTGTACCTGTCGCTTGTCGGCTTCAGCTCGTTCGTGATTTCAGCTCCTTTCTTCGGTTGATGCGCCCAGATCGATCATCTTCTGTGCTGCCTTCCGTTGCGATCCCTCAGGGAGTCTGTACAACCCGAGTGGGGACAACCCGAGTGGGGACTCACTCAAGCGGCGCCCAGTACTACACACACGAGCCAGCGTAGCAGTGGGGCGCAGCGAAACCGCAGCGCAAGCGCAGCGCGGGAGAGGAGTCACTGGAACCCATCACTGATCCGCGAACTCGCGCAGGCGCGCGGCATCCGGCGCGACCCGCGTGCCGACCGTCCGCACGACGGCCGGTCCGTCAGCGGGCTTGTCCCAGTCGTCAAGGGGCAGGGAGAGGTAGACCGGTCCGGCCGGGGGCTGAAGGGCGGTCGCAATGGCGCGCATGAACGCGGCCGGCACATCTTGCGCCCGCACTGGCTCGTACGCCCACTTGATCCATGGGCGAGGTAACGTCGTCGCCTCCACGTTAGTGAGGTACGGCTCGAGCAGCAGCATCTCACGCGTCTGCTGTCCGGAGGTGATGATGAGCGGCGTCTTGTTCTGGAATACCGTGAGTAGCGCACCCATCGCATTCCCGAGGCCGGCTGCTCTGTGGAGGTTGACGAGCACCGGTCGGCGCGTCGCCTGCGCGAAACCGTCGGCCATCGAGACGACCGAGGTCTCCTGGAGCCCCAGGATGTACCGGAAGTCGGAGGGGAAGTTCTCGAGGAACGGCTGCTCCGTCGAGCCGACGTTGCCGAAGATCGTGGTCAGGTCATACGCGCGGAGCAAGTCGTAGGTGACGTCCCGTACGGTCGTCGTGCGTTGCCGATCCGCGGCCTTCGTGTGTTCCTTAACGCTGGTCATCAGTTACTCCTTTCTTGGATTTCCTTTCGAGCTAGCCATCTCAGCGCTGAGAGGCTGGGCATGAGAAGAGCTACTCGCCCCCGCTAAGCACATCGAAGGTTGCGATGCCCTGTGCGCAGTGGCTGACCGGCTCCTTAGGTATCGTGAGAACGCGTTGCCGGCCCTCCTCCCGCAGCCCTACAGTCGTGTTGCCTTAGTTACCAAGGCTCATAAGTGCACCTCCTTTCATCTAGTGGTGTGCCTTGCCTTCCCGTAACCTAGTGCCAGGGCGCAGCGAGTCCGTTGCAAGAGCGCAGCGAGCAACTCACCAAGCGTGCCAGAGCCCTAGAGAGGGCGAAGGGCGCGATCAAAAATACCTCTAAAATCGCAGAGGACCCCGGCTTCGAGAGAGGGTCCACGGGCCTAATATTGGCGCCCTTCAAACCGGGGTCTTCTACGCTTAGTGCATCTCCTTGTCACGTTCTTGCCACACCCTCTGAGTACGCTCTGGATCTGAGAGTGCCATCTCAGAGAGAGAAGGCACGAGAAGAGGATATGGAGGCACCTCAAAATGACCAACGAGCAGGAGAGAGAGAGCGAGTCGCGGAGGTCCTCGCCAAGCGAGAGCGCGGGGAGAAGCTCACCGATAAGGAGTGGACCATCCTCGCCTACTCCCCCTACGGGACAGGCGGCGGGTGCGCTTCGTGCGCCCCAGGCGTAGAGCGCCCGCAGCCAGTGAAGCTGGCGTGCCAAGACATGTTCGACTTCGGGCAGGAGCTTGAACTGATCGCCGCTTTGTTCATGGCCACCAGGTAGAGACGAGGCGAAATAGCGGGATGGTGGGAAGTATGGTTTTTTCGACCAGCGACGAGAGCCTCTCGCTACGCCCCACTGCTACGGTGGCCTCGATGGCCGTACTTGTGAGCACCCAGGTTGGTTGTACATGTACCCCTCGAGGGATCGCAACGAAAGCTGCGATCGAGCTTGGGACCAACAGGGAGATCTGCTGATGGCAGCCCGTGATAGCGCAATGGTGAGTAGGAGGAGCTTGCTGTTTGCCTGGGATGTTTCACCCGATCAAGAGGAGCCTTGGCGCCGCTTCTTGCAGGAGCTTCCCGATCCTCGTTATGGGGAGCACGCCCAATCGAGGAGACGACTGGGTGTGACGGCTGTCTCCGTTTGGCTTGCGCCGAAGCCTTCTGGGGGAGGAGTAGCCATCGTTTGCCTGAAAGCCGAAGATCCCGAGTGGGTGCTGGGTGAGCTTGCGGCGTCGGACGCCTTTTTCAACTCGTGGTGTGAGACGCAGATGCGCAAGCTTTTCGGCTTCGATGTGGCGCGCTCAAGGAGGGTAGCGGAAGGCGAGCTCCTTTTCACCTGGAGCGAGGATGATCCTCAAGGCGAGCATGAAGGACCCAATGACAGCGGCTAAAACGAGAAAGTGCCATTTCCGAGGAGAACAGTTGTTGGTTCGGTTCTGACCGGCCCGCGCTGCTGCTGTTCACGGATCGCCGCTCATCACGTCCAGGAACAGGGCCGCCGTCCACGAGAACAGATCCGAGCCATGCCCCGCTCCGGTCAAGGGATCGAAGTACTCGTAGAAGCCTTCATCGCGGCACAGGGAGACGATAGTCTTTCGCAAGAGTTTGGCTTGCTCCTCGTAGCCGTAGCGATCTAAGCCCTGCGCGAGGAACCAGTTGATGTTGATCCAGACCGGCCCGCGCCAGTATCGGGTTGGGAAGAACGCGAAGCCGTAGCGATCGTAGCTGGGCACAGGCGTGATGCTTTCGTCCGAGAAGCCGAAACCCGACCGCTCCAGATCGGCCACCATGCGCCCCGCACGCCCCTCGTCCGGTATTCCCGCAAAGAGCGGGCCAGCGAAGTTGGGCGCCACGTACGCGTAGATCGATCGTCCTGCCGCGAGATCGAAGTCCAGGTAGATCGAGTGCTCCTCGTCCCAGAGCTTCTCGTTGATCGCACGAGCCGATTTCTCAGCGCGCTCCTCGAAGGAGGTTGCGTCCTCCCCTAAGGCGCGTGCGATCTGCGCCAGATCTCTGTCGGCCTGGCACAAGAGCGCGTTGAAGAGCACGTCCTGTACCAGGAAAGGGCAATCCTTCCTGATCCTGGCCTCGTCGTAGTCGCGATCGGCGAAGAGTCTGACCAGGTAGGCGAAGCGGTCGTAGGCAGAGTCCAGTGGCCTGTCTTCGGTGGAGACGATGTGCGTGTCGGCGCGCCGATACCTCGGAATTTGCTCAGGCCTGAGCCACAGGCGCTCGAGGATCGAGTCCCACATCGGGGAGTTGTCCATACCCGACTCCCATGGGTGGCGGATGTACACGAGCCCCTCGCCTTCAGGGTCGCGCTCCCGGTAAAGGTACTCATGCCACGCCGCAAGCCGCGGAAACGCATACTCGATGAAGGACCGCGCCTTCGGCGTGTCCTCGGCGCGCTCATAGACGCGGAGAGCGGTAGTGGCGTGTACGGGAGGCTGGACGATGCCGCTCGTCCTGATGTGCGTCGGGGCATCAGGGCTCTCGCTCGCGTGCCAGAAGTCTATACCCGGGAAGTACCTGCCGAAGTGGGGGTCGAAGACTATTTGGGGCAAGAGCCCATTCTTCCACTGGGCATCCAGGAGGTGCGAAAGCTCTCGCGTTGCGCGCTCCTGGTCGTAGTTGGAGTAGCCGATGGCTATGAGCGCCGAGTCCCACGACCACTGGTGCGGGTAGAGTCTGGGTCCCGGCTTGGTGTAGCGTCCGGTCCAGTTGAAGTCCAGGACCATCTTCGCTTGCTGGACGAGATCTTCCGTCTCTTGAATCATAGGGATCGCTTCCTCGAGCTTTGAGTGCCGACCCAGCGCCTGTCCCACCATCGCCCGTAGATCAACAAAATACTGTTCATCGTGCTCTCGTTTCGTTGCTTCTCTCAAGTCTCCAAGAACAACCCGGGCAGGTCCAACCATGGGATCGCCACCGACACCGCGCACAGCACCACCGCGACCACACCCAGTACCTGCCCCGCCCGATTGCTCGACCTCGTCGCGAAGCCGTAGCCCAAGGCTCCCAGCGCGATCCCCGGTATCTCGACCGAGACGCCCTCAAGGAGGATCCCCGCCAGGGCACAGGCGAGCCCCATCGCGCAGAGGGCGCGCCCGATCACGCTCTCTCCGGCATACTCATGCGACACGTCCGCCCCCTACTACCATCGCACGCCTCGCCTCGCGCACACGCCTGATCAGGAGTGTAAGGCTGATGGTGGCTATCAGAAGAGTGAGGAGCTGTATGCTGAGGAACCCCACAAACGTTGCGCTTTTCATGCCTGCGAAGGTGTCCCACAATGCGTGCAGGATGACGGCCGTCGCGAACGCTACCCCGACTCTCCAGTTAAAGGTTGCGTGACCCGTCTTGACCCTCTCCCGCCACAGTACCGCGCAAACCAACCCGGTCCAGGCCGCGTGTCCCGCGGGTGACGTCAGCCCGCGGAAGAGCAGAACCTCGTCCAACACACCGAGGTTGCCCTTCGAAACTAGCAGCGACGTGAACCCGTAGCCCATCGTTTCGAGCGCGGCGAACCCCATGGCCGTGGCGACTCCCAGGACTATGCCTGCCGCCTCCGAGCGGTAGCGGCCCATAAAATAGAAGACGAGGGGCAAGATCAGCTTGGCACCCTCTTCTATCACACCTATGCCCAGCTTGGGCATAAACCCAAGCGTCCTGATCACGTCGTACTCGAGTGTTCCCGCCACGACCGTCCCCAGTACCCCGCCCCAGATGAAGCAAATCGCCAGTGGTGGCAGGGGCACGTCCCAGTTCGGAAGCCGTTCGTAAAGGTAGGTGGTGAAGGTGACAGGCACCAGAAAGGCCCCGAGCAAGATCGCAGACGGGACGTAGTTGGGGTTGCCGGTCGCGACAAGCGTCCGTTCGACAAGGAAGAGCAAGACAAACCCGCTGAGGAAGATCTGGAACCAATGTCGCCTCAAGAGTCTAATTCGCCCTTTTTCCCGGTTTCCTGGCGCGGCGCCGTCGCCACAACTTGCTGCGATACCGGGCTCCGTTCCATGGTCGGCCAGGACCCGCGTCTTTCCCGGTCGGTCGCACCATTATCCGTCATCGCTCGCCTCCATGTTTTCGGCTGCCGGAGTCCTTCCTTGGTTTTCCGCTTCTTTCCCTCACTTCCTTCTCCGCTGGACATCCGGCGGGGCGAACCGCGTAAGCAATCCGACGCTTATGGCCCAAGCCACAACGTGCATCGACATCAGCACGCCCACGGAAACCGCTGTCGCCCCCGGCACGCTAGCAACGAGCAGCAAAACGTCTGGCACGAAGGAGAGCACCAAGGCCACAGCGGCGATCCTCTTGAACATCAGGATCGGCCGCTTAGCAAAACGCTCCAGGAGGGCGAAGACGATGACCGCGCCGAGCACGCCCAAGACAGTTAGCCCTATAACGCCACCGTAATCGAGCAGTTCTAGGGAATCTGGCGAGAGGTTGAGTGTGGCCACCGCGAGCAGGCGCACCAGGACGTTGGCAGCGACCGAGGCGATTATGGCTAGCAAGCCAACCCACAACAGCCTAAGGCCTATCCTTCCGTTTGTCGTACGATCGAGTGCTTCGCTTTGCATGGTATTCTCCTTTCAGAGCGATCCATCCTGGATCGCATTTGTCCGTATGTCTCCTACATAGGACTTAGTCCCACTGCCACGTAATGGACTCAATCGTTCCCACTCAAGCGGCATCCTTGAGGAAAAAGCCTTCAGGATCGATCGGGAAACTCACCCTGGCAACGCTCTTAGGGTAGCGAGCTGCTACGATGCTCAGGGCATGCTGGATGCTCTGAGCCTGTACCCCTACCGCAAAGCGCGCCGTTTTGTAGCGTACCTCGATCGAAACCTTAACCATCTTCATCACCTCCTTCCTCAAGGTCAAAGGCCGAAGCCATCAGCGAGGTGAGCAGAGATTCCTTCTCATGCTTCATCCGAGCCAGACGCCAACGGTCGTTGAAGTCCTCTTCGATCGGGGAGTAGTGCTTCAGGAGCCTGCTCACGAGCAACTCCTTCTCCTCCTCCCCGAGCTTCCCCACGTTGGCAGGGGTGAGCCGGTAGCGCAGATAGTGGTTGCGCTCGTCGTCGGCCTAAGGACCCATCAGCCTGACATCTACGCAGCCTCCTGTGGCAAGCGGGTTGGCTTGGTTTATCTCGCAATGAGTTGTGCCCTCTGAGCAAAGGTAGTGAAAGAAGGTGCGAATCGATCCACAAGGGACCTCTTCGGCCTCGTCCAGTAGCCACAGCTCCCAGAGGTCGTGCTCGCCGAAACCCCTTCGTTCGCGGAGGGCTGTGATTTTCGAATGATCGAGGGTTGCAAGTTGCACGATTATTTCCTCCCGTGCTGGTCTCTTTCTTGCCTTACCTGCCCCGTAGGCTAGTGCCAGGGCGCAGCGAGTCCGCAGCGAGAGCAATACACACACCAAAAGCGTGCCAAAGCCCTAGAGAGGACGAAGGTCGCGATCAAACCACCGCTCACCATCGGCGTATTGCGCTCTTGGTGTATGGTGTGTGCCCATCCCAAGAATCCTCTCGATAGTGCCTCCCGTTGCGATCCCCCGGGGAGAGCCTGTACAATCAAATCTAAAGGTGCTCTCAGTGCAAGCCACCGTGGCAGCGGGGCATTGCGAGAGAGCGTTGCGCGGGAGATTTTGAGACGGCGCTCCAAGAACAAAAGCGGCTACTAAGCCTCAGGCTGCTGGGAGCGCCCGAGGCAAGCCTTCGGGGGCACCCTCCTCTCCGGTTCGGGCGAAAGAAGGCACTCGCGCTATTGTGCTACCTGGCCACCGATGGAGGAAGGCATTCAAGGAGGGATCTAGCAGAGCTTCTGTGGCCAGCTAGCGACGAGCGCCACGCCCGCATGAACCTGCGTGCTACCTTCTCCAAACTCGTCTTGAGTTTGGGGGATAACACAACCCATGAGGCAGAAGGGGCTAGCTTCTTTGTCATCGAGGCTGACTTTTTGGGAATAGAACCTAAAGAAGTAGAGCTAGACCTCAAGGCACTCCAAGATTCCGTTAGGCTGGCAAGGAGCGAAACCTCGCCGCCGAGAGGCGCGAGCGCTGAGACTGCCATGGAGCGTCGGGAGCTCATCGAGCGTCTGGAAGGCGATCTAGGGCTCTACAGGGGAGAGTTCATGAAGGGCTTCTCTCTAGAGGACGCTCCCGAGTACGAGCTGTGGGTTGAGGGTGAGCGCACAAGGTGGCGTAGGGTCTTCGGGGAGCTATGCGAGAGGCTCTCCAGGCTTGAAGGGCAGGAGGGCCTGATAGGGGAGGCTATCGAGACCGCTAGGCTTTGGGCGAGGCATGCCCCCTTGGAGGAGGCAGCCTATAGGCGGCTCATGGAGCTGCTCTCCAGAGCGGGAGAGAGCGATGAGGCTCTGCTGGCTTACGAGGGCTTTCGGGATAGCCTAAGAAGAGAGCTCGAGATCGAGCCCTCTAATCAGTTGGAGGATCTGGCAGAACGCTTGCGGGAGGAGGTCCAAGAGAGGGCATCTCTGGGTGCGAGCCTGATACACTCGCCAGCCACTCCTCCTCTTTCTGCTCCTCATCCTGCTGCTGCTGCTCCGCTTTCTGTGTTGGAGGTACCGCTAGTTGGCCGCCAGGAGGAGTTTGGGGCGCTCGTCTCCGAGTATCACGAAGCCCGCGAAGGGCAAATGCGCGTGGTGGCGGTGCTGGGGGAGGCGGGGATAGGCAAAACACGCCTCTCCGAGGATTTCGTTCTCTGGGCCAAATCCAGAGGAGCGGACGTTCTGAAAGGAGGGGTCTTCGAAGGCACAGGAGGTTTGCCTTACGGGCCGCTCATAGAGGCAATAAGGCCCCGCATAGAGCGAGAGAGGGCTCCAGACGACCTGCTTGAGGATGTGTGGCTATCAGAGCTTTGTAGGCTATTGCCGGAGCTAAAGGAGAGATACCCAGACCTTCCCCCACCTACCTCCTCCGGCGAAGAGGAGATGGCCAAGGGAGCGCTCTTCGAGGCGATCGCGAGGATGGTAGAGGCGCTGGCCTCTGGCGCCCCGGAAGTGGTCCTTTTCCTGGACGACCTGCAGTGGGCGGACGCCGCGACGCTTGAGGTGGTGGCTTACGCGGGGAGGCGCTGGGTGGAGGAAGAGGTGCCCGTGCTGGTGCTAATAGCTGCTCGTTCTGGGGAGCCAGAGGCAAGCTCCTCCTTCGAGAGGTGGCTCTCTTCATTGGGGAGGAGGTTGCCCCTAAGGAGCCTAACCCTTGGTCCGTTGAGGGATGAGGACGTCGAAGGGATGCTGCGGCGACTGGCGAGGAGGGCCGGCTCGTCGAAACCCGCTGGGGCTCCGGAGGAGGCGGGGGGCTCAAACGGAGCGGAACCCGAGCTTCTTAAGCGCTTCGGAGAGCGGCTAACCGCGGAGACCGACGGGCAGCCCTTCTACCTGGCGGAGACGCTCAAAGCCCTCCTCGAAGAGGGAAAGCTCGTTATAAGAAGCCGCGCGGACGGGGAGATGGTCGTGGAGGTGGGTCCGGCTTTGCGGGCGAGGAGAACCTTGAGAGTCTTGCTGCCGAAGAGCGTGCGGGAGGTGATTCGCTCTAGGCTCTCTCGTCTCTCGGCTGCGGCCTCCGAGCTGTTGAGGGCAGGGGCTGTTTTGGAGCGGGGCTTTGGCTTCGAGTCGGTGGTGGGGGTGGCAGGCATAGGGGAGGCCGAAGGACTAAGAGGGCTAGACGAGCTGATCGAGCGCTGCCTCCTGCTAGAGGAAGCCGGCCGTAGAGAAGAAGACGAGGAGGAGCCGCTCTTATACGCAGGCGCCACCTACTCCTTCTCGCACGAGAAGATAAGGCAGGTGGCCTACACCGAAATGGGCCGTGCGCGGCGGCGGGTGTTGCACCGTAGGGCTTTGGAGGTGCTCGAGGAGAGGGGTGCCCCAGCTGCAGAGCTGGCGCGTCATGCGCTGGCGGGCGGTCTGGCGCAGCAGGCCTTCAGGCATTCTGTGGCGGCGGGCGACGATGCTGTGGAGGTGTTTGCCGCACGGGACGCCATCAAGCACTACGAACGGGCGCGCAAGCTGCTGGCAGAAGAAGGAGTACGAACCGGCGTTAGGCAGTTGGTCGAACCGTCGATCCCGGACCTGCGGCACCTCTACACCCAGCTGGGCCGGGCCTACGAGCTGACCAAGGAGCGGGGGAAGGCCCGAGCGGCCTACGAGGCGCTACTCGCTCTTGGGCGGCAGTTAGGGGAAGCGAGGCTCGAGGTGGTCTCCCTCAACAACCTGGCGGTCCTCGCCTTCTACCAAGAGACCGACCTCTCGAGGGCGAAGGCGCTCTTGGAGGAGGCTAGACGGGTGGCCGAGGAGGCAGGTCTTGAAGAGGCGCTGGTAGAGACCGAGTGCACCCTGGCGGTCGTCATGACTCTCCGGGCGGGGGAATTTGAGCACTCCGGTCATCTTGCCCGGAAGGCTCTAGCCTCCGCTCGGGCCTTGGAAGAGCGCCCGGACCTGGTAGCGCGGGCGCTGTGGACGCTGGCACGACTGGAGCTGTTTAGGGGAAGGCTCGAGGTGTCGGCAGCCTACGCCGAGGAGGGCGCCGCGGTGAGCCGAGAGCTGGCCGAACGTCCGCCTCCGCGGACGCTGCTTTCTTCGATGCTGGTTGCGGCCATGGGGCTGCTGGCCTCGTGGAGGGCGGGCAACAAGGTCATGGAGATCCGATGTCTCAGTATCCTAGCGTACGACAGGATCTTGCAGGGGCGGCTTAGGGAAGGGGTACAGATAGCGCGTGAGGCGCTGAGTATCACCCGCGAGTTGCCCGAGCGGGCCGAGACGTATGGCTCGTGGGCACTTGGCATAGGGCTTGTGGAGAGTGGCGAGTATGAGGAGGCACTAGATCTCTCTCGGCGAGGTGCCGAGCTGGCTCGCGAGCTGCAAAACGTGTTTTTGCTGTGGCACAACCTGGACTACCTAGGGCGGGCTCACGAGGCGTTGCTAGACCTGGATGAGGCGCGTAGGGTCTATGAGGAGGCGCTAAAGCTAGGAGGGGCGCTGGGACCGCAGTACGAGGTGTACTCCTCCGCCAAGCTCTGCGCGGTGGCAGCACTCTCTGAGGACTGGGAGGAGGCTTACGGCCACGCACTTAAGGCACAAGAGGCAAGGACCTTCTTCGATATGCTGCGCGGTCTCTACCTCTATCACGAGGTCGAAGCGCTGATTCGAGGAGGGGACGAGCGACTCGCCCGAGAAGAGGTCTACCGTTTCGCCGAACGTGCCCAGACCAATGAGCGGGAACGCATAGCCTACCTGCGCTCCTTAGCAGTCCTCAGCGAGTTTGAAGGCGACACCAACCGAGCTATAGAGCACCTTCACGAAGCACGGGCGCTAGCCGAGAAGATCGAGCTGCCTAAGGAACTCTGGCAGATCCAGGCTAGAGTCGGAGATCTTCACGAGCGTCTCGAGGAGGCTAGCGAGGCACGGGAGGCGTTCTCTTTAGCGGCGCAGACCTTGAGAATGCTAGCTGGGAAGATCAGGGACGAAGAGCTTAGGGAGCGATTCCTTTCAGCGCCTCAGGTACGCCGCGTGCTCGGGCACACATTCTAGGGCACACTGAGCGCTCCTACCCTTCAGAAGGAGCGTCCCAGGCTACTCCACCCTCGCATCAGATAGTAGCAGAGAGAACTCTGTCTATAGCGCTGCAGTAGGACCATTTCTGCTTGTTAGGAGAATCTAACAAAGGGGTGTAGGCACCCCATTTAGCATGAGCTCTCACAACGCTTGGCGTGGCTCCTTGTGTCACGCTCTTGTCACGCCCTGCCGCTAGGCTTCGGAGAGTTGAATGGTTACGCGGAAAGGGGGTGAAGAGATGGAAGCCACTCGAAATCGACATTGTGACAGGCGCAGGAGACGCTGTCACCGCCTAAACGACCCAAGGCGTCGCAGGCGTTGCCGACGGCTGGCGCGCCATCGCCGCTGTCACCGTCGCCACTAAGGTCAAGCGGTATTAGGCGCTGGGAAGGCTCCGCAAGCAGAGCGGGGCCTTCTTCATGCACATTCTCGCACAACCTCCTGATCGCGTCTCCCCTTCTCGTCCTTATTCACCCAACCTCGTAGAAGGTGCGTTCTGGGAAGTCCATATCCAGGATCGTGCATAGCTCAGCCTGGATCGAGGCGAAGAAGTAGCGTTTCCCTACCCGGCAGCCCGAGGGCAATGCACCTCGCTACTCGGTTGGATAGATATTCGCAGTCGTGGATTACCGTGCCACCGCCGTAACCGTGAGCGTAGGAGTGTTTGTGCATGGTGTACAGAACTCCGAGCTCGTCCACTCCACCACCCAGCGCTTCGTTGCCCCAAGCGCTGAGGGCTTGCCCTTCTTGGAGATCTCGGAGATGAGCCCTCGCTTCTCTAGACGCTCGCGGGTGAGATCAGAGTCATAACCGCGATCCAGATGCACGCTCGTCCCTTCGGGTAGCCCTCCTACCAACTCCGAAGCGTGTTGGAGAGTAGGTGCCAACAGCGGTGAGTCGTGACGGTTGGCGGGACCAGTGACGCCTCCTATGGGGATACCCTCTGCGTCGACCGCCGTGGAGCGTTTGATGCCTCGTTTGCCCCTGTCCACCGGGCTTCTGCCCGCCACTTCTCCTCCACGAGGAGCTTTGGTTATGCAGCAGTCCACGGCCACCTCCGAAAGCTCCAAGCCGATGAATCGATCGTAAGCTTCAAGTACCGCTTCGCGCAGCGCATCAATCACCCCCAGTTCGATCCACTCGTCGCGCCGGTCGCGAAGTGTGGTGGCCGAACAGGACTCGTCGGCGATCCTGTGGTAGGCGCAACCGAACACCAAAGCTTGGATGAGCTTCTCGAAGACCACTCGGTCGGGTATACGAGGACGGTGGCACCCTAGCGGATGATCCACTTCCCTTTCGGGCAGCAGGGCAGAAAACTGCTCGAAGATGGGCTCGATGAGGTAAGGTGGAAGCGCGGGCACAGACAGACTCCTTCATTGGGAAGCTTCGAGAACTCCCCAGATGATCGAGCAGACTGTGCCCGCCTTTCAAGTAGAGGTATTGCGTCCCTATCCGCGCAAGCTCTTAGACTTTGGTCATCCCTCTTAGCTCTATTCACCGAAGTGCTTAGAAGGTAAATTCTCAGAAGATCGCCGGTACGGGGTTCTCAGAAGTTCGCCTTGCTCAACCCAAGAACGTGAACCAAACAGTTTAGTAATAAATACTGTATTTGAGTGATGCGTTGGTTTATCTTATGAGAGTAAGCTACAGCCGTAACATGAGAAGATAGCGGAAAAGAGTAGCAGGTGTACTCCCAGCGAAGGGTGAGAATGGTGAG
>Ga0126306_10000662_pt1 | contig 16789 bp, 16 predicted proteins | sample Plot27_FD_92592 | JGI IMG/M metagenome (GOLD analysis project Ga0126306, IMG submission 92592) | Serpentine soil microbial communities from UC McLaughlin Reserve, CA, USA - Plot27 | ecosystem: Environmental > Terrestrial > Soil > Grasslands | place: USA: UC McLaughlin Reserve, Lake County...
GCGATAGAGGGCTCGAACCTCTGACATCCACGGTGTAAACGTGGCGCTCTTCCAGCTGAGCTAATCGCCCGAGGCTGGCTCCGACTCGGTGCCCAGGAAAGGATTTGAACCTTCACGCCCTAATCGGGCACTAGCCCCTCAAGCTAGCGCGTCTGCCAGTTCCGCCACCTGGGCAAGCCATTGCACGTGCACGGCACCTGGCGATTATAGGGATCAGACTCGTAACGCGTCAACCGAGTCGACCGGGCTGCGGCTGCCGCGATTTGCGCACAGCGACGCCAGTTTCGACACCCGTACTGTGCCAAGAGAGAGTCCCAGGATCCAGCACGGCCGATCGACCGCGTATCCTTTCGGACACTGGAATGTTTGATTCGCGCGCGGGCGGTTTTCGGCCATCGCGGTTGAATGGAAAGAGTGGGTGGCATGCCGAGGGCTCTGCACGGGAGTGGTAGACCGAAGGTCAGCGTGATTGGCGCCGGAATGGTCGGCGGAGCCGTCGCGCAGTATCTGGCGCTTCGCGACTACGCCGATATTGTCCTCGTCGACATTGTCGAGGGCCTGCCGCAGGGGAAGGCACTGGATCTCGCCGAAACCGCGCCGGTGTTGGGTTACGACGGCTCCATCGCTGGCGTTAACGGATACGAGGATACGGCGGCTTCCGACGTTGTGGTGATTACCTCCGGGATCGCGCGCAAGCCCGGCATGAGCCGCGATGACTTGTTGCGCACCAACATGGGTATCGTGCGCTCTGTCACCGAGCAGGCGGTCCAGCAGTCGCCAGGCGCCATCCTCATCGTCGTCTCGAATCCCTTGGACGCGATGTGCCACGTGGCGTTCGCAGCCGCCGATTTTCCGCGCGAGAGAGTGATTGGTATGGCTGGGGTGCTCGACTCGGCGCGATTCCGTACATTTATCGCGGAAGCCACGGATGTCTCGGTCGAGGACGTAAGCGCCATGGTTCTCGGCGGGCATGGCGACACCATGGTTCCAATCTCGCGCTATTCGACGGTTGCCGGCGTGCCAATCACCCAGATCCTGGAACCTGAGCAGGTGAAAGCGCTCGAAGAGCGTACCGCCAACGGTGGGGCGGAGATCGTTGCCCTGTTGAAGACCGGGAGTGCGTACCAGGCGCCCGGGGCATCGGTCGTGGAGATGGTCGACTCGATCTTGCTCGACAAGCGGCGCGTCTTGCCGTGCAGCGTCTACTTGCAGGGTGAGTATGGAATCGACGGCTTGTTCGTCGGCGTTCCGGTCAAGCTGGGACGGGAGGGAGTGCGACAGATCATCGAGCTCTCGCTGACTGCGGAAGAGTCGGCTGCGCTCAAGAACTCCGCAGCGGCCGTTCAGGATCTTGTCGACGCGATGGCCCGCCTCGGCGCCGAGACCGTGGCGGAAGCGTAAGTCTGCAGGAAGTCTAAGCGTGCCGGAACCGACCACACCGCTGATTGAACGCCCCTGGGAAGATGTCGAGCGCATGCTCGACGTCGACTCCGCGCTGCAGCACGTACTTTCGGCGTTCGTGCCGCTGGAAGCAATCTCGATCCCGCTCCTCGAGAGCGCCACCATGGTCCTGGCTGCCGACGTGATCGCTCGTGACAATGTCCCGCCGTTTCGAAATTCGGCCATGGATGGCTACGCGGTACGAGCGGCGGACACGGCCTTCGCCACATGGTCAGCGCCGACTGAGCTGCCTGTCGCCTCCTACGTTGCCGCCGGGGAGCGTGATGTGCCGCGGCTTGCGGCTGGCGAGGCGATCCGCATCATGACGGGGGCACCGCTGCCAGAGGGAGCCGACGCCGTGGTGCGCTTCGAGGAGACCGACGAACAAGGTTCTGCCGGTCAACAGCGACGAGGCTCGGTTCTCGTCTATCGAGCGGCCCGTCCGTTCGACAATGTCCGTGAAGCGGGCGAGGACATCGCTTGTGGTACGCCGGTGGCTTGCCGTGGGCACGTGCTGCAGCCAGCAGACTTGGGTCTGATCGCCTCGGTCGGTGAACCGAGCGTCCGCGTCCATCGGCGGCCGGTCGTCGCGGTCCTCTCGACTGGAAATGAGGTCGTAGCGCCGGGTGATGACCTCAAGCCCGGAACCATCCGCGACAGCAACTCGTTCGTAATCGGTGCGCTGGCCCGGTCCTGGGGTGCCGAAGTGCGATTGATCGGTATCGCGCGCGACACGGTCGCCGACCTGACTGGTCGACTCGACGCGGCAAACGATGTCGATCTGATCGTCACCTCGGGCGGCGTATCGCTGGGCGACTATGACCTGGTGAAGGATGTGCTCAGGTCCGCAGGCGAGGTCGAGATTTGGCAGGTCCGCATGAAACCGGGGAAACCCTTGGCATTCGGGCACATCGGGCTCACCCCGCTGCTCGGGGTCCCCGGCAACCCGGTCGCCGCGGCGGTCAGTTTCATCGTCTTTGGCAGACCCGCGATCCGCAAGATGCTCGGCCATCAACTCACCGAGCCGCGAATGGTCGATGTGGTCACCGCGGATGGCATCGATAACCGGGGCCACCGCCGGCACTACGTGCGGGTGCGACTCGAACCGGTCGAAGGCAGGCCAGCTCTGGCGAGGATCGCCGGGGAGCAGGGAGCGGGTGTCCTCAGCTCGCTCGCCGCCGCGGATGCGCTCATGATCGTGCCGGAGGCGATGGAGCGTGTGCAGCCAGGAACGTGTTTACAAGCGATTCTGCTCGACTGGTAGTCCTGTGCGTCGGGACCGGTTCACGCAAAGCCGCTAGACTTTTCGCCGCGATCGGGCGCTTCAGTCCGTGAAGAGCCACTCGGTACACAACTGGAGAAGAAGCATGGTGCAAACATTCGGTGCTCTCGACTCGATGCGTACCATGCTGGGCGTCCTACGCGAGGTCAGTCTCGACGAGATTCGCGGCCAAGCAGAGACGCCGCCCCGGCTGCTGATCGTGGCAACCACGGCGGATGAAGCGCGTCGCCTCGGTCTTGCGGTGACTGGTCCAGAGGGTCAGTTCGCGACCATTTTTCGCGGGGTGGACGAACCGATCGACTCAGTCGGACAGGTCGATGCCGCCATTGTCTGGGATCCCAAGAGAACTGGAGCTGGATCACGCGCGGCCGAGGCGCTCCGTTTCGAGTCGCCCCCAGTTCCCATCGTCCGCTTCGAAGGCTCTGGTCCTGAAGATCGTGATGCGATCGATCGCCTACGCGCCGATATCATGAAGCGCAACGCGGAGCGTGCGCCGGCGTTCGGTCGTGCCCTGCCGGCCTTTCGAGCGGCCGCGGCGAAGCAGGTCATCGACGAGACTTCGGCTGCCAATGCTCAATTTGCGCTGGTGTCGAACATCCCGGCGATCCTGCCGGTCATCGGGAACATTGCCGCTGCAGGGGCCGACTTCATCGTCCTGACCAAAAACCAGGTCATGATGCTGTATAAGCTCGCGGCTGTGTTCGGCCGCGACCTGCGCGACCAGCGAACGATTCTGCAGGATGTTCTCCCGGTGGTAGGCGCCGGACTGTTGTGGAGGACCGTGGCCCGCGAGGCGGCCACGTTGTTGCCCTTCGCGGCGGGCACAATCCCCAAGCTAGCAATCGCGTACGTCGGGACGGCGGCGGTGGGACGGGCAGCCGAGCTCTATTACCGTGAGGGACTCAAGCCGACGCGGTCGCAGATGGATCAATTCGCGCGACAAGCCGCCGAGCTTGTTCGCCAGCTCGATCTGCCCGGGGTGCGACGGGTACTGAGGAGGAACGGCAAGGTTTCGGATGGCACGGAGGATCCAGCGTTCACGGTCATCCGCGAGGACGATCAGATCAGCGGTCTTAATGATGACAGTCGCGAGTAGATTTCGCAGCCATTAGGTCGCCCAACCGCGGGATCGCTCAATCGCGAGTCGCCAGTTCGCGTAACGGCTCTCGCGCTCCGCGTCGCCGACCGCGGGTTCGAAGACTCGATCGACAGCCCAGCGATCTGCTAGAAAAGTTTGGTCCGGCCAAAGGCCGCAGCCGAGTCCGGCGAGAAAAGCGGCGCCGACAGCGGTTGTTTCGACATTCTGCGGCCGAATGACCGGGACGCCGAGGACATCGGCCTGGACCTGCATCAGCAGATCGTTGCGAGCTGCACCGCCGTCGACACGCAAGCTGGTCAAGGGAATGTCCGAGTCGGCGGTCATGGCGTCGGTGACATCGCGGGTCTGAAACGCGATTGCCTCGAGCGTGGCGCGGGCGATGTGGGCCGCCGTCGAACCCCGGGTGAGGCCGAGAATTGTCCCCCGAGCCGCAGCGTCCCAATGCGGGGCACCAAGCCCAGTCAATGCTGGGACGACTGTGACTCCGCCGCTGTCCGGGACCGAAGACGCGAGCGGCTCGACGTCCTGAACCGCGTCGATGATGCCGAGGCCATCGCGCAGCCACTCGACGGCCGCGCCGCTTATGAAGACTGAGCCCTCGAGCGCGTAGTCGACCAATTCCTCGATCTGCCAGGCGATCGTCGAGAGCAGCCGGTGGGAGGATCGTTTCATCTCCCTGCCTGTATTCATGAGCAGGAATGAACCCGTCCCATACGTATTCTTTGCTTCCCCAGGAGCGAAGCAGGTCTGGCCAAAGAGAGCGGCCTGCTGATCGCCGGCGATCCCGGATACGGGAATCTCCGCGCCGAAGAGTTGGGGCAGGGCGAAACCGGCAACACCGGCGCTGGACATCACCTGAGGCAGGATCTGGTGAGGGATCGCCATGTCTTGGATCAGCTCGGGCGACCAGTCGAGAGTCTGTATGTCGAAGAGCATGGTTCTGGAGGCGTTGGAGACGTCGGTCGCGTGCACCGCGCCTCCGGTGAGATTCCAAAGCAGCCAGGAGTCGACCGTACCAGCGAGTAGCTCACCCGCGTCCGCCCGGCGGCGCAGGTCGGATTGGTCCTCGAGGAGCCAGGCCAGCTTCGATGCCGTGAAATAGGCGTCAGGGACCAGACCCGTCTTGCTTTGGTATGCCGGACCCATGCCCCGCGCCAGCAAAGCTTCGACTTGTGGCTGACTCTGGCGGCTCTGCCAGCCAATTGCGGGTGAGATTGCCGAGTTCGTCTGCCGATCCCAGACGACGAGTGTTTCTCGCTGGTTCACGATGCCGATACCGCCGATATTGGTGCCGGTCAGTCTCGCCTGATGAAGCGCTTCGCGAGCAGTCTCGAGCGTGGTCATCCAGATCTCGGCAGCGTCTTGATTGACCCAACCGGATCGGGGATAGGTCTGGGTCGTTGGCTGCCGAGCGATCGCGAGCTGCCTCGCGAATTGGTCGAAGACTATGGCCCGGCTGGAGGTTGTTCCCTGGTCGAGCGCGAGAATGTGGTTCGCGGTTCCCATCAAACCTGACCCTTGCCACGTGCTGGCAAACTGCCCTTTCGGCCCTGACTATACTGGTCGACCGCGAACACCGCGATCGATTCAGAGGGACATGTGAGCAACGTCGATCGGATCACCCTGATCGGTTTCAGTGGCACGGGCAAGACGAGCGTCGCGCATCGTCTCGCCGATTGCCTGGGATGGGCGGCGGCTGATTCCGACGTGGAGATCGAGCGGTATTGGGGCACACCGATCCCAGCCATTTTCCGGAATCACGGGGAGTTCGCATTCCGCTCCAGCGAACGGGCCGTCCTGAAACAACTCCTTACTCTCGATCGGGTGGTGATTGCCACTGGAGGCGGTGCCGCCGTCAATGCCGAAGCCTGGGATCCAGAGATGCTCGGCGGTGAGGGGACGCTGGTCGTCGCTCTCGACGCGAGCCCGGAGACGATCCTGGCCCGGCTGCAGCGACAAGCGACAGACGAAGGTGCGGCAGTCGAGCGACCGCTCTTAGCGGGCCCGGACCCGCTTGCGCGCATCCGTGATCTCAAGGCGGCGAGGCAATCGGTCTACGACAAGGCGCACCTGACAGTCTCGTCGGACGGTATCTCGATCGATCGAGTAGCCGGCGAGATAGCCGAGATTGCGCGGATGGCGAGCGGTCAGCCGCTCAGCCTCCTGCTCCATGCAGCGTCGGGAGCATCCGACATCCGCGTGGGTCCCGGCGCGATTTCGCGGATCGGGGACTGGGTCCGCGATCGCTGGCCGCAGGCGGGCCGCGCGTGGATCATCACGGATGAGAACGTCGGGCCGTTGCATGCCAGTGTGGTCGAAGACTGGCTGCGGGAGTCGGGTCTCCCGGTAGCGACTCACGCCGTAGCTCCAGGCGAAGGAAGCAAAAGCCTGGCCACCGCCGGCGAGCTCTACGACTGGCTCCTTAGGGGCGGGGTGGAGCGGGGCGACGTCATCATTGCGCTGGGGGGCGGGGTTGTAGGCGATCTGGCCGGGTTCGTAGCGGCGACAGTGTTGCGTGGCATCGGTTTAGTGCAGGTGCCGACCAGTCTGTTGGCCGCGGTCGACAGCAGCGTCGGGGGCAAGACTGGAATCAACCACGCGGCTGGCAAGAATCTGATCGGAGCATTTCTGCAACCACCGCTGGTGATTGCCGACACCGCGTTGTTGCGGACTATGCCGGCCCGTGAACGTCGCTCTGGCTGGGCGGAAGTCGTGAAGCACGCCGTGATTCAGCGCTCGACGCCCGGCGGCGAACGAGGCGATCTTGCGGAGGTCCTGACCCATAACGCGGCGAGACTGTCGCAGCTAGAGGAACCAGCCACCTCCTACGTCGTTTGGCGGAACATCGCCCTGAAAGCGTCCGTCGTGGAAGCAGACGAGCGCGAGGCGGGGATGCGCGCGTTTCTCAACTTCGGTCATACCCTGGGCCACGCCATTGAAGCCGCCGATTACAAGCTACTGCACGGCGAAGCGGTCGCGCTCGGCATGAGGGCCGCCAGCGAACTGGGCGTTTTGTGCGGCACATGTGCGCGGCCGGAAGCGGGCAGGATTGGGTGCCTCATCGATCGGTTCGACCTGCCGTCCTCCGCACGACTGGAGGATAGGCGGGTGATGGCACGACTCGGCAGCGACAAGAAACGGGTCGCCGGTCGACAGCGGTACGTCCTCCCGGTCGACGGTGGCGGTGTCATTATTCGGGATGACGTCACAGATGACGTGGTGCGTCACGCACTTGCTACGGTGACCGCCACCAATTCTTCCCAGTGAGGTCGGCCCGTACTGGCGTGCTATCCTCCCGCGGTTGCGCAATTTGCCTGTTTTGGAGGCCATGACAACGATGCAGCCGGCCGGCGACTCCGGGCGCCCGACGATCGTGATTAGCGGGTCGCTCGCGTTCGACTACATCATGACCTACCCGGGATCGTTTCAGGACCACATCATCCCAGACAAGACTCATGTCCTCTCCCTCAGCTTCCTGTTCGATTCTCTGCGGAGGTACCGGGGCGGTGTCGCTGGGAATATTGCCTACAACTTCGCGTTGCTCGGAGAGCGCCCAGCGCTCGTCGGCGCGGGCGGGTCTGATTTCGGAGACTACCGGGAGACCTTTGACTTGCTTGGCATCGATACGTCACGAGTCATCGATGTGCCTGCGGAGCTCACCGGATCGGCGTTCATGTCCGCAGACCTCGACGGGAATCAGATCGCGGGTTTTTACCCGGGGGCATCCAATGCCGCCGCGGAGCTCTCAGTGCTCGATTTGGGTCGCGGCGCAGTTTTTGGGATGGTGGGCGCAACGACCCGCGAGGCGATGCGGCGCCATGCTCGAGAGTTTGCCGAGTGCGGATGCCGGCTGATCTATGATCCATCGCAGCAAGTCGTGTCTCTCGACGCGGAAGAGTTACGAGAAGGCATCTATCGGGCATGGGGCGTCATAGGCAGCGACTATGAGATGGCAGTTATCGAGCAAAAGACCGGATTATCCGTGAGCGACCTTGTAGCGCGGGTGCCGTTCGTGGGAGTGACCTTTGCCGAGCACGGCTCAGACCTCCATTTGGAGGGGCAGCACGCGAAGATTCCGGCTGTCACGGCCGAGCCGCTGATCGAGCCAACCGGTGGTGGCGACGCCTATCGGGCTGGGTTGTTCAAGGGCTTGGCGTTGGGTCTGCCGCTCGAGATCGCGGGGCGTATGGGCTCGGTGGCCGCTACGTACGCGGTGGAGCGGCACGGCAGCCAGGAGCACGCCTACACCCCGGCTGAATTCGTCGATCGTTTTGAGGTGGCTTTTCCAGAGTACGCCGGCGCGGTTAGCGTCGAATGGCTACGTTGCCCGGTCGATCGCGATCTGGCGGAGGTTCGGCTCTCGGGACATGCGATTAGAGGAGATTGAGACCATGGTGGAGTCGGCGACCAACACACGTGCTTTCGATATCAAGGATCCAAGCCTTGCTGCCGAAGGCCGGCGCAGAATTGATTGGGCGTCCCGCGAGATGCCAGTCCTGGGTCAGATTCGGGACCAGTTCGATCGCGAACGCCCGCTGGACGGCATTCGCATCGTAGTTTGCGCGCACATCACAACGGAAACCGCGAATCTAGCGTTTGCACTCAAGGCCGGAGGCGCCAACGCCGTACTCTGCGCGAGCAACCCACTCTCTACCCAGGATGAGGTCGCGGCGGCGCTGGTCGAGGAGGGCATTCCCGTCTTTGCCATCAAAGGCGAGGACAACGAGACCTACTACCGACACATTCGCGCGGCGCTCGACCATGGCCCCCAGATCATCATCGACGACGGCGCCGACGTCGTCTCGTTGATCCATCAAGAACGAAACGATCTGCTTCCTGACGTTATCGGCGCGACGGAAGAGACGACGACCGGAGTTGTTCGCCACCGTGCGCTCCATCGCGAAGGCTTGCTGCGGTTCCCGGTGATTGCCGTCAATGACGCGGAGACGAAGCATTTTTTCGATAATCGATACGGTACGGGGCAGAGCACGATCGATGGCATTCTGCGCGCAACGAATATCCTTCTGGCGGGCAAGACGGTCGTCGTCGCTGGGTACGGCTGGTGCGGTAAAGGCATTGCCATGCGGGCACGCGGTATGGGGGCGCGGGTGATCGTCACCGAGATCAACCCGGTGCGCGCTCTGGAGGCCGCTATGGACGGCTTTGCCGTCACGACCATGGATAGGGCAGCAGCCGTTGGCGACATCTTCATCACCGCCACTGGCAACATCAACGTCGTCGACCGTAATCACTTTGACCAGATGAAAGATGGCGCCATCATGGCCAATTCCGGGCATTTCAACGCGGAGCTCAACATCGCCGCGCTCGAGGAGATGTCTGGAGAGGGCCGCCGCACACTACGACCGTTTGTGGAAGAGTTCGTCCTAGGTCCGGATCAGCGTGTCATCTTGCTTGGTGAGGGTCGTCTGATCAATCTGGCAGCGGCCGAGGGGCACCCCGCGAGTGTCATGGATATGAGCTTTGCCAACCAGGCGCTGGCAGTGGCCTATCTCGTGCGGGAGGGAAAGAACCTGCAGCCCGACGTCTACGGCGTGCCGGAAGACATCGATCGCGAGATCGCCTATCTGAAGCTCGCCGCCATGGAGATCGAGATCGACCAGCTTACAGTGGAGCAGGAGCGCTACTTGACGTCCTGGGAGGGCGGCACGTAGGCGCCTCCCTCGCATGGTTTTTGCGATCCAGCGGCACAGTTCGCGATCCGCTTAGCGCGGCTGGACATGACGGCTGACTGATTATCGAACGCACGCACTCGAGGAGAAGATGGGCGATCACGGCGATAGCTGGATGACTGCGGAGCGAACGTATTTCACGTCGGAGTCAGTGACCGAGGGCCACCCGGACAAGGTCTGCGATCAGATTTCCGACGCGGTGCTGGATGCGGTGCTGCGACTCGATCCCGAAGCTCATGTGGCATGTGAGACCGCGACCACGACCGGGATGATCCTCGTCTTCGGCGAGATCTCGACGACTTCGTACGTCGACATTCCGGCGGTGGTGCGGGAGACCGTTGAAAAGATCGGGTACACGCGTTCATCCCACGGGTTTGACGCCAACACCTGCGGCGTTATGGTCGCCATCAAGGACCAGAGCCCGGAGATCCTGAGCGGAGTGGCGCACGCGGTCGAGGTCCGCTCCGGGGAGCAGGTCGACCGATTCGATCGCGTCGGCGCCGGCGATCAAGGGATGATGATCGGCTTCGCCTGCAATGAGACGTCGGAATTGATGCCGCTACCGATCTCGCTGGCCCATGGCCTCTGTCGCCGGCTCTCTGTAGCGCGCAAGAGTGGCGAGATCCCATGGTTGCTTCCAGACGGCAAGTCCCAGGTGACGGTCGAATATCACCGAGGGAAACCCACTCGTGTCGACACCGTCGTTGTATCGACCCAGCATCTCCCAGACGTTTCGAATGAGGAAATCCGGCGGACGGTTATTGAGTCGGTGATTCGGCGAGTCATCCCGGAAGATCTGCTCGACGAAGAAACGTTGTTCCTCATCAATCCCAGCGGAAGGTTCGAGATCGGCGGGCCGATGGCCGACGCCGGACTGACCGGCCGTAAGATCATCGTCGACACGTACGGCGGCATGGCGCGCCACGGCGGCGGAGCATTCTCCGGCAAGGACGCGACGAAGGTCGACCGCTCCGCGGCCTATGCGGCGCGTTACGTCGCGAAGAACATCGTCGCGGCTGGTCTGGCTGATCGCTTCGAGGTGCAGGTCTCGTACGCGATTGGAAAAGCACGCCCGGTCTCATTCATGATCGAAACCTTCGGTACGGGCCGAGTACCGGACGAGTTGATCCTCGAACTGATCGAGGAGCAATTCGACCTACGCCCGGCGGCGATTATCGAGTCGATGTCGCTGAAGCGTCCGATCTTCCAGCAGACGGCGGCGTACGGTCACTTTGGCCGCGATGATATCGACGTGCCATGGGAGCGGACCGACAAGGCAGAGGCACTGGCCCACGCCGCCGGAATTTCCCTGGGATCACCGGTCTGATTCCACCGTCCCGTGGCCTTCAATCTTCGGGCCTGCATGACTCTACGGCCTGGACAGCGAATTCAGAGGACACCTTCTCTCTCGCGACACTCCTGGGCATCTCTCTGCTGGGTTGATACGCACAATACCGTCCGGTCTCTCTGACCATAGCTTAACGCCTTTGTGACCGTGATGAGACCTTGCTCATTGACCTCCATCAGATCTCCCGTTTCGATCGACTGTCGATCGCGCTCTGAAATGACGACCATCGGCGGGTGGCAATCGTAGAGCTCGTCGCCCAGGACGCAGCCGAGACCGATGACCGGGTCGAGGCGCGAGGTGATGATCGCCGCCGGAGCCGTACCGTTGTGTATGGCTTCGAGGAGCACGCCGCTTCCCGAGCATGAGCCTCTCCCCGAAGGAACAACCAGCACCCGGCGGGTGGCTAAATGGCCACTCAATGGGTGGCGGCGATCGATAATGATGCCGGTTTCGGGATCGAACCCGCCCCAGAAGCTCAGAGGCGCGTCTGCCGCCAACGCTTCCCCCTGCGCCGCGCCGGCAACGACCGGCTGGCCCTGCACCACTGCTACGCTGCCCACGGTCCCTCGACTCTCATGACGCGGCCCGCGATCGCAGATGCAACGCACTCCTCCGTCGTGGCGAAGACCGAATCGACGCCGAGTAACCCCGGGCCGTAGTGCGCGTACTTCGCGGAGTTGGTCATCAGCACCCGAGCGTTGGGCTTCACCAGCGGCGCCACGACGATGCAGGTATCTGCCGTGACGCGCGCTCCGAATGCCTCCAGGGTCTCTAACTCGCCGGAGCGCGCGAGGAGATCTCTGACCGCGCGGCTGGTCGTCACGAAGACTTCAACGGACTCCGAGGCTCGACAGCCTGACATGAGCCTGGCCAGCGCCCGACATTCGGCGAAGCTGCAATGGGGGCTGCCGAAAGCGATGACGTCGACACGCGAGCCTGATGAAGTCGTCAATGCCTCGCGGCTCCGCCTCAGATCGGCCATGGAGACAACTACCGTCCGCTGTGGTTGCCGGTTTCCGAGGGAGTCGGCGAGGGTCGTAGCCTCGGGAGTAATGCCGGCGATGTGGAACATTGCCACTTCACCAGACGATGCCGCTGCCGCGGCCATCGCCTTCAACTGATCCTCAGTCGGCCGGCACTCCAGACCAGCCACGACTGATACCTCGTTCGCCACAATCGAGCCAAGCAAGTAGCCCAGCACGGGATAAAAGTCGTCGCGTAGCGGCAGCTCAGGCGGAATGGACTCAAGTTCCACCACCGTCGTGGCCAGCCTCGGTTCATCAAGATGGAGACCGGCGGCGGGCGCGCGACCAGTGAGCGCACAGCAGATATCAAGGTAGTCGCCATAACGATTGGTGCGCGCGCCGATAATGGAGTTTGCGAAGGCGACCGCGTTCGATTCCGACCAAGCAATCTGCTCGCCGAAGCAGGGGGTGTTCTCCGTCTGATAGGGAGCGCAGGTGAATGTCGGTTGGGCGCCCATCCGCACGTACGCTTGGCCCAGGCGATGAGCACGCTCGGCATAGGTCACACCCAGGTTCCAATCGCGCCATCGCTCGCGGTCCATCGACATGACATTGAGGGTCGTGGGCACGGCCACCTGCCCACCGAGATCCGCCAGCCGCTCGGCGAAATCGAGCCCCGCGGCACCAGTGAGAATGACCCCGTCGATGTGGGCGCGCGTAATTGGGAGAAGAGACGATGCCCCGTACATCGGCGCCATGCGCGTGAGGATCCGCATGGCCAGGCGAATGGCTGGACCATGGGTTCCGTCCAACATGCCCTGCTCAGAGGAATCGAGCGCGAGATTCACCAGTTGGCTGCTCACGTCGTGGTAGTCGGGTTCATTCTTGTGTTGCGGGCGATTCCAGGTTGAAAGAACCGGATGGCGGTCCTCCGGCGAAGCGGGTTAGTTGGTCGGGGGCCTCTAGTTTGCGACCGGAAGCGCCTCGGGGATCACAGCGAAGTCATCGCCGCTATACCGGTCATCCTCGGACAGCATCGGCGACATCATCTGCTGAATCGCCATCACATGGGCACATGTTCCGAGCACGTGGGACGAGAATGCATGGCAAGAGCAGCGCCAGTGACCGTCGCGTAGTTCCACGCTGTGGTCGTCGTGGCCACCGTGAAACGTGGCCTGCAGGGAATGAATGCGGACACGTTCCGGTTCCCGAGCATACCGATGTGCTTTCTCGATCTTCCCAATCATGCTCGAGTTCATATGTTCTTTACTCCCTTCATCAGACGCGGTCATTTGGATACGCAGATCCCCGGAGGGCCAGGCTCATGGAGTCAAGGTGGCCGCGGACCAAAAACAAGAACAGCACCCCGGCACATTCGCCAGAGGTGCTGTCCGCTGCGCGTGCGGTATGTTGTCACCTGATCCATGGGCAAGACTCCGACCGGAGTGGACCCTGGGCCTGCCGCCACGGCGCGGCTGCTTACAGCACGATTATAGTGATGGGCGACGGCGATGGCCAGTCCTGAGTCCGGGCGCAGCATGAGCGAAAGAAACGACTCGCCCCTGCTCCACCCTCCGCTCAGCGCCGCTGCACTCGCTGGCGGCCAGAGCCGGCGCATGGGTACCGACAAAGCTCTCCTGCCGCTCGTGGCGCAGGGCAAGCCTATGCTCGGAGTGGTGCTGGAACGGCTCTCTGCGGTTTCGGATGACGTGTTCGTCGTGGCCAATGATCAAGCGCGGTATTCGGCACTGGCAGCCCGTGTGGTACCGGACCTGCGTCGCGATGTTGGTGCACTCGGCGGTATCCAGGCCGCGATCGCATCGTCGGGGCACGACTATTGCCTGGTTGTTGCTTGCGACATGCCGTTTCTGAGCCTTCCGCTCTTGCGGCGAATGGCCGATGAGCCCCGCAGTTACGATGTTCTAGTACCGCTAATTCCAGGCGAGAGCCGGCAGAGGGGCGACGGTCTGGTCTTTCAGACGCTGCATGCCATCTATAGCAAGCGGTGCCTGCCATTCATCGAGAAGCGGATTGCGGAAGGAAACAAGCAGGTAGTTGGTTTCTTCAAGGACGTGCAAGTTCGTACTCTTGACGTCGCCGAGATCGCGCGTTGGGATCCCGGCATGCAGTCGTTCTTCAATGCCAATACGCCGGAGGCGCTGCGCGTCGCGGCCGAAGTCAGCGCGCTGACGGAACTCGATGCTAATAGTTGACGTTTTCGACGCGGATCGAGGCTGATCCGCAAGGAAAATCAACGGCAAGGAGACTCAAGCGATGAACCGACGAAAGACTTCCGCACTTGCCGGCGCCGGCGCGCTTCTCGATGGTGGCACACGTGCACAGCTGAGGCTGAGCTGGCGGCTCCTTCGAGACGAACGCGTTTCGGGGCTGAAATTTGCTCTTCCGGCGTTCCTTGCGCTCTACGTCGCGTCACCCATCGACCCGATTCCCGACTTCCTCTTTGGGCTGGGCCAGGTCGATGATCTCGGAATCGTTATCGCGGGCGTGCTACTCCTCGCGAGAATCATCCCCAGGTTGGCACCCGCGCATGTCGTCGACGAACATTTGCGGGACATGGGCCTGGCTGGCCAGCCGGCGAAGGCCAGCGCGAAACCGGGTGACGTCCTTGACGCCCGGTTCAATGTCCGCGGGTAGTTCGAATATTGGGAGTTCCATTGAGCGACGGGACGCGAGGTCGGCCGGCCACGACGGGACGCACCAGACAGCGCAAGGGCGGGCCGCGTGGTGGCCGTCACGGTCTGACGCGGCCAGCCGCAACTACTCGGGAAGCGGGCCTCGTTGGAGATGGGCTCGTCGTGGCTGCGCCCACTCGCACCCGCCAGTCGGTGACCACCGCTGGTCCCCGCGTTGCAGAGCTGACTCGTGAGCAGGAGTTTATTTACATTCGATCGGACATGCGCCGGTTGTTCGTAATCGCTAGCGTGCTGCTCGCGGTGATGCTGGTTTTGCTCTTCGTCGTCAGTCGTTGAAATCTGCCTGGTACAAAACCGGGTGAGCGCGGCCGACAGGCTGCGCTCGCTGCGATTGCTTTGATCAATGCGCTCGGATAATGGAGCGCGCTCACTTAGATCGACGAATCTTCCTCGTCGATAACCTGAACCGCTTCCTCGAATGTCTCCACTTCACGATCGGTCTCGGCGGGGTCTTCTTCGTCGCGCTCGAGCGTAAGAGGCTCTGTGTCTTCCTCCTCCTCGTCTTCGTCAAATAGGAAGAAGTCCGACTCATCCCGTTGCCGGAGGAGGTCCCGGTCGCGGAGATACGCGCGCGAGGTGATCTGGCGCGGGAAGGAAACCGTCGTCGCCACCGAAGCGTCGCGGAAGATTTCACGGATAATCGTGCGTAGGGAATGGCCGGTCAACCCAAGGGCGAATATCTCGTACCGATTGCCGACGGCCATCAGATCCATCACGCGCCGCCCGGTCTTGGGTTCGACTTCGCCGACGCGGTCTCCATTGGCCCGCCGCACGACAAGGCGGTCGCCTTCCTCTGAAAGGCGAAGCTCCTCGCCGGCGGAAATGTCAGCCAGCAATGGCAGTTCGCCCGGATTCACTAGCTCGTCGACCCAGGTCTTGCCGACTTCCTCAAGAAACGCGGTGGTGCGTGGCATTGGGCCAGGACGCGAGACAGCCGCGGCCGGACGGCCGCTCTGGCCGCGAAGAATTTCGAGACGCTGCAAGTTGCGCCGCGCAATGAGGTTCGCGGGATCCGCCCGGAGCGCCTTCGAGTAGGCCTCCTTTGCCTCATCCAGATTTCCCAGCGAGATGTATGCCCGGCCGAGGCGATTGAACGCATCGGCATCCTTCTGGAACCGGTCGATGATCTGGAGGTTCAGCGTAACAGCGTCTTCCCAGTTTCCCTCGAAGGCTGCTTTCCGCGCCTCCTCGCCCAGTTGGCGACGGGTGAGTTGCTTCTGTGCCAAGGTTTCATTCCTTCCCACTAGTGACGGTGAGATTCACTCATCGGGGCGCCGAAACTGGCTGACCCATCAAGAACCACGGGCTCGGGCGCGTCACTGTGACATCCACGAGCTTCCCATGCAGATCGCGGTCGTCATCGAAGTGGACTAAGGTATTCCCCCGTGTGCGCCCGGTCCACCGGCCTTTGGAGCGTCCTTCGACGAGTACTTCATAGGTCTTCCCGAGTCTCTCGGCATTGATCTCGGTCTGAACCCGCTCCTGCAGTTTCTCGAGTTCGCGATGGCGCCGGTGCTTTTCGGCAACTGGGACATCGTCCTCCCAACGGGCCGAAAGCGTACCCGGCCGGGGCGAGTACATGGCGAGGTGGACCTTGTCGCAGCGCGTTCGTTCCAGGAGCTCCAATGTCTGCATGAACTGCGTTTCCGTTTCTCCAGGAAACCCGACGATGATATCGGTGGCGACTGTTGCTTCAGGCATGCGCTCGCGCGTCAACTGAATGCGATCGAACCAATAGTCGCGTGTGTATGTACGCCTCATGCGGCGCAAGACGTCGTTGTCTCCGGCTTGGACTGGGAGATTCATGTGCTCACAAACGGACGGCAGGTCGGCCATCGCGTTGATGATGTCGTCGGACATGTACTTTGGATGTGACGTGAGAAATCGCAAACGGGTGAGCCCTGGGATCGCATCGACCGCCCGCAGGAGATCCGCTAGTCCCGACTTGTCAGGAAGGTCATGTCCATAAGCGTTGACCGTCTGACCGAGCAGTGTCACCTCACGCACGCCGCCGGCAATCAATCGCTCGACCTCTGTCACGATGTCGGTCACCGGCCGGCTCCGCTCTTTGCCTCGGCGGTACGGAACGATGCAGTAGGAGCAGAGGAAGTTACAGCCATAAATGATGGGAACAAACGCTGATGTGGCGGATGACGCCGTACCTGGATCGGCGTAATAGTGGGGCAGCTCGGCGAGATCATCAGTCAGATCGGAAACTTCCGGTGCAACTTTCTCGAGCTCGGTGAAATCA